>Ga0207695_10000076_pt1 | contig 307969 bp, 234 predicted proteins | sample KBSC54metaG_FD_184354 | JGI IMG/M metagenome (GOLD analysis project Ga0207695, IMG submission 184354) | Corn rhizosphere microbial communities from Kellogg Biological Station, Michigan, USA - KBS C5-4 metaG (SPAdes) (version 2) | ecosystem: Host-associated > Plants > Roots > Rhizosphere >...
GCGGACTGGACGGGACTCGAACCCGCGACCTCCGCCGTGACAGGGCGGCATTCTAACCAACTGAACTACCAATCCAACCTCCGGAAACATGGGCTGCGGCGGGTTTTGACGAGACGCGACCGTATGTTTTTCGGGATGGCAAAGATAGGTCTTTTTTGATTTTCTCCAACAAAACTTTTGCGGAAAATCCGGTTCCCTTAATTTTACATTTTAACGGGCGATGAGCGTGAACGAAGCCGGGGCGATGGTCCGGGCCGAAATTCGGGGGGCGTGAGAAATTCAAACATTCTACTATGGCGCAAGGCAAGAACCGTCAGTTCCTGGATTTCGAGAAGCCGATCAAGGAGTTGTTCGAAGAGATCGAAAAGCTGAAGCAGACTGCGGAGAAGACCAAGGTGGATCTGAGCGATTCGATCCGCAAGCTCGAGGACCAGGTCCTCGAGAAGCGCCGCGAGATCACCCAACACCTGACGCCCTGGCAAAAGGTGCAGCTGAGCAGGCATCCCGACCGTCCCTATACGCTGAAATACATTGAAAAGATGTGCTGCAATTTCGTCGAGCTGTTCGGCGACCGCAATGTGAGGGACGACAAGGCGATGGTAGGCGGGTTTGCACAGCTGGACGGTCAGACGGTGATGATGATCGGTCAGCAGAAGGGCACCAATACCAAGATGCGGCAACTCCGCAATTTTGGGATGGCCAACCCTGAGGGATACCGCAAGGCGCTGCGGCTGATGAAGCTGGCCGAGAAGTTCAATAAACCCATCATTACGCTCATCGACACCCCCGGCGCATATCCGGGGATGGAAGCCGAAGAGAGGGGGCAGGGTGAGGCCATAGCCCGCAATATCTACGAAATGATAAGGCTCCGGGTTCCGGTGATCTGCGCGATCATCGGCGAAGGTGCATCCGGCGGGGCGCTGGGTATCGGCGTGGGCGACCGCGTCTATATGCTGGAAAATTCGTGGTACACCGTTATCTCGCCCGAAAACTGCAGCTCCATCCTCTGGCGGAGCTGGGATCAGAAAGAAAAAGCCGCCGAAGAGCTGCGGCTGACGCCCGATAATATGTATGAGTTCGGGCTTATCGACAGCATCATCCCCGAACCGCTGGGGGGCGCGCACTGGGATTATACCGAGGCCGCCGGCCTGTTGAAGCCCAAGCTGGTCGAGACGCTCGCCGAGCTGCGTCAATATACTCCAGAAGACCGCATCAGCAAGCGGATCGAGAAGTTCGGCAAGATGGGTTTTTTCAACGTAGTGAATGCCTGATCAAAATCTCCAAAATCAATCTATATGACGCTTAGGGAACAGCTCCGGGGAACCGGGGTCGCACTGGTTACACCTTTTCAATCCGACTTCAGCGTCGATTATCCCGCGCTGGAGCGGATCATCGATTTTGTGATCGAAGGTGGCGTGGAATACATCGTGACGATGGGTACCACCGGGGAAACGCCGACGCTGTCCAGGCAGGAGAAGAAGGAGATCGTTCAATTCACCTATAATAAGATCGCGGGCCGCGTGCCCGTAGTGGTCGGTATCGGCGGCAACAATACGGCCGAACTGATAAAGGAGCTGGAATCTTTCCCGCTGGAAAAATCCGTGGCCGTACTGAGCGCGAGCCCTTATTACAGCAAGCCCTCGCAGGAGGGACTATTCCAACATTACAAGGCTTTGGCCGGGGCTTCTCCCAAGCCGCTGCTGTTGTACAACGTACCCGGAAGGACCGGTCGCAATGTCAGCGCGGCAACCACGATCCGTCTCGCGCGCGAGGTGCCGAACATCGCAGGTATCAAAGAAGCCAGCGGCGATATGGCGCAATGCATGGAGCTCCTGAGGGACCGACCGGAGAATTTCCTCATCGTTAGCGGCGACGATGCACTGGCTTTTCCACAGATCGCGGTCGGAATGGATGGCGTGATCAGCGTGGCGGCGAACAGTTTTCCCTCGGGATTCACGGAGATGGTGAGGATGGCCCTGAGAGGCGATCTGAAGGGAGCCAAGGCTCTCAATGACAAGTTGATAGCAGGTTACGATCTGCTTTTTGCCGAGAACAACCCGGCCGGTGTGAAATGCGCGATGAGCGAGCTGCAGCTGCTTGGAAATCACCTGCGGTTGCCGGTGGTACCGGTGAGCGAAGGTTTGCATACGAAAATGAAAGAATATATCAAGGGAGAATAAGGCCGCTAAACGTGCGGCATGCTAATAGAGGTTACGCGCTCAGGCAACCGGCGGCAAAGACCGGTCGTTTGTTCATGATATGAAGAGGTGGGTCATAGGAGCGGTTGTGCTGGCTATTTTGCTGATCGGGGGATATATCGTCGCAGGTTTCGTGGTACGAAAAAAGATCGAGTCGGCCCTGCAGCATCTGCCTCCCGGTTTGAACGTCTCCTGGTCCGCATTGCATCTCCATCTCCTGACCGCCTCTTTGACCATCGACAGTCTCCATGTCCGGTGGGCACCATCGCCGGACACCTCACACGCTCAACAAGTTTCGATCCAGCGGCTCCAAATTTCCGGCATCCGGTATGGTCCCCTGCTGCATCAGCGGCTGAATGCGCGGACCGTCCGCATAGAGGGATGCGACATCGATGTGGACCGGCGTCTGCTGGAGAAGAAGGATTCGTTGCCGCATTTGCAGCTGCCGTTCACGGAGCTCGGGATCGGGCGCGTCGAGTTTGCGGGATTGCGCATTCGATCCGGGAAGGGAGGCGATCCGCCGGAGCGTGACGGGCGGGCAGAAAAGGGGTTGTCGCTGGAAGGAGAGGGCGAGTTCGATTCGATCAGCGAAGGCGAAGGGAAATGGCGGTTCGGCGACGTGCATTTCACCGCGGCGCATATCCGGTACGTTATCCCGGGTGCAGACGAAATCATGCATGTCGCGGGTGCGCGGTTTGACAGCAAGCAGCGTCAGCTGCGGATCGATACGGTTCGAATCCGGCCGACCGGGGACCGGGAGGCCATCGGCAGGGCGAAGGGACACCAGACAGACATCGTGACCGCTACCAGCGAGGGCATCGGAGTGGAAGGGCTGAATATATTGGCATTGTCGCAGCGCCGGCTGGAGGCCGATAAGATAGCTATCCGCAAGAACGACATCCATGTCTTCCGCGACCGGCGTCTTCCGCTGGTTCCGGGGAACAAGCCTTTGCCGATGGAGGGTCTGGAACGCATGCCGGTGAGCCTTCGGGTAGGATCGGTGTCGCTGGGAAGCACGTTTTTCACCTATGAGGAATATCCCAAGAAAGGCAATGAGACCGGGTTGCTGAAGATATACCGGTTGCATGGAACGCTCGAACCCCTGATCAATCACCCCCGCGCGGGTGATCCGGCTTACCTGACGATGCGGATGGAAGGTTCGCTGATGAATTCGGGAACGGTGAACGCCACGACCAAAATGCCGCTGCACAGGGGCGATCCCTATAAGGTAGAGGGGGTATTTCATGACCTCGACGTGACCACCTTGAATGGCCCCGCGGAGAACCTGGGAAGGCTGCACCTGGAATCGGGAATGTTGAACAGCCTGGATTTCGAGTTCAATATGACCGACGAAGCATCGACCGGCAGGATCATCGGTGAATATCACGATCTCGTCGTGGACAAGCTGAAGGAGAATACTGATGAAAAAAAGATCGCAAAATTCAAGTCGTTTGCGCTGAAGACATTTATCATACCTAAGAACAAGGATAAATCGCTACCCGTCCGCAAACGGACAGGAAAGGTGAAGTACAAGCGCGATCCGCAGCGCTACTTCTCTTACTATTTACTCCACTCGCTGCTGGTCGGAGTGAAATCGAGCTTCACGCTGGGATTCCTGCTGCCGGGATAGAGGGGGCCCCGTCAGATGCGATACGTCACCCCCTCCTGCGCGAGATCGGTATTGGGAAAGGTCTCCCGGGCTTCCTGTTCGAAGGGCTGCAGCTTTTCATATTTGGAGCTGAAGTGACCGATGAGCAGCCGTTTGACGCCGGCCTCGAGGGCGATGGCCGCAGCTTGTTCGGTGGTGCTATGGAAACGACGGCAGGCCTGTTCTCCGAGGTCTTTCAGGTAGGTGGTCTCATGATAAAGCATATCGACACCCCGCACGCTATCGGCAACCCGTTTGTCGAAAAGCGTATCGGCGGTATAGGCATAGGACCGGGCCTTCGTCGCAGGTTCGGTCACCAGGGCATTGTCGACCAGGACTCCGTCTTTCCTGAGGTAGCTTTCCCCCCATTTCAGACGGTCGAAAAAGGAAGACGGGACATCGTATTGCCGGGCTTTCTCGGGGTTGATGCGTCGGAGGGGCCGTATTTCTCGGAAGCAAAACCCCCAGCATTCGATGCGGTGATAGACCGGGAAACAGCTGACTTCGAACCTGGCCTCCTGCAGGATCGGACCTTCGGTTTTCAGGGTATGAAAATGGAGCGGGTAAGGCAGGCGGATATCGGCCACCCTCAACTGCAGGCTGACGATGTCCTCGAGCGCTCGGGGCGCGTACAGATGCATATCCTGTGTGCGTCCCAGGAGGCCCATCGACGTGAGCAGACCGATCAGGCCGAAGTAGTGGTCGCCGTGAAGATGGGAAATGAAGATATGGTTGATCTTGCTGCGGCGGATCTTGTATTTGGCCATCTGCATCTGGGTCCCCTCCCCGCAGTCGAGGAGGAACAGGTGATCCTCCATCGTGACCACCTGTGCCGTAGGGTGGCGATCGAAAGCCGGAAGAGCGGAATTGTTGCCTAATATAGTGACGGCCAGCATAAGGGCGAATATAGGTCTTAACGCAGATTAAAAGCCACGAATTGTGTGTAAAATGTTGGACATCACAGAGGACCTCGGGTTCCGGCCGCGTTCACCGAAGAGAGATAGGGCCCAGCCGGGTGACTTCCCCGGACCGGTGATGCAGGCAATACTTTCGGGAACGCGGATCAGCCTCCTGCCGCCGGGTAAAAGCAGGCTGTCGGCTTTCCTGCAGAACGGACATTCGCCAGACTTCTGACTTTCTGGCGGTTGTGTTGGCGCCCGCGGCTAGAGATCGGGACCGTTGAGCATTTCCCTTTCGATCTCTTCCAGGTGGATGATATCCCAGGCTTCACTTTCTGTGGGCGTCACATTCATCAGTTCCAAAAGTCCGCTGTCTTCCAGGCTTTTCTCGACCGCGGGCGTCAATTCGCAGATCACGAAGGAAGCGTTGTTGTCGTAAAACCGCTGTTGGACCCCCACAAGGTATTCAGCAGCAGCGTCCTCGACATTTTCGATGTCTTTTAATATGAGAATCACGTTTTTAACGTCTTTTTGGAGAATCGGCAGTAAACATCGGTCCAGGTCTTCTGTCATATTAGCAGCGAGGGCAGTGGCAAGTATAGTAATGGCATGAAATTTTTCTCTGGTATCAATTTTGACTTGCATATACACTTAAAGATTATTAACGGCCGTTAATAAAGTGGCAGAAACAGAAGTCAAAAATATTCGTTATTATTGTATAAAGCTCAATAACTTAAAAATGGATAATAATTTTTCGGCCCAGGTAAAGGAGATCATTTCGTTCAGCAGGGAGGAAGCTTTGCGGCTGGGGAACGATTTTATCGGTACGGAGCACTTATTATTGGGGTTGATCCGCGAGGGAGATAATACGGCTGTCCGCATATTGAAGAGTTTCAATGTGGACCTGTACGAGCTGCGCAAGGAGGTGGAAATGGCGGTTAAGGATAAGACCGGTAAGAACATTGCCAATATCAATAGTCTGCCGCTGACCAAACAGGCGGAGAAAGTGATCCGTGTAACCGTACTCGAAGCGAAAGCCCTGAAAAGTCCCACCGTAGAGACCGAACACCTGATGCTCTCGATCCTGAAAAATAAGGAGAATATCGCCACCCAGATCCTGAACCAGTTCGACGTAGATTACGACCTTTTCAGGAACGAGCTGGGTGTAGTAAAAAGCAACGACGTCCGGAGTGAGTATGCGGAGGAGAATGACGACGATTTTGACGAAGAGAAGAAGTACTCCCAACAGAAAGCCCGGTCGGCGGGGAATGCGAAAAGCAAAACCCCCGTGCTCGATAATTTCGGCAGGGATATCACCCGGCTGGCGGAGATGGGCGCCCTGGACCCTATCGTGGGGCGGGAAGAAGAGATAGAACGCGTGTCGCAGATCCTTTCCCGCCGCAAAAAGAACAACCCTATCCTTATCGGCGAGCCCGGCGTGGGTAAGACCGCCATCGTGGAGGGTCTGGCGCTGCGGATCGTACAAAGAAAGGTTTCCAGGGTACTGTTCGATAAACGCGTCATTTCGCTGGATCTTGCGGCCCTTGTTGCCGGTACGAAATACCGTGGCCAGTTCGAGGAACGCATGAAGGCGATCATGAACGAATTGGAGAAAAACAGGGATGTGATCCTGTTCATCGATGAGATCCATACTATCGTGGGCGCCGGCGGCGCAAGCGGTTCGCTCGATGCCAGCAACATATTTAAACCCGCGCTGGCGCGCGGAGAGCTCCAATGCATCGGCGCCAGTACGCTGGACGAGTATAGGATGTACATCGAGAAGGATGGCGCCCTGGACCGTCGTTTCCAAAAAGTGATGGTAGATCCGCCGAGCGTCGAGGAGACCATCCAGATCCTGAACAACATCAAGTCGAAGTATGAAGACTATCATAATGTCACCTACTCCGACGATGCTATAGATGCCTGCGTAAAGCTGAGCGACCGGTATATGACGGATCGTTTGCTGCCTGACAAGGCCATCGACGTGCTCGATGAGGTAGGCGCGCGCGTACACCTGAAAAATATCAATGTTCCGCAGAATATCGTCGATCTCGAAAAGAAGATCGAGGACGTGAAGAACGAGAAGAACAAGGTGGTGAAGAGCCAGAAGTTCGAAGAGGCGGCCTCGCTGCGGGATACCGAGAAGCGTCTGCAGGAAGAGCTGGAAAAGGCCAAGGCCGAGTGGGAGGAAGAGAGCAAGCACAAACGGTATCCTATCGATGAGGAAAATATCGCCGAGGTAGTAAGTATGATGACCGGCATTCCCGTCAAGCGGATGGTTCAGGCTGAAACGGAAAAGCTTCGGAACATGGCGCTCGATATGCGGGGCATGGTCGTTGGCCAGGAGGATGCCATCACCAAGGTAGTGAAGGCCATCCAGCGGAACCGCGTGGGTTTGAAAGACCCCAAGAAACCGATCGGTACGTTCATATTCCTGGGACCGACGGGTGTCGGTAAGACCGAATTGGCCCGGGCCCTTGCCCGGTACATGTTCGATTCCGAGGATTCGCTGATCCGTATCGATATGAGCGAATACATGGAGAAATTCACGGTAAGCCGTCTGATCGGCGCGCCTCCGGGATATGTAGGTTACGAAGAAGGGGGACAGCTGACCGAACGGGTCCGCCGCAAGCCCTACTCGGTGATCCTGCTGGACGAGATCGAAAAGGCGCATCCGGATATTTACAATATCCTGCTGCAGGTGCTGGACGACGGTCAGCTGACCGATGGTCTTGGCCGCAAGGTGGACTTCAAGAACACGCTGATCATCATGACCTCCAATATCGGGGTCCGGCAGCTGAAGGACTTCGGCGATGGAGTCGGTTTTGCGACGGCCGCCAGGACGCAAAATGCCGACGAGAACAACAAGCAGGTGATCGAGAAAGCGTTGAAAAGGACCTTTAGTCCGGAATTCCTGAACCGGATCGACGACGTGGTCATCTTCAATGCGCTGAATAAGGAGCATATCTTCCAGATCATCGATATCCTCATGAAGGGTGTGCTGAAACGTCTCAATAACCTGGGCTTCACGCTCGAGCTGACGGATGAAGCCAAGAACTTCATCGCGGATAAGGGATATGACCAGCAGTTCGGCGCCCGTCCGCTGCACAGGGCCATCCAGAAATACCTTGAAGATCCGCTGGCCGAAGAGATCCTGAACATGAATATCAAAAACGGAGATATCCTGATAGCCGATCTGGACAAAGAGAACTCGAAGATCAAATTCACCCTGAAAGAGAAAGCAAAGGAAAAATCGGAAGCTTAAAATATTCATCAAATAGAAAAAAAACCGCACCTTGCGGTTTTTTTTATGAGCAAAATCATCATCACCATCGACGGGTGGTCGTCTTGCGGAAAGAGTACGCTGGCTAAACAACTGGCGCGCGACCTGCATTATGTCTATATCGACAGCGGGGCCATGTACCGGGCCATCACGCTCTACTTTCTGCGCAACCACGTGGACTGGACAAAGCCGGAGGCGGTGAATGAAGCGCTGAAGCATATCCGGCTGGAATTCGTCACCAATCACAAAAATGGGCAGACCGAGATGTGGCTGAACGGAGAGAATGTGGAATATGTGATCCGGGACCTGGTGATCGCCGAGAAAGTGAGCGAGGTTGCGGCGGTCAGGGAGGTGAGGGTGTTTGCGGTGGCCCGGCAGCAGGAGATGGGCCGGAAGAAGGGGATTGTTATGGACGGACGGGATATCGGCACTGTAGTGTTTCCGCATGCGGAGCTGAAAATATTCATGACGGCCGACGAGAAGGTACGGGTGCAGAGAAGGTATCGCGAGCTATATGAGAAAAACCCCAATATAACACTCGAAGAAGTCAAACAGAACCTGGCTAAGAGAGATTATATCGACTCCCACCGGCAGATCAGCCCGCTTCGGCAAGCCGCTGACGCTATCGTGCTCGACAATTCCAATCTGACGATAAATGAGCAATTGCAGATTGCCCAGAAATGGGTGAATGAACGGCTTGCGGGAAAAGTTGACGGGTAGCGGCCTGGTTGCCGCCGCCGATCAGGGTGTGTCCGGTTTCCAATCCGGGTTGTAGACGATCTCCCAAAGGTGGCCATCGGGGTCCTGGAAATAGCCTGAGTAACCGCCCCAGAAGGCTTTTTCCGCGGGTTTGGTGATCTTCGCACCGGCCTTTGCGGCCGCTTTCATCAGGATATCTACCTCTTCTTTACTGCGAACGTTATAGCCGATGGAGAATTCCGACGGCGATGCAGGCGTTTTCGAAACATGGGCGCCCCAGGCCAGATCGGTCCTTGGGTACAGGGCCAACGACATCTTGTGCGGGAGGTCGAAGAAGACGATGGGACCATGTTTGAATTGCTGTCCGATGATGCCCCTGGTGGGAAAGCCGAGACCATCGCGGTAGAAGGTGAGCGACCGTTGGAGGTCGTCGACGCCTAGCGTCAGTACGGTGAAACGGGGTTCCATTTTTTGAGCTGGTTGGATGAAAACGGCGGCGGTGAGGCCGGCGATGAGAAGGATCGTGCGCATTTTTTTAAAGTCAAGATACGGGCCCGGAGATCGGTGTGTTTGGAAGAATGCGACAAAGTGATCGCGTGACGGGTCTGCCGCAGATCATAGACCGGAAGGAGCCGATCCGGTGTGTTTGCGAACGGCATTCGACAGGTGCGCATGGTCGTAGTAGCCGTGTTCACATGCGATGTCGAGAAGGGTTTTACCATTGCGCCGACGGATGCTTTCGAGCGCCGACTGGAGCCGGGTGAAATTCAGGAATTCCCTGGGGCCGATGGCCAGATGCCGGTCGAAAAGACGTTCCATGGTGCGCGCCGTCAGGAAGTGCCGCCGGGCCAGCTGGTCGACGGTGAAGCGTCCGCGGCTTTCGCGAATATCCGCAAGCACAGGGAGAAGGTCTCGGGATGCCGGCCTGAGCCGGTCGAGGAAGTAACGATTAAGGGCAATGGCGGGGTCGGACAACGGGCCTCGTGAAGCGGGAAGCGATCGGTCAGCGAGTAATGGGAAGAGCGACCGGTCGAAAAGGACGGTGCTGTCCGCGGTCGATCGCAGGAATAGGGGATCGTAGAAGCAGGTGAAACCACCGGGTTTGAAACGGATGCCGTACAGCTGTGTCCCGGGGGGGCGGATCATATCCTTGAAGCGCGTCATGGTCCCCACCAGGTAGGCCTCGTCGCTGCACATCCGGGTCCTGCCCTGTTCCGTGATAAAGGCGGGCCCGGTATTGAAGATGATATCCACACAGCCATCGGGGAGGATCCGGTCCGTCTGGTCGGCCTTGTTGGCGCCCGTGACCGTCCAGAAGGCATCGATAAACGGCGACAAGGCCATGCAGGGCGCGGTCTCGCGGTAGATGATCGGTTGCGTGGGCATCATCTAATTTAAACAAAAAACCCGCCGGGTGGCGGGTTTTTATATTAGCGGACCTGTTAGCGCAGGAACAAAAGTTCGCGGTATTTGGAAAGGACCCATTCCTGGTCATCTACCAGCAGCTCGAGCTTGTCCACATGGTAGCGGATCTGGTCGAAATAGGGCTCTTTTACCTGGCTGTTATAGGCTATCGCCTTTGTGCGGGTTTCGGTGATGTTGTTGGCGACCTTGCGTGCCTCGATCATTTTCTCTACCAGTTCGCTCACCCTGGAGATATGATCGGAGATCTTGATCAGGATCTGCAGCTGGTTCGAATAGGCGCTATCCTTCAGCCCGATCTCTTTCAGACCTTTGATATTCTGGATGAGGTTGTTTTGGTATTTGATGGCCGGGGGCAGGATATGGCTGGTGGCCAGCTCGCCCATGATGCGGGCTTCGATCTGTACCCGCTTGATATACTTTTCCAACTCGATCTCATGACGGGCTTCCAGCTCGACATGCGAATAGACGCCGTTGGATTCGAAGAGGTGTTTGGCCTTGCCGGTGACCATGGCGTCGAGCGCCAGCGGGGTGGTCCGGACGTTCGGCAGACCGCGTCTTTCGGCCTCATGATGCCATTCGTCGCTGTAGCCGTCTCCTTCGAAGAGGACCTTTTCGCTGCCGACGACATATTCGCGGATCACGTGCATGATCGCTATCTCTTTCTTATCACCCTTTTCGATGAGGGCGTCGACATCTCTTTTGAACTTCTTGAGCGTCTCGGCGAGGATCGTGTTGAGGATGATCATTGCATTGGCGCAGTTGGCGCTGGATCCCACTGCGCGGAACTCGAACTTATTGCCGGTGAAAGCGAAGGGAGAGGTACGGTTGCGGTCCGTATTGTCCAGCAGCAGCTCGGGGATGCTCCGGTGGAGGTCCAGCTTGAGGATGGCCTCGTCCTGCTCGTCGAACTTGTCGCCGACCCTTTCCTTGATATCGGCCAGCACCTTGCTGAGATATTCGCCGATGAAGACCGAGATGATGGCGGGGGGAGCCTCGTTTGCGCCCAGGCGGAAATCGTTGCCCGCGCTTGCGATGGAGGCGCGAAGTACGTCGGAATAATCGAAAACGGCCTTGATCGTATTGACGAAGAAGGTCAGGAACATGAGGTTTGTCTTGGGCGTTTTGCCGGGAGCCAGGAGGTTGATGCCAGTGTCGGTGGCCATGCTCCAGTTGTTGTGCTTGCCGCTGCCGTTGATGCCCGCGAAAGGCTTTTCATGGAGCAGTACGCGCAGTTTGTGACGGCGGGCGACGCGGTCCATGATGTCCATGAGCAGCAGATTGTGATCTACGGCGACGCTTACTTCCTCGAAGATGGGCGCGCACTCGAACTGGGCGGGCGCTACCTCGTTATGACGCGTGCGGAGAGGGATCCCCAGCTTATAAGCTTCCTGCTCGTAGTCGCGCATGAAGGCGTAGACGCGTTCGGGGATACTGCCGAAATAATGGTCTTCCAGCTGTTGTCCTTTGGCGGGGGCGTGACCGAAAACGGTGCGGCCGCTGAGGACGAGGTCGGGGCGGGCGTTGAAAAGGCCTTCATCGACCACGAAATATTCCTGTTCCCAGCCAAGGGTAGCCGTTACCTTGGTGACATTCTTATCGAAGTAATGACAGACATCGACCGCTGCTTTGTCGAGCGACGCGAGCGCCTTCAAAAGAGGGGCCTTGTAGTCCAGCGATTCGCCTGTATAGGATACGAAAATGGTAGGTATGCACAGCGTTTTCCCCGTTTCGATCTCCATGACAAAAGCTGGTGAAGACGGATCCCATGCAGTATAGCCGCGAGCCTCGAATGTTGCACGCAGACCGCCGCTGGGGAAGGATGAGGCGTCGGGCTCCTGCTGGATCAGCGCTGCGCCGTCGAATTCCTCGATGGCCGTTCCGTCGCTCTTTATCGTGAAGAAAGAATCATGTTTTTCTGCAGTAGTCCCGGTCAGGGGTTGGAACCAGTGGGTGAAGTGGGTAACTCCCTTGGCCTCTGCCCATTGACGTATACCCGAAGCAATCTGATTGGCAACGGCCCGGTCAATCTTTTTCCCGCCCTTGATGGAGGCCAGCAGGCTTTTATAGGCTTCATCACTTAAAAATTCCCGTGCAGTTTTCAGGGTGAATACGTTCTCGCCGAAAATGGCGGTGATCTTGGCCGCGCCAGGGACCTGGCCGTAAAGGCTGGATGTTGCCAGATTGTCAATAGCTTTAAATCTTATCGAGGACATGCTTCAAAATTTTAGCGAAACTAACGGATTGCGTGATATTAAACAATTTTTTGGTGAATTTGGGCCGAAAACCGGGGATTTAGGGGTAAAACGTAAACATTTTATTAATGATAATATGTAAAGTGCATTTGGAATGCGGTTAAAGGGTCGGGCAAAATGCCTGGCTGGAAAGCCAAATCATTCAATTGTTGGGGAGGGTCATGCGGGTTTGGCTATATACATGGCGGAAAAGCCAACCGTTCAATTGGCGCAGCGGTCCCAGATCGGCTATTGCGTGGAGACAGGGGGCGATGAGAAAAGGGAGATAGATGCTGCGATAGCGGACGATGGCGCCTGCAAAGGGTACGAAAAGACCAATGGCGAGCATGCCGGCGACGGAGAAGAGGATACAAAAAATTGAAAAGGGGGCTTTGAGGCGAGTACGGAGGAGGGCCGGTAGGGCGACGGCCCAGATTGCCAGCAGCTCGATGGAAAAAGCGAGATAGATCGGCTGTCCTCCCGAGCCGGGAAGGGGTTCGAACAGGCCATTGAGGAAAGCGGCGGGTAGTACCCGGAAGAGCCCGGACCACGAGCCGTCCATTACCGGCAGCGGGAGTCTCGAATGGCCGTAAAGGGCATAGAATTCTTTTTGCCAGCCCGCAAGGACGGCGGGGATGTGAAGACCGGGAAACGCGAGGATCGATAAGAGCAATGTGCCAGTAATGCCGAAGGCGATCCTGGCGAGCAGCGGCCGAAAGGGTGGTTTTTCGAGATACCACCAGACAAAAATGGCCGCCGCCAGGGTGAGGGCAAAGCCGCTGCGGAAATAGAAGATCAGCAACAGGCTGACGATCGATCTCCATAACCCGCCGGTTCGATAACCGGCAGTCATCATCCGGTGAATACTGAGGAGCAGAAACCCCAGCAACATATACAGGACACCTTCGCGGTGGATACAGGAGGTCCAAAACAGCGTGGAAGGCAGGAGGAAGACGGTCAGTGCCGTCAACGGATCATTGGGAAAACGATCCCGGAAGACGCGGAAGAGGGCGATGTTCCCCAGGAAGACGGGGAAGGAGAACAGGAGGGTATTGATGCCCAAATGGTCGAACGAAAAAAAGCTGAGGATCATCTGGATGAAGATCATACCATTATGGCTGAAATGGGTCCAGCTCGCATTGTCAGCCAGAAAGGCACTGAAATCCGAGCCGAGGCGGTGCCGGTAAATGAAGCTGTTCCAGAAATAGTCCCAGATATCTCCGTGGTCCGGGTAGTAGCGGTAAGCGATCAAGTTATGCGCGAGGCCTATGACCACATGGAGAGCGAACAGCAGGAGCAGCAGGACGGGCCGCAGTCCGCTTTTGCGGATGAAAGGGATCTTCACGATGGCGATGCCGCAAAGCAGGCTATAGAATATGAAAAGGAGAATGTGCATGTCCTTTTGTTATCCGGCTGACCGTAGGATCTTTATTTTGTCGAGGTAGATGCCGGTGACGATGTCCCGGGTATATTGCCGGAGCACTCGGTTGCGTCCTTCGATACCCATCTGTTTTTTAGCCTCGTCGGAGAGATGATAAAAGGCAGACATTTTATCCGCAAGGTCGGCTCCGTCTTTCACCCGGCACAGGAAACCGTTGGCCCCGTCTTCTATTACGCTACGGCAGCCGGCAGTGTCAGCCGCGATCAGGGCCTTGCACATACTGGCGCCTTCGAGCAGGCTCAGGGGCATCCCTTCGCGGTAGCTGGGCAACACGATACAGTCGGCTTTTTCAATAAAGGGCGCGACACTGTCGGTATGGCCCAAATAGGAAATGATGTGTCTGCCCGACCATTCTTCTATTTTTCTCCGCGGGATGGCAACCGGGTTTTTTTCATCGAAAAAGCCCAGCAGCTGGCAATTGACGGCGAGCCCTTTTTGTTGTAATAACGCCGCGGCCTGTACGAACTCCTCGATGCCCTTGTGCTGGATGAGCCGCCCGATGAGCAGGTAGGTGATCTCTTTTTTCCCTGGTTCATACGGTGCGGGGAAAAAATCGGCGGGGTCTACGCCTTCGCCCGGCAGGAGGAATGTCTTTCCTGCGGCGACCAGGCGTTGGCCGGTGAAAATGCGCCGGTCGTCCTCGTTGAGGAACCAGACTTCGGCGTTGGACCGCAGGACGCGCCGGTAAAGGAACTTGACGGCTGCGCGAAGCCATCCGCCACCCGTGAACGTATAGCCCAGACCCGTGACGACGCTGACAGCCGGAATGTGGGCCTGGCGGGCGGCCATCGAACCGAAAAGGTTGGGTTTGATGGTATAGTGGAAGACCAGAGAGGGACGGATTTGGCGGTAATGTCGCAGGAGCTCGCGGTAGAGCAGGAGATTATTAAAAGGAGAGAGGGTTTTGGCCCTGAGGTGCTGCAGCTCGATATAATGGAGGCCCGGCAGCTGTTCGAATTTATCCGTATAAGCATCGCGTGGAGCGAGTACGGAAACAGAGAATCCTTTCTGCAGCAGCCTTTCGATGAGATATAGCCTGAACTTATAGATACTCCAGCTGGTGTTCGCTACAAAAGCAATCCTTTGTTTTGAGGCCATAGCCCGCAAACCTACAGAAAAATTTTGGGGGCAATGGGCAGTCCCCGGAGGAAATTTGGGAGCGAGGGTCAGTCATCGTATTTTTGCCCAAAAGAAGCCGGAGGCTTCTTGGCCGAAGGCCCGACATTAGAATATTTGTCGAAGCCGGATAATTTTGGCCCGGATTCGGCTTCGACAACAAATATGGAAATAAGCGAAAAAACGGCCGAGAGCCTGCGATTGACAGCGGAGGAGTTCGCTCTCATCCGCCAAAAGCTGGGCCGTACTCCCAATTTCACCGAATTATGTGCATTCAGCGCCATGTGGAGCGAGCACTGCAGTTATAAGAACTCGATCAAATGGCTCAAGACGCTGCCGCGCGAAGGCAAGAAGATGCTGGTGGCGGCGGGGGAAGAGAATGCGGGGCTGATGGATATCGGCGGCGGTTACGGCGTGGTGTTCAAGATCGAATCGCATAACCACCCGTCGGCCATCGAGCCGTTCCAGGGCGCCGCTACGGGTGTTGGCGGAATTCACCGGGATATCTTCACGATGGGCGCCAGACCGATCGCATCGTTGAACTCGCTCAGGTTCGGCGATCCCACAGAAGCGAAAACGCAGCATCTGTTGTCGGGCGTGGTGCATGGCATCGGGCATTATGGAAATTGTTTCGGCGTTCCCACCGTCGGAGGGGAGATCTATTTCGAAGGTTGTTATCATACGAATCCGCTGGTCAACGCTATGAGCGTAGGAATATTGAAGAATGGAGAGACCATATCGGCGACTGCGAAGGGGACGGGCAACCCGGTGATCTTCGTCGGTAGCGCTACCGGAAAGGACGGCATCGGCGGAGCAAGTTTCGCGTCGGCCGATATAACAGGGGAGTCTGTGAAGGAGCTGCCAGCGGTGCAGGTAGGCGACCCCTTCCAGGAGAAAAAGCTGCTCGAGGCCTGTCTCGAGGTCATCCATACCGGTGCGGTGGTGGGCATGCAGGATATGGGCGCCGCCGGCATCATCTGTTCGACAGCCGAGATGAGCGCGAAGGGAGAGGTAGGCATGCGGATCGATCTGGACAAGGTGCCGACCAGGCAGAAGGATATGAAGGCGTGGGAGCTGCTGTTGAGCGAAAGCCAGGAGCGGATGCTGATGGTCGTTAAGAAAGGGAGGGAGGAAGAGGTTATCCGGATCTTCGAAAAATGGGACCTGCCGGCCTCCGCTATAGGCGAGGTGACGGATGACGGGTTGTTACATTTTTATATGCATGGGCACAAGGAAGCCGAGATCCCGGCGCACGAGCTGGTACTGGGTGGAGGGGCGCCGCAATATGACCGGCCCTATCGTGAGCCGGCCTACCTGGAAAAGATAACGGGCTTCAGCGCCGCCTCGGTTCGCGTGCCGGGCGACCTGCGGAAAGTCGCCGAGCACCTGATCGCCTTGCCGAATATCGCTTCCAAACGCTGGGTGGCGGTCCAGTATGACAGTACGGTAGGGGCGGCGAATGCCTCTACGAATGAACCGAGCGATGCGGCGGTGGTGCTGGCAAAGGGAACGGGCAAAGCGCTGGCCGTGACGACGGATTGCAACAGCCGGTATGTATTCGCGGATCCATACAAGGGTGCGATGATCGCCGTGGCGGAAGCTGCGCGAAATATCGTCTGCAGCGGCGGGCAACCGCTGGGTGTGACCAACTGTCTGAATTTCGGGAACCCTTATGACCCGGAAGTATATTATCAATTCGTGCATGCGGTCAGGGGAATGGGAGAGGCCTGCCGGCGGTTCGACACCCCGGTCACGGGCGGGAATGTCAGCTTTTACAACCAGAGCCCTAACGGCGCCGTATACCCGACACCTACGATCGGGATGGTCGGGGTACTGGACCGCGTGGAGGATAAGATGACGCTGGACTTCAAGGAAGCAGGGGATAGGATCTTCCTTCTGGGCGTCAGCAGGAACGACATCGGCTCTTCGGAATACCTGCACAAAGTGCAGAAGGTGGAATACAGCCCGGCGCCCTGGTTCGACCTGGAAGAAGAGGCGCGGCTGCAAGCGTTATTGCTGGGGTTGATCCGGAAGAAGCTGGTGCGGAGCGCGCACGACGTGAGCGAGGGCGGTCTGTTCGTCACGCTGGCGGAGTCGGCCTTCCCGCGGGATCTGGGTTTCGAAGCGGCCGGCCGCGACCCTGGGATCCGACGGGACGCTTATTGGTTCGGTGAATCGCAGAGCAGGGTAGTGGTGAGCGTATCGCCGTCGCAGGCGGATGCGTTCCTGGCCGCGGTAGGTGAATTCCCCGTGGAGCAGCTGGGAGTAGTGACCGCGGGCGAGATTAAAGTGGATGGTTCCGATTGGGGAAGAACGGAAGAATGGAAGAAAAAATATGACCGCAGCCTGGAGAATCATATGGCTGCCGTAACCGATATAGATCAATTATGAAAGAATATATCGTCGTAACGGGCGCCGCGGGATTCATTGGCAGCTGTCTCGTCGGATGGCTGAATCAGCATGGCCATAACGACCTTATCCTGGTCGATGCATTCGGGCGCGACGACAAGGCGCCCAACCTGGAAGGGAAATCCTTTGCAGTGAAGGTGGAGCGCGAAAGCTTTTTCGATTGGCTGCAGCGCGAGCGTCCGGCGGTCCGGGGATTCTATCATATCGGAGCGCGTACGGACACCACCGAATTCGATTATTCCATCCATGAACATTTGAACGTCGAGTATTCCAAAAAGGTCTGGGCGTATTGCGTCGCCGGGGGCGTGCCGTTAGTGTATGCCTCATCGGCCGCCACATATGGGGCCGGGGAACACGGATATGACGACCGTCACGATATCGTCGATAACCTGAAGCCCCTGAATGCCTATGGGATCAGCAAGAACGAATTCGACAAATGGGCATTGCGGCAGGCGGAACAGCCGCCGTTCTGGGCCGGTCTGAAGTTCTTCAACGTATATGGTCCCAATGAGTATCACAAGGGCAGGATGGCCAGCGTGATCTTTCATTCCTTTCAACAGATCAAAAAAGATGGGGTGGTAAAACTGTTCAGATCGCACCGTCCGGATTATAAGGATGGACAGCAGCTGCGCGACTTCGTATATGTAAAAGACGTGGTCAGGGTATGTACCTGGCTGATGGAGCACCGGCCCGCGTGTGGCTTGTATAACCTTGGAACGGGAGCCGCGCGTCCGTTCGACGACCTGGTTAAGGCTGTCTATAATGGATTGGACTTGCCCTCCAGGATCCAATATATCGATATGCCGGAGGATATCCGGGACAAATACCAGTATTTCACACAAGCCAATATGGGCAAGCTGAGAGCGGCGGGATATCATGCCCCCTTCTGCGGACTGGAGGAAGGCGTAGACGATTATGTACGGAATTACCTGGCAAAAGCAGCATATTTATGAACAAGAAGATCGCCATCATCGGCGGGGGCAACCTCGGGACGGCCATAGCGGAAGGACTGATCCAAAGCGGATTCGTCCTGCCCAAACACATCCTCATCACGAAACGAAATATCCATACGCTGCATGAGCTGGAGAGAAAGGGCGTGCTGGTCAGCGACAAGAATGAGGAGGCCGTCCGGTATGCCGGTCTGGTGATCCTCGCCGTGAAACCGTTCCAGGTGAACGATATCCTGGTTTCGCTGAAAGACGAGTTCCGTGCTACGGAGCAGGTGCTGGTCTCGGTGGTAACGGGCATCTCCATCGAGCATATCAACGGCTATCTCGGAAATGCGCTGCCGGTGGTGCGGGCGATGCCCAACACGGCCATCGCCATCCAGGAAAGCATGACCTGCGTCGCGGCGCGAAATGTCGGCGAAGAGCACCTGCAGTATGTGATGGATATCTTCAACCAGCTGGGCAGAGCGGTCCGGATCGATGAGAAGCTGATGGATGCCGCCACCGTGCTCGGTGCATGCGGAACCGCCTTTGCCATGCGGTATATACGGGCGAACATACAGGGCGGTATCGAGATCGGGTTCGATGCCGCCACGGCCAACCTGATAGCGGCGCAGACCGTGAAGGGAGCCGCGGAACTGTTGCTGAAAAAGGGCGCTCATCCCGAACAGGAGATCGACAAGGTGACCACGCCAAAGGGTTGTACGATCGCCGGACTCAATGAAATGGAACACCAGGGGTTCAGTTCGTCGCTGATCAAAGGGCTGGTGGCGAGCTATGATAAAATTGCGAAGGCCTAGTAGATGTGTCCCGAATCCATATCGACGGTATAGATGCGTTGAGTATTGCTCGTGAACAAGGGGGGACCGGCGGGAGACCAGTAACCCGGTGAGCCTGGAATGACCGCGCCATTGGGAGCATTTATCGGCGGAGACCCGGGGGTATAGACCTGGTTGTTGTTGGCCTGTTCTTTATAAGCCTCGCTCATGAAATAATAGGCTTTCCCTTCCTTCCAGACCATCAGCAGGATGCCGTCCCGCATGATGTAGATATCCTTCCCGTCGCAATAGCCCCAGGCGTCACGAGAATAATAGAAAGCGCCGTTACCGTCCTTTATATACAGCGTGAGATCCTTGTTTATCCTCCGGACCTCGAAATCCCGGATCGAGGGTGCGTTGTTCCTGAACTCATCGAAATTGGCGTACACACCGGGGCTTGGGCTTGTCGTCCCGGTAATGGGAGCATCGAAACGCGACCGGTTGAATTGCAGGATGTCGTCAAGGCGGATGCGACGGCCGTTGTCGGCCCGGGCTGCGGCTATCCCCGCGGCGCTGTCGGCCATATCGGATAACATGCCGGTGAGGTCCCGGTCCCAGAGCGAATAATAGGTGTTCATATCGCTATAGGTATTGCTCCTCTTATATGTTTGCAGCGTATCGAAACGGACGAGGGGGATATACTGGCTGTCCTTTATTGCATAGATCTCCGTCTTCAGGCGGATATGCGTCCTTTCAGCGACGATACTGGGATCTTTTACTTTATCCTCGCGGAGGTAGTTGGCATCGGACAACCAAAGATTACGCAGTATGATGAGGGCGGTATAGGGGCCGTCCGGACGGGTAAAATGGTCGTTTAGCCAGGCGGCAATCTCACGGGCGGCGGGGTGCTGAAAGACCAGCTGGCGATTATGGATGCCGCCGCCTAATGTCGGAATAAAGGCATGAATGCCGATTCGGGCGGTGTCGGTCCTGTCATCGATGACCTCGAAATGGCTGAATGGGCTGGCAACAATGGCCCCTTCGCTCTTTTTCAGGTGGATGGTGACCGAAGGCAGTCTGGCCAGGGATGGATGGGGTTGCGTTTTCCCGGAAAGGAAAATCAGCAGGAAACACATCGACGATATTGTACATTTCATAGTCAATAGGAGATGCGACAAAATATAAAAAATTTCGGTCCCAATGAATAAATTTTTGTTTTATATATAAATGACTGTTAAATGATTAGAAAGCCCTTCGGGGCTGGGGAATGCTCGTAAAGAATGCGTGAAAAGATGGATTTCCACCTTGCAGGGAAAATAAAGCGTTACTATCTTGCGTTTAAACTAACCCGGGCATGAGCGCTGCCGGGAGATAATCTGAAACCCGATCTAAATCCAATAAAACCATGAAGCAAGGAAAAAGCCTTACTGTACTCGTTTTGGTTCTCGAAATCGCTTTCATCGCAGTCCTTCATGCAGTAAAGATCACACAATCGGAAAAGGCTGCTACCAAAGAGATGACCAGGAATAGTTCAGTTGAGACCCTCGAAGTTCATCAAAAACCTCCTTTTGCGCTGGCAAAATATTAAACTAAGCCTCCAAAGAAAAGGCCCGACGCGAGTCGGGTCTTTTTGTTATACCTACTTTTTTACGATTTATCCACACGCCTCCCCACAGGACCATAATTTGATTACATTTTGATGTATCTTTGCATGACCTCTTGGAATTTCCCTTCTATATGGGTTCAAAGGTCACGAATCTGATGATGATGGCCAGGATCGATGATGCTAAGGTGTTGATTTCCGCCTGTCGCCCGATAACATAACAACTCATTTGATAATAAATTAATTGACCATTCTATGGCTAAGTATGTTTTTGTTACAGGCGGTGTGACTTCTTCGCTGGGAAAGGGGATCATTGCTGCCTCGTTGGCCAAATTATTGCAAGCCAGGGGGTTAAGAGTAACCATCCAGAAATTCGATCCGTATATCAATGTCGACCCGGGTACCCTCAACCCCTATGAGCACGGGGAATGTTATGTGACGGAGGACGGGGCGGAGACGGATCTCGATCTTGGCCATTACGAACGCTTTTTGAATATTTATACATCGCAGGCCAATAACGTGACGACCGGTCGCATTTATCAAACGGTGATCAATAAGGAGCGGGAAGGCGCCTATCTCGGCAAGACGGTCCAGGTGATCCCGCACATCACGGACGAGATCAAGCGGCGGATGCTGTTGCTTGGACAGGGAAACAAATACGACATTATCATAACAGAACTGGGCGGCACGGTAGGCGACATAGAATCCCTTCCGTTCATCGAGGCCGTGCGTCAGCTGCAATGGGAGATGCCGGATGAAGACTGTGTGGTCGTGCATCTGACCCTGATCCCTTACCTCAAGGCCGCTAAAGAACTAAAGACCAAGCCGACGCAGCATAGCGTCAAACTGTTGAGCCAGGAAGGGGTACATCCCGACATCATCGTGTGCCGGACCGAGGAGCCGCTGTCGCCCGATATCCGGAAGAAGATCGCCTTGTTCTGTAATGTCAAGGCCGAGGCAGTGATCGAGGCCGCCGACGCGCCGACCATCTACGAAGTTCCGCTTACCATGATGCGCGAGAAGCTGGACCTCATCTGTCTGAAGAAGCTGAACATCACGCAATATCACGAGCCGGAACTGGCCCGTTGGAAGGAGTTCCTGGACAAGCTGAAATATCCCAAAAGCAAAGTGACCATCGGTCTGATCGGAAAATACATCGAGCTGCAGGATGCCTATAAATCCATTCTCGAGTCGTTCGTCCACGCGGGAGCGCTGAACGAGAGCAAGGTGCAGGTCGTCAATGTCCACAGTGAATTCATCACGGCCGAGAACGTGGCGGAAAAGCTCTCCAACCTGGACGGCCTCGTGGTCGCACCCGGCTTCGGTCATCGTGGCGTGGAAGGAAAGATCATAGCGGTAAAATACGCCCGCGAAAACAAGCTGCCTTTCTTCGGGATCTGTCTCGGGATGCAAATGGCGGTGATCGAATACGCCCGGAACGTTTTGGGTTGGACCGATGCGCATTCTACTGAAATGAACGTGCATACTCCGTATCCCGTAATTGATCTGATGGAAGAACAAAAGAAAGTAACGGCCAAGGGTGGGACAATGCGGCTGGGCGCTTATCCCTGTGTCCTGAAAGAAGGGACGCTGGCCAGCCGGATCTATCATTCCCGACCGGAGATCAGCGAAAGACACCGGCACCGGTGGGAATTCAACAATGCCTATCTTCAGCAGTTTGAAAACGCCGGGTTGATCGCGAGCGGAACGAATCCCGAAAGCGGCCTGGTGGAGATCGTCGAACTGCCTGGATCGGTTCACCCGTTCTTTGTCGGGGTCCAGTATCATCCGGAGTTGAAAAGCACGGTGGAGAACCCACAGCCGATATTTGTCCATTTCATACGGGCCGCCAAGGAATTCGCCGAGGCGAAGAATGCGGTGAAGAATCCCCTTTTACAGAGTGAGATGATCTAGGCCAGTCACCGACTGCATTTCCCGCCGGCGGCGCCGCGACGCGCGTTCGCCGAGAAGGAGCGGATTGCTATTGCGATATGACCTATATTTGCACTTCCTCGGACGGGCCGGCCGGTGGAGAGGCCGGAGGTCACCAATCATTAGCGCTAAAATAAAAATATTAATATGGGATTGGATCGCAATACGATTATCGGGTTTGTGCTGTTGGGGGTCCTTTTATTCGTTTATCTATTTACCAGTACCAAGGCCAGTCATGAGCTGGAGGCCCAGCGGAAACGCGAAGCGGACAGTATTGCTTTTGTCACTAAGGTTCGGGAGACTGCCGCCAGGGAAGCCGCTGCAAAAAAGGACAGCGCCGCCGCGAAAGGCACTGCCAGCCCTGCGCCGGACACGCTGACGGGGTTCAACAGGGCGCAGAAAGGCACCGAGCAGACGGTCACCGTGGAGAACGACCGGATCAGGGTTGTTCTCAGCAACAAGGGCGGGCAGCCCGTGGATGTGCAGCTGAAACAGTTCAAATCCTATGACAGCACCCCGGTCAGGCTCGTTGGGCCCGAATGCAGGATCAGCTATCCCATCAATACCGGCAACGGCGCGGCCGATGTGGGGGACCTGTTCTTCGATGCAGGCCAGGTCGTCCGGAATGCGGACGGCAGCCAGACGGTCACCTTTCGCCTGCCTTCACCTGCCGGCGAATCGATCGAACACGTGTTCAACCTTCCCGCACACGATTATATGCTCAACTGGGAAGTCCGTATCGGCAACCCCGAAAAGCTGTTCTCCCAAAACAATTTCAATCTCGACTGGCGTGTCCAGACGAACCGGGTACAGGCAAATTCCTTTGACGAACGGCGGTATAGCAGCGTTGACTATTACGAGGACAACCGTTTCGACTACATCCAGTCAAAAACGGAAAAGACGTTCGATAAGCCTGTCCAATGGCTGTCGGTGTCGCAGCAATTCTTCAATTCCACTTTAATCGCTAAGGACGGGTTTGCTTCCGGCAGCGTGAAGGTGCAGCGGGAAACGGCCGATACCTCCAATGTTGTCTCCAGGGTGGAGGCGAATCTGCAGGCGAAGATACCGGCTACTGCAGCCGCTACCCTGCCTTTCCAACTGTATTACGGGCCCAATGATTTCAACATACTGGATAAACAGGCGCCCGGGATGACGCATATCATCGATCTGGGAAGGGGCATGTATTCGTTCGTCCGGCCGGTGAACGTGTATGTCCTCATGCCCGTGTTCAACTTTTTCAAATCGTTCATCAGCAGTTGGGGTATTGCCATCCTGATGCTGACCTTGTTCATACGGCTGTTCACCTCGCCGCTGGTTTACAGCAGCTATCTCAGCGGGGCTAAAATGAAAGCCTTGCGCCCGGAGATCGAAGCCTTGAAAAAGAGGACGGGTGGCGACCAGCAGCAAATGGGCATGGAGCAAATGAAGCTGTTCAGGGAGGCGGGGGTGAACCCATTGGGGGGTTGTATACCCGCGCTGCTGCAGATACCGATATTCTTTGCCCTTTACAGCTTTTTCAGCAGCAATATTGGCCTGAGAGGGCAAAGTTTCCTGTGGGCGCATGACCTCTCCTCTTATGACAGCGTCCTGCATCTGCCGTTTTCGCTGCCGCTCGGTTTTGGGGATCATGTCAGCCTTTTTGCCCTGCTGGCTGTAACCACCAGCTTCCTGATCTCGCTATACGGTATGAGCATGACGCCTGATCAGAGCAACCCCGCAATGAAATATATGCCGTACATCATGCCGGTTTTCCTTCTCTTTTTCTTTAACCGGCTGTCTTCGGCGCTGACCTGGTATTATACGGTGTCCAACGTTATCACGTTGAGCCTGCAGTTCGTGATACAGCATTATATCATCGATCACGAGAAGATACTGGCGCAGTTGCAGGCCAACCGGTCGAAGCCGAAGACGAAAACCAAGTGGCAGGAGCGGCTCGAACAGATGCAGGCGGCGCAGAAAGACGTGCAGAAGAGGGGGCAGAAGAGATAAAAAAATTATGCGAAGTTCCCTATATATCGGGCTTTCATTCCTGTATGTTGCAACGGCCTCGTTGCCGGCGGCGGCCCAGCGGAAAGTGGTTTCCGAACTGACACTGGTATATGAATACAGCACCGGCTCGGAGAATGCCATTCATACGATTTACATCAAGGGGAACAAGAGCCGTTCGGAGATGGCCAGTGCGTTATTCTCTTCGACGACCATTTTCGATGCCAATACGGGTTCGGCGGTCATCCTCCGGGAAGTGAACGGTCAGAAATTGCTGATCCGGCTGAGTCCCGAGAACTGGATAGAGAAGAATCGCATTTATGACGGTATTGTCTTCAAGAATACCGGCGAAACGCGGAATATCGCGGGCTATACCTGTATCAAGGCCGTCGGCCAGACCCGGTCCGGGGCTATCGTCACTGTTTACTACACTCCCGACCTGGTCCCCGAGAACAGGCAATATGACCCGGTATTCCGGACGCTGGACGGGCTTCCGCTTGAATATGAGCTGAGCAATGGGAATGTGAAGATCCACTATAAGGTGTCCAGGATCAGCCTCAACCCGGTCCCGGCGTCCAAATTCGATATCCCCAGTTCGGGTTACCGGGAGATGAATTATGAGGAAAGCAAGAAGATGAATTAATTAATGGCTGCTCATGTTGATCCGGAGGTCCAGCAGGCGGAGGTTGTTGCCGCTGTTGTTCAGGTACATCGACGTGTTGATCTTGTAATGATAAGGCATGATGTACGTGCTATTGCCTTTCTCATAGGTGATCAGTGTCTTGAAGGAAACGACGTCATTCTTTTTTTCGGTCGCCAGGAAATAATTGCCGGTAAACGTGGGGCCTGCTTTCAGCGTGAAATTGCCGGTAGTCCGGATGGGTGTGAAATTGGTCTTAAGAGGAGTATCCTTCGCGGCCTTCTTTTCACCGCCGCCGCCCTTGCTGGCAAAGGCCAGACTGACCACTGCGATCATAAGGGTGCTGATGAGCAATTTGCGCATCAACTTTCTCCAGTGTATCGTTTTCGGTGCGAGCATTCTGGTACAAATGTAGTAAAAAAAATTGGGTATTTTTTAACCGTCCATCACAAATTTTAGTAAAGCTTTAACGAGTTGAGCGTGTTTTTGTTAGAATTTAATCATTTTTTAAGATGAGATACGGTAGAAGGGGTACCCGGTTGCCGGGCGCAGAGCGGTTTTTTTGTCGTTTCGGAGCAGCTGTTTTCAGCCTTTATAATACGCGCGAAGGGGAAATTTATTTTGGGGATAAGAATATTTTATCCCGTAACTTACAATAACCTTTAACACATGCAAGAAAATCCATACCACCAGGATCGGGAGGAAATAAAGGAATTGTTGAAACAGTACCAGGATTTAAAGGCGGGCCGGCAGCATTCCTTTCTCGAGGAGGAGGCATTCGAAAGGATAATCGACTACTTCGATGACACTGAGGATCTTGCACAGGCGATAGAAGCGGTGGAACTGGGGATCGGGCAATATCCCTATTCGTCGGCCTTGCTGGTGAAGAAAGCCGACCTGATGATCGCCACCCGGCGGTATTATGAAGCCCTCAACATCCTCGAACAGGTAGAGCTGCTGGACGGGTCGGATATCAACCTATACATTTTGAAGACGGACGCCTATCTGGCGCTGGATCAGCCGCAGAAGGCGGCATCGTTGCTGGAGAGCGCGCTATTGCATTTCGAAGGCGAAGAGAGGATCGAATTGCTGTTCGAGCTGGCGGACGTGTATGATGATTATGAAGAGTTCGATAAGATCTTCGATTGCCTGAAGCTGATACTCGAGCAGGATCCCGCCAACGAAGAAGCGTTGTACAAGATATGTTTCTGGACGGACTTCACCGGCCGGAATGAAGAGAGTATCCGGCTGCATCAGCAGATCATCGAGGATAAGCCCTACAATGAGCTGGCCTGGTTCAACCTGGCGGCCGCTTACCAGGGGCTCAAATTGTATGAGAAGGCCGTGGATGCCTACAAATATGCGCTGGCCATCGACGAGAAGTTCGACTATGCCTATCGTAACATGGGCGATGCTTATATCAGGCTCCGCAAATACAGGGATGCGATCGAATCGCTCGAGAAGGTGCTCGAGCTGTCCAGACCCGAGGACGTGATCTATGAGGCGATCGGGCATTGCTACGACAAGCTCGACAATTATGCACAGGCCCGGTTCTACTACCGCAAGGCGTCGCATTTGAATCCCGATGACAGCAAGCTGTACTATAAGCTGGCTTGTACGTATATCAACGAGGAGCAATGGGGGCAGGCGGTCAAGCAGCTGGAAGCCGCCATGCGTATCCATGCCATGCAGCCGGAGTATAACCTGGCGATGGGCGAATGCAAAATGCAATTGGGAGAATTCAAGGAGGCCATACAGTTCTTCTCGAATGTAGTGCGGATCCGGCCGCGCAATATCTCCAGTTGGGAAGCCCTGATCCGTTGTCTCTACAATGCGGAATATTTCGAGGAGGCGCTTGGTCAGGTCGAGGAGGCCATTCGCATTACCGGGGGTAAACCCATCTTCATCTTTTATCTGTCCGCCGTCCTTTTTGCGCTGGGCCGGTCGCGCGAAGGTCTTCTCCAGCTGGAGACCGCGATGTCGAAGGCGCCGAGGCTCCTCCGAAAATTGCTCGACCTGAATCCGGTCATCCTGCAATATCAGCCGGTGGTGGACATCATTGCGCGGTACAAGAAGAATAAATCCATCTGATTCCCTTTTTCCCAGTCAATGCGATTCCCTATTTTTGCGGCACTATGAATTTCAAACTGACGCAAATGCCTGACCGGCTGCTGAAGCCGCGGAAGCATGGTATTACAATGGTGATGGACAAGGGGTTGAGTATCGATGAAGCGAAGAATTTTTTGAGTGTGGCGCACCCGCATGCGGATATTGTCAAACTGGGTTTCGGCACCTCCTTTGTAACACCCCATCTCCGGGAAAAGATCGAAGTCTACCGTTCATACGGACTCCCCATTTATTTCGGAGGAACGCTGTTCGAGGCCTTTGTCATCCGGAACCAGTTTGCCGACTATATCGCTATCTGTAAGGATTACGGCATTACGCACATGGAGGTCAGTGACGGCAGCATCACGATCCCGCACGCGGAAAAATGCGGGTATATCGAAAAGCTGACAAAATACGGCACCGTGCTTAGCGAAGTAGGCAGTAAGGATGCCGCGCATATCATTCCCCCCTACAAGTGGATCGAGCTGATGTCGGCGGAGCTTGGCGCGGGAGCATCCTATGTGATCGCGGAGGCCCGGGAGGCCGGTAACGTGGGTATTTACCGTGGCAGCGGCGAGGTCCGGGAAGGATTGGTACAGGAGATCCTGACGCAGATACCCGCCGAGAAGATCCTGTGGGAAGCACCTCAGAAGGCGCAGCAGCTGTATTTTATCGAGCTGATCGGGTGCAATGTCAACCTCGGCAATATCGCCCCGACGGAAGTGATCGCCATGGAAGCGATGCGGATCGGTCTGCGCGGGGATACATTTCACATGTTCCTGGATAAAGAGCCCGTCCGATGAGACGGTACGGGTTGATAGGATACCCCTTATCCCATTCGTTCTCCCAACGCTATTTCACGGAGAAATTCCGGCGTGAGGGGATCACCGACTGTTCTTACGAAAATTTTGCCATACCGACGATAGACGCGCTCGCGGGCGTTCTGGAGGAGCCCGGGCTGCGTGGTCTGAACGTCACGGTCCCCTACAAACAGGAGGTGACGGCGTTCCTGGACAACCGGAGCGATGTCGTGACGTCCATCGGCGCCTGCAATTGCATCCGGATCGAAGACGGCGTGCGCACCGGTCACAATACCGACGTGGTGGGTTTCGGGCAGTCGCTGGTCACCCGATTGGAAGGGCATCATCGACGGGCGCTGGTGTTGGGCACCGGGGGAGCATCCAAAGCGGTGGAATGGGTCCTGGCGAAGCTTGGGATCGATTACCGGGTGGTGTCTCGCAGGCCGCGGTCCGGCACTACCGACCTCGGCTATGGGCAGGTGGATGCGGCATTGCTGGGAGAGTATACGCTTATCGTGAACACAACGCCGCTGGGCATGTATCCGCGGGTGGAGGAATGCCCGGACCTGCCGTATGAAGCGCTGACGCCGCGGCATTATCTGTTCGACCTCGTCTATAATCCGGCGAGGACCCTCTTCCTGCGCAAAGGGGAGGAGCGGGGCGCAGTAGTGGAGAATGGGTATGAGATGCTCGTCCTGCAGGCGGAGGAAAGCTGGCGGATATGGAATGCCTGAAAGGCGGGAGGCGCGGCGGCGATGAGACTCAGGTGAGGAGCCGCGTGCAAACTTCTTTTGGAACGGCGGCGATCTTTTTCAACTGATAGTCATAGCAGACCATGCCGGTGCGGGCAGCCGAGACGGGTATCCATTTGGCGGCGCTTTCTTTTTCCAGCCTGTAGTACAGATCGAATCCCACACGCGAGAATTCGGTGGCGGCGACCGAGGCCCGGAGGACTTCACCATAAAACAGCTCGTTCTTGAACTCGATGGCCACGTCGGACATGATGAGTCCCACGCCGGCAATATTCAATTCATCGTACCCGTGATGTCTCAGAAAACGAACGCGGGCCTCATGGATAAGGGAGAGCATGGAGTCATTGCCGACATGGCCGCCGTAATTGAGGTCGCTGATGCGCACGGGTATCTCGGTGGTGAATGGGAAACTGGCGGGCAATTCGATCTTTATCCTGGGCATAGGCAATCATTTTGTTTTTTGATGCAAAAAGGCTACCAGGCGGTCGGCGGCTTTCCGGCGATGGCTATACCGATTCTTTTCTTCCGGCGACATCCGAGCGAAGCTGCGGTTGTCCTCCTCCGGTACGAATATGGAGTCGTAGCCGAAGCCTCCTTCGCCGTCGGGTGAGAACAGGATCCGCCCTTCGCTGACGCCCTCGAAGCGGTGCTCTTCCCCATCGAAGATGAGCGAAATGACGGTGCGGAAACGGGCGCGCCGGTCGGGGTTCTGCCCGAGCCGGTCGAGCAATTTAGTGATATTGTCTTTAAAGGACCTTTGTTCCCCTGCATAGCGCGCGCTGTGGACGCCCGGCTCGCCATTGAGCGCGTACACTTCCAGACCGGTGTCCTCGCTGAAGCAATTGGCTCCCGTCAGGCGGTGGATGGTGGTGGATTTTTCGGTGGCGTTGGCTTCGAGCGTTTCCCATGGCTCGGGGATATCGATATCGATGCCGGCTTCGCGGAGACTTACGATCTCCAATGCCGGGCCGACGGCCGACCGGATCTCCTTTACTTTGTTCTCGTTGTTGGTGGCAAAGATGATGCGGGTGGTCATACGTTGAACAGCGTTTTGAGGCAAAGCCAGAGTTTACTTTTCAGCAGCCTGCTTTCTTCGGACTGTTGGACCAGCAGATCGAGCGAGGGCACGGAAAGATACGTACAGTCGTCATAGGGCTGCAGCCTGAAAGCCGGGAAATTGATGGGAAGCCGGATAGACGTGGGTTCCAAACCGAAGAGCAGGATCGCCGCCGGGCGGAGCTGCTGTTTCAGCCCGGTGATGGTGACGGGCGCGGTGGCGGTGTTGACGATGGCTACATCGCCGATGTTCATGCGGCAGGCCTCCAGGATCTTCGTCAGGAATGCCAGCTGGTCGTCGGGCAGGAAGGCCGACCCCGGCGAATGGACGAGTATGGTGAAGGCGCGGCGGTTGTTGCCGAGGAATTTGAGACCGCGCCGTTCGGCGGACGCTGTGGATGGTTGCGCGGTTTGCGATTGAAGAGGAGCGGGCGCGGCGGGTTCGGCAAATGACGGAGCCGGTTGCACGGTTTGCGGCTGAGGCGCTTCCGGCGGCTTCGCGGGTTGGCGAACGGATTGCGGGCTGCCGGGGGAGACCAGCAGGCCATCCTTATACAATTCGCCGATGATAAAATCCGGTAGTCGTATGTCGTTTAGGCTCATCGTGAATATAAAGATGGGATATTTTTTAAGAGATCGTCAAAAAAAATGCGCGGGTGGCGGAACTAACGAATGTTAGTTTTCGATTTTGCCGGCAAAAAGATTGTTCGTTTCTTTGTGTCAATAAAATTTACCCGAATATGATTGCTGCACTGGACATTCAGGTCACCAAATCGGCGAAGAGCAAGATCGGCGAGATCGATTTTAACAATCTTCCTTTCGGCAAACATTTTACCGATCACATGCTGGAGGTAGATTATGCCGGCGGCGAGTGGAAGCAGGTCAGGATCAGACCTTTCCAGCCCCTGCAATTGTCCCCGGCCTTATCCGCGATCCATTATGGGCAGGCGATCTTCGAAGGGGTGAAGGCTTATAAGGACAGAGAGGGACGTCCCTTTATTTTCCGGCCGTTCGATAATTTCCGGCGTTTCAACACTTCTGCCGGGCGGATGCAGATGCCTGTCGTACCGGAGGAGATCTTTATCGAGGGCATGCGCCGCCTTATCGAGCTGGACAGCGAGTGGATCCCGATGAAAAACGATTATTCGCTGTATATCCGGCCGTTCATGTTCGCTACGGATGAAGCCATCGGAGTGAAGGCGTCCGATACCTATAAGTTCATGATCCTGCTAAGCCCCACGGGGCCGTATTATTCGGCACCGATGCGGATATACGTGGAGGAGAAATTTACGCGTGCGGCCCGCGGGGGCGTCGGTTTCGCAAAGGCGGCCGGCAACTATGGGGGCTCGATGCTTGCCACGGCCATCGCCAAACAGCGGGGATTCGACCAGGTGTTGTGGACGGATGCGTTCGAGCACAAATATATCCAGGAGATAGGCACGATGAATGTATTCTTCGTCATCGGGGACAAGGTGTTGACGCCGGACCTGGAATCGGGAACCATCCTGGAAGGCGTGACGCGGGACAGCGCGATCGAGGTATTACGGGAAGAGGGCTACACGGTCGAAGAAGCCCCGATCCATATCGACGAAGTGATCCGCGCCTACCAGGCGGGCGAGCTGAAAGAGGTGTTCGGGACGGGCACAGCAGCCACGATCTCCGTGATCAAAGAGCTTTGTTATGAGGATTTTACGATAAAATTCGATACGGATACCTGGAAAGTGGCGCCGACGGTCAAACGGGTGCTCACCGATATCCGGGAAGGGCGCCGCAAGGATACGCATGGATGGATGTTCAAGGTATAGGGGCGGAGGCCGCGAGCGGAGCGCGGAGAGATAGAAAAATTTGGATAATTACCGAGGGGACAGTACTTTTGCAGTCCCAAAAACAAATAGGTCAGAATGCCTACCATACAGCAATTAGTAAGAAAAGGAAGAGAGATCATCCGGGCGAAGAGCAAATCCAGGGCTTTGGATGCTTGTCCGCAGCGCCGTGGTGTTTGCACCCGCGTTTATACAACGACTCCCAAAAAGCCTAACTCCGCACTCCGCAAGGTGGCAAAGGTGCGGTTGACGAATAAGGTGGAGGTGATCGCTTATATCCCGGGTGAAGGGCATAATCTGCAGGAGCACTCGATCGTGCTGATCCGCGGTGGCCGTGTGAAGGACCTCCCGGGTGTGCGTTATCACATCGTTCGCGGCAGCCTCGATACGGCGGGCGTGAAGGATCGCAAGAAGAGCCGCAGCAAGTATGGTACGAAAAAGGAAAAAGCCGGTGCCAAACCCGCCGCTAAAAAATAAGAAGGATGAGAAAGACACAAGCCAAAAAATTACCGCTGGCCCCAGACGCGAAGTACAATGACAAATTGGTTACCCGATTTGTGAATAACCTGATGTGGCAGGGTAAGAAGAACACTGCGTATAGCATCTTTTATGACGCCCTGGAGAGAGTGGGGAAGCAGACCAACGAGGACGGCTATGACATCTGGAAAAGGGCGCTGTCCAATATTACACCGGCCGTAGAGGTCCGCAGCCGTCGCATCGGCGGAGCCACTTTTCAGATCCCTTCGGAGGTGCGTGCGGACAGAAAGATATCATTGAGCATGAAGTGGCTGATCCGCTATAGCCGTGAAAGGAATGGTCGCAGCATGGCTGAAAAGCTGGCGAACGAGATCGTAGCGGCAAGCAAGGGCGAGGGCGGCGCGTTCAAAAAGAAGGAGGACACCCACAGGATGGCAGAGGCCAATAAGGCTTTTGCGCACTTCAAGGTATAAATTACTAATAGATCGAATATAAAAACCCCGCCCTACCGCGGGGTTTTTCGTCTTTTGCTACCGGTGGATGAGGAAAATTGATTACCTTTGCGCAACTTTTTCAATAAACAACAATGGCAGACTTAAAATTACAAAGGAACTTCGGCATTGCGGCTCATATCGACGCCGGTAAAACAACCACAACGGAGCGGATCTTGCGCTACACCGGGATGATCCATAAAATCGGGGAAGTGCATGAAGGTGCGGCCACTACCGACTGGATGGAGCAGGAGAAGGAGCGGGGTATCACGATCACTTCCGCAGCCGTCAGCTGCCAATGGAATTTTCCCACGGTGAAGGGTCAGAAAACTGCCGATACCAAACAATATTATTTCAATATCATCGATACTCCGGGTCACGTGGATTTCACCATCGAGGTGGAGCGTTCCATGCGGGTACTGGACGGTTTGATCGCTTTGTTCTCCGCGGTAGACGGCGTCGAACCTCAGAGCGAAACGGTATGGCGTCAGGCTAATCGTTACCGGGTACCGAGGATCGGTTTCGTGAACAAAATGGACCGTTCGGGCGCCGACTTCCTGATGGTCGTCAACCAGGTGCGGGAAATGCTGGGCGCGAAGGCCGTTCCGCTGCAATTGCCGATAGGCGCCGAAGACGACTTCAAGGGCGTGGTCGACCTGATCAAAATGAAGGGTATCATCTGGCATATGGAAACGGAGGGTATGACCTTCGACGAGATCGCTGTCCCCGACGATATGATGGCGGACGTGCTTGAATGGAGGGCCAAACTGGTAGAGGCTGTTGCCGAGTACGATGACCATCTGATGGAAAAGTTCTTCGAGAACCCCGACAGCATCACCGAAGCAGAGATGCACGAGGCTATCCGCAAGGCTACGATCGATCTGAGCATCGTGCCGATGATGTGCGGTTCCTCTTTCAAGAATAAGGGTGTGCAGACGGCGCTGGATGCCGTTTGCCGTTACCTGCCCTCGCCGCTGGACCTTCCTGATATGCATGGTACCGATCCTAACACGGGGGAAGACATCACCCGCAAGCCAAACCCGAAAGAACCTTTTTCCGCGTTGGCATTCAAGATCATGACCGACCCGTTCGTCGGACGTCTGGCCTTTTTCCGTTGTTACAGCGGTCACCTCGATGCCGGCTCGTATGTGTTGAACGTGCGCAGCGGCAAGAAAGAGCGGATCAGCCGGATCCTGAAAATGTTCGCCAACAAGCAGAACCCGATCGATTTCATCGAGGCGGGGGACATTGGCGCGGCGGTAGGGTTTAAAGAGATCAAGACCGGGGATACGCTGTGCGATGAAGATCATCCGATCACGCTGGAGAATATGTTCATCCCCGAGCCGGTGATCGCCATTGCCGTCGAGCCCAAGACACAGGCCGACGTCGACAAGATGGGCATCGCCATCTCCAAGCTGGTGGAAGAAGATCCCACGCTGCGGGTCAATACCGATGAAGATACCGGTCAGACCATTCTTCGCGGGATGGGAGAGCTGCATTTGGAGATCATCCTCGACCGGATGAAGCGCGAATTCAAGGTGGAGGTCAACCAGGGTGCGCCCCAGGTAGCTTACAAGGAGGCATTCAATGCAACGGTGGAGCACCGTGAAGTCCTGAAAAAGCAAACGGGGGGCCGCGGTAAGTTCGCCGATATCCAGTTTGCAATCGGACCCGCCGATGAAGAGTGGCTGAAGGAAAACGAAGGAAAGCATTTCCAGTTCGTGAATGATATATTTGGGGGTTCGATCCCCAAGGAGTTCATCCCCGCTATTTCGAAAGGATTCGAAACTTCCATGACGACGGGTGTTCTGGCCGGTTACCCGATGACCAACATGAAGGTCAGGGTATTCGACGGCAGCTATCACGATGTGGACTCCGATGCGATGAGCTTTGAGTTATGCGCCAAGGGAGGGTACCGCGAAGCGGGTCGTAAGGCCAAGCCCATCCTGCTCGAGCCCATCATGAAGGTGGAAGTGTTGACACCCGACCAGTACATGGGGGATGTGACCGGTGACCTGAACCGTCGCCGGGGGATCCTGGAGGGTATGGATACCCGGAATAACCTGCAGGTTATCAAGGCCAAGGTGCCGCTGAAGGAGATGTTCGGTTATGTGACCGAGCTGCGTTCCATGAGTTCGGGCCGCGCCACCTCCACGATGGAATTCTCGCACTACGCCCCGGCGCCGAACAATATTGCCGAAGAGGTGATTGCCAAGGTGAAAGGGAAGAAGGTAGGTGTATAAATAAAAGCTCGTACGAAATACGATAGTAAATAGCGAAGCGTTTTCCTGTATATTAACGCTATATGGGAAGACGCTTTCTCTTTTTATCCCTTGTGGCAGCCATTGCCGTTTTTCCGTCCAAAGTCCGGTGTCAACAGGTTGCGCCTTCGATCATCTGGCAGAAATGCCTTGGAGGCAGCGGGAACGATCAGGCCAATACGATAGTGCGTACGCCGGACGGTGGTTTCCTGGTCGCCGGGTATTCTCAATCCAACAACGGAGATGTGACCGGACACCATGGGTCTGTCGATTCGATGGATGCCTGGGTGGTCAAATTATCTGCTACCGGCAGCATACAGTGGCAAAAAAGCATCGGCGGTTCGGGTAAGGATGTGATCACCCAGATGATCCCCACCAGCGACGGCAACTATATCGGCATTGGCTATACCACTTCCAATGACGGCGATGTATCGGGCAATCATCTGGTTGGAGCTCAGGACGTGATGGTGGTCCGGCTGGACAGGTATGGGAACATCCTATGGCTGAAATGCTACGGAGGTTCGCTCAACGAATGGGGCACGAGCATCCGGCAAACTGTGGACGGGGGCTATATCTTTTCCGCGACCACCGATAGCGATGACGGGGATGTATCGGGTAATCCCTTCCTTAACGGATATCCGGCCAATGCGGCCTGGGCAGTGAAACTGGACGCTTCGGGAAATTTTGTTTGGCAGGCGGAGTAGCCGGTTTTGTGCCCATCAACAGCCAACAATATTATATTGCCGACGCTCTGAACTATTGTTACCCGATGAACCCCAACTGGGGCATCGGCTTTTTTCGAAATGATACGACAATCAGCTACAACAATACGCTTTACGCGCTTGGTGTGTTCGGCATATGTCCGGAACCCGGAGTGACGGGGAGGTGACCGGGAACCATGGCGGCTATGACTTTTGGGTGGTTAGCGTCAGCAAGACGAATATCGTCCGGGGATCGGTTTATATGGATTATAACGCCAATGGGGTGCGCGATGCGGGTGAACCGCTCGTCAACAATATCCTTGTACAAAGCGCTAAAGGAGCCGCTCTATCCGGAAGTTCAACGTATAATGGGCTTTACATGAATTCGGTCGATACGGGAACCTATACGACGCGGGTCATTACGCCGGTAACCTACTATACTGCGGCGCCGGCGAGCCACACCTCGTTATTTGCCACTTATAATAGCACGGACTCGATATCTTTCGGACTGCAGCCTATTCCAGGGAAAAGAGATTATATCGCGAACCTGTATCCGCTGAGCCAGGCGAGACCTGGATTTACCGGTCTATACCAGATAGAATGCGTGAATACAGGAACGGATACGCTGATCAACAGGACCGTCGAATGGGTCAAGGATCCTCGCATATTGTTCCAGTCGTCCGCACCTGCTCCGACATCGGTATCTGGCGATACACTGAGGTGGACTATCGCCTCTCTTGATCCGCGGGATACGACCGTGATCCGGCTCAATATTCAATTCGCCGCTCCGCCCCTGTTGAACATCGGCGATTATGTCACGTCGACGGCGAGCATCGATACGACCGGAGACCTCAACCCGGCCAACAACAGCTACACAGTGAATCAGTTGGTGCATGGTTCCTACGATCCGAACGGGAAGGAGGAAGCGAACGGCGGCATCGTCTATACGAACGACCTCGGAAAGGGCAAATACCTGCTTTATACGATCCATTTCCAGAATACGGGGACGGATACCGCATTTACTGTCGTAGTAAAGGATACGCTCAGCTCCAAACTGGACGCGACCACCGTTGAGATGACAGGAGCAAGCGCGCCATATGTCCTAACCACCACCAATGGGAATATCCTCACCTGGACTTTCTCCGGCATCCGGTTGCCGGACAGCTCGGTGAATGTAGCGGGTAGTCAGGGCTGGCTTTCTTTCCGCGTTGCACCTACTGCCGATGCAGCCGCTGGAGATTCGATCGTGAATACGGCCGACATTTATTTCGATTTCAATCTGCCGGTAGCGACCCAGCGTGCAGTAACCCAGGTGAGGGCTTCATCTGCGCAGCCGCCCCCGCCGCCGCCGGGGAAACCGGTCATCACGGGTCTGGATAGTAACTATTGCAGCCTCGTTTCCACCGCGACTGTAACCATCACCAATATTCCGCCGACTTCCGATTCGGCCGTTGTGACGGTGAGCATGGACAATCGCGCCGTAACGGTAAATAGTGATGGCACCTTTGCAGTTCAGCCTTCGGCTTTGCCGGCCGGACGGCACGGTCTTCTCGTAGTGTTTACCAATCGAACGGAGAGTGATTCGCTGGTTGCAGGGTTTGCCGTTGTAAAGGCGGTTTCGCCGGCGGTTGGGCTGATCAGCAGCACCTACACCATCACCACAACGACGGGCAATGTGGTCATTTCGGCATCGGACCTTTCGGGCGGCGGCATTGCGCCGTTGTACACCTTCGCGAAGGATAGCGGGTTCTCCGCTGTGATGCTGGCGGAGGGTCGGGATAGCGTACTGACCCTTAATGCTACTGGATTCGCCGTCGGGAAGAATCCCGTGTTTGTGCGGATGCGGACGAGCGACACCTGCACCACTGCCGCGATGGTCGTTGACAGCATAAGTATCTATAAAAATGCTCCGGATACCTTACCTCGGCTCCAGGCGGCCTTGCGGGTCGATCCGAATCCGTTTACCGACCAGCTGCATATCCAGGGACTGAAGCCTTCGGATGCTTATTCGATCAGTCTGCTGAATAGTGCCGGTAAGGAAGTTTTTGCAACCGCGATCACGGGTACCACCGGGACCACGTTCTACACTGGCCGCTATCCCGCCGGCGTGTACCTGGTACGCGTCTTCGACGAAACGACAGGACGGCTGGTCCGCCTCGTCAAAATGGAGAGTACCGGTAATAGATAGGGGATGCGTGACCCGCAGGCCAAATTACCGGCGTTGGGGAATCAGGGAAGTGATTGAATAAAAACGGATTAGGACGCCGCCCCCAAGCGAGGCCGGGGCGGCTTAGATGGATGCGTTAAAATTGCCCGAAATCTTTTAACTTTCACCGCTTTTCAATATCCAATAGTCAAACTTAAAAACCAACATATGATTAAGGTTGTAAAACCCGCGATTGTCGCGATGTTGTTCATCGCGGCAGGATCGTTTTCAAACACCGCCACTGCGCAGGTGTATGTAACGGTAAGACCGGCCTGGCATGCAAGAGTACATACCGCACCCCCCAGTCCGAGACATGTATGGATCGACGAAGAATGGCAGGTACGCGGCGGCCGTTATGTGCCCGTCGGCGGTTACTGGGCATTGCCTCCTCATCCGGGATGGGTTTGGATCCCCGGCCATTGGGCACATGAGCGTAGGGGTGAGTATTGGATCAGGGGTCACTGGGCCCGGCGGTAAGGAACCAAAATGAATCGGAAAAATCTGCGAAAAAGCCTGGGGTATTGCCCCAGGCTTTCGTTATAGTTATAAAAAGTAAACACTATGCTGCTTTTCAGAGGACGTCTTCGCCTGCTGCTGCTTTTCGTGATCCTTACCGGCTTTTGTCATGCCCAGCCCGGTTCCACCTCGCTGAAGTGGACGCCCGAGGGGAACTCGTTTTACAGGACCAGTTCCGGCAATATCGTCCAGGTCGATATGGCGGGTCGGGAAACGGTGGTGGTCCCTTCCGACCTGCTGATACCGGCAGGCTGGGGAAGGGCGCTATCCGTGCGGGATTTTTCCTTTTCGAAGGACGGCCGGAAACTGCTGATCTATACCAATGCCCGGCGGGTATGGCGTTATGATACGCGTGGAGATTATTGGGTGCTGGACAGAACGACGCGGCGGCTGGATCAGGTAGGCAGGGACCGACCCGCCTCGTCGCTGCAATTCGCCAAATTTTCTCCGGATGGATCGAAGGTGGCATTCTCGAGCGAACACAATATCTATATCGAAGACCTGGCTAGCAGTGTCGACAGATGCATGACCTCGACGAACAACACGCGCAAACTTATCAACGGTACCTTCGACTGGGCGTATGAAGAAGAACTGGAATGCAGGGACGGCTTCCGGTGGAGTCCGGACGGCCGGCATATCGCCTATTGGCAGATCGATGCCAACCAGGTGAAGGACTATTTGATGCTGAATACGACGGATTCCACGTATCCGTTCGTCATACCGGTGGAATACCCGGTAGCGGGTGAACCGCCTTCGCCATATCGCATCGGGGTCCTGGATATAGTCACGGGCGCCAACCGGTGGATGGACATCCCGGGAGACGTGCATAATAGTTATCTGCCGCGGATGGAATGGGCCGATAATTCCAGCGAGCTGATCCTCCAGCAACTGAACCGTAAGCAAAATGAAAGCAAGCTATTGCTAAGCGACATTGCGACCGGCCGCACGACCGGGGTGTATGATGAAAAGGATAGCGCTTATATCGAATGCAAAGGCGCCTGGCAGGACGGGGTCATCGCGGGATGGGACTGGCTGAAGGGCGGCAATGAATTCCTTTGGGTGACGGAAAAAGATGGCTGGCGGCATATCTATCGCGTCAGCCGGGACGGGAAAAAAGAGACGTTGGTCACGCGGGGCAACTACGACGTCATACAGGTGAGCCTGGTCGATGAAAAGGGCGGATATGTTTATTTTATTGCAAGCCCTTCCAACGCCACGCAGAAATACCTGTATCGCACGCGGCTGGACGGAAAAGGAGGGCCGGAGAGGCTGACGCCAGCCAGTGAACCCGGTTTGCATGAATACGATCTCTCGCCGGGCGGGCGGTATGCGCTGAATACCTGGAGCAATGCGAACGTGCCCGAAAAGCAGGAACTCGTCAGTCTTCCCGACCACGCGTCTCTGAGCAAGGCGAAGGAAGCGGAAGGAGCGACGTCGAGAAAAGTGGAATTCTTCCGGATCAGGACCGCAGACGACGTGGAAATGGATGGTTGGATGGTCAAGCCCGTTCCTTTCGACAGTACGAAAAAATATCCCGTTGTCTTTTATGTCTATGGTGAACCTGCCGCGCAGACCGTACTCGACGAATATGGCACGGGAGACAATCAGCTGTATGACGGCGATATGGCCAGGGACGGCTATCTGTATGTAAGCATCGACAACCGCGGTACGCCGGCGCCGAAAGGAAGTCGATGGCGGAAATCCATCTATCGGCAGATCGGCCGGCTCAATATCCGGGACCAGGCGATGGCGGCCAAAGAGGTATTGAAATGGCCGTTCGCGGACAGCAGCAGGGTCGCGGTCTGGGGGTGGAGCGGCGGGGGGTCGAGTACGCTGAACCTCCTGTTTCAATACCCGGATATTTATAAGACGGGGATCGCGATCGCGGCGGTGGGCGATCAGCTCAGTTATGACAACCTGTACCAGGAAAGGTATATGGGTCTTCCGCAGGAGAACCGGAAAGATTTTGAGGCGGGGTCTCCGATCACCTATGCGAAGGATCTGAGGGGAAATTTGTTGTATGTCCATGGGACGGGGGATGACAATGTGCACTTTCAGAATGCGGAGCGGCTTGTGAATGCGCTCATAAAGTATAACAGGCTGTTCCAACTGATGGTCTATCCCAACCGCAGTCATGGCATTTATGAGGGCGAGGGGACGCGTCAGCACCTGGCGCATTTGTATACGGATTTCCTGCGGAGGAATTGTCCGCCGGGGGGAAGGTAAGGGCGGGACTTCCGGAAAAAGCCGGCTTCCCCCGGGCTGGCATTACCGCGGGCCGTTACAGATATCGAGCGTGTGTTTGGGGTGGCTGGGCCAGTGAAGGGAAGAGAAATTTTGGTCGGCGGTATTGAGAAGTACAGATGTAATTTGCTGATATACAGTATGCTATGGTTTTTTTACTGGACAAAACGGGAGGCCATGATAAACCCATTAAAGCGGGAAGGGAGGCGCGGACAAAGGACTGGCAGGAGAAAAAAATAGGGGGGGTCTCTCATAAAAAAAGCGCTGATTCTTTGGGGGATAATGAAAGGATTACATACCTTTGCATCCCCATTCGAAAAATGGGAATTGGCTTATGTCTCAACGCATCCGAATCAAATTACAGTCATACGATCACAATTTGGTGGATAAATCCGCCGAAAAGATCGTTAAAACAGTTCGCAGTACCGGCGCCGTGGTAACGGGTCCTATTCCCTTACCCACCCGCAAAAAGGTATTCACGGTATTGCGTTCGCCGCATGTCAACAAAAAGGCCCGCGAGCAGTTTCAGCTGCATACGCATAAGCGCCTGCTGGACATCTATACGTCCTCTTCGCGGACGGTGGATGCATTGTCCAAGCTGGACCTGCCGAGCGGCGTAGATGTCGAGATCAAGGCCTGACGGGAGCCGGGGGCGCGAATCGTAGTTCTTTTGTCCATCTATAAACTTCCGAAGGGGAAAAAATAGCGCTGGATAGTATATTGGTTAATCATCTGAGAGCCTAAAGATCTAGCTGAGGGCTCCCAGGTATCACATATGAACAAGCCGTTCAGGGTTTGTTTACTGCCGGTACTTCTGTGACCCCGGGTTTCCGCGGGAAACGCAAAGAAAAGGTCGGCTGCAAACGAGGGATTGAAGATATAGACCGATGCTGCAAGCCAAACAGTAAGTCTATGCTCGGTCTTATACCCGATAGGCATAAATCTTTAAGAAATGAAAGGCATTATCGGCAAGAAAATCGGGATGACAAGCGTCTTCAGTCCTGATGGCAAACAAACAGCCGTCACGATCATCGAAGCCGGTCCTTGTGTCGTTACACAGGTGAAGACAAAGGATACGGATGGATACACTTCCCTCCAACTGGCGTTTGGCGACAAAAAAGAAAAACACACTACTTCCGCAGAAAAGAATCACTTCTCCAAATCGAATACTGCTCCCAAACAGTTCGTCAAAGAATTCCGCAATTTTTCCATAGAAAAGGCCTTAGGCGAGTCCGTTACCGTGGACATCTTTACCGAAGGCGAGAATGTCGAGGTTGTCGGCACTTCGAAAGGTAAAGGATTTCAGGGCGTCGTCAAGCGTCATGGGTTCAGCGGCGTCGGTGAAGCTACGCACGGTCAGCATGACCGTCAGCGTGCCCCCGGTTCGCTGGGTAACTCTTCCGATGCCAGCCGCGTCATGAAAGGCGTGCGTATGGCGGGCCGCATGGGCGGCGACCGGGTGAAGGTGAAAAGCCTCAAGGTCGTCAAGGTCTTCCCGGAGAAGAACTATATCCTCGTAAGCGGATCGGTACCCGGGCATAATGGAGCTATCGTTTATATTCAGAAGTAAACTACGAATTATCATGCAAGCAGATGTTTTAAATATAGAAGGAAAGAAGACAGGCCGGACGGTGGAACTGCCGGAGGAAATCTTCGGTGTCGAGCCGAACGATCACGTGATCTATCTGGCCGTTAAGCAGTACCTGGCCGCGCAGCGTCAGGGTACGCATAAGGTGAAGACCCGCCTCGAGGTCCAGGGTTCCAGCAAGAAGCTGCATCGTCAGAAGGGTACGGGTGGAAGCCGTAAGGGCAACCTGCGTAACCCCCTGTACAAGGGCGGCGGCACGATCTTCGGTCCCAAACCCCGCGATTATGATTTCAAGCTGAACCGCAAGGTGAAGGATCTCGCCAAGATGTCGGCTCTTTCCTATAAGGCCAGGGCCAATGCCATCGTGGTAGTCGAAGACATAAAGTTGGAGGCGCCAAAGACCAAATCGTTCACCGATGCGCTGAAGAAGCTGAACGTCGGAGGCAAAAAGATCCTGCTGGTACTGGGTGAATATGACGACAACCTGCATCTGTCTGTTCGCAACGTGCCGACGATTGAAAGCACGATGCTGGCCGACATCAACACCTACGATATCATAAATGCCGACGTGCTGGTGATATCGGAGTCCGCCGCCAAGGTATTCGCGAGCGAAGGGGAAGAAGTAAATGCATAATTAGCCGGCCCGGCCCCTGTTGGGGCGGGTAGGGAAAAAATAAATTGAAAACGATGAAACTCTCTGAAGTTTTAGTAAAACCGATACTGACAGAAAAGGCCAACGCCCAGCAGGACAAGCTGCGGCGGTATGCTTTCCGTGTGAATCGCAAGGCCAACAAGCTGGAGATCAAGAAGGCCGTGGAAGATTTCTATGGCGTCACCGTAGTCGACGTGAATACGGCTGTCGTACCGGGCAAGAACAAGACGAGGTTTACGAAGGCCGGGTACGTATCGGGCCGGAAGCCGGCTTATAAGAAAGCGATGGTGACCGTCAAGGAAGGGGATACGATCGATCTGTACGCCGCGATATAATTCATTCAAACTGATAATGGTAACGACGCCGATAATGTCGTATAAAAGAAAAGAACATGGCACTTAAGAAATACAAACCGATCACGGCCGGGACTCGTTGGAGGATCGGAAACGCCTATGCCGAGATCACGACCGATTCGCCGGAAAAGACGTTGCTGGAGAAAGTAAAATCCACCGCGGGACGGAACAGTCAGGGCAGGAGAGCGATGCGCTATATGGGTGGCGGTCATAAGAAGATGTACCGTGTGATCGATTTCAAACGGAACAAGAAAAATATCAACGGAGTGGTCGCTTCTATCGAATACGACCCGTACCGTACGGCTTTTATCGCCCTGCTTCATTATGCGGATGGTGAAAAGCGCTATATCCTGGCTCCCCAGGGTCTGCAGGTGGGCGGGAAGGTGTCGTCGGGGGACGATGTGGCGCCCGAAGTAGGCAATTCGCTCCAGTTGAAGAACATGCCGCTGGGTACCAACGTCCACAATATCGAGATGCAGCCCGGTCAGGGTGGAAAGCTGGTTCGCAGCGCGGGTACTTCCGCGCAGCTGACCAACAAGGAAGATAAGTATGCCGTGCTGAAGATGCCTTCGGGCGAGCTGCGGAAGGTGCTGATCAATTGCTATGCGACGGTAGGGGTAGTGTCCAATAGTGATCACTCTCTGCAGAGTATGGGAAAAGCGGGTCGCAATCGTTGGAGGGGTATCCGTCCGCGTAACCGTGGCGTCGCGATGAACCCTGTAGATCATCCGATGGGCGGCGGTGAAGGTAAAGCCTCCGGTGGTCAGCCACGCAGCAGGAACGCTCAATACAGCCGCGGTCTGAAGACCCGTCAGAAGGGCAAGGGGAGCGACAAGCTGATCATCCAGCGGAAGAACGGTAAAAAATTGTCGAAATAAATAATTAAACCACTTATATGGGTCGTTCAATTAAAAAAGGTCCTTACGTAGACTCCAACCTGGAAGAGAAGATCCTGGCTATCAATGAAGGGACAGCCAAGAAAGGGGTGATCAAAACCTGGAGCCGCCGTTCTACGATTACCCCCGATTTCGTGGGTCATACGCTGGCGGTCCACAATGGCAATAAGTTCATCCCGGTGTATGTGACGGAGTTCATGGTGGGTCATAAGTTGGGAGAATTTGCGCCGACGAGGAACTTTAAAGGACATTCAAGCAAGAAGATCGCTGTTTAAGGAACCGCGAATAAATATAAACTAATGGAAGCAGTAGCTAAACTGAGAAATTATCCGACATCTCCCCGTAAAATGCGTTTACTGGCTGATGAGATCCGCGGCATGCATGTAGAGAAGGCCCTGGCGTTGCTGGAGCATCATCCGCAGCATTCTTCCACGCCGCTGCACAAGCTGTTGTGGTCTGCGGTAAAGAACTGGGAGCAGAAGAACGAAGGTCATAGCGCGGCCGATGCGGGGTTGGTCGTAAAGACGGTGTTCGTGGATGGCGGAAGGACCTTGAAGCGGATGCGCCCCGCTCCGCAAGGCCGGGGTTATCGTGTCCGGAAGAGGAGCAACCACGTAACCGTTATCGTTGACACAACCGTTGAGAAAGTTTCGGAAAACTAATTGATAAAATTTATTTAATAATAATATGGGTCAGAAAACGAATCCTATTGGCGCAAGGTTAGGGATCATCCGCGGTTGGGAATCCAACTGGTATGGCAGCAAGAAAGACTATGCTACCAAGTTGATCGAGGATAACAAGATCAGGACCTACCTGAACGCCCGTATCAATAAGGGCGGCATCGCCAAAATAGTGATCGAGCGTACGCTGAACAAGCTGATCGTGACGATCCACACTTCCAAGCCGGGTATCATCATCGGTAAGGGCGGTGGCGAAGTCGACCGGATCAAGGAAGAGCTGAAGAAGCTGACGGGTAAGGACGACGTGCAGATCAATATCCTCGAGATCCGCCGGCCGGAGCTGGATGCGAATATCGTAGGCGACACGATCGCCCGCCAGATCGAGAACCGTATCAATTATAAACGCGCCATCAAGATGGCGATCGCTTCCGCGTTGCGCATGGGCGCCGAGGGGATCAAGATCAAGGTGAGCGGGCGTTTGGGCGGCGCCGAAATCGCCCGTACGGAAGAGATCAAGCAGGGCCGGACGCCATTGCATACGCTGCGTATGGATATCGATTACGCCAATGTATTTGCCCTGACCGTATATGGGAAGATCGGGATCAAGGTATGGATCTGCAAGGGCGAGGTATTGGCGAAGAGGGACCTGAACCCCAATTTTGTCGGTGGAAAAGAAGGCGGGCTCAGCGATCGCCGGGATAGAAGGGATGGCGATCATGGACATCATGGTCATCGCGGCGATGAACACCGTCGTGGTGGTGGAGAGCGCGGTGAGCGTCGCGGAGGCGGAGACAGGGATCGCAGGCCGGGTGGTGGTGACCGTGGCCGCAGCGGCGGCGGCGGCAGGCGTTAAGCGCGATTTATGAACGAATAAGAATAAAAGAAAGAAGTAACCAGAAAATAATTTACCGATGTTACAACCTAAAAGGACCAAGCATAGGAAAGCGCAGAAAGGACGCATCCGGGAAGTGGCAAAGAGGGGAAGCTCTATCGCTTTTGGTTCGTATGCTTTGAAATCGCTGGAAGCGATCTGGCTGACCAATCGCCAACTGGAAGCTGCCCGCCAGGCCCTAACCCGCGCCATGAAGCGTGAAGGGAATGTATGGATCCGGGTTTTCCCCGATAAGCCTATCACGAAGAAGCCGCTGGAAGTGCGTATGGGTAAGGGAAAAGGTAACCCCGAATACTGGGCTGCCGTAGTGGAACCGGGCCGTATCCTTTTCGAAGCAGATGGAGTGCCCATGGCCGTTGCCAAGGAAGCGCTCGAACTGGCCGCGCAGAAGCTGCCGATCAGGACCAAGTTCGTGGTACGCAGGGATGTGCAGGAATAAGCGCCGGAGTAAAGTAAGAATATCTTAAAGTTATATACGATGTTAAAGAAAATCGATTTTGTCAACAGCCTGAAGGATCTCAATGAGAACGATCTGAAGGCGCGCATCGAGGAGGACGAGCTGCGTCTGAAGAAGCTGCAGTTCGCGCATGCGATCTCTCCCCTGGAGAACCCGATGAGCATCCGCTCGTTGAGGAAGGATATCGCACGTTTGAAGACGGCGCTGGCTCAAAAGGAAGCAGTCAAATAAAAACCGTATAAAAGCTAATACAATGGTTGAAAGAAATTTGCGTAAGACGAGGATCGGGGTGGTGAAAAGCAACAAGATGAACAAGACCATCACGGTTACCGTGGAAAGGAAAGTGAAACACCCGATCTATGGCAAGTTCGTAAAGAAGACTACCAGTTTCCACGCCCATGACGAGAAGAACGAGTGCACCGTCGGGGATGTAGTCAGGATCATGGAGAGCCGTCCGTTGAGCAAGACGAAGCGGTGGCGCCTGGTCGAGGTCGTCGAGAAGGCGAAATAAGAAATCGTAAGAAATCCAATTTTCACTCCCCCCGGGGCGGTGGGATCAAAATGTAAATAAAAATGATTCAGCAAGAAAGCAGATTGAATGTGGCTGATAACAGCGGGGCCAAAGAAGTATTGTGCATCCGTGTGTTGGGTAACAGCGGCCAGGATTATGCGGGCATCGGCGACAAGATCGTCGTGACCGTAAAGGATGCGTTACCCTCCGGCGGCATAAAAAAAGGAACTGTGGCCAAGGCGGTGATCGTTCGTACCAAAAGCAAATTACGTCGTAAGGATGGCAGCTATATCAGCTTTGACGATAACGCAGTGGTATTGCTGAATGCATCCGACGAGCCTCGCGGCACGCGTATATTCGGGCCTGTCGCCAGGGAACTGCGCGACAAGGGATATATGAAGATTATTTCGCTTGCACCTGAAGTGCTGTAAAAATATAATACAATGAGCAACAGATTCAAACCTAAGTTCAATATTAAGAAAGGTGACAGCGTAGTAGTCATCTCCGGGGACGACAAGGACCTCAAAAAGGCCCGCAAGGTCCTGGAAGTGTATCCCGACGATGCCAAGGTATTGGTGGAAGGGGTGAATATCGTGACGAGGCACACCAAGCCATCTGCAAACAATACCAAGGGCGGCCTGGTGAAGAAGGAAGCTGCCATCCACATCTCGAATATCCTGCTGTGGGATGCGAAGTCCGGAGGTCCTTCGAAGATCCGGCGCGAAAGGCAGGATGGGAAATTAGTACGAATCGCTAAAAAATCCGGGGAGGTAATCAAATGAGCACTGTAAAGTATACTCCGCGTCTGGCAGACAAGTACAAGAAAGAGGTTGTACCTGCCCTCATGAAGAAGTTCGGCTACAAGACCATCATGCAGGCGCCGCGACTGGAGAAGATATGCATCAACCGCGGCGTCAATGGAGCCGTGACCGATAAGAAGCTGGTGGAAGTATCGGTGGACGAGCTGACGATGATCACCGGTCAGAAGGCGGTGACCACGCAATCGAAGAAGGATATCTCCAACTTCAAATTGCGTAAGAATATGCCGATCGGCGCACGGGTGACCCTGCGAGGCGAAAGGATGTATGAGTTCCTGGACCGTCTTGTTGCCACCGCCCTGCCTCGCGTACGCGACTTCAGGGGCGTCAATGAGAAATCGTTCGACGGCCGCGGCAACTACACGCTGGGCATCACCGAACAGATCATCTTCCCGGAGGTCGACATCGATAAGGTGAACAAGATCACGGGCATGGACATCACCTTTGTGACCACGGCCGGAACCAATGAGGAGGCGTACGAGCTGCTGAAAGAGCTGGGCATGCCTTTCCGCAACGTAAAAAAAGATTAAAGAAGAATAAACTTAAAAAGTAAAACATGGCTAAAGAGTCCGTAAAGGCCAGGCAAAGGAAAAGGGAAGCGATGGCTGCGAAATATGCAGAGAAACGCGCCGCCCTGAAAGCTGCCGGCGATTACAAGGCGCTGGACCAGTTGCCGAGGAATGCATCACCCGTAAGGCTGCACAACCGCTGCCAGCTGACGGGCCGTCCCAGGGGTTATATCCGTTATTTCGGGATCTCCAGGGTGATCTTCCGCGACATGGCCCTGCAGGGAAAGATACCCGGTGTAAGGAAGGCATCCTGGTAATCAGGAGCCGCTGGAAGCGGCTCGCGCACATTTTTTGACAACGTTTAATACAAAAATATAATGGTTACTGATCCAATAGCAGATTTCCTGACAAGGATCCGGAATGCGCAGATGGCCAATCACCGGATCGTCGAGATCCCGGCTTCGAATCTGAAGAAGCGTATGACGGAGATCCTGTACGATAAAGGCTACATCCTGAAATACAAATTCGAGGATGACAGCAAGCAGGGCGTTATCAAGATCGCGCTGAAGTACGATCCGGCTACGAAGGAGCCCGCCATCAAGTCCCTGGAAAGGATCAGCCGTCCGGGTCTGCGTCAATATGCCAGCCCGTCCGAATTCAACCGGGTCAAGAACGGGCTTGGAGTTGCCATCATTTCCACCTCCAAAGGGGTCATGACGGACAAGGAAGCCAAGCTGCAGAACGTCGGCGGCGAGGTGCTTTGCTATGTTTATTAATTTTCCGGCTGCCTGCACCTTAAGCCTGTAACCTATCGGGCTGACCGGCCGGCGGCATGAACCATAAAAAAACAGAATATGTCTCGTATAGGTAAACAACCAGTCAATCTCCCCAAAGGGGTGACCGTGACCGTGAGCAACGACAATATCATCGTGGTGAAAGGACCCAAGGGCGAACTGAAGCAGGCGATCGATCGCGATATCAAGGTGGAAGTGAAGGAAAATCATGTCGAATTCTCGCGTCCTACCGACCAGATCCGTCATCGGGCGTTGCATGGCCTCTATCGCGCCCTCGTATCCAATATGGTGAAAGGCGTTACAGAGGGTTATAAGAGGCAGCTGGAGCTGATCGGTGTCGGTTTTAAGGCATCCAACCAGGGGAATGTACTGGACCTCGCATTGGGCTACTCGCATAATATCGTATTCGAGATCCCCAAGGAGCTGAAACTGGCCACATCGCAGGAGAAAGGCGAAAACCCCAAGATCTCGCTGGAAGGTACGGACAAACAACTGATCGGACAGGTGGCTGCAAAGATCCGTAGCCTGCGTAAACCCGAGCCGTACAAGGGCAAGGGCGTACGGTATGTCGGCGAGGTGGTCCGTAAGAAAGCTGGTAAGGCGGCTGGTAAATAAATTGAAAAAATGGGTGCTGGTTGGGGGCGGAGCACGGCTCCGCCGCCGAAGGCAGACAAGCACCGCTAAATATGCAACAATGGTTACGAAAGCAATCAGAAGACAGAAGATAAAGTTCCGCATTCGCCGGAAGATCAGCGGGACGACCCTGCGGCCGAGGTTGTCCGTTTTCCGGAGCAACACCGACATCTACGTTCAGTTGATCGACGACGACAACAGCAAGACGCTGGCTTCCGCCTCATCGAAGGACAAGGATATCGCCGCCCAGAAAGGGACGAAGTCGGAGAAGAGCAAACTGGTAGGCGCTGCCATCGCCCGCAAGGCCGCCGAACTCGGACTGAAGGACGTTATTTTCGACCGGGGCGGCTACCTGTATCATGGCAGAGTAAAGGCGGTTGCCGACGGGGCACGTGAAGGAGGACTTAATTTCTAAAATCATTTCAATGTCAAAAGTTATTTTAAACCGGGTTAAAGCCGGGGATCTGGAACTGAAAGAGAAAGTTGTCGCCATCAACCGCGTGGTGAAAACGACCAAGGGCGGCAGGGCGTTCAGCTTCTCTGCATTGGTGGTAGTCGGTAATGAGAGCGGCGTCGTCGGTCATGGTCTGGGTAAGGCCAAGGAAGTCCAGGAAGCGATCACCAAGGGTATCGAAGATGCAAAGAAGAACCTGATCAAGGTGCCGGTCATGCATGGGACGATCCCTCACGATCAGCTGGCCAAGGAGGGCGCTGCGAAAGTATTGATCAAACCGGCAGCTCATGGTACCGGTGTGATCGCGGGTGGTTCGATGCGCGCCGTTCTGGAAAGCGCAGGTGTAACGGACGTACTGGCCAAATCGCTTGGTTCCGCCAACCCGCATAATGTGGTAAAGGCGACCTTCAAAGCGCTGGCGATGCTGCGGGAGCCGATCCATGTTTCCAAGACGAGGCATATTTCATTAAAGAAGGTTTTTAACGGATAAAAACGGATAAAACTTGAGTACAATGGCAAAGATCAAGATCACACAAGTCAAGAGCGGTATCGACCGGCCCGAGCGTCAGAAAGAGACGCTGAGGGCTCTTGGCCTGAACAAGCTGCATGCGACCAAAGAGGTGGAAGCTACCCCGCAGATCCTGGGTATGGTCCGTAAGGTGGAGCACCTGGTAAAAGTCGAAAACGTAAAATAATTTTGCTGGCCGCTGGCGGCCCTAAAATCAACGACAATGAATTTACACAGCATCAAGCCTGCAGAAGGCGCTACGCATAAGCAGAAAAGATTGGGCCGCGGGGAAGCCTCCGGCAAGGGTGGCACGTCGACCAAGGGTAACAAGGGTGGTCAGAGCCGTGCGGGGTATCAGCGCAAGATGGCGCACGAAGGCGGTCAGATGCCGATCCAGAGACGGATCCCCAAGCGCGGTTTCAACAACATCCACCGCGTGGAATATAAGGTATTCAATCTGGGCCAGATCGATCAGCTCGCAGAGAAATACGGGATCACGACTTTCGACGCTGAAAATCTGTATATCAACGGCTTAATAAGCCAGACCGACCGCATCAAGGTGTTAGGCAACGGCGAACTGAAGGCAAAGCTCAGCTTCAAGGTGCATGCCGTCAGCGGCAAGGCTAAATCCGCAATCGAAGGGGCCGGCGGGTCGATAGAAATTCTGAAATAGCCAGGGCCGCCGGAGCGGGCCGCTGACATTCGCATTTATTATGTAAATTGCATGGACATGTCCCAAGGCGTGTCCTAAATTATTTCGTGTGAAGAAATTACTACAGACTCTTAGGAATATATGGAGTATCGATGACCTGAGGAGCAAGATCATCGTGACACTGGCGTTGACCCTGGTCTATCGTTTCGGTACCTATATCGTGCTGCCGGGTATCGACCCAAGTAAGCTGGCCGCCCTTAGTGCCAACCAGGGCGGGGCATTGGGAATGATCGACGCATTTTCGGGAGGCGCCTTCTCGCAGGCGTCCATTCTCGCGCTCGGTATCATGCCTTATATCTCCGCATCGATCTTTATGCAACTGGCAACCATCCTGATCCCGCAGATGCAGAAAGTGCAGAAAGAAGGGGCCAGCGGTCAGAAGAAGATCAATCAATGGACCCGCTATATTACGGTAGTGGTGACCTTCGTGCAGGCATACGCCTATGTCACCTATCTGAAGAGTCTGGGTAAGGATGCGATGATCGATTCTTTCGCAGGGTACTTCTGGCTGACCACACCCATCATCCTTACCGCGGGGACGCTTTTCGTGATGTGGCTGGGCGAGAAGATCACGGATAAAGGGCTGGGCAACGGCACCTCTCTGATCATTATGCTGGGTATCCTTGCGCGTCTCCCGCGTTCGCTGACCCAGGAATGGCAGGCGAAGTCTGCGACAGGCAGCGGCGGCGTCCTGATCTTTGTGATCGAGATCGCCATCTTCGTGGCCATCAACATGGGCCTGGTATTGTTAAGCGTCGGTGTCCGCAAGGTGCCGGTCAACTACGCCAAGCAGATCGTCGGCAACCGTCAGTTCGGTGGTGCGCGTCAATTCCTGCCGCTAAAGGTGAATGCGGCCGGTGTCATGCCGATCATCTTCGCGCAGGCGATCATGTTCCTGCCAACCATCTTTGCCAATTTCGATTCCACGAAGGGCATCGCCAGGATGTTCTCCGATCCGCGTGACGCCGTACATATGATCGTTTATGGCGGCGTGGTCATCGGCTTTACATTCCTTTATACAGCTCTCATCTTTAATCCCAAGCAGATCGCCGACGATCTGAAGCGCAATAACGGATTCATTCCGGGTATTAAGCCGGGTCAGCCGACAGCCGATTATATCGGATCGGTCATGGACAAGATCACACTGCCGGGCGCGTTCCTGCTGGCCCTGGTGGGCATCTTCCCCGGATTTGCCCAACGGCTGAGTGTAACGCAGGGTTTTGCTTCCTTCTTCGGGGGCACTTCGCTGCTGATCATGGTACAGGTAATATTGGATACCTTACAGCAGATCGAAACACAGCTGTTGATGCGGCAGTATGACGGCCTCATGAAGAGCGGACGGATACAGGGACGCATGTCCTCGGTATCGAGCTCGGTGATATAGACCTAATCCTCGGCTCGCACGCGAAAGGGAAAAGATAAAATGATCCATTATAAGACACCCGGTGAAATAGAATTAATGCGCGAAAGCGCGCTGCTGGTCAGCAAGACGCTGACCGAAGCCGCCAGGGCCCTGAGGCCCGGCATGACCACCAGGCAGCTGGACACGCTGATCGCGGAATTCATCCAGGATCATGACGCGGTGCCTTCTTTCCTCAACTATCGCGGTTATCCTTTCGCTTCCTGTATCTCGGTGAATGATGTGGTCGTGCATGGCTTTCCGAACGACCGGCCATTGCAGGATGGGGATATTATTTCGGTCGATATCGGGGTGATCAAAAAAGGTTATCATGGCGATCACGCCTATACATTCGCTATCGGCGATCCGGGTCCGGAGGTGACGCAGCTGATACGGGTAACGAAAGAGTCCTTATACAGAGGCATTGAAAAGGCTATTGCAGGTAACCGGGTCGGCGATATCTCGTATGCCATCGAGGAACATACCGCAAAGAAATACGGCTACGGGGTCGTCCGCGAGCTGGTGGGGCACGGTTTGGGTCGTTATCTACATGAAGAGCCGCAGGTGCCCAATTATGGTCGCCGGGGAACGGGTGCCAAATTGAAAGAGGGTCTCGTCCTGGCCATCGAGCCCATGATCAACCTCGGCAGACGCGATGTCTACACCGAGAGCGACGGGTGGACGGTCCGCACGGCCGATCACCAGCCTTCCGTGCATTTCGAACACGATGTGGCGGTCAGGAAAGGAAGGGCGGATGTATTGTCCGATTATAGCATCATAGAAGCTGCTGAAGCAGCCAATCCTCATCTGTTTACGGGGCAGACCGTTCAGGAATCATTTTAATATCAGGCGGGCCGGGGGCGCAGGCTCCCGGGAATTCGTGCGGGGCCCGGGGCCTGCGCGCGGGTTTGAGTTTGAGCGGGAGGATGGTCATACCGGAGATCTTAGCCACGGCTGTTTCGGCGGAACGGCGGATATTTGGGTCCGACTATGGAAGAACAGGGCAAAACACTGGTCATTATCGGCGGAGGGGCTGCAGGCGTTTTCTGTGCAGCGAATGCGGCGCGTCTTCGGCCGGGTCTCCGGGTAGTCGTGCTGGAGAAGAGCGGGCGGCTGTTGTCGAAAGTAAAGGTCAGCGGTGGCGGGCGATGCAATGTCACGCATGCGTGTTTCGACATTGACGAAATGGCGAAAATGTATCCGCGCGGCGGCCATTTTGTGCGGAAGGCCTTTCACCGGTGGTTTACGAATGATACGATCGAATGGTTTGCGCAGCGCGGCGTGGCATTGAAGACGGAGGCCGATGGGCGGATGTTCCCGGTGACGGACTCTTCGCAGACTGTAATTGGTTGTTTGTTGGATGAGGCGGGGAAATGGGGTGTCGAGATTTGGACGCATGCGGAGGTAAAGGAAATTCGGCCGGTGGAAGCCGGTTTTGCCATGCGGCTCGGTGACGGGCGGGAGATCGGGGCCGATTATGTATGTATCGCGTGCGGCGGTTATCCGAAGTCCCCGATGTTCGACTGGATACGGGCGTTGGGTCATAGTATCGAAGAGCCGGTACCATCGCTGTTCACCTTCAATTTGCCGGGGGACCCGATAACTCAGCTGATGGGCGTCTCGGTCGGAGAGACGAAAGTGAAGATCAGCGGGAGCCGGTTGTTGGAGAGCGGGCCGGTGCTCATTACACATTGGGGACTGAGCGGGCCCGCCATATTGCGAATGTCGGCCTGGGGGGCGCGGGAACTGGCGGGACTGGGATATGACTTTTCGATCCGGGTCAACTGGGTACCGGGACTGAGTGAGCAGGAGGTTAGGGATCGGCTGCAGGGATTGCGGTTTGAATGGGGAGGGAGGAAGATGGGGTCGGGCGCACCGTTCCGATTGCCGAAGAGATTGTGGGAATGGTGTTTGGACAGCACGGGGGCCATAAAGGACATTCGGTGGGCGGATTTGGCTGCCCGGGACCAAAATCGTTTGGCCGGACTTCTCGGCGCTGCTACCTTTACCGTAAAGGGAAAGACGACCTTTAAAGAGGAGTTTGTCACGGCAGGGGGTGTGCAGCTGGCGGAAGTGGATCCGGGGACGTGTCAGAGCAGGAAAATAGCGGGGTTGTTCTTTGCAGGGGAGGTCCTCGATGTGGATGGGGTCACAGGGGGCTTCAATTTCCAGCATGCCTGGACGAGCGGATGGATAGTTGCGCAGAGTGTGGCGCGGGTGGCGGCGGATACAATCAAAAACTTATCATATGGGAGTTAATGCATTCGCGCCTGTGCTGACGATAAAGGTGCTGGCGCCGGCGGTGGAATTCTATAAGAAGGCCTTCGGAGCGGAGGAGGTATTGATCGTGAAAAACGAGGATGGCTCGATCCATGTGGCCGAGCTGACATTCCGGGGAATGCTTTTTCATCTTCACCAGGAAATGCCCGGGCCTGAGAAGGAGCGGGCGCCGGAGACGGTGGGAGGGACGACCGTGGATCTCGGGGTATTCCTGGAAGATCCGGACTCATTGATGGACAAGGCTTTAGCGGCGGGCGCTACCTTGGTGCACGCCATAAAGGATTATGAATATGGATACAGGCAGGGGTCATTCCGGGACCCGTTCGGTCATCACTGGACCTTGCAGAAAAAGCTGGCCAATGCGTGGACCGGGGTGATAGGGCCACATGGTGAAAAGGTGGGGTAGGACTACCCAAATGACGGAAAATCAATAGGAAATTCGTATTTTTGCAGCCCCGATCAAAAAACCCGGGGTTTTATTATGTCTGAAAACAATATTGTTAACTCAAACGCTGAATCACAGGAGACTACGGAAGTGGCGACTGCCGCGACCGCCGAGGCTACAGCGACACCAAAAGCACCTGTGCCCGTGCAGACTGCACATGACGACTTCGACTGGAGCATCGACAAACGAAACGTAGCCGTCTACACGAAGGATGAAAAGCAGAAATATGACAAAGTCTATGAGAACACGTTCGTCTCCATAACGGATGGCGAGCTGGTCAAGGGTCTTGTCGTTGGTTTGACGAAGACCGATGTCGTCGTCAATATCGGTTTCAAAAGCGACGGCCTGGTATCCCTGAACGAATTCCGCGACCTGGCCAATCTGAAGACGGGGGATGAAGTGGAAGTGATGGTAGTGGAGAAAGAGGACCGGGAAGGGCACCTTCATCTGAGCCGCAAACAGGCCCGGATCACGCGTGCGTGGGAGAAGATCGTCGAAGTGCACAAGACCGGCGAAGTGGTTACCGGTACCGTTACCAGCAAGACGAAGGGCGGTCTGATCGTCGACGTGTTCGGTATGGAGACCTTCCTGCCCGGATCGCAGATCGACGTGAAACCCGTCACCGACTATGACCAATTCGTCGGCAAGACGATGGAGTTCAAGGTCGTCAAGATCAACGAAGCCATCAAGAATGCCGTCGTTTCGCACAAGGCCCTTATCGAAAGCGATATCGAAGCACAGCGTGCCGAAATCATCAGCAAGCTGGAGAAAGGACAGGTTCTGGAAGGAACGATCAAGAATATTACCGATTTCGGCGCCTTTATGGATCTGGGCGGTCTGGACGGCCTGCTGTATATCACCGATATCAGCTGGGGACGTATCAGCCATCCGAGCGAGGTGCTGAAGCTCGATCAGAAGTTGCAGGTTGTGGTGCTCGATTTCGACGACGGCAAGAAGCGTATCAGCCTGGGTTTGAAACAGCTGACGCCGCATCCGTGGGATGTATTGCCTCCGACTATCAAAGAAGGCGAGATCGTCAAGGGCCGTGTAGTCAATATCGAAGATTATGGCGCATTCCTCGAGATCATGCCGGGAGTGGAAGGCCTGGTTCACGTCAGCGAGATCACCTGGGCCAATACGCCGATCAATGCGAAAGAGTTCTTCAAGCTGGGCGACGAGCACAATGCCAAGGTCGTCACGCTGGATAAGGACGCGCGTAAGATGAGCCTTTCGATCAAGCAGCTGAGCGAAGACCCCTGGAATACTATACAGGACAAATTCCCGGTGGGAAGCAGGCACAATGGGCTGGTGAAGAACATCACGCCTTATGGAGTTTTTGTGGAGCTGGCGCCGGGGATCGGCGGCATGATCCATATCAGCGATCTCAGCTGGTTGAAGCGGTTCAATCACCCTTCCGAGTACACGAAGGTCGGACATCACATCGATGTCATGATCCTGGGTATCGACAAGGACAACCGCAAGCTGCAGCTTGGTCACAAACAGCTGGAGGAAGATCCCTGGAATGCACTGGAAGAGACGTTCAATGTCGGCTCCGTGCATGAAGGCCTCGTGATCCGCAAGGATGAGAAGGGCGCTATCGTGCAGCTGCCTTACGGCCTCGAAGGTTTTGCTCCCAACCGTCATCTCAACAAGGAAGACGGCAAGCAGGTGCAGGCCGATGAGACGGCTCCTTTCCTGGTGATCGAGTTCGATCGCAACGAAAAGCGCATTGTACTTTCGCATACCCGTCTGTGGGAGCAGGCAAAGCATGAAGAAAAGCAGGCTGCCCAGAAGGAAGCAAGGGCCGATGCCGACAAGACGCGCAAGGCTGTGAAGAATATCCAGCAGAAGGTGGAAAAGCCGACGCTTGGCGATCTGGGCGCTTTGGCCTCTATCAAGGAGAAGCTGAAGCAGGAGGAGAAGGATAAGGATCAGCATGGCGGCGGTGCGCAGCCTGCTGGTGGCGGAGAGGAGAAAAAATAGGCTTAGGGTTATTCTAAAATAGCAAGGCCCCGGTTGATCGCTGGGGCCTTTTTGTATGTAAATGCATACAAAAATAGAGGATCACAGGCCGGCGAGACACGCGTCGTTGAATTCGAGGAGCGAGCCAAGTTTCAGATCGGCGGCTCCCCATTTCGGCAGATGCGCCTGATCCGGCACAGGGATGGCCACGCAAGTCATCCGGGCCGCCTTGGCTGCGATGACGCCGTTGAAAGAATCTTCGAATGCAACGCACTGCAACGGGCTTACTGCAAGCGCCCGGGCGCAATCCATATACACCTGTGGGTGCGGCTTGCCATAGGGCAGGTGTTCGGCGGAAGCGATCGCCTGGAAATCATCTTCGATACCCAATTTTTCCACCACGACCCTTACAAGGGAGAGCGGCGAAGAGGTGGCCAGGCCGATGCGGAAATTCCTGGTCCTGAAGAAGGCGATGATGTCGTTCACACCGGGGAGAGGTTCGGCTTTCGTCCTGATCTTACCCACAACGTTCTTATGGAGCGCGGCTTCGGCGGCCGGTATCCTTTCTTTGCCGATGCCGAAATGACCGAACCAGTAATCCAGCCATTCCCTTGTGCGCAGACCGGTGGTATGATGGTATTGAATGGGCGAAAGGGTGACGTCGAACTGTAGCAGGGTTTCCATACCAGCCTCCTGCCAGAAGGGTTCGGAATCGATCAAGAGGCCGTCCATGTCGAAGATTACGGTGTTCAAACGCATAGGACGGCAAAGTTAGCGAGTTCTCCGCATAGATTATGAGGGGCGCCCGCGGCGAGCGCAGATATGTTCGCCAGTTCTCTCAACTATTCCGTACATTAGGGGGACGGGTTCGGAGGAGCCCGTACCGAACCATATGAGCACACTGAGAGAACGATTGAAGCATATTCGCCTGGTGCGAAAGCTGGTCTATGCCATCGTCGGGATAGTATCCTATCCCGGTCTGACGATCGTGAACCGGCTAACGATCAGCGGTACGGAAGTTCTGCGCAAGCTGCCAAAGAAGAATGTATTGTTCGTCAGCAACCACCAGACCTATTTTGCCGATGTGATCACGTTTCTGCATATCTTTTGCGCCGTCAAATGGGGACGGCGGGATAAGCTTGGGTTGCCCTACTATCTCCTGAATCCGTTTACGAACGTTTATTATGTGGCCGCGGAGGAGACGATGCGGTCGTCATGGGTGAGCAGATTGTTCACGATGGCCGGCGCGCTGACCGTAAAACGTACCTGGAACAAGGCCAGCCACGAGGTGAGGAAGGGACTGGATCCATCGGACACCCGGAAGATCACGAGGGCCCTGGAGAGCAGCTGGGTAATCACGTTTCCGCAGGGAACGACCAAAGCCTTTGCACCGGGACGAAAAGGAACGGCATTGATCATCAAACAGACCAGGCCCATCGTGGTGCCCGTCGTGATCGGCGGCTTCTGGCGGGCATTCGATAAAAAAGGGTTGAAGTTCAAGAAAAAGGGCAGCCGGTTGTCCGTGAAATTCAAGGAACCGCTGGAAATCGATTATGATGCACCCACCGAGAAGATACTCGATCAGGTGATGGATGCGATCGAACAGAGTAAGACGTATATGATGAAGGGGGCGCATCACTGGCGCAGGGAACACGTGTGAAAAACACCAGATCATGTCTATTGAGGGTTGGATGGACCGGTGGGATCTTTGGCGTGTGATGCGGGCGCCACCCTAAACGTTCTTACCGCATACCCTGCCAAACCATCGCCGGAAAGTCCCTGCACGACCACGGCGAAGGTTCCTGTCATATCGGATGTATAGAGCGAGACCCTCCCTTTGCCGCCGGAATCGGTCGGTACATCCGGTCGCCAGAGCAGCTGGTTCCGGAGATCGGGAAGAGGACTCTGGACTTGCGCCGCACTCTCATAGACGGGCGAATAGAATTCACGATTTTCCTGGAGACCATTGAATTGAACGACCACGGCGCCCGGGTCCAGCTGGTATCCGCCGAGATCGCCGTCATAGGAGCGAAGGCTGACGATGCCGTCGGTGATCGAAGGACCGAGGTAATACCGGTGTGAAACGACATCGATCTTCCGAATCCGGAGCGGATTGAGGGCAAGTACCTTTTCACCGCTGAATACGGGAACGCCGTCGATAAGCAGGAGCGGGTCGTCCTCGAAGAAAAGATTGAACAGTGCATTTCTCACTCTGAATACGGTCTTTCCCGATTGGGATCGCACTTTTACGTTGTCCACGAACTCGCGGATGACCTCATCCATCGTCACGAAACGCGTATAGTCATCAAGGTTGTATTGCCGGTCGGCGGTCCCGTAGAAGCCAAGCGTGTCGTTTCCGGGAGCGGGAAGCAGATGGTATTTGTCGCTTACCCGGTAGGCGTTCTCGGCCTGGACGGCGATGCTTCGGTCCAGTACTTGATTTTTCCAGGTTGTACGGAGCGGGGCGCCGGCGTCGGGCGCGGATGGGAAGCGGTCGGAGAAAGGATTGGAAACATCGATCCGATAGTTGCTGTCGGCTGGGTTATGGGTCTGGAGGATGACCTCACGGTTGCCATAAAACCGGTCGACATGGAAATTCAGGCTGCCGTCTTCGCGGCTCAGGGCAGTGGAGAGCCTGAATTGGCGGCCGGGCACCGAGAGATAGCCTATCTGGGGAGCCGGCGGGCGTCCTGTTGCTTTGTCGAGGAGCCTGGCATGGATGATGGGGCCGTCGGACTCCGGCAGAAATTCGAAGACCGGCTGTTTATCATGCAGGATATCTTCCCAGCGAAACCGCGTCCAGCCCTGCGTGAGCATCAGATCGTCGAGGGCCTGTAATGTTTCCGGGTCGCTATTGGCGAAATAGGCCTCCGGGGACTGGATCTTCCCCTTGAGATCGGAGCGCAATAGCAAATAGCCGAGGATATTCTCTCCGGGAATGGATTGGAGCGAGTCGATCAGGAAGACGGACATGGACAGGTCGGCGGGGACGGGACGACCGCGGGGGTCGGTGGTGGTAAGATCGAACGATAGTTTCGTGCGGGGAGCCGCGGATGCGCGGGTGGGGTCGCCCGGGGTCGGGACGCCGGGGGTCGCGGCGGAGGTGGTGGCAGACGGAGCGGAATTAACGTCAATGTGCAGTCGCCTGGCGGGTTGTTTACAGAACAATCGCTCACAGACCGGTGTCCTGGCCGCGGTAAACAGGGTGATATGGGAAATGCCGTCGTCGAGGCTGTCCTTGTCGATAACGAATGCGGTTTGGTTGGCTTCGAGGCGGCGGGCCTCTATGGACCGGATCCGATGGCGCGTATGGACGAAAAGATAGACGGTCGGGTCGGCGGCCATGGATGCCGAGCGGACGGTGATCCGGAGGTGATGCGCATCGCTTTCATCGAGATGCATGACCATACCCTGGTCGAAGGCATCGGGTAATTTTTCGGTCAGGCTTCCGTCCGGGGCAGTGACCAATGCGATGTATTTGTTGCCGCGGACAGGTGTGAAGGTAAAGTGACCCATGCCGAAACGGTTAGCGGTGAAACGGGCTACGGTATCTTTTTGCTGATCGATGATCGTCCCGCTACAGGGGATGCCGTTGTCAAATCGGTCGGTGGCTTTAAAGGCGACCTCCGAGGGCACGCCATTGACCATATTGCCGCCTTCGGGGAAAAAGCGGATCGCAGAGCTGGGGATGCCGGGGGCGGGAGAGTCGACCGGGGCCTCGTTATTAAGGGTATTGAGGACCGTCAGTTGCTGATGGAAATAAAAATCGGGGCTGAAGTTTTTCATCCAGCTGGTATAGGCGCGAAACGTGTAATGACCGGTGGCGATGGAGGAGGGGATGCGAAAGGACCCGTTACCGGAGCCGTTGTTCAATTCGATCCTGGATTGGAGGACGGCTTTCTGGTCCCTGTCGAGGAGTTCCACATAGGCGATGCCGGAGATCGACAGGGGGGTATTGTCGCGGGCGTCTACATCATAGGCCTTGAACCAGATGATCTCGCCGGCGAGATAGAAGGTCTTATCGACATGCAGAAAGAGCTTTTCCTGCAGCCATCGATCCGGATGGCGATTGAAAGCTGCAGCGAGACTATCGGCGCCGGCGCCTTGGGCCATGGAGCGGTTAAAGCCGGCAAGCGAAAGAAAAAAGGCGAGGAGGAATTGCAAGGTCTTGTATGGATGGAGCGGATTGGTCATTCGCTGTGTTTTATGGCCAGAAAGATGGTTTTGTGGTGGCGCCTCCCTGGTAGCGGCAGTCCAGGCAGGATTTGGGGGCGAGGATCATGGGGCCGTTGGTGACGAAATAGTACGGTCCGACGGAGGTGTCGGTTACGGGATAGGCCGGGAAAATCGAAAAGTTGTACGGGAACGCGGATGTTGTGCACCCTGGAGGAGAGATGGGGTTCACCCAGCCGTTGAGAACGGAATCGGCGATGAATAATCGCTGCTGTGTCACGGAGGACGCGCTGAGGTAGCCAATGACGGGTTCGGAGGGGTTGGTGAGGCAGTGGATGTTTCCGATGAGTTGCGTGGGTTGCAGATCGAAGAGCGTCCCGACGTTCCCGGACGTTTTTTCGATAAGGTTCCAATAATTATAGGCGTCTTCGGTAAGCCCGTATTGCCGAACCAGGATGCTGTACCCGATGGCGAGCCGGGGATCGCCCAGCGGGATGACGGTTAAGGGGAATGCGGTGATCAGGTCCTGTGCAAGCGCGACGGAAGTAGTGATCAGGACATTGGTCGAACGTGCGGTCGACCAGCAATACCAGGTTTCGTCGGTGGAATCGACGGGAGTGATCTGGTTATTGATGATCGTCCAGGCGCTGGTCAGCCTGGAATTGTGCTGCCAGGTCTCCGTATAATCGTACCGGTAATACCGGGTGTTGTCGGTGGGATCGTGGGTGTAGGCATAGATGGTGAGGTCGGACGACTGACTCCAGGATAGGCTGTCGATCAGCGGAGACTGTTTGCATTGTACGCCATCCGATGAATATTTCCGGCCGTCGGATGTCGTGATCGTGATGCTGTATTGCCGGGTGGTATCGAGGGATAGCGGTCCGCTGAAGTAGGTGCCGTTATTCGCCGAATCGATCAGCTGGTACGCTTCTCCGTATTTGCCGACGATGGCGAATTGTGCGTGCAGCTCAGGGACGCCGATCGCGGTAGAATCGTTGAGATTGCGTGTTCTGTTGAGATTGAACGAGGAGACGGAAGACCGGCCGGTATTGATAAAGCCATCGACGACCAGGTAACTATTGGGCGCCTGGATGGCGGGCGGGTTAAAGGATTGCCTGCAGGCTGCCAGGCCGGCCGCGAGGAGGAAGGGTGAGGACTTGTATCGATGGAGTAAATTGCCCATTAGCCGTGTATTGTATTAGTGCCAGAATGAAGGTTTGATGCGTGTGCCTCCCTGGTATCGACAGTCCAGACAGGATCGCGGCGCGAGGATCATGTCGGAGCCGCTGAAATAATAGGGGGCTACCGAGGTGTCGGATACAGGATAGGTTGGGAAAATGTCAAAGCTGTATGGGGCCGTGGACAAGTGGCATCCCGGAGGGGATATGGGGTTTATCCAGCCGGTAAGGACCGAATCGGGGATGAACAGCCGTCGTTGTGCTACGGAAGATGCGGTCAGGTATCCGATGACGGGTTCGGATGGATTGGTGATACAATGAATATTGCTGATGAGCTGCGTGGGTTGCAGATCGAACAGGGTCCCGACGTTCTGCGACGTTTTTTCGATCAGGTTCCAGTAATTGTAAGCGTCCTCGGTGAGCACGTATTGTCTGACAAGAATGCTGTATTCCACCGCGGCCCTGGGGTCGCCGAGCGGTATCGTGATCAACGGAAAGGCGCTGATGAGGTCCTGGCCGAGCGCAACGGAAGTGGTGATCAATACGTTGGTCGACTGTGCGGAGGACCAGCAGTACCAGTTCTCGTCCGTAGAATCGGCAACAGCGATCTGGTTGTTGACCAGCGTCCAGGCGGCGATCAGTTCCGCATTATGCTGCCAGGTCTCGGTATAGTCATATCGGTAAAATCGGGCATTGCCGGTCGGGTCATGGGTCGTGGCATAGATCGTGAGATCGCCGGGCTGCCTCCAGGAGATGCTGTCGATCGGCGGCGAATGTTTGCAGGGCACCGCATCCGACGAATACTTACGGCCGTCCGCGGTAGTTATCGTGATGCTGTACTGCTGGGTGGTATCGAGGTTCAGCTGATTGCTGGAATAGATGCCGGTATTCGCCGCATCCGTCAGCGGATATACATCACCGTGTTTACCCACAATGGAGAATTTTGCGTGGAGCTCCGGGATGCCGATCGTCGTGGAATCGTTGAGGTTGCGCGTCCGGTTTAGATTGAAAGTGGTGACGGAAAGTTGGCCTGTATTGATGAAGCCATCGATCACCAGGTAACTGTTGGACGCCGTTATGGCGGGCGGGTCATAGGATTGTCTGCAGGCCGCCATGCCGATGATCAGCAGCAGGGAGGAGCCGGCTACGAGTGCGGAACGGGCGATATGGAAGGGGTTGGCCGGCATTCTTTAGAATTTAATGGAATAGGTTACGAATGGGATAGGCGTCCCGAAAATGGACACCTGGTATCCCTTGATCCGGCCGTTCTCCTGCTGAAAATAGACCGAATAGGGATTCTTGCGCCCGGTGAGATTGTAGACACCGAAGGTCCAGAAATTGTGGGTGGATTGTTTCACCCGGTGGTTGCCGTCGATCGTGAATGAAAAATCCCATCGGAAATAGTCGGGTATCCTGTACTGGTTGCGCTGCGAATAGTAGAGACCGGGAGATCCGCCGAGGTTGAAAACGGCCAATGGAAGGGTAATCGGTCTGCCGGTGTTATAGACGAAGTTCGTAGAGATGCTGTAGCGATGGGTGAAACGGAAATTGCCGACGAGATTGACATTGTGCGGCTTGTCGAAGCTGGCGGGATACCAGTTCCCATTGTTGATCTGCTGCCCGGCCAGGGGGTCGTCCTGTTTTAGGAAGGTCCTGGAAAAGGTGTAGCTGACCCATCCGTTGAGCCGGCCGGATTGTTTTTTCAGAAGGAATTCAGCGCCGTAGGCCTTGCCCATGGTCGTCAGCACATCCGTTTCGATATGCGCATTCAGGACCAGGTTGGCGCCGCTCTTATAATCCAGATAATTGCGGATCCTCTTATAGTACACTTCCAGCGAAGCCTCGAGGGCATTCGCCTTGAAATTCCGGTAGTAACCCACCGAGAACTGATCACCCTGTTGCGGTTTGATGTGCGGGTCGCTGAGCTTCCAGATATCGGTCGGAGAAATGGCAACAGTATTGGAAAGCATGTGGATATACTGCGTGAGCGTATTAAAGCTGAATTTAAGCGATGCGTTATCGGAGAGGCTATAGCGTGCGGAAAGCCTGATCTCCGGCGCCGACCAGGTCTTTATTACGCCCTTCGTATAGCGGCTGGTGTCGGTGATGGTGCTGATTTCCCTCGGCAGACCGGGGACATAATTGTATACATCGTGCGGCGCGAAATAGTTGAAAACGGAGTAGCGCAGACCGGCGCTGACAGAAAGATTGGAATTGACCGTATACTGGTCGCCGAGATAAAGGGCGCTCTCCAGACCCTGTTCGCCCGGGAGCGCAGTATTGACCACCTTCGACTCGTCCCCGACGGGGGAATAGGAGCCGGGGTGCAGCCGGTAATAGATCGTGCTCAGGCCATAGGTGACCGAATGCCGGTTGTTCGGCGTATAGCTGAAATCCGCGCGGAAATGGGTTTGGTTGATATCGAAACCGAGGTTGAAGGCATTGGTCGAATCGCGGTCGTCGGAGACGTTGTATTCATAGCGATCCCAACCGGCCGAGAACAACGCATAAGACTTGTTGTTGAAAATATGTTTCCATTTGACGATGGCGTTCTTGTTGTTGTACCGATAAGTGGTATCGTTGTCGAGATTGAACTTATCCGAGCTGAGATAACCCATCAGGTAGATGGTATTCTTCGGGTCAAAGACGTGGGTGATGCGCAGATTGGCGTCGTAAAAATTGGCCCGGCTGTTGCTGTAGCCGCTGTTTGCCGGCAGGGAATTGAGGAGCCAGTTGGAATAGGTCGTGCGTACCGCAGCCACCAGCGAGGTCTTCTCCTTTTGCAATGGGCCTTCGATCATGATTTTTCCGGTCAGCGGTCCGATGCCTGCGATGCCGGACCATTTCTTGCTGTTGCCATCGAGCATCGACACATCCAGTACGGAAGAGAGGCGGCCCCCGTATTTTTCGGGAATGGCGCTCTTGTACAGCTCGATCCCCTTCACGACATCAGGGTTGAAAGCCGAGAAAAAGCCGAACAGGTGGGAGGGGTTATAGATCGTTGCATCGTCGAAGAGGATAAGGTTCTGGTCCGTCGAGCCGCCGCGGACATTGATCCCATTGCTGGCCTCGCCGACGGAGGTGACGCCTGGCAGCGTGAGGATGACCTTCATGACGTCGGTCTCTCCGAAGACCACCGGCACCTGTTTGATGGTTTTTATATTGAGCCGGTTGACGCCCATGTGGACGCTTTGGGTATTCGACGTCTTTTCCGCGGAAACGATGACGGCCTTAAGGGTAGTGACGGCGTCCACCATATCGACGTCCAGCTTGCCGTCGGACCAGAGCATGATCTGCCGGCGGGTATCTTTCATGCCGGCATCGGTGATCCGGATCACATGCCGGCCTTTCGGGAGCGTGAGCGAATAATAGCCGAACTGGTCGGTGGTAACGGTGATGGACGTGGTATCCGCGCGGAGGGTTGCGCCGACGATGGCCTCGCCCGTGGCGCCGTTCCTTACGTAGCCGGCGATGATCGCCCTGCCGCCGGACCGGTTTGCCTTGTTGCCGATGTCGATCAGCTGGTTCTCGGCGAAAGCCGTTCGCAGACCTGCCCGTTCCCTCTGTTCCTGTTGTTCGGACAGGAAAGCGGCGGAGCTGTCTGCGGATTTGCGGACGCCGCCCAGCGAGGACGGGAGGGTGGTAAGGATCGTGACGCGCCTGGTGATGAAAACGCGCCCGGTAGAATCGATAGCGTAATGAAAATCTGAATTCTGGAACAACTGGTCCAATATCTGCGGCACGGTGGCATTGTTCACGGTCAGATCGATATTGAGGCTATCGACGTCAGCGGGATCGTAATAAAATCGGTAGCCCGTGACGGCCTGGAGACGGTCCATCAACCGGGAAAAGGAATAGCCTTCGAAGTTCCCGGTTACCTTTTTCTGCTGTTGCGCCTGCGCCTGCGCAAACAGGAAGAGGCAGCATCCGAGCAATAAAGAGTGGGGAGGGCGGAACCGCATATCAATGGCTTAATTGCAGGTAATAGGCCGTGGTTTGGGTTAGGGCCTTTTCCAATTGTCTTGAAAAGCGGATGTGGTTCCCGCGGATATATTTTTTCAGCAGATCGTCCTTGTCCTTAAGGACGGCCAGCAGGGCGTCTTTGCTATCCACCGGGTAGAACCGGTCGCCATGGCGCAGGTAGTAGTAATTCCGCTGATCGTATCTGGCCGCATCCTCCCGGTTGGAAGGGAAGATGAGTTTTTTTTCACGGCGGGCAAGCAGGGAAATGCGGCCGGAAGAGAGCAACACCTCGCAGAAACCCGGCGGGGGTGCGCCGGGCCCGGCATTGGCCGGGATATAGCGGAAAGAATGTGAGCCGATCGAAAAATGATCGACCTTTTCGCTGATCAGCCCGATCAGCGCCTTGCCTGTGTAGTCGTGGATGACCACTTCATCCAGGACGAGGTCATATTCCAGGGGGATCTCACGGTAGAGGATACCGTCGTAGGACAACAGGGCTTTTTGGAGACCGTCCGAATCGAAAAAGGGGAAGCCTTTAGCGGGGGTCCCGTTGCGGATATATTCGTACCCGTTGAAAAGCCTGCTGTCGGGGTTCAGTTCATCCTGGACGTATTGCCGGAGCAGGGCTGTGGCCCGGTCGGCAGAGTCGGTCCATTGTTGGGCGCGGACCGGCGGGGAAGGTATGGAAAAGAGCAATAGGGCATAGCCGATAGTTTTGAGTGGAAGCGTGACGCGCATGTATGACAAGCTTTGTCATGAAGATAGGACATATTCCTGTTAATCGGGCTGGGGAATACGGGATTTGGACCGGGAATTCCGGAATGAACGAGCGGCCGGCTGCCGGCGCAAATGGCGTCTCAGCTTTTTATGAAAAATGCACGCAGTTCGCCGGCTTCTTCGGGGCGCATCTTACCTCCCAGGATCAGGCGCAGCTGTCTTCTGCGCAGGGCGCCGTCGTATAAGCGTATCTCTTCTTCCGTCTCGGCGACGACCGGGGGAACGGTGCGGGGTTTGCGGTTGGGGTCGAGGGCGACGAAGGTATAGTAGGCTTCGTTGCTTTTGTATTTGTATTGCTGGGTATGGTCTTCACCCCAGACCTTCATGTAAACCTCCATGGAGGTGTTGAAGGCGCGGCTTACCTTGGCCTCGATGTGCACGACATTGCCCAGGCGGATGGGGTTTTCAAAGGAGATGTTGTCCACGGAGGCTGTGACCACCGGTGCGTTGCAGTGTTTGCCTGCGGCAAGGGCGGCGGCGATATCCATCCAGTACATGAGGCGGCCGCCCATGAGGTTGCCGAACACATTGGTGTCATTGGGCAGGACCAGTTCCGTCATAACTACGAGCGAATCTTTTGCCGTCTTTGCTTTATTTTGCATAGTGCAAATATAGCCAGATGAAAGCATATACCTTCGGGCAATACAGTCATAAGAATGGCTACAAGCTGAATGAACAGCGGTTCAATACCGATCAGCCCGTATTTCCCGAAGCGCTGCGGGAACATGGATACCAGACGGCGTGGATCGCGCTAGACCGTGATCGACTCGCAATCGTTCAGGAAATTCCCGTCGGCATCCGCGCCGATACCGGGCGTATCGGAAATCTCCAAAAAATAGCCGTTGTACCGGACCCCGCCCGTGACGGGATCGACGGTATGTCCCAGCAAACAGGTATCCATGTCGTGGAACACGATATTGTCGTGCGCCAATGCGAAATGAACGAAGGCGGTGAGGGCGACGCGACTTTCCAACATACCGCCCATCATGCAGGGGATATGGTGTCGGGCGCAAACGGCGTCGATGGCAGTCGCCTCGAGGATACCACCTGATTTCGCAAGTTTGATATTGACATAATCGCAAGCTTCCGCGGCGATCAGCCGGCGGGCGTCATGGTGATCGAAGACGCTTTCGTCGGCCATGATAGGGATCGGGGAGTCTTTTCGCAGATCGGGCAGCCGGTAGTCGTCCCAGTGCCGCATGGGTTGTTCGCAGAACTGTATACGGGAAGGTCCCATCAGCCGGAGCGCATCACGGGCGGAATCGAAATCCCAGCCCTGGTTGGCATCGATCCGGAGGATGACGTCGTCGCCTACCGCGGCGCGGATACGCCGGACGCGCTCGACGTCTTCTTTGGGGTCCTTACCGAGCTTGATCTTTATCATGCGCACCCCGTCGGCCTTGAATTGTATGGCTTTCTCCGCCATTTTTTGGGGCGAGTCGATGCCGATGGTCAGATCGGTCTCGATGGCCCTGTTCCTGCCGCCGAGGAATTGGTAGAGCGGTTGGCCGGCATTTTTGGCAGCAAGGTCGTGGAGGGCCATATCGAACGCGCTTTTTATCGTAGCATTGAAAGCTGTGAAAGCATGCAGCTCGCGCATACGGACCGGGATATCGAGGGCTTCTTTCCCTTTCCACAACTGTGCGAAATCCTTCGCCATCTCGAAACAGGTAGCCTGTGTTTCCCCTGCGATCATGGGGAACGCCGAGCATTCACCCACGCCGTAGAAGCCGGCATCGGTATGGATACGGATCAGGATGTTCTGTGCGTAATGCATCGTCCCCGTCGCGATGGTGAACGGGTGCATGGGAATGGAGAACTTATAGATATCGGTATGGAGGATGGTCATCGTGATGGAATTGCAGCGCGAAGATAAGGCGCTCGCAGTTACGGTGATAAGGCGCTCGGGTTTACGGTGGTAAGGTGCGGTTCATTACGGCGCGTTTTTATAGCCGGCACCAAAGACCGCCCGGCCTGGTTTTGCCCCGGTGTGCCGGCCGTCTTTCAGGACGCGTGTCCCGTTGACGAAGACATCGGAAACGCCCGAGGCCGGCTGGTGGGGATGTGCGTAGGTGGCATTGTCGCGAATGGTCGCAGGATCGAAGATCACGATATCGGCATAATTACCAACGGCCAACTGCCCTCTTTTTTTCAGGTGCAGGAGGGAGGCGGGCATACCGGTCAGTTTGTGGATGGCCTCTTCCAGCGGGATAAGTTTCTCATCGCGTACATAGTGACCCAGCAGCCGGGCGAAATTCCCATAGGCGCGGGGATGGGTGCTGCTTTTGAGGAAAACGCCCTCCGGAGCCATGCTGGCGGCATCGGAGCCGAATAGCATATAGGGCAGCCGGATCTCTTTTTGGACGTTTTCCTCGCTCATCAGGAAATAGATGACCTCTATTCTCGAGTGGTCCTGGATGACAAGATCGAGTATGGTCTCCTCGGGAGAGGTATGACGCATTTTCGCAATATCGGCGAGGGTCTTGCCGGTAAGGTATTTCAGCGAATCCTGTTTGAAACCGGTACAGATGATGTGCCCGGGACCGGCGCCCAGGTAGAGATTTTCCCAGGCGTCCGTAGGGGTCTTCATTGCCTGGATAGTCTTTTTGCGAACGGCGGGGTCTTTGAGGCGTTCGATCCATTTGTCCAGCCCGCCTTCCTGGATCGCCGGCGGCATGGCGGCGTCGAAACCGGTGGCCCCGGCGGTGTAGGTGTACATACAGGCGGAGACATCGAGCCCGGTTTTGCGGGCGCTGTCGATCTTTGCGATCAGGCTGTCCATCTTTCCCCAATTGTTCCGTCCGGCGGCTTTTAGATGGTAGAAGACGGCAGGGATATGCGCGTCATGCGCGATCCGGATGAGCTCGTCGGCAGCCTGGAGCAGACGGTTGCCTTCGCTGCGGATATGCGAGATATAGACGCCACCATAGGGCGCGGCGATCTTGCAGAGTGCGATGAGTTCGGGTGTTTGCGCGTAGGCGCCCGGAGCGTAGATCAGCGCGGAGCCGATACCGAGCGCGCCGTCTTCCATCGCCGCGCGGGTGAGGTCTTCCATTTTCCTCAGTTCGGTGCTGTCGGGTTGGCGGTTGGCGTAGCCGAGCAGGTTCTCGCGGATGGTGGCGGCTCCCACGAACGAGGCGACATTGGTGGAGACGCCTTTCTTCCGGAGAAAGAGGAGATAGTCCTTGAGCGAAGTCCACTCAATAGGGTATTTGATATCGCCCTGGTTGCGTTCGGCGATCTTTTTCATGGTATCGGTGAGCGGGCCTTCCGACTCGCCTTCTCCGAAGATCTCGAGTGTCACGCCCTGTTTAATGGCTCCAAGCGAGCGGCCGTCCTCCAACAGGGATTCCATGGATTGGCTTTGCATATCGATAAAGCCGGGGCTGACGGCCATGCCCTGCGCGTCGATCTCGCTTGTGGCGGAAGCGTTGGAGAGATCGCCGATTGCCGCGATGGTGTCGGCCTGGATGGCGATGTCGCCTTTGGAGGGCGCACTGCCGCTGCCGTCGTAAAGGGTGGCGTTTCGGATGATGGTATCGTAATGGGTAGGGTGGCATGCCATAAAGGTCAGGAAGGCCGCCAAAGGCGGCCAGAAGAGGGAGGGTTTTCTCATGAGCAGACGATTTGATCCGAATGTACTAATTTGGAGCCAAATTATTGTTTGATCATATGGATATCGCTCCGCCCGCTGTTTCTTTTGATAACACTGCCAACGCCTTTGAATACAAATCCGACAAAGAACTCAAGAAAGCCGCTTTTCTTTTCTCCAGCATGGGATTCATGCCGCTGGTCAAGCTTGGGACGATGATCACGCCCTGGCTGATCCGTAGCGGGTTTCCGGTCAAGGGACTGATAAGGGATACGATCTTCGCGCAGTTTGTTGGCGGCGAGACGCTGGAAGAGACGGCCGCCGTTGCGCGGAAACTGGGTGAATATCACGTAAAGGTGATCCTCGATTATGGCGTGGAAGGCGGTGAGGAAGGCGAGAAAGGTTTCGATCATGCCTGTGCGGAATTTATCCGGGTCATCTCGTATGCGGCTACCCAACCGAATATTCCTTTTATGAGCGTGAAGGTGACGGGTTTTGCGCGGATCGGGTTGTTGGAGAAGATCGATTCCGCCATAGGGGCGGGGGGCGGCAGTCTGATGAAGCGATACACACGGGCCCTGGAAGCGCTGAGTCCCGCCGAGACGGAAGAGTGGCTGGCCGTCGTTCACCGCATGCAGCAGATATGCCGGACCGCGGCCGATCGTGGGATAGGGGTGCTGGTCGATGCAGAAGAGACATGGATACAGCATCCAGTGGATGTCCTGACCATAAATATGATGGACCAGTTCAACAAAGGCCGGGTGGTTGTTTACAATACGATACAACTGTACCGAACGGACAGGCTGGCTTTCCTTCGCGATTCGCATGAGGCAGCGGTGCAGCGGGAATTCATTTTAGGGGCCAAGCTGGTCCGCGGGGCGTATATGGAAAAGGAACGGCGACGGGCTCGCGAGCTGGGAGTCGAATCACCCATTCAGCCGGACAAAGAATCCACGGACCGGGATTATAACGCCGGGGTGGAATTTTGTATCGCCCACCTCGGCCGTATCGCGATGATCGTCGCCTCGCACAATGAATACAGCAATCTGGTGGCAGTGCAGTCGTTGCAGGAGAAAGGGTTGCCGCTGGATCATCCGCACGTTCATTTTTCTCAGCTGTATGGCATGAGCGACAATATCACGTTCAACCTGGCGAAAGCCGGTTGCGCGGTGAGCAAGTATCTGCCTTTCGGCCCGATAAGGGATGTGATCCCGTATCTCATGCGGCGCGCGCAGGAGAATAGTTCGGTCTCGGGGCAGACGGGGCGGGAACTGGGGCTTATACGGAAGGAACTGCGGCGGCGAGGGGTGTGATTTTTTGCGGTCCAAATCTAAAAAAATCCTTAGTTTTGCTGCCTGTTTATTTAGAACCGGGTCGTTAGCTCAGTTGGTTAGAGTACTACCTTGACATGGTAGGGGTCACCGGTTCGAATCCTGTACGACCCACGAGGCCCTGCGGCGAAGCCGCGGGGCTTTTTCGTGCGGTAGCGGCGCGAGTTTACTCGCGGAAGCGGGATGGGCGGATGGTCGCGGTTTTTGTTTTTGAGGGACTAGGGTCTGGAGGTGAAACGGGGTGATGGCAGGGAGATGAACTGGCGGCAAGAGATGAGGAATGAGGCTGGCCGGCCTTTTTAAACAACTTTTTCATATCAACCGGGTCAATAATTGATTTAATTGAAATGAGAAAAACGGTCAGCCTCATTGCTGCTTGTTGTGATTTTCTTTACCGGGTTCGAAGCATTTTTTTTCACTGGCCGACGGCTTTTCAAGGGCCGCTGGCGTGTTGTCCAATACCGCTGGCCGGGTGGTAAGCCCGGATGTTTCGTTAGCTTCACAGGTTTTGAAAGGACCTGGTCCCTTTACATGTGGACTACGGAGCATGCGGCGGTTCTAACCATCATCATCCTTAAATAGGCGGGCGGGGCCGGAAATATGCCGGTAAAGGTTCTTCAAAAAACGCATAAAAACGCACAGAAATGGGATGAGCATGCGGTTTTATTTTTATTTTATGCGTTTTTCTGCTTACATTGGTGCGGACCAATCAAAACTAACTCCGTGCTAAAAGAAGAGCGCCAAGCCTTTATTCTCCACCAGGTGAACCTTCACAACAAGGTCCTGTCTTCCCGTCTCAGCGAACAGATCCGGGTGTCCGAAGACACCATCCGACGCGACCTGCACGAGCTCGCGCAGGAAGGCAAGATCACCAAGGTCCATGGGGGCGCCTTATCGAACTCCTTCCATGTCGGCGTCACGTCCGCAGAGGTTTACTCCGTCGAGGAGAAAAAGACCATCGCCCTCAAAGCGATCCAATTGATCCAGGACGGCATGTTCGTCCTGACGAGCGGCGGTACCACCATCATCGAGCTGGCCCGTCTGCTTCCCAGGAACCTGCACGCCGTATTCATCACCCCGAGCCTTCCCGCCGCACTCGAATATTCCAATCATCCCCATATCGAAGTGGTCATCGTCGGCGACCGGGTCTCGAAGAACGCAAGGCTGGCCGTCGGCGGCGAAGCGGTGAAAAGGATCCAGTCCATCTCGGCCGACATCTGTTTTCTCGGGGTCAATGCCATCGACACCGACAAGGGGCTCACGGATAACGACTGGGGAGTGGTAGAGATCAAACGCACGATGATCGAAAGCGCCAAAAAAATAGTAGCCTTATCCATCTCTGAAAAAATAAATACCGCCGAACAACTGAAAGTATGCGCGGTAGACGAGATCGACATCCTTATCACCGAACTCGCTCCCGACGCCGAACTCCTGCAACCCTACGTGAAAAAAGGTATCCTGGTCATGTAATCATTCACGCAATCCAAATTCATTGACTTATGAAGAAAATTCTGCTAACGCTATGTGTTATCCTGCTTGCCTGTCTGGCCACACTCAGCGCCAGCGCCCAGGTCAAGCTAACCGGTACCGTTACGGACGCGACCGGTAAACCGCTGCCATCCATCACCGTTCAGCTAAAAGGCAGCAACGCCGGAACTTCCACCAATGCCGACGGCGTGTATACCCTGAGCCGCGCCATCAATCCCGGCAATTATACCCTGGTCTTTTCCGGCGTGGGATTCAAAACGGAGGAGAAACCGGTCACGGTCGGCGCTTCGGCCAGCTATACCATAGACGCACAGCTGGAATCCACAGCGCTCGCGCTCGATGAAGTAGTCGTCACGGGAACCTCGGCAGGCACGACCCGCCGCCAGTTGGGCAGCTATATCAGCACCGTGAAGGCCGACGATCTTACGAAGGGATCGACCGGCAATGTCCTAGCAGCGCTGCAGGGCAAAACCGCCGGCGCCCAGATCTCTCAAAATTCCGGCGACCCTGCGGGCGGCATCTCGGTCAAACTCCGCGGCATCAGCACCATTTCCGGATCGACCGATCCGCTCTATATAATCGACGGGGTCATTGTCGACAACTCCACCACCCGTGTGACCAATACCGACGCCACCTATTCCGGCGGAAATTTTGTCGGAAGCATCGGTCAAAACCGGCTGGTGGATATCAATCCCGACGATATCGAGCGTATCGAAGTCCTCAATGGCGCGGCGGCCGCGGCCATCTACGGCTCCCGGGCAAACGCGGGCGTCGTCCAGATCTTCACCAAGAAAGGCAGCACGGGCGCGCCGGTGGTCAGCCTGAATACCTCTGTCAATATGAACGAGCTGCGCAAAAAATTAACCGTCAACCAGGCCCCTGTCAAATTCGGCGGCTCACCGGCTACCCAGACGCAGACAATCCTTACGCCATCCATCACCAACACCACTCCGGTAACCCGTTACAATTACCAGGATCTTATCTTCCACACGGCGTTGGGGACGGACAATACGGTTTCGGTCAGCGGCGGCAGGGATAAAACAAAATACTATACCTCCGCCTCCTATCTCTACAACGGCGGCATCGTGCGCAACACCGATTTCTCCCGATACAGCTTCCGGCTCAACCTGGACCAGGTGCTGAACAACTGGGCAAGCTTCAACGTCACGATGAACTACATTTATGACAAGACGAACGAGAAGCCCGACGGCAACAGCTTCTTCTCGCCTACCAACTCCGTGACCATCATCGGCAACTATTACGATATTCAACATCGCGACGCACTGGGCAACCTGCAGGCTGTCGGTGAACGCGGCCGGGTGAACCCCGCTTCCGTGATCGATGATTTCCGGCAGCAGCAACAGACCAACCGCATCATCACCGGTGCAGGGCTAAAGCTGACACCCATCACGAATCTCACGGTCGATTACCATATGGGGATCGACAACTATAACCAGGACGGCACCACGTTCATCCCGCCCTATGCCTACAACGTCAGCCTGGCTTTCTTCGGCGGCGGCCCCAGTCTCGATCCGACGCAAAACGGCTATGCCAGCACCGGCACCAATACCTCCTTCCTCATCAACCACGACCTCAACCTTACTTACAACTGGAAGATCAGCGATGACCTCGCTTCCGTGACACAGGTGGGTTACTCGCAGCAATATCAGAAAATGCACTTCTCCTTGCAGCAGGGACGCGGCCTGCCACCTTATGTACAGACCGTCAGTGGAGCCAGCACGGCCATCCCGGGGTCGGATCAGCGCACCGAACTCTCGATCTCGGGTGAATTCATCCAACAGAATTTCAAATACAAGAACCAGCTGTTCATTACCGGCGCCGTACGTAACGATGGGTCCTCGGTCTTCGGACCCGGTCAGCGCAACCAGGTATACACGAAGCTCAGCGGGAGCTATGTGATCTCGGGCACGGATTTCTGGGGTAAGATGGGCGTTTCCAAATGGTGGGACCTCTTCAAGCTGCGTGCGGCCTATGGCGAGTCGGGTAACCTGACGGGGATACCTGCATATGGCAGATTTGATACGTATATCGCATCGGCCTTCATAGGCGCGTCATCGTTCACCGGTCAAAGCACCTATACGAACCCCAATATCAAACCGGAAAGACAAAAGGAACTGGAGTTCGGTACCGATCTGTCTTTCCTCGGCGACCGGATCGGCCTCAGCGTGAACTATTATCGCAAGAAGGTCAGCGATCTGCTGATCAGCCGTCTCATCGCTCCGACCAACGGGTATTCCAGCCTGCTGGATAATATCGGCTCGCTGCAGAACAACGGTTATGAGATCGTGCTCAATCTCGAGCCGGTCAAGACAAAGGACTTCACCTGGGATGTTTCGGCGATCTATAATCACAACACCAATAAGGCGCTCAATATCGGTCAGTCGCTCTTGTTGTTCAGCACGACAAGCGGCGCGCCGGTCGCCATCATCGGGGGTCAGCCGATCGGTATCTTCTATGGCACGTTCTTCGCCACGGATAACAGCGGCAGCCAGCTAAAGAACCCCGCGGGCATACCCCAGATCGAATCTGGCATTCAGAACGGTCCGCTATCTTATACCCCTCAACGAAACCAATCCACCGGTCTGCCCACCGGCACGGCGCTGCAAAAGATCATCGGCAACCCGAACCCGAAGTATACTTCGACCATCACTACCGACCTCAGCTATCGAAAGCTCGGCCTGCATGCGCAATTCGATGCCATTCAGGGGGTCAACGTCTTCAACGCCGATTTCCGGACCCGCCAGGGCGTGGACAATGGCACCGTCGCCCAGCAGGAAGACCTGGGGCAGCTGCCCCGTGGTTATATCGCCGGCGTCTATAATATCCTTCAATGGCGTGTCGATAACGGGGATTATGTCAAGCTCAGGGAAGTCTCGCTTAGCTATGACTTCGGAGCTGTTCTAAAGGGTGTGCGCGATCTCAGCTTCAGCATCGGCGGCCGCAACCTCATTTCCTGGGATCACTATAGGGGTTATGACCCCGAGATCAATTCCGCGGGCCAAAGCACGCTGCTGCGTGGCATCGATTTCGGCGCCGTGCCGATCCCGCGTACTTTCAGCGCCACCCTTCGTGCCAAATTTTAAAACCATCAAACACCGAAATCATGAACAAGCGAACTCTTCCTTATATCGGCATCCTGCTCCTGGCGTCCCTTTCTTCCTGTAAAAAGGACTACACGGATCCCTCGGGACCCTCTTCTTCGCAGGCCCTCAGCTCGCCCAATGCCCTGACAGACGTTGCAGTCGGGCTGCAGAACTGGTATACTGCGGGCCGCGGCGGACTGGTATATAACACGATCACCGCGGATGGGATACTGACGAACCAACTCTATGTGGTGAATGCGGGGAACACCGATGAGGCCCAATTGAATAATGGCGGCGGCGCTGTCCAAAGTACGAATGGCATCCTGACCGGCATGTGGAGCGTAGCCAACAAGATCGTGTATGACGCGAACCACGTCCTCGGGCAGACGCCCAAGATCGTAACCGATAAAAATTATGCCAGCGGGCTGATTGCCTACACTTCGGTCTTCAAGGCATTGGCTATCGGAGATATGGCTACGTTTTGGGACCATGTCCCGACCGGAATAGCCGACACGCTCGGTGTCTCGAATGTCAGCTTCGAAGCGTCTGCTCAGGGTTATGCGGATGCGCTCGCTGTCATCAACAACGCCCTGGCGACGATCGGCGCCAACCCGGTCAGCAGCACGTTCCTGACCAATACGCCCAATTCTATCGATATCACCAACACACTGTATGCATTGAAAGCGAGGTATTCGCTTTTTGCCGGTAACTATGCGGATGCGCTGGCCGCCGCACAACAGGTGAACCGGGCGGTCAAATCCACCTTCGGGTACAATACGGTTGTGACCAATCCTGTCTTCACGCTGGCGACCTCGACCAATAATATCTATCAGCCGGTCGACTCGACCATGGGACTGCCGGTGGGTCTTCAGCCCGATGCCGGCGACAAACGCGAACCCTTCTATATTTCGATAAGCGCCAATCCGCGGTACCGCATCAACGGGTTCTTCAACGCGACGAATGCGCCGATCCCCGTTTATTTGCCGGGGGAGATGCTGTTGATCATGGCTGAATGCTATACGCGGCAGGGCGACCTGGTCAATGGCGCGAACTGGCTGGACAGCGTCGTGCTGAAACAGCCCTCGAAAGATCCGTTCGGCGTCGGCGCGGGTCTGAGCACACCCGTCACTTATACCGATCAGAACGATCTGCTGAACCAGATCTACAAACACCGGTGTATCGAATTGTTCATGGGGGGATTGCGTCTTGCTGATGAGCGGCGATTCGGGCGGCCGGTCACGGAAAGACATCGAACGTTTTTTCCGTATCCCTTTGTCGAACGTAACGGGAACACCAACACACCGCCGGACCCTACGTTTTAGCCTCTACACATGATGCATGGTTCCGGGCCGGCCCTTGGCCGGCCCGGTGGGCAGAAGAGGGGCGAAGTCAGGGTGTGGATCCCAACAAGGCAGTGAGTGTCTGTATATTCATATCGGACATGTTTTGCATGTCAACGCCCTTGTATTTACCATTTTTGTCGATGTAGGCGTACCCGGGATAGCCGCTGAACGAAAAGTAGGTGGATAATTCGGCATCCAGCTTTTCATCGATCAGGATATGGATGCCTGGCTGTTGCAGCTCAATCACCTTCGACTTCCATTTATCTTCCGACGAATGATACAGGGTGCAGAGATAAACGAAAACGACGGGCAGGTCTTTTGATTCCTGCTCGAGTCGTTTACTATGCGGCATTTCTGAAAGGCAAGGCAAGCACCAGGTCGCCCAGCGGTCGATGAGTATGGCCTTGCCCGGGAAGCTTTGCCGTAGCCTGGTAAGGAGATCGGAGACCGGTAAGCCGGATACCTTGTATAGGGTGGCACCAAATGGGGTTTCAAAGAGTGGTTTGCCCAGGGAACCTGCGTCTGAGGTGCTTACCGATCTCGCAAGCGCTGCGTTGACCACGCTGATATTGTCCTCGATATGCCTGTATTCCTGTTTTGCCACGGATATTGCCCATGCGGCGTGCATAGTGTGCAAAATGTGCTCCCATGCGAGCGCTCTCTCTTTAAGGTCTGTAGAATAGGTAAGCCGAAGCTTTAAAAAGTCCGCAGTGGCTGCGGGTAGCATACTGTCCATTCTACGGATGGCGCGGTCGGTCATGGGCGCGGGGTGCTTGTCGCCCGGGAAATAGCTGATATAGTAGCTCATTGCGTTATAAAAGGTATAACTGCTATTCGAGGTGAGATAGCTCTTGTGACCGCTGATCTCTTTCCACATGGCGTCATCCAATACCTTTCCCGTATAGCTGAAAAGCAGCTGGCCATAGTAATCCGACAGTTGCTCGTTCCTGATAAGCCACTCGTACGGTGACGGATGGGCCACGATATAGCTGTTCTCTATCCTTTTAACGGAGTCATACAAACGATCGTATTCCAGGAGCTTGGCGCCTGCGATGGGCCTGACCCTGGTCCAGATGCTGTTTATACTATCGGAAAGTTTTAGTTGTTCCGATCTTTTATAGAGCATGTAGTTGTTGAGATAGGCGTTCATGGGACCGTCTTTTCCCAGATAGTGCCCAGATGCTGTTTATACTATCGGAAAGTTTTAGTTGTTCCGATCTTTTATAGAGCATGTAGTTGTTGAGATAGGCGTTCATGGGACCGTCTTTTCCCAGATAGTGCACGCCGGGGCCGTTGTATTCCATCTCCCTGGCCGTCCTGATCTTTTGCATATCGAGCTCGAGGAAAAGATCGGAGTTGGCGTAAAGTGCGGCGTAGAAGAAGTCGCCTACGGATAGCCATATTTGTTGGTAAGGGAACGCATAATCCAAGGCGAGGCGGAAGCTGCCGTCCGATTGTGGAACGACGGTCTTCTTTACCTGGAATTGCGCGAACGGGGTGACCAGGGAATAGCTGATAATCGTCTTTTGCAGTTCCGCGGCGGTGAGATTCAGCAGCCTGCCGGTGACAATTGGAATGCTGCGGTGCGCGTATACAGTATCGAATGCGGGATCGACAGGCGCCACTTCGCCCGGAGGCGCTTGAGATAACGCCGGAGCAGAAAGGCACAGCAGGAGCAGCAGAGCGATGGATGTACGCATAGTAAGGGTATTAGCCTAATTTACCTAATTTTAATCTATAAACGTTTATTTTATGCAAAAGATCAGTCCTTTCATTTGGTTCGACAACAATGCCGAAGATGCGATGAACTTTTATCTTTCTGTTTTCAAGGATTCAAAGGTGATCAGGGTCACCCGGATGCCGCCGGGCGGACCCGGGCCGGAAGGAGCCTTGCTGGTGGCATCCATCCAGCTGGAAGGACAGCAGATCATTCTGATGAATGGCGGACCCGGTCATCCGCTGACCGACGCGATCTCTTTGACGATCAATTGCGAATCGCAGGAAGAGGTCGATCATTATTGGGACGGACTCCTCGCGGAGGGTGGAAAGGAGATTGCCTGTGGTTGGCTCCGCGACAGATTTGGTCTTTATTGGCAGGTGACGCCTGTCATCCTTCCTCAGTTGCTGAGCGATCCGGATAAGGCAAAAGCCGGGCGTGTCATGCAGGCGATGATGAAGATGGTCCGGCTGGATATAGGGAAGCTGAAGGCAGCGGCGGACGGGAAGTAGCGGTGCCGTAGGAACCGCTGTAGGCGACGAGCGCCGTGATTCCACGCATTTGGTGGTCGAGAAAAATAACGTCCCGTGAAAATTCAGAGATTATCTCCAGAAACTCTTCGAGGGCGCAGCCGTGCAGACGAAGAACTTCATGACCACTTCTTTGGAAAACGAGCGTACAGAAAAGCCAGGTGGTCTGGGTCGTCGTCCATGATCAGGACCTTTTTAGCAACTGTCATAGAGGAATTTTAGGGATCTGGATTAAAACGATTGATTAAGTTGCGAAAGACATGCCGGTTTTGAGATGTAAAAAAGTTAACTGGCTATCAGGCGTTTGAATCAGGGGATGTTGGCAGGTGGTTATAGAAAAGGCGCGGATGGCAGGGCGGTAGATTCCTTAGCGATCGAAGATCCTCGCGAAATGATTCTCGAGATGATTGCGCATACCGCGACGGAATTCATCGGGTGTGCCTTTGACGAGAATATCGACCAGGTCCTTGTGGGATACGAAGGTTTTGAGCAGGGGTTGTTTCTTCAGCAATCCACTGTTGTGAACATAGTCAAAAACCGGTAGCAGCATCTTCTGGAATTTCTTCATCGTATTGTTGCCGGTTATTTCGTACAATTTTCCGTGAAAGGCGATCTCGTGTTCGATATTGAAGAGATGATATTGAGCGGCGGGAGGCTCGTTGGCGACAATCTTATACAATTGTTCGATGTCCGCCGGTTTGATCCGGAGATAGAGCAGGTCAGCCATGCCGATCTCGAGTACCAGTCTGATCTCGAAGATCTCCTTAAGCGTCTCCTGATCAAGGATATGAGGATTCATGCTTTTATTCATGATCCCAAACAGGTCGGGGCTGGTGATCACAGCGCCCTTTTTCTTCTTCGATTCGATCAGCCCCATCATGCGCAGTCGTAATAACGCCTCCCTGATGACGGTCCGGCTCACCCCCAGCGCCTGAGACAGCTCGATTTCTTTGGGTATGGAGTCGCCGACCTTTAGCTTTTGCTGTTGCAGCAATTCCACGAGACCTGCCTCGACCTTGTCAACCAATGAGCTGGTATCCAATTCTTTAAGACTGTCTTTTATTGCCGATGTCGCCATATGGAAAAAATATTTTGTCAAATATAAAGAAAAAATTCTAGTTTTATTATGTCATACATAATACAACTAAACAAAAACTGCCAAGAAATGAACGCTGCTTTTTCGAGACTCTGGCTAATGATTGCCTGCATTATCCTTGCGGTGACGGTCTGGGGCCAGACAAAAACGATAACGGGTCAGGTAACGGGTGAAGACACCCGGCCTCTTGCACATGTAAGCGTGATGGTAAAGGGGAAAGCCATCGGAACGCAAACCGACGCTTCAGGCAACTATTCGATCAGGGCAACTATCGGAGACAGGCTTGTCTTCAGCATCGTCGGCTATACACAGGAAGAGTTGGCCGTCGGCCCGGGCCCGGTCTTGAATGTTTCCCTAAAGACCAGCGCCAAAAAAATGGATGAGGTGGTGGTGGTAGGCTACGGCACCCAGGTCAGACGGAACATTACCAGCAGTATCGGAAAGATCGATCAGCAGGTGTTGCAAACCGCGCCTATCGCCAATGTCGCCACGGCCTTACAGGGTTCCGTTGCCGGTTTGCAGGTGGTGAATGCCAGCGGTACACCAGGCGGTCAACCTTCGATCTTCCTGCGCGGCGGGGCTTCCATCAACGCACCGGCGCCACCTCTCGTAGTGGTGGATGGCATCGTACGGCCAAACCTCAATGATATCGCCGCCGAAGACATCGCGTCCATGGAACTGCTCCGGGACGCGGCTTCCACTGCGATCTACGGCGCACGGGCAAATAACGGGGTGATCCTGATCACTACCAAACAAGGCCGGGCAGGGAAGGCACAGGTGTCCTACAAATACACCGGTGGATTTAATGACCAGCGAAAGGGTTATCCCTACATGAACGCTCGCGATTTCATTTATTATAACAGACTGGGCAACCTGAACTCCGGCGTTTCTTTCGCCGCGGTCAACACCCGGCGGGGTTATGGTCTGCTGACCGACGCGGCGGATCTTGCTTCGTTCGATATTAAAGCGTACACCGGCGGCGCGCTCACGGCGGGTTGGGACACCGTATCGGATCCCTACGGGCCGCAGGGTGTGGTGGGTTCGCCGGGGTACTATGGAGGCGTGATCACCTTCAGGGACCATGGCGGTGAGGTCGCCCGCGCGTTGTTCCAGAATACGTATACCCAGGAACATTATGTGGATGTGCTTGCGGGCAACGATAAGGGGAAGTTTTTTAGCAGCCTCGACTATTTTAACCAGGACGGCATCGTCGTCGGTTCGAGCTACCGGAGGTTCACGGGCAATCTGAACGGTTCTTACAAAATAAGCCCGAAACTCGAAATCAGTTCGGGCGCGACGTTCTCCACGTCGAACCAACTTGGTGTGCCGTCGACCTCCAATACGATCGGCGGCGAGGCGACGAGCAATGAAACCAACACGTTCTACCGTACGCTGGCGTTGTGGCCCACCTTCAATCCGTGGTTAGACTCCGCGCATACGCAACCCAATCCCGGAAACGCCAATTCGGACGGCAATCCCCTGTATAACCTGAGCAAGATCCAACGGAGCAATATCGTGAACCAGATCACGGCCGACGCCTCAGTTAAATACGATATCCTGCCGGGCCTCTATCTTCGATTGAACGGTATGGCCTATTACGACGAAAATGTGCAACAGTCGTTCACCGGGGCAACTCAAACCTATCAGCAGCTGGTAACCGGAACCTATTCGACGACCAGGCCCTCGATCATGTACAATGCCGCCACCTTTCAGCAACAATACAACGGGCTCCTCAATTATTCAAAAACCATAGCAGAAAAGCACCACGTCAGCGTGATGATCGGGTCCGAGTATTTCGGTCAAAAGAGCACGGCCATGCAAGTATACGGTACCAACGCTCCCACTGATTTTATTTCGACCGCCAATGCTTCGACCACCTTTGCCGCGGGGAATAACTACACCACCCGGACGCAATATGCGATCGTGTCGGCTTTTGGCCGGTTGACGTACGACTATGACAGTCGATACCTGCTTACCCTGGTTGGCCGCGAAGACGGCGTCTCCAATCTTGCAGCGCAAAACCGGTGGGGATTCTTTCCGGGGATGTCCGCGGGATGGAATATCCATAATGAGAATTTCTACCGGAACAGCGGATGGGATAAATATGTGTCCACCATCAAGCCCCGCATCAGCTATGGCGTCAACGGGAATGCGTCCCTAAATACGATATCCAATTACCAGGTGCAGGGCGTATTCGGTGCGCAAACCAATTATGACGGGGCAGGTGGATACCTCAATACGTCCCCAGTGAACAACGGTCTGAAGTGGGAGCAGAGCGCTACGATCGATTACGGTGCAGACCTGGGTTTTTTGAACAACCGCATCACGGTCATGGCTGACGTCTACGACCGTCGGACGACCAACCTGCTCACGAACCTCACCCTTCCGAGTTATCTCGGGTTCGGTTCGGTAACCACCAATCTCTCGACTTTGCAGAACAAGGGGTATGAGATCACCGTCAGTGCCAATATCCTGCGTCTGCACAATGGATTTAGCTGGGACGTAAGCGCGAATGTCTCCTTCAATAAAAATAAGGTCCTCAAGCTGCCCTTTAACGGAAATGTCAATAACCGGCAGGGCGGTATCCACGTATGGGATCCCAAAACGGGGCAGGAAGTCTGGGTCGGCGGTCTGCAGGAAGGACAGGCGATCGGAAATATCTACGCCTTCAAACAAGTCTCCATCTTCAAAGACGCTTCGGATGTCCAGAAGATAGCCGGCAATCGCGTCGACATGGTGGCCGGCATCAATGGCCCGGATCTCCCGGCCGGCAACCGGGGGTTTATCACGCCGGGCGACGTCAACTGGCTGGATATAAAAGGCAATGATACGATCGATTCCAGGGACCAGGTATATATCGGAAATATCTATCCGAAATATACGGGTGGTTTCGCTTCGACTTTCGGCTATAAGGGGATCTCTTTATATGCCCGGTTCGACTATGCCATCGGACACACGATCTACAACGACCTCGTGGCAAGAACACTCGGTCAGTACCAGGGTACTTTCAATTTCCTCGAGCTTCAAAAACAAGCCTGGTCACCCGCCAATCCCAACGCGACGATACCGAAGGTTTATTATGCCGACCAGTTGGGCAAGGACAATTATACGCGGATCAACAACGCCAATCCGAATCTCAACAGCAATAATTCCCGGTTCTACGAAAAAGGCGATTACCTGGCCTGCCGGGAGATCACGCTTTCTTATGGTCTGCCCAAGGACCTCTTGTCGAAGACCAGGGTATTTTCGGAGGCGCGCATTTTTACCAGTCTGAACAACCTGTTCTATGTCACTAAATTCAGCGGCGATTCGCCCGAACCCCCGGTAAATAGCGGCGGACAGGTGTCCGGCGTCTATCAGGGAACCTATCCGACACCGAGATCTTATGTGCTGGGGGCGCAGATCTCTTTTTAAAACTTAGGAAAAAAATAATTATGAGAAAAAATATCCTCCTTCCGCTGCTAAGTGCCGCGACGATCGTCCTGCTCGGCGGGTGTCAGAAGGAATTGAATCTTTCCCCGATCAGCAGCATCAGCAACTCCAGCTATTGGCAAAATGCCAGCCAGTTCGACGCATTTGTCACGGGTTTGCACACGCGTTTTCGGGCGGATAACGCGAATATGCAGGTGTTGGGCGAATTGCGTGCCGACATATTCGGTACGGACCTGCCCAATCTTGGTGCTTTCACCGGCGAAGCTACACAGGGGTTGGAACGCACCTGGGACAACACGCTCACGTTGACGGCCACGCCGGTCACAAATTTTGGCGGCTTTTATTACAACATCGTGCAGATCAATCTTCTGATCAACAAATTGCACAGTACGAAAGTCGTCTCGCCTGCCAATTACAACTATTACCTCGGAATAGCATACGGGATGCGTGCGTATTACTATTTTCACCTGCTGCGGTCGTGGGGTGGGGTCGTGATACAAACCGACCCGGTCCTGTCGTTCAATATTTCATCGCTGTCCAAAGCCGCCTCGCCGGCTGACCAGGTTGCTGCGCTGATCAAGACGGACATCGATAGCTCGCTAAGCAATTTCGGGAGTAACTACACTTTTTTCCCGGTGTTTGGCAAGGCTTATTGGTCAAAGGCGGCCACCCAACTGCTAAAGGCGGAGGTATACCTATGGACGAGTTACCGGGGCGGGGGCGCTGCCGATGCCACGGTGGCGCTGAATGCCCTTAACGACGTCCAGACGAACGTGCCGGGGCTACACCTGCTGACGACCAACACTTCCGTTACGGGCGCCGTCCCGGGCAGCGGCTTATTGAGTCCTTATGCAAGTGTCTTTTCCTCCGCCAATAAAGGAAATGCGGAGATCATCTTCGCTTCGCATTACCTGTATAGCGCAACGGTGAACGAAGCCACGATGGGTTTTGTGACCACCAGTTTTGTCCCGCAGACGAGCCTCCTCTCGAATTTCTATGATTCAGCGGGTAATGCGCCGTTCAACTCCAATACGACCGGTAACTGGGGCGGTCTTTTGCGCGCCCCGGTAAAGATCGCTACCTTCCGGCAGTTCAATCCGCTCGACACCAGGGCACTGGCCTCGATTCAACCCGCCTATAGCCTGTCGGGGGGTAAGTATGTGATCGCGGGGTGCTTTGCGGATAAATACCAGGGTGAGTTCGTGGCGGGCAACCGCGCGATCGACAACGATTTCCCGATCTACCGGTATGCCGACCTGCTTTTGCTGAAGGCAGAAGCGGAGATCATCCTGGGGACCGACCCTTCCAATGAGATCAACCTGGTGCGGGCAAGAGCTTACGGCGCCAATTATAATCCCGCTACCATGGGCTTTCCCAACCAACCCATCGATGCCCGTCCGGAGGAAGCGCTTTTACAGGAACGGCTGTACGAATTTGTGTTTGAAGGGAAAAGATGGTATGACCTTGTCCGGCTGGATCCCGCGGGCAGCTATGTTTTTGAACACACGACGGCAACGCAGGCCTACCAGCTGCTGTGGCCGATCGATGTCAATGCTTTGACGAACAATCCCGGCCTTGTGCAAACTACCGGCTATGCCTCACACTAAACCACAAAAAGAAACAGCATGTCAATCAAACATCTCGAAGGACTGATAGCGGCGCCGTTCACCCCGATGGGTGCTGACGGCGCCTTAAACCCTTCCCTTATCCCCGGTTACTACCAATTGCTGAAATCCAACGGCGTGACAGGGGCTTTTATCTGCGGCAGCACCGGCGAAGGGGTGTCGCTTACCCTAAAGGAAAAAATGGCCGTTGCCGAAGCCTGGGCTTCCACGACAGGCGATGACCCGGATTTCAAGGTAATGACCTTGCTTGGCGGCACCTGTATCGCCGATTGTCAGGAATTGGCCAGGCATGCTCAGGCGATCGGGCTGTATGGCGTATCGTTTACCGCTCCCTTTTATTTCAAACCAGCCAGCGTTGCCATGCTGGCGAGAGCTTGCCAGGCGGTAGCGGGCGCGGTCCCTGATCTGCCGTTCTACTACTACCATATCCCCGTGCTAACCGGGGTGGATTTCCCTATGATCGAGCTGCTGGAAGCGATCGACGGCCGTACACCTAACTTTGCCGGTATCAAGTATACGCACGAGGATTTCATGGACTACCTGTCCTGTCTGCGTTTTCGGAATGGAAGATACGATATGCTATGGGGAAGGGACGAAAGTATGCTATCCGCATTGGCGCTTGGTGCGGCCGGTGCGGTGGGAAGTACTTTCAACTATGCGGCGCCGTTGTACCACCGGTTGATAGAGGCATTTGGCAAGGGAGACCTGACGTTGGCGGGTTCGCTGCAACAGCGCTCCATCGACATGATCCGCTTGTTGGGGAAATACGGGGGCATTGCGACCGGCAAATCGTATATGAAATTGATCGGAATGGATTGCGGGGATTTCCGGCTACCGGTCCGGAATATGGGGCCGGCCGATTTTGAACTTTTTCGAAAGGATGTGGCCGCCATTGGGTTTGAAACCTTCCGGTCTGTGACTGAAAAAATTAAGGCATGATCAATCTTTGCTTATTCATGCTTTCGTGGTCGGTGGCCGCACAGATGCCGGCCGGCAGCCCCGGCGAACGGCTGGGGTTGGCGGGATCCTTCGCGGGTATCGATCACGATGTCCTGCTCATGGCGGGTGGAAGCAATTTCCCCGGAGCGATGCCGTGGGAAGGAGGGAAGAAGGCCTATTACAGCGACATCTGCATTTTGCGAAAAGACCATTCCTGGGTGGCGGACGGCAAGTTCTGTTTGCCGGAGGCGGTTGCCTATGGCGCCAGCGTCACAACGCCTTTCGGCGTCGCATGTATGGGTGGGGAAAATAATGCGGGGGTGTCGAAGCGGGTGTATTTGCTGAAATGGAACAGTGTCGCGGGGAAGGTGATCGTTGACCGCTTGCCCGATCTGCCGATCGGCGTTAGCAATGCCGCGGGCGCATGGGCGAACGGAAAATTGTACCTGGCGGGCGGGGAAACAGCGTTGGGTGTCTCTTGTGGGTTCTACTGCATGGACATGCGGTCACCGGCGGCAGGCTGGATCCGGCTGCCCGATCTCCCAAAGGAAGTATCACATTCGCTGCTGATCGCGGCGGGAAATGAACTCTTTCTCATCGGGGGAAGAAAGAAGAATGCCGGTGGGATCAGCGATCTGTATGCTTCGGTATACGCCTTTGACTTGCGCAACGGCCGGTGGATGGCGCGAAGCTCGCTGCCCTATGCGCTGTCGGCGGGCACCGGTGTCCGTAGCGCGGATGGAAAAATATGGCTGTTTGGCGGCGACAGGGGGGCGACCTTTATCCGTACGGAGAAGCTGATCGCTGCTATCGACGCGGAGAAGAACGAGGCGCGGAAAAAAGTGCTCCTGGAAGAAAAGCAGCGGGTCCAGTCCACGCATCCGGGTTTCAGCAGGGAGATCTTGCAATACGATATCGCAAACGATGCCTGGAGCGTGATCGGGCAGATGCCGTTTGCCACCCCGGTGACCACGACAGCGGTTGCCTGGGACGACCGTTTTGTCATCCCGGGAGGTGAGATAAAGGCGGGGGTGCGCTCGCCAAAAATATGGGAACTTCAACATGACTAGCCGCAAGACATATTCCTGGGTCGTCGTGGGATTGCTCTGGGTGGTGGCGCTCCTGAATTATATGGACCGGCAGATGTTGTCGACGCTGCAGCCGGCCATGCAGGCGGATATGACGGAACTACAGTCCGCTACCCGGTTTGGTTACCTGATGGCGATATTCCTATGGGTATATGGTGCTGTTAGCCCGGTCGCTGGATTTATCGCCGACCGCGTCAGCCGGAAAGGACTGATCGTCGCGAGCCTGCTGGTGTGGTCCGCCGTCACCTGCGGTATGGGCTATGCGAATAGTCTCGGGCAATTGTATGCGCTGCGGGCGGTGATGGGTCTGAGCGAAGCGCTTTATATTCCGGCGGCGCTCTCCCTGATCGCAGACTATCATCCTCCGGCGACCCGTTCGCTGGCGGTGGGTATCCATATGACGGGTCTGTACATCGGTCAGGCACTGGGCGGCTTTGGCGCCGCATTGGCCGGGCGGTTCTCCTGGCAGGAAACCTTCCGGCTTTTTGGTCTCGCCGGGATCATTTACGCGGTAGCGCTGGTGTTTTTTTTGCGCGAACACCGTCAGACCGGCCGGGTTGAACGAAAATTCAATTCGGCGTCTTTGCTGACCAATCTCTTTTTCTGGATCCTGCTGTTTTATTTCGCCGTCGCCAGTCTTCCGGGTTGGGCGACGAAGAATTGGTTGCCGACGCTTTTTGCCGGGAACCTACGGATCGATATGGCCGAAGCCGGACCGCTGGCTACGATCACCGTCGCGGCGTCATCGTTCTGTGGCGTCCTGCTGGGCGGTCTATTGGCCGACCGATGGAGCCGGACACACCTCAAAGGGAGGATCTACACGAGTGCGATCGGGCTGGGATTGACCATTCCCTCGCTCCTGCTACTTGGGTTTGGCCATTCGGTTTTACCCATCAGCACTGCTGCCGTTTGCTTTGGGTTGGGGTACGGGATGTTCGACGCGAACAATATGCCCATCCTTTGTCAGTTCGTCGCGCCCCGGCAGCGGGCCACCGCCTATGGACTGATGAATATGGCCGGCGTGTTCGCCGGGGCATTCATTACCGGGCGGCTGGGAAGGGCAACCGATGCCGGCCACCTTGGAAGCGATATGGGATGGCTGGCGCTGATCGTACTGCTCGCGGTAGTGATCCAACTTTATTTTCTAAAACCGACAACCAATGACATCACTGACAACTAATGCGCGTTATTCTTTTGCGGAGCTGGCATCCTTGCGTGAGTTCTATTCCGATCAGTTGCTGACCGATACCTTGCCCTTTTGGTTTCCGCGCTCTTTTGACCGTGACCATGGGGGCTTTTTGCTGATGCGGGATGCGGACGGAACATTGATCGACGATGACAAGGCGGTATGGATACAGGCAAGGGCTACCTGGCTGTTGGCTACCCTCTATTCGACCGTCGGGCAAAGACCGGAATGGCTGGAAGGGGCGCGGCTGGGGTATGACTTCCTGAACCGGCATTGTTTCGATACCGATGGCCGCATGTTCTTTCATATGACAAGGGATGGTAGTCCGATCCGCAAACGGAGATATTTTTTCTCGGAAACGTTTTATGTGATTGCCGCGGCCGCGTATGCAAAAGCCAGCGGCGACCGGGATGCAGCCGTCCGCGCGAGGGAAGTGTTCGGTAAATGTATCGAATACGCCAGGTGGCCGGACCTGCTGCCGTCCAAGTTTACGGGCTTGCGACCGGCAAAAGGCATTGGGGCCCCCATGATCCTGATCAACACGGCCCAGGAACTAAGGGCAACCATTGACGATGATCGCTGCGACGCACTTATCCTGGAGTGGGTCGGCGAGATTGAACGGGATTTTGTCAAGGACGAAATCTGCTGTGTGATGGAACAGGTCGCGCCTGACGGATCCATCATCGATCATATCGACGGCCGGACGCTGAATCCCGGTCATGCCATCGAAGGGGCCTGGTTCATCCTGAAGGAAGCACGGCACCGCGGTCACGATCAGCGGCTCGTCCGGCTGGGCTGCCGGATGCTGGACTATATGTGGCAGAGAGGCTGGGACCGCGAATACGGCGGCATTCTCTACTACCGCGATGTATACGGTAAACCGGTGCAGGAATACTGGCAGGACATGAAATTCTGGTGGCCGCATAACGAGGCCATCATCGCTACGCTGCTGGCATATTTGATGACCGGGGACGAAAAATATGCGGGCTGGCACCGGCAGGTGCACGACTATGCGTATGGACATTTTCATGATAGGGAACACGGCGAATGGTATGGTTATGTGCACAGGGACGGGAGAGTTGCCCAACCCGCAAAGGGCAACCTGTTCAAGGGCCCATTCCACCTGCCCAGGCAGGAATGGTTTTGCAGGCAAATGCTGGATGACTATTTCCGACAACCATCACCGGCCGCTTTTAAACTGAACATTCAATGAGCAAAATGCGATCGACTTTATTGATCCTCTTCATGGCCGTTCACGCTGCCGCGCAGTCTGTCAAAACCCCTGTATTTGTTGCGGGCGCCGATGGCTATAAGAGCTATCGCATTCCGGCCATCATCGGCCTGCCCGATGGAGAGTTGCTGGCTTTTTGCGAGGGGCGGGTAAACGGGTCCAATGATTTCGGTAATGTCGACATTGTGATGAAACGCAGCAGCGACGATGGACGCACCTGGTCCGCCCTGCAAAAGATAGTCGACAACGGCGTCTTGCAGGCCGACAATTCGGCACCGGTCGTCGATCTTACCGACCCGTCTTATCCCAACGGGCGGATCTTTCTTTTCTACAACACCGGCAGCGTGACCGAAAGCGAGGTGAGAAAGGGTCGTGGATTGCGCGAGGTCTGGTATAAGACTTCTATCGATAAGGGCATAACCTGGAGCTCGCCCGTCAACATCACGTTACAGGTACACCGGCCGCGACAGCCGGGGATCAACCCCGCGTACAATTTCCCGGAAGACTGGCGGAGCTATGCCAATACGCCTGGTCATGCCCTGCAGATCAGGGAAGGCAGGTACAAGGGGCGGATATTCGTCGCCGCCAACCATTCGGCGGGCGAGCCCCAGCCGGGATATGCAGATGGGCGAGCCCATGGCTATTATACGGATGATCACGGCCGGACCTTCCATCTTGGGGCGTCGGTGAACGTACCCGGGAGCAATGAGTCGATGGCCGCTGAACTCAGCCATGACCGGCTGATGATGAACAGTAGAAACCAGAAGGGAGACATTCGGGCGAGGATCGTTTCGGTGAGCGGCGATGGCGGCGCGAGCTGGGATACTTCGTATATCGACAGCACGCTGATCGATCCTATCAACCAGGGAAGCATCCTGACTGTCGGGTATAGAAAGGGGAAGGCCATCATCGCCTTTTGTAATGCGGCCAATACGAAAAGAAGGGACGATCTGACGCTGCGGATCAGTTTCGACGATGGCCGGCATTGGGCAAAAAGTTATTTGGTGGACAAGAGCCCGGAGGATCGTGGGGAGTTTACCGCTTATAGCGATATGGTTAAGTTGGGCAAGCGGGAGATAGGGGTGTTGTACGAGCGGGACAACTATAAGGAGATTGCGTTTACCGTGGTGCGTTGGAAGCGATGACACCAGGTGAGCGGGATATCAATCCGGTATTGAGCCAAATCTGCATTGGGCTTAAGCAGGATTAACTTCTCGGTCGACGATGGCATTACTTCCCTGAATTGTTACCAGATAATAGCGATGAAATATTGCCAGGCCGCGTTGCGGCCGGGGACCGGGGGCCACAGCTACCAGTTCAGTGGATTTCGAATGGGGGTTCTTCGCCCAACCAATTAAAAAACATCCACGCGGAGAGTTCTTGATTCGAAGGCAGGGGATTTTAATAGAATGTCCCTACGACCTGCTGAAAAATGTCTATAAACATCCATTGAGGTCTGACGGAGAACGATATTCCGCAATACGGGAATAGTATCTTCCGGGGCAAATGCCAAACACTGCCCCTATTCGTGTCGCCCTTGCGGGCGATCACTCCCTGAACCTTCACGCGCTGGCCATCCTGTTGCAGCAGCAGGGTGCTTTCCACATTGTCTCCATTAGCAGAGATGTCTGTCAGCTCAGGGACAATTTGATGCTGGCGGGAAAAGAGCGTTACCCGCATATCGTGCTGCTCGATATCAATTTCGATCTGTACCGGGCGGCGGGGATCGTTTCGTTTCTTAGCGGGTCACATCCGGGGATCCGCATTGCTGCCCTGGGATTGACGAAAGATCGCAGGGCCATTCTTCGACTCGAGCGGATGGGCGTCCACGGTTATATCGCCAAGAACAGCGATCCTTCAGAAATGGAAAACATGCTGAAGCGTTTGTCGGTGAAGACAGGTGACAGTGTGGAGCAAAATCTTGAAGGTTCGGACGTTGAAACAGGCGTTGGGCCGGACTTGTCCGCCGCTGAGGAATGGCATAGTGTTACGCCGATGGAGCGACGGTATTTCCGGCTGGCGATGTCGGAGGCATCCGATGAGGAGATCCGTCGTGTGATGCGAGTACCCCAGTGCGAGTTCGGCCGTTTTGTAGCGCGGATATACCGGCAATTCGGCGTCAGATCCAGTCATGGGCTTGTGCTGGCGCTATATCGGAACCGGTTGATGGTGCTGGACGATATTTAGGCGGTCATACTTTTTGTCTGATTCCTCCATGGCTTTGCCATGCAACTCATGTCCGAAGATCCGGGCGTTAGATTGATAATTCGCGGTACAAAATCGAAAATATAGAATAGGTTATAGAAAAAATACAATTGTAGCAGATTTGAAATCAAATATATCGGTCAATGGCTTTAAGAATCTAGATTTAGAATAACCTGAAATAACATCGAAATAGTCCAGCTTGCCGACGACCCTATATTCGCCGTCACAAAGCTTGCTATTATGAGTAAAACCTTAGATCGTTATCGGGGTGCCATATCGCCAAAGTATAATTTATTATTTCCCCCTTCATTTTCTGCCGGTGTTCTTCTCCTGAACGGCTCTCTTGAAAATTTCCTAGAACGGCAAAGTTGGCTACGAACGGGTGCTAAAAATTGGCATGTGCTGATACCTAACCTATAATTACTATTATGCAAAATGCACATAACAGTACCCTATCTCCCAGGATCATTTTAGATAAGAAAAGATCGTCGGCTTACCTAACCCGTATTTGCTTAACCGCTTCCCTGGCTGGCTTTATTTTCGGTTTCGATACCGTGGTGATTTCAGGTGCAAATTTACCGATCAAACATCTTTGGCACACCTCGCCCTGGTTCCATGGATTCTTTATTATGTCAATGGCCTTATGGGGAACTGTCGTAGGGGCCCTGTCAGGTGGAATCCCGACTCAGCGGCTTGGCCGGAAAAAGGTCCTAATCTGGGTCGGGATCCTGTTTTCCCTTTCATCGATAGGCTCGGCCCTGGCGTATGATCCGTACACTTTCTCGATGTTTCGCTTTATCGGCGGATTGGGAATCGGCGTCTCATCGGTTGCGGCCCCGACCTATATCTCTGAAATTGCTACTTCTTCGAAACGTGGCCGTTTAGTGGCCTTATACCAATTTAATATTGTATTCGGCATTTTGATTGCATTCCTGTCGAATTATCTTTTGAAAGGGGTTGGGGGTGAAAATGACTGGAGGTGGATGCTCGGTGTAATGGCAGCACCATCGCTCATTTATTCAGCATTTGTTTTCGGCGTGCCGGAAAGCCCTCGTTGGCTAATTACGTGTAAAAACGACCTCATCACCTCAAGGAAGGTACTATCCGACCTGGGAATTGAAGATGTAAACGCGGAGGTGCAATCGGTTGTCGAGAGCTACAGGCACGAGTCGGGTGGCGGTCGGACAAGCGTGTTCAGCAGCAGGTATACGAGAATTCTATGGCTCGCATTTCTGGTGGCGTTTTTCAATCAGTGGTCTGGAATTAATTTCATTCTGTATTATGCCCCGGAGATACTGGAAAGGTCAGGATTGGCAGCCAAAGAATCTCTTTTTAATTCAATCGCCATTGGGGGTATCAATCTGATCTTCACATTTGTAGGGTTATATCTGATAGATCGTGTGGGTCGCAGGACCTTATTATTGATTGGATCATTTGGCTATATTATCAGTCTTGCAACAGTAGCCTGGTGTTTTTATGCCCATGCCAATTCTTCCGTGTTGATGGTATTTCTGCTGTTATTTATAGCCTCTCATTCTATCGGTCAGGGAGCGGTTATTTGGGTGTTTATCTCTGAAATATTTCCAAATAAGATCAGAGCATTCGGACAGTCTTTTGGGGCCAGCACTCACTGGGTATTTGCAGCATTGATTACGCTTATAACTCCTGTTTTTCTTGACAAAGACAATGGAATCTTTAAAGATAACCCTTGGCCCATCTTCGCCTTTTTTGCTTTTATGATGGTGTTGCAGCTGTTCTGGGTACTCGCAAAAGTCCCGGAGACAAAAGGGAAGTCACTGGAAGAAATTGAGCATTTGCTGGTACGGGGGGGAAATGATCGGGGAACGGCTATTAGAACATAATCCTTCAATTCAAAAAACCTTTCATGGTGTCATCCGTAACAAATTGTGATGTCGTATCCTATGGCGAGGTCCTGTGGGACTTGTTGCCAACCAAAACCTTGCCCGGCGGAGCTGCGATGAACGTTGCCTATCACTTAAAAATGTTAGGGAACCAACCCGCGTTGATCACTAAGGTGGGGATAGACGAATTCGGTAAAAAACTGGTAAATCTGCTTTCTGAACGTGGGCTTTCAACAGACCATTTTCAGATCGATTACACCTATCCAACCGGCATGGTTCATGCAAAAACTAATGAGGACAATGATGTGCTATATGACATTGTCTATCCCTCCGCGTGGGATTTTATCGAATGGCAGGATGAATATGGTAAGCTGGTCAAGGATGCCGGGTATTTCATATATGGAAGCCTTGCGTCAAGAAGCAAAGAGTCAAGAGATACGCTATATCGCCTGCTTGATACTCCGACCACAAAGGTTCTTGATATAAATCTTCGACCGCCATTCTTCGATCGTGCCAATATAGAATACCTGCTCAAAAAGGCTGCAATATTAAAATTAAATATTGCGGAATTGGAACTAATAACGGGCTGGTTTAGCCGGTTTATGCACCTGGAAGACCGGATCGGGATCCTGCAGGACCATTTTCATCTTCAAACGGTCATTGTTACGATGGGGGCGAATGGTTCGGTAATCAAGCATGATGGAGACATTCATCGTCATCCAGGGTTCCCGGTGCAAGTTGCTGATACGATCGGAAGCGGAGACGCCTATCTGGCGGGCTTCCTGAATCAGCGATCTCAGGGATTTTCGATCGCTCAATGTCTAAGCTTTGCCAGTGCTTTAGGTGCTTTAATTGCAACATACCCGGGCGCCTGTCCGGATTATCAACCTTCAGAAATCGATGATTTAATCAACAATAAGTTAATGACCAAAACTCGAACAAGTTAAACTCTGAATTATGCGAAAATTACAACTAATGCTTGCAATGCTGATGCTAACAATGTGCGCTTTAGCACAGCAAAAGATGATTGTTGGGTCTGTTACCAATAAGGCAACAAGGCAACCGGTACCCGATGTATCAGTCCAGGGGCCAAGCCGGACTGTTGTGACCGATCGAAATGGGAAATTTTCCATTCAGGCGGCCCCCGGAGATATTCTAAGATTCACACATGTCGGAATGGGTGCACAAACTGTCAGGGTCGGTTTGGATATGCAGGCGATCGACATCGTGATGGAGGATACGGCGGGTTCGATCAATGAGGTGGTTGTAGTGGGTTATAAGGCTGAAAGAAAAAGGGATATTACGGGAGCCGTTTCCGTGGTCAATGTAAGTGAGGCCACAAAAGAATCCAATATCAATATTTTCACCTCGCTGCAGGGTCGCATTCCCGGTGTAACCATAAACAATGATGGCACTCCCGGAGGAACCGGAACTACCGTTTTGATCAGAGGTTTTTCAACTACCGGTTCGACCGGACCACTTTATGTTATTGACGGAGTGCCTACCACAAACGCTACGGCATTAACCAGCGCCGATATCGAGTCAATACAGGTATTGAAAGATGCCGCATCTGCCACGATCTATGGTGCAAGGGCTAACAATGGCGTGATCGTTGTTACAACTAAGCGTGGAAAAAGCGGCAAAGCTGAAATAACCGTCAACTCGTTTTTGGGCGTTCAGCAGCTTGAGCATAGATTACACTTTTTGAACACTCAGCAGTATGGCCAGGCTGTTTGGCAAGCATATGAGTATTCCGGTTTAACCCCGACTCACTCTGTCTATGGAAAAGGAGCCACACCGGTGGCAGCTCCGTTTATTGATCCCGGGAATACAGAGCCTACCGCAAATACAGATTGGCTTGGGACTATTTATCATAAATCGGCAATAACTTCTAATAATGTCGGAATTAGCAAGGCGACAGATAAATCAACTTTTTACCTGGGTTTCGATTATGATCGCGATAACGGCATTCAAAGATATTCTGATTTCCAAAAAATTAGCACACGCCTGAATTCCAGCTTCAACCTGGACAAATTTGTAGTGGGCGAAAATTTACAGGTATCTAATTTCAATCAATTGAATTTCGGGACCAAAGCCATGAATGATGCCGTTTTTCAGTTCCCGTATATCCCTGTCTATGATACTAAGGGGAACTTTGGCGGACCCTGGTCAGGTGATCAAAGTGACAAACGAAATCCTCTGGGCGAGTTATATAATAATAGAAATAATGTGATGCGGAACTGGAGGCTTTTCGGTAACGTTTATGCCGAAGCCTATCTGGTTAAAGGATTAACCTTAAGGACAACCTTTGGCGTTGATTATACTAACTTTTACTTAAGGGCTTTTAGCCCGACATATACGGAAGGATCGCATGGAAATCCGATCGCATCTTTAACGACATCCAGCAACTTCAATTTTAATTATGTCTGGACCAATACCGCCAACTATCATTTTGAAGTTAATCGTCACAGCGTTGATATTTTCGGCGGTGTAGAGGCAGTAAGAAATCGATTGGAATCAAACGCGGGTACCAACACAGGGTATATTTCAAATGATTATAATTACGCTTATTTAGGTACGGCGACAGGGTCGGCGACGGCCACTGGTATCGCGACGGAAAACTCGTTACTCTCTCAATTTGGGAAATTGAATTATAGTTACGATGATAAATATTTATTTTCTGCGACTGTTCGAAGAGACGGTTCTTCGAGATTTGGCACTGACCACCGGTACGGTGTTTTTCCGGCCTTTTCTGCAGGATGGAGAATCAACAAAGAGACATTCCTGTCGCAGGTAAGTGAAATTAATGATCTTAAACTCAGAGGATCCTGGGGCAAGACCGGGAATCAGGAAATAGGGGATTATAGTACGACTGATTTCTATCGCACGAATTCGAGCTTTTCTAATTATAATTTGGCTGGCACACCGACAGGGGCTTCCGCGGGATATTATGCTTCTCAATTGGGTAATCCGAATTTGAAATGGGAATCTCAGGTTCAGACTGATATTGGCGCCGATTTTACGGGATTTAACGATCATATTAATGTCGCCGTTGACTGGTACAATAAACAAACATCAGATCTTCTTATAAACCCGGCATTGCTTGCCGTGGTCGGCGGGGCAACCGCGCCGTTTGTAAACTCTGGAAAAGTGGAGAATAAAGGGTGGGAGTTCGCTGTAGGTTACCAGAATAGCCCAAGCAGGGAATTTCATTGGCGGGCTGACTTTAACCTGGCGCTGAACCGAAATAAAGTGTTGGCATTGACGGAGAATGTGCCATACATCACTACTACCTACGGCCGGATCGAACCAGGTCATGCGATGAACGAATTCTACGGTTATGTCGCCCAGGGAGTTTTTCATAATCAAAAGGAAGTAGATGACTATAAGGCGACGGTAAAGAGTGGTGATTTTCAGGCGGCCCCCGGAAGGATCAGGTATAAAGACTTGAATGGAGATGGCGTAATTGACGCTAATGATCGCCAATATATTGGTAGTCCATATGCAAAGTTCAACTACGGGTTTAATCTTTCTGCGAACTTTAAGGGCTTCGATGCGTCGGTATTCTTTTCCGGCGTTTATGGAAATAAGATCTTCAACGAAGACATTAAATATTCCGAGTTGAATCTTTTTGCATCAAATTTCGATACCCGCGTCTTAAATGCATGGACCCCGACCAATCCAAATTCGAACCTTGCGGCGCTGCAAGAAACATTGACCAATGATGAAGGAAGGACATCAACGTACTTCGTCGAGAGCGGCAGTTATCTGAAGCTTAAAAGTATACAGATCGGCTATACGATACTTAAGAGAGCATATGGAATAAAGAATTTGCGGTTTTATGTCCAGGGAGAGAACCTTTTAACTTTCACCAAATACACCGGTATGGACCCTGAGAGTATCAACACGACGCCCCTCAATAGAGGAGTTGACTTTCAAGGTATGCTTTACCCTCATGCAAAATCCGTCAACGTCGGTTTAAACCTCAATTTTTAATATTAACAGTATCAATCATATGAAAAAGTTTGTTCTATATATGATCGCTGGCTCTGCACTTATGGTGTCATCCTGCAAGAAATACCTCGATGAGAAGCCTCAGGGCTTGCTCACTCAAAGCCAGTTGCTTACGCCGGCCGGAATAGATGGTCTCGTTACCATGGGGTATCATTCGCTGCTTACCTATTTTCCAAGTACCGGGAATACTTTTATGCACCCGCCTTCTAACTGGAGTTTCGGCGACGTTCGATCGGATGACGCTTATAAGGGGGGCGGCGGTACCGGAGATATCAACGAGTACACGTTACTGGAGTTATGTAATATTTCGACGGACAATGCTGCTCTTTTTGATAAATGGCAGGCAAATTACGTGGCCATAGCGAATATAAACAACGCGATCAAAGCATTGATCAATGTCGACTCCAGTATATACCCTCTCAAAAGCACGCGATTGGCAGAGATGAGGGTCCTGCGCGGATATTTCTATTTCGACCTGTTAAAGCATTATTACCAGGTACCCTGGATCGACGAGACCAATAGCGATCTGGCCGACGTTTCAAAAGTGAAGAACGATATGACGAACGCTGCGCTCTGGGCGAAAGTAGAGGCTGACTTCCAGGCGGGTTTTGCCTTACCGTCCGTACAAACACAAAAAAATCGGGTGACAGCGCTTGCCGCACATGCTTTTATGGCAAAAGCGTATCTGTACGATGGAACCAAGAACTGGGCCGGTGTTAAATCCGAAACGGACCTGGTCATTAATTCAGGAAACTATAAGCTGGTAGATAACCTGGAATACATTTATTCATTACCGGAACACAACTGGGATGGGGAAAATGTATTTGCTATTGCTACTTCCGTCCAGGATGGGACTGCCGTCGGCACTCTAAATTGGGGAGATCTGCTATGTGCTCCGGCCGGCCCAGGCGCCGGTTATACCAATGGCGACGGTTTTCACCGGCCGTCTCAGGACCTGGTAAATAATTTTCAGGTCGACGCCAGTGGTTTGCCTTTAGGCTTTACAGTCAGCTCGCTGCCGAGGCTTGATTCAAATGACAGGACAACGGCCGTTGACCCAAGACTGGACCATGCTATCGGAAGGCCTGGCATTCCATGGAAGGACAATTTGAGTGCGATCGAGGATCTTTCGTATTGCCGTACCCTCAATACTTATGGGCCGTACGTCCGGAAAAAGAATATCATTTCCCCAAATTCTCCTTATCGATCCAATGCCGGATTCCCGTGGGCACTAGGTGCGTTAGCCGTGCCGATAATAAAATATTCGGATGTGCTTTTATGGCGTGCCGAAGCTGAAATCAATCTCGGCAATATTGCCGCTGGGATAGGATACATCAACCAGGTCCGGACCCGGGCTGCCAACCCCGTTAACATCGTCAAATTTGCAGACGGCACGCCGGCAGCCAACTATAAGATAGGGAACTACCCAACTACGTTAAATGCCTCAGACGCCATGAAGGCTTTGAAATTGGAGCGCAGGCTTGAGCTTTGTCTGGAGGGACAACGTTTCTATGATCTCGTAAGATGGGGTGACGCTCCGACGGTTTTGAATAACTATTACAAGAATGAAGGGAAGTTTCGCCAGTGGCTGGCGGCGGGTAATTTTGTGGCCAATAAGAATGAATATTTGCCTATACCACAGAGCGAAATTGACAAAAGCCAAGGGGCGTATACCCAAAATCAGTTCTATAAGTAAAATCTTTGATCTACTTATTCGAAAATTCTTATGTATGTCCACCAGGAGGAAGCTGCTATTAATTTTTATGACCGTTGCAATACATTGCAGCGCACAAAATCGTGCGCAAAAACCGGAGTATGCAAAATACAATCCCGCCTACCATTTTTACCCTTCTGGCGACCCTACAGGGTTATTTTATCTTGGAGGGCGATATTATGACAATTGGGGTTCAGCCTACAGCGATGACCTTGTCCATTGGAGATACAACGCTACGAGCGCGCAGGCGCTTCGGGCCCGATTGGCGGATTCGGGTATGTCGAAGCAACTGAGAGATTCATTGGTGGCGAAAATACCGCGCCTTGGGGGCTCAGGAAGTATAGTGATCGACTGGAATAATAGCAGCGGATTCGGCAAGAATGGCACGCCCCCGCTTATTTCCCTTTGGCATAATGCCGGTCTGCCATGGGGAAATCAGATAATCGGCCTGGCGTATAGCAATGACACTGCCAAGACATGGACCCGCTATGAGAAGTTCCCCGTACTGGATATAAATAACAGGGAGTTTAGGGATCCCAAGGTTTTTTGGTATGAGCCGACAAAAAGCTGGATAATGGCGATCGGGCTGGCCGAAGCGCCAAAAGTGAAATTCTTCAGCAGTACCAATTTGAAAGACTGGACCTTTATGAGTGAGTTCGGCCCATGGGGCGCTGTAGGAGGAGTATGGGAATGCGCTGACTTTTTTCCTCTCGCTGTCGATGGGAATTCTGCCAATACCAAATGGGTGCTGGTCGTTAGCGTACAACCATTAAGTGGGCAGTATTTTATCGGTGATTTTGATGGAAAGAGGTTTACGCTTGATTCGTCCTTCGTCCGGCAGCTATCCGTCGATAAATATGCGCCGGAGGGGCGTGTGCTGTTTGATTTTGAAAAGGGTATGGATGGGTGGCAAACGGAAGGAGATGCCTTTTCGGAATCTCCCTCTAACCAGGCTTTGTTTGGACAGGGTGCTGCAATGGGGTATTTCGGTCGGTTTTATTTAAATAGCTTTCATAATAGGGGCCAATCATCCGGTAAGCAGACTTCTCCACCCTTTAAAATCAATAAGAGATACATCGACTTTTTAGCGGGCGGCAACTATAACCCCGGAAATCTTGCCATTAATTTGCTTGTGGACGGCCGGATCGTACGGACCCAAACCGGCAACAACTCGGGCGGTATGCAATGGTTTAGCTGGGATGTAACGGAGTTTCTTGGAAAACCGGCGCAAATCGAGGCAGTTGACAACGGACCGGGGGCCATTCTCGCCGATCAGTTTATGCTGTGTGATGAGCCGGCAAAGCAGGAACGGGAAAATGCTTTTTGGATCGATTACGGCGCCGATTTCTTCGCAGTTCGCTCCTGGAACAATTATCCGGCTGACGAGAGAAGGAGAATATGGTCGGGGTGGATGGGTAGCTGGCGCTACGCAGGGGTTGAGCCGGTAAAAGGCCTGCAGACAATTCCCAGAACAGTAGAGCTGAAAACCTTCCCGGAGGGCATTCGACTTGTCCAATCTCCAATTAAAGAACTGGCGTCGTTGAGGACAACGGAAAAGAAGACAGGGGAGGTGACCTTCGAAGGTCTTTGGAAGGCCGATAAGATCAAACCGGCTAAGAATAATTACGAATTGATCGCCGAGATCGAGAACATTTCAGCTGAAGAATTCGGTATAAAGCTGGCGGTGGGAAATAATCAACAAACAGTGGTCGGTTACTCTGTGAAAAAAGAGGAGCTTTATGTCGACCGGGAAAGGAGTGGGCTGGCTGACTTTAGCGGATTGTTCCCCCAATTCAATCATGGACCGCTAAAGAACAGGAATAATACATTAACCCTGCACATTTTTGTGGACAATTGTTCTGTTGAGGTTTTCGCAAATGATGGAGAGACCGTCATATCCAGCAAAATCTACCCCGATCCAACCAGCACAGGCATAGAATTCTTCAGCACAAAGGGGACCATACATATCAAATCTGTACGGCTATGGGAATTACAGTCGATCGGCCTGGAAAAAACGATGCCTGGCGCTGGCGGCGTAAAGACCACGAAACAATAAGTTTCTTTAAAAAGTTAACGATGAAAAAAATCCTGGCTTACTTCCAATTTTTCTTTCTGCCGGTCCTTCTTACTGCTCAAAATAACAAAGGCATGATCGGGTATTGGGCGTTTGATGAACACGACGGAAAGGTTGCTATCGATGAAGTGACTAAAAATAGTGATTCCATACATTCGGTATTCAATTCGGTAAGACCATACCAGGATCCAATAAGGCGAAGGGGTATTGAAAAAGGCGCGCTTGTATTCGATGGCTTCTCGAATTGGATAGAAAGAGAGCCGGATAAATTTGTCACTCCCACCAATGCCTTATCGATAAGCGTCTGGGTTGCGCCGCGGGCCTTTGAACACGGCGATGGCAATAAACTATCGGCGATTGTAAATCAGCAGGACCTTCAACAAAAATCTGGATTTGCGTTGGGAATTTTTCGACACGGGCGCTGGTCTTTTCAAATTGGCACGGGGAACCAGATGATCGAGGTGTGGGATGAAAATAACCTCATTCCAAGGCGCCAGTGGTCGTACCTGGTCGGCACCTATGATGCTGTCGACGGTACCGCTACTTTGTATTTAAATGGGAAGGCCATAGCTCAAAAGAAACTATTTAAAAACTTGCCTATAAGGGTGGCGAATGTGCCGTTGAGGATCGGAAAGCACAACCAGCCGGAACTCTTGAACCGCCGGTCTCCGTTTGAACTGAATATGTTCAATGGGTTTATGGATGAATTGAAAATCTTCAACAGAGTTTTAAGTAAAGAGGAAGTAGAAAGTGCCTATCGCGGGTACCTCGCCAGCCATGGGAATAGCATACCCGGTATCAGCTACGAGGAAATAAAGATCGACAGGGCACAGTTTAAAGACGATCCTTATCGTCCGCAGTATCATGCGATACCTCCGGGTCACTGGATGAATGAACCGCACGCACCATTTTTTTACAACGGGAAATATCATTTGACGTATCAGCATAACCCTACCGGCCCATATTGGCATCAGATCGACTGGGGTCACTGGGCTAGTGATGACCTGGTACATTGGTACGACGTACCGGAGGCTATCTTCCCTGGAAACGATTCGGTTTCTCCGGATGGAATATGGTCTGGAAGTGCAACTTTCGACGAAAAAGGGGTGCCGGTATACTTCTATACTTTTGGAAACTGGAGCAAGGTGCATAACCAGGGGGTAGCTCTTGCTTTCCCTAAGGACCCGAAGGATCCCAATTTAAGTGAATGGATCAAGGATTCAAAGCCATTGATCACCCAAGCGGACGGACAGGGTTTGACTGGGGAATTCCGCGACCCGTTTGCGTGGAGAGATAAGGAAGATAAGAAATGGTACTTATTGGTAGGATCGGGAATTCAGGATAAGGGGGGAACCGCGTGGTTGTATGAGTCTGATGATTTCAAAAGTTGGAAATTAAGGGGACCGTTTTATCTTTCAAATTATGAAAAGTACCCTTTTTTGGGCAGCATCTGGGAACTACCGGTTTTCCTGCCAATCGGGAAATATGACAATGGAGAGACCAAATATATCATGATAGTTAGCCCGAAAGGTTATCGGCAAAATGTGGAAGTGTATTACTGGCTTGGCAAATTTGATAAGGAGAACGGCAAGTTTATACCTGACAATGAGGAGCCCCAATATTGGGATTATGGTATAAGGACGTTTATTGGACCGAGCGGCTTCGTTGACCCTAAAACCGGAAGAGTGCTGATATTTGCCATTACAGCCGGTGGTCACGGGCCAGGATGGTCGGGCAATGCAAGCTTGCCGGCTCATATCTTCCTTAATAAGGACGGGACATTAGGGGTAAAGCCAATAGAGGAGTTGGAATCGCTTCGTAAGAACAAGCTTATTGATCTTAAGGACAAGACGGTGACAGAAGTTAACGACGCGCTAAGGAATGTCGAGGGTGATATGCTCGAAATTGTCGTAGACATTGAGTCAAAAGCAGACAAATACGGGATTAAGATTCGCAAGTCTCCGGACGACAGGGAAGAGACCTTACTATTCTATGATGCGGTAAATAAAAAACTTGGAGCCGATCTTTCAAAAGCATCTCTAAAGGGCGGGTATATCAGGAATCCACTTTCCGGAACTGATAAGCGAACAGATGTAATCGGCCATTTTGATCTGAAAGGCGAGAGCTTTAAGCTGCATATTTTCATCGATAAAGCGCTTATACAGGCTTACGCCAACGACCAAAAGACCATTACGACCTGGGCTTATCCTTCCCTGAGCACTTCCAAAGGGCTGCAGGTCTGGGCGGACGATCCCGGCGCCAGGATTAAATCTATTCAGGTTTGGGAGATGAAGTCTATTTATTATAAAAATGATGAATGATGAAAGATAGGATTGCATCAGCTATTTTGAGCTTGGTTCTGATAAGCCTTACTGCAAGCGGTCAGACCAATGGGCAAACTTATTATCATGAGCCCTACCGGCCCCAGATCCATTTTTCGCCCAGGGAACATTGGATGAACGATCCAAATGGAATGGTTTATTACAAAGGGGTTTATCACCTGTTCTTTCAGTATTATCCATCCGGTACCGTATGGGGGCCCATGCATTGGGGGCATGCTACCAGTAAGGACCTGATCCATTGGAAAGAGCAGCCGATAGCCTTATATCCTGATTCGTTGGGATATATTTTTTCGGGAAGTGCAGTTGTCGATGTCAATAATACCTCGGGTTTTAGTAAAAATGGGGTAACTCCGCTTGTGGCTATCTTTACACAGCATGACCCAAGCGGACAAAAAGCCGGCCGAAATAATTATCAGAATCAAAGTATTGCTTACAGCCTTGACGAGGGGCTGACATGGACCAAATATGCCGGAAACCCTGTCTTGAAGAATCCTGGTATACGAGATTTTCGGGACCCGAAAGTGTGCTGGTTTGAGCCCATGAAAGAATGGATAATGACGCTGGCAACCAAAGACCGCATCACGTTCTATTCCTCCAAAGACCTTAAGGAATGGAAAAAGGAGAGCGAATTCGGAGAGGGTTTTGGAGCGCATCGCGGCGTCTGGGAGTGCCCTGATCTCTTTTCGATTCCCTATAAGGGCCAAAATCAATGGGTGTTAACGATTAGTGTCAACCCGGGCGGGCCTAATGGAGGATCGGCGACGCAGTACTTTGTCGGTCAATTCGATGGAAAGGCGTTTACTCCCTATCAGACCGATACGCGATGGATGGATTATGGCCCGGACAATTATGCGGGTGTCACCTGGTCGAATACCGGATCCAGAAAGATCTCTTTAGGATGGATGAGTAATTGGCAGTATGCCCGAGTGGTGCCTACCGATAAGTGGCGAAGCGCGATGACGATTCCCCGGAACCTGGCTTTAGAGAAAGTCAATGGGAAGTATTACCTAACTTCTACACCCGTACCTGAATTGAAGGATATATATGGAAAGGAGACGGTGCTAACCCATGTTCAGGCAGCCGATATTCACCTGGATAAAAAATTGGGTAAGCTTTCGGGGCCATCGGAGATAGAGCTGTCCGGCGGTCACCTTGAATCGTTTACCCTGACGCTTTCAAACGAGAGCGGGGACAAGCTACTGATCGGTTATGATAAGGGTGCCAATCAATATTTCATCGACCGATCAAACTCGGGGAAAGTTAATTTTCATAAGGATTTTGCGGAAAAGCATAGCGCGCCGAGGCTTTCACCGAACCAAAAATGGAATCTAAAGTTAGTGATCGACGATGCTTCAGTAGAGCTATTTGCGGATGATGGACTGTCGGTAATGACCGAGATCTTTTTCCCAAACAATGAATTTACCGGCCTAAGCATTCAGTCGCCGCAAAGTAATTTCGTGATTAAATCTCTAATTTACCATCCATTAAAGAGTATCTGGCAGTAGGAGCAATGGGGAATTCGAATTTTAGCCGGCGGAAATTTCTTAGAGTCGGGGCCTCGGCCACCGGAGCTGCGGTATTGGGGACGACAGATCTGCTTGCGGTGTCACAGGGGGAACACTATATTAACGCGAAGAAAGAAATTGGTCATGCAGGTGGAGAATTACTCTACAATGGCATTGAGCTGCCGGCCGTGTGGCCTCCCAGGGATATGAAGCCAGACGACTATGAACCGATGCCTGTACCCTATCTTAGATGTCCTCCGGAGGTTATACCCAGTGGCGGCGCGTCTGCGGCGGGTGGGCCGGAAATTTTATGAGAATATTATTCCTTATAGCCGTTTCTTTTGTCTTTGTTTCGCCGGGAGCTGTCGCCCAGGTAAGGGATGCCCCGGACTCTTTTCGGATCAGCTACCCCGATGTTTATGACAACATGCATTATAACCAGGCGTTGCGACCCCAGGTCCACTATACTCCGATAACCGGGCAGATCGCCGATGCGACGGGACTGATCCGGTATAATGGCGTTTATCATCTTTTTTACATGTTCGACGAGTGGTCGAAGCAACGGGGAGAAAATAAGAATTGGGGGCATGCCACCAGCTCCGATTGCGTTCATTGGGCACAGCAGCCGCCCATCCTGAATACGGTGGTCGATAACAGACCCGGCAGCGGAAGCGGGATCGTAGACTGGAATAATACCTTACATCTTCAAACCGGTATAGAGAAAACGCTGGCCGTCTTTTATACCGATTATGGCCGAGGAATATGCCTGGCCTTTAGTAAGGACGGAGGCAAAACATGGATCCGCCACAAAAGCAATCCTCTTTTGCCAATCAGGAAGGGCTTTCGCGATCCCATGGTATTTTGGTATAAGCCCGATCACTCGTGGCGAATGGTGCTATATGACGAACCCGGGGTTAGCTTTTACAGATCGAATAACCTTTTGGACTGGAAATTTTTAAGTAAGCTTGATGGTTTTTTTGAATGTCCGGATTTGCTGTGTATGCCAGTGGATGGTAAGGATGATCATAAAAAATGGGTATTGATCGATGGAAATGGGGCGTATACCATTGGATTCTTTGATGGGGTTAAATTTCAACCTTTGGAAGAAAAGCAATACCTGGGGGTGAAAACGTTTTATAATAGAGTGGGTGAGCGAACCAACTACTATACGAAAGACATCTATGCCACCCAAACCTGGAAACAGTCGTATGAAGGAGACGGACCTTTTTACCAGGAGGCCTTTATGATGATCAAGGGCGCGCCAAATCACACCCGGACCTGGAGCCAACAACTGATATTTCCTGTTGAATTAAGCCTGAAAACTATAAACGGGAAAATCTGGTTATGTCGTAATCCAATCGACGCAATAAAACAACTTCGGCAAAGGGAAACGTTTTTAGAAGATACATTGGTAGAACCGGGAACAAATCCGTTGAGCAGCCTTGCCGGGGATGTGTATGAAATGATCTTCGACCTGGATGTTGGTAACGCCGCCGAGATAGCTTTAACATTTCGTGGACAAAAGGCGGTTTGGGGTAGCACATCGCGACAGTTGGCCTTTATGGACAGCCATATCCCCGTGGTTCCGGCTAATAACAGGATCAGGCTTAGGGTGATAGTGGACAGAAATTCAGTGGAGATCTATGCGAACCAGGGTGAAGCGACCATAACCAGGCTTTTTTATCCCGATCCACATGATAGGTCCTATTCGCTGAATGCAAAAGGGGGCTCGATCAGGCTCGTAAATATGGAGGTATATGAGCTTGGATCCATTTGGCTAAAACGCGAAGCGGAGCTCGGTTATACCCGTTAAGGTTTGTGCGTTTCTTTGAACTCTGATGGCGTGCAGGAGAATTTGGACTTGAATACTGTCGAGAAATAGGCCTGCGACGAAAAGCCGACTTTAAATGCGATCTCTGAAATGGTGATATCTTCATTTGTCAGCAGGTATTTGCTCTTCTGCAATCTCACATTCAGGATATAATCGTTAACATTCATACCGAGGAGAGCTTTCAATTTCCTATAGAGCTGCACTCTCGAAATGCCGATTTCCCGGCAAATATTTTCGACGGTAAAATTTTCGTTGGAAATATTGTTCTCGACAATGGCAGCAAATTCGTTCAAAAATTTTCTATCGATCTTTTTTGAAACGCCGGTCCTTATTTCGGTTGGCAGCTCGCTGGTATAATGCTCTTTCAACGATTCCCTGTTTCGGAGCAGATTATTGATCACTTCATGAAGATATTGCAAGTTAAAAGGCTTTGTGATGAAAGCATCGGCTTTTAATCGCAAACTTTCCAGCTGATTCTCTATCTCGATCTTCGCTGTCAGGATGATAATTGGGATATGGGAGGTGCGGATATCATTTTTAAGCTGTTCAGTAATAGCCAGCCCGCTATCGCCGGGAAGAATAATGTCACATATAATGAGATCCGGGACAATATCAAAGGCCATGTTCAATCCTGCTGAACTATTCTCGGCTTCACAGATCTCGTACGAGTTTTCAAGCTGTAATCTCAAAAATGAGCGCATGTCGGCGTTGTCTTCGATGAGCAAAATGGAATGTTCTTTGGATGGAGTTGACGACCGACTGCTCATTTCGCCATCGTCTTTAGGGATAGCGGCAGTTTCCGTGTCGACCGAGTAAATGCGTACATCATCGTATTGTATAGCGGAATCTTTTCCTGCTTCATCTATTTCGTCTGTGGCGAAATGAGCGGCGCCAAGGGGTAGTCTGATCTCAAAAACGCTTCCCTTCCACTTTTCGCTTTTAAGCTCGATGGTTCCATGGTGCAGAGTGATGAGTTGCTTTGACAGCGCCATGCCAATACCGGTTCCCTTTAAACTGGCTTCATCGGCTTGAAAGAACAGGTCAAAAGCATGTTTTACGGCTTCTGGATTCATGCCGATGCCGGAGTCTTCTATTTTTATTACGGCCATTTGTGTGATCGTATCTTTGGAAACGGATATGTTTATGAAACCATGCTCATTCGTAAATTTGTATGCATTTGAGAGGAGGTTGAATAGCACTTTGTCCAACATTTGCATGTCGAACCAAACATTTAGCATCCTCTCCTTAATGAGCAGATTGAATGAGATATTTTTTTTATGGGCGATTGTCCTGAACTCTTCTGCTATTTCCTTAACAAAATCGCCAAGGTTATTTTCTATTGCCTTTACTTTCATTTTGCCATGTTCGATCTTTCGAAAGTCCATAAGTTGGTTCACCAGCCGAAGCAGGCGCAATACATTTTTATTTATAAATTCCAGATTTTGCTTTAATGGAAGAGGCAATTTGGGGTTCTGACGAATGCTTTCCAATGGGGCCAGAATCAGTGACAGGGGCGTACGAAATTCATGAGAGATGTTGGTGAAGAAATTGAGTTTTGCCTCATTGGCTTGTTCCGCTATCTCTGACATAGAGATCAGCTGGTTTTTTTGCAAAAGGATCTCTTTATTTTGTGCTGCAAGTTGAAGGTTGATCTTTTTATTATTTCTCCAGGAAAAAAAGCTAAAACCACCAAGGATAAAGATCAAAGCAAGCGCGATGATGGTTGCATCTAGCAGGGACCGCTGGCTGTTGTAGATCTTGACCTGCTGACCTAGCATTTCATTTTGACGTTCAATATCTTTTTGCTGACTGTTGATCTTGTCGGTCTGCAAGGTCATGAGCCGTACATTCGTCGAGTCGATCACAAGTGTTTGAAGGATGTTTTGTTTTTCAAATGGTTCTTTATTTAGAATTCTTAAGGCAGTCTGAATAGCTTCTTCGCCGCCGGTAGGGTACAGGACGGTTGCATTGAGGATCTTGTCGGATACAAATTCAATCCCGGCACCGGGGCCTGCCAGGCCGTCCACGCCAACAAATTTGATTCGACCAGCTAATTTATTCTTTTGAGCTACTTCCTGGGCGCCGAGTGCCATGAGGTCATTGTGGGCAAATACGACATCGGCTTGAGAAAGTTTGTCAATATTCTTTTCCAGTTGAATGGATGCTTTGTCCTTTAGCCAGTTGCCATAGATCTCCGAAATGATCTTAAGGTTTGGATACTGGCGCAAGCCGTCGGAAAACCCTTTTTCGCGCTCGATCGCGGGGGTTGAGCCGGGGAGACCTACAATTTCGATGATCTTTCCTTTGCCGCTCAGCATATGGGCGATATAGGTGGCGGCGAGCTGGCCAATTTGGTAATTGTCGGCGCCTACAAAGCTGGTGTACAGGTTTGAAGCGGTCTTTCGGTCGAGGACCACGACGGGTATCCCTTTTGTGAAGACTTCTTCCACAATAGGAGTTAAAGGTTGGGCCTCATTGGGGGAAACAAGAAGAATGTCTATATTTTCTTTTAGGAGGTCCCTGATTTGCTGGACTTGTAAATCGCTGCTATCTTTTGCGTCCCGGTAGATGAGCTCTGTTCCCGGATGAAAAGAAAGTTCTCTTTGCATGTCCTGCAGCATAGTTTTTCTCCAGTTGTCTGAGCCTGTACACTGGGAGAAGCCGATCCTGAATGTTTTTTCTTTCTTTGCCTCCGAGCAGCCGGAGAAAAACAAAGCACATAATAAAATCAGGATGCTTGTCAGGGTAAGGGACTCTTTACATCGATTCATATGCGGCAATCTTCTCGGTAAGGTGAGATTTTTAAACTTTTATGTCCTTTATTATCGTGCCAAATGCATTCATTTTTGTACAAGAATGGCATTGGCAAAGGAAATAGAGAAAGGTTCTGAGATTATCTTTAGGATCGGCAATGAACGGGAGACAATCGGTTAATTTTCTGTATTCAAATGTACGGATAAATAACTTGATCGATGCCGGGTTTCCGCTTGGCTCCGACATTTCGAGAAAAACTATTTCTATTAAAGCCGTCTCTGAGCATTTCCAGGTGTAGAGATGACATGACAGGGTACGCAGATACAAGAGTTGACGTTACGATTTCTAAAAACAGTTTACGTTTTTAAAAAAGGGCGTAGGTTTTTAACTTTGTGAATTGCATTAATAAATGGATAATGAATGAGTTATGAAAGAAGGGATGAAAAATATGGCATTATATGATTGTGAAAGGAAAGTGCATAGGGGCACGGCGGGACAATTGTAATATTGTTTTCACAACGAGGAATGACAAATTTGCGGAATCCATTTTTTGTATACATTGTCAAAGAATTCTAACTGATTAGTGGCGACCACTGACGATACTGCGCTTGCCATTCGCCTCCGCGAAGGGGATGTGGATGCGTTTAACAGCTTGTACTACAAGTACTATAATGCTGTTTTCTCCAATGTATTCAATTTGACCAAGAATGAGGAAACTTCCCGGGATATCCTGCAAGAAGTGTTTATCAGCCTATGGGAGAAGCGTCGAACTATCGACGTTGACAAGTCAATAGCAGGCTGGCTTTTTGTGGTAAGCTACAATAAAGCCCTTAACTGGTTGAAAAAAAACATCCTGCGCGCTACGGTTCTCCTTGTGCCAGAAATCGTTTCAGCCGAGGACGAATCATCGATTTATTTGCATGAGAAGCAAACGGCTCTGTTGAAAGAGGCCGTCAACCATCTTTCGCCTCAAACAAGACGGGTTTTCGAACTTTGCAAGCTTCAGGGCAAGAGCTATGACGAGACTGCGCTGGAACTGGACCTTTCCCGGCATACGGTCAAGGAATACCTGGCAGTGGCCATGAATTTTATTAAGGCTTACGTGCGTAGATATCCGGATTTTTCTGCTTTCCTGAGCATTGCTATGCTTGCCGAGATGGGATGCCATTAATTTTTTCAGGGATATCCCCCCCGATCGATCCACCGCGTTGTATTTATTGCGGACATTAGTTTATAAATGCACAACACCCGTAGCAAATTACGAGAATTATTGCTGTCATCCGATTGGACGATGGAAGGGCGACAATGGTTGCAAGAGTATGTTCGTACGGCTGACCCCAGGGAGATCCAGGATCTTATGCGGGAGCTATTCAACCAGGGTGAAGGCAGGACTTTGGATATGGATAGCGCCGAAAGGATACTGGAAATGATCCATGCAAAAACGGGTATGAGCAGTGAAGCAATCGGGATATCGGATATTAAACGATACAATATTCGTAAGCTATGGACACGAGGGCTGGTGGCGGCCTGTCTCCTGGCCCTGGTTGGAATTGGAGTCCGGATGATAATGGGAAATAGTAACCGTGCGTCTGCAGGTGCTTCAGCAGCGGCATTCGGTAAGGTAGCCATAGTCCCAGGTGACAAGGCTGCGGGCATAGACAAGGCGTCTGTGACGTTATCGGATGGCTCGGTGATAGTGCTGGATAGCGCCCAGAGAGGCGTGCTGGCTAAACAAGGAAGTACCAGTCTTTTCATGGAGGGGAATAAGCTGGTGTATAAACCGTCAACTGGAGATAGTACCCGGATATTTTATAATTCCATCACCACTCCCAGAGGAGGGGAATTCCATGTGGAGTTGCCGGACGGCAGCCTCGTCTGGTTGAATGACGAATCCTCGATCCGTTTCCCGACCGCTTTTAGCGGCAAAGAGCGACGCGTAGAAATTAGCGGAGAGGCCTATTTCGAGATTGCGAAAAATGCTTCCAAGCCTTTCTTTGTCAACATTCGCAGTTCGGAGATCCAAGTATTGGGAACCCATTTCAATGTAAGCGGATATAGTGACGAGGCCGTATTAAAAACCACTCTTCTCGAGGGCTCCATAAAATTCGTACATGGTTCATCGAGTGAGATCTTAAAGCCTGGTCAGCAGGCCCGCCTGGCGGATGACGGGACGATAAAGATCGAGGACCAGGTTCATCTCAAAGTGACGACTGCATGGAAGGAAGGATATTTCCGCTTTGAGGCCGCCGACATCACAACAGTGATGACGCAGCTTTCGCGGTGGTACGACGTCGATGTTGTTTACGCCGGTGAAAAACCTACGGACCTTTTTTATGCGGATATACCCAGGGATACCCGCCTGTCAACTGTATTGAAGGCCTTGGAGATCGCCAGCAAATTAAAATTCACGATCGAACAAAATAAGATCATCGTGTCAAGATGATCCCACCTTTCCTAGCGATATAAGTTTTTATTTGATAACCATCAAAACGTAGCTATGCCATGCACTGCTTGCCGTTCTCCGCTCTGCCGGAGCTGGGAAAGGCTTTCCCACTCGCTTCTTAGAATTAAGCCGATTTCTGCACTGCTTATTTTTCTTGTGCTATCGATCGCGTCTTTCGCTCGCGACTCCCAGGCGAAAGTGACGCTGGTCCAGAATAATGTCACCCTGGACAAAATTTTTGCCGAGATTACCAGACAAACGGGATATACTTTTGTGTACACTGATGTGTTGATCCAAAGGGCCAGGCGGGTAACCGTCAATGTCCGCAATGTCCCGCTGGAGCAGGCCCTCGACAGCTGTTTTGCCGGTCAAACGCTCTCCTGGTCGATAGTAGATAAGATGATCGTAGTCGGTGAAAAGCCGGTAACGGCAGGTCAGGTAAATGCAACGACGCTGGCGGAAAACCCGGAAGTTGCGGAGCAGCCTTCGCTCGAAATCCGGGGGCGGATCACGGGCCATAACGGAGAGCCGCTGGGTGGGGTAAGTATTTCGGAAAAAGGCACATCCAACGCCGTTGTCAGCGAAGAGGATGGCAGTTTCCGTATCAGGGTCAATAAACCCAACGCCATTCTTGTTATTTCGTATGTTGGATATGAAACCCAAGAGGTGAATGCTGCCGGCCAGACCACCCTTAATCTGTCCCTGTTGCCGACTAATTCGGCGATGAACGAGGTTGTAGTAATCGGTTACGGTACCGCGAAGAGAAAGGATTTGACGGGTTCGGTAGTGTCGGTTGGTTCGAAGGATATTAAGGATTTGGGCCTTACGCGTGTCGATCAGGCACTGTTGGGTAAGGCGGCCGGTGTACAAGTCAAGCCAGTGTCCGGTGAACCTGGCGCTTCGCCTCAAATTCTGATCCGAGGAGTTGGTAGTATCTCGGCTAGCCCGGGCCCCCTGTTCGTGGTGGATGGCTTCCCTGTTGGAAATATCGAGACGCTCAACCCAAACGATATCGAGAGCATCGACATCCTCAAGGATGCCTCCGCTACAGCTATTTACGGTTCGCGCGGGTCGGGTGGGGTCATTATCATCAATACCCGCCGGGGAAAGGTGGGTAAGCCTGTTTTTACATTTGACACGTATGGCGGAAGCCAAAAGGTGTCGAGAGAGCCGAAAATGATGAATGCCAGGCAGCAGGCGCAATATTTTTACGACGGTATCAAGAATCGTAACCTGGATGTCGGCCATGATGTGACGGGACCCCCCACCTCGTGGATAAATCCTGTTCCGCAGATCATCCTGGATGTACTATCCGGTGCGAATAAGACCGATCAGAATGCCCTAAACGCCGTTTTAGTTAAGGCGCCCATCAGCGAGTACCAGGTGACGGCAAGTGGTGGAACCGACAACATCAAATATTATATCAGTGGGGAATATCTCGATCAGCAGGGGATCGTCCTCAACAGTTATTTCAAGAGATATGGCCTGCGTGCGAATATCGACGCCAAGCTGACCCCGAGACTTTCCATCCGGTTAAACATCAATCCTGCCTTCAATACCAAGAGTGCGTTACCGGAAACGGGTAACCAGGGGGAGAATCCTCTCGGTTCGGCTATTTCAGTCAGCAATTTTTATCCGCTGGTCGATGCTTCGGGGAATTATACGGTTTTTGGCGGACTGGCCGCCCAGGCGGACTTCTGGAATCCACTTGCCGTTTCACGTTTGTACGTAGCGAATCAGAAGCAAATGCGGTTCCTCGGGAGCCTGGAAGCCAACTACCAGATACTGGACGACCTCCGGTTCAGGGTCCTTGTCGGTGGAACGACCCTATCCAATCATGCGAACACCTTTAAACCGCAGCTGCCGGTTTTTTTCAACAACCCGCCGACGGGGACGGACAGTACGTCCAACATATACAACTGGCTAACGGAGTATACCCTGACATATGATAAGCAGTTCGGCGACCATCACATTACAGCCCTAGGTGGCTTTACCGCACAGCAGGAGAGGGGGGAAACGAACTCGCTTACCAGCAACAAATTCCCTAATAACCTGGTGACAACACTTAGTGCGGCTTCCGGGCTGATCACAAATGGGACTTCACTCGCCTATCAATGGTCGCTGGAGTCATGGCTGGGTCGTATAAACTATGACTATAACAGCAAATATTATTTTACGGCTTCCATACGAACCGACGGTTCGTCAAGATTTGGAAAAAATAACAAATACGGCGTATTCCCTTCGGCGGCGGTGGCCTGGCGTATCTCGGAAGAGAAATTTCTGAAAGGTCTGGACTTTCTGAGAGAATGGAAACTGCGGGCCAGCTATGGCCAGACGGGTAATAACAATATCGGGGACTATGATCAATATGCCACGATCAGCTATAACAAATATCCGTTGGGTGGTATAGCTGCTTCGGGTTTTGGGCCGGGTACTCTGGCCGATCCGTCGCTTAGCTGGGAAAAACAGCGGTCCTTCAATTTGGGTACCGATGTGGGGCTGTTCAACAACCGCATTCGGGTTTCTGTGGATCATTTCGAATCAAAAAACTATGATCTGCTACTAAACGTCAATGTGCCCGATGTAACTGGGTTCAGCACTTCTTTAACCAATATCGGCGAAGTCCGGAACACAGGTTGGGAGTTCGTAGTAAGCTCGGTCAATATGAAAGGCAAGTTCGGGTGGACTACGGATCTCAACCTTTCCACTTTTCGGAATAAGGTCATGAGGCTGGGACCGCAGGGTGACCCCATCTTCGTGGGCAACAATGAAACGCTGATTGGACATCCGATGGGTATGTTCTATGGCTTGCTGACGGACGGGATATTCAAGACCCAGGCGGAACTGGCTAAGGGCCCGATCTTCGACCCCGGCGCGGCAGACCATAGCCGGGTAGGCGACATCCGCTTCAGGGATGTTAGCGGTCCGAACGGCAAGCCGGATGGGGTCATTAACAGCCTTGACTATACTCTAATGGGGAATCCCTATCCAAATTTCTACTATGGAATGACCAACCGGTTCAATTATGACGGCTTTAGCTTGTCAGTGAGTCTGCAAGGCAGTCAAGGAAATAAGATTTACAACAATTCCCGGGGTGCGGGCAATAGCACGCGGGCGCGGGTCCGGGTGTATGCATTCAATAATAATTATTGGAAGTCGGAACAGGACCCCGGAGATGGTAAGACACCCCGGCCTAATGATGCACCTTCAGGCGGGGTGCGGTTGCCGAGTCAGAGGTGGTTGGACGACGGGAGTTATCTGCGCATAAGTGATATTACACTGGCCTACATGTTGCCGGCTCGCCTGGTCAACAGAGCGAAAATAAGGTCAATCCGGGTGTATGCCAGCGTGACCAATGCTTTTATGTTCACCCATTATACGACATATAACCCGGATGTAAGCACCAGCGGTAACCCGCTACAGCCCGGAAATGAATCGAACGATTATCCATTACCACGGACCATTATGGGAGGGCTGAATATCGGCTTCTGATCCGGCAATTAGTCCCGCAATTTCAAAAGTATGCATATGAAAAAGATATTATGGCTATTTCTCATTCCGGCGGGGTTGGTATCCTGTAAGAAGGATTTCCTTCAACAGCCGCCTGTTTCTACTGTCGCAGTCGACGCGGTATATAAAACGGACAACGACTTCCTAAATGCAATCGTCGGTTGTTATAGCGTTTTCCAGACTCAGTACCAGTCATTCTGGATGTTTGGCGATCTGCGTTCGGACGTGTCACAACAATATGTTGTCAGCAATGTGACGCCCCAGGTGATCGATAATTTTACGATACCGAATAACACCGCGATACTGGAATCAAGCTGGTCTAATTATTACTCGATCATCAGCCGCTGCAATACCGTGTTACAGAAGATCGCACCATTGGACTCGTCGGTCATCACGCACAAGACCCGCGACGTCGGCGAGGCGGAGTTTTTGCGGGCAATGGCATATTTCGACCTGGTTCGGATCTTCGGAAATGTCCCCATCATAACTGCCCCGATCGATATTGCATCAGGGTACAAGGCCGCCCGCGACAGCGTGTCCAGGGTCTATAGCGATATCATTGTCAAAGACCTTCAAGACGCTGTTACGAAGCTGCCGGCGTCCTATACCGGCACTGATATCGGCAGGGCGACGAAGGGCGCGGCCCTGGGAATGCTGGGGAAGGTATACCTGTATCTGAAGGATTTTGCCAATGCAGAGGCGACTTTACAGCAGGTGACGACGATGGGATACGCACTTGTTACCCCTTTTAGCCGGTTATTTGATTATTCCCAAAGCCAGCATCATAGTGAGTATATCTACGATATAGAATATTTGTCCGGCGGTCTGGGTCTCGGCAGCTCGTTCACCAACAGTTTCCTCCCCAATGCTGTAGCAATGGCGAATTATTATGGCATCAATGGATCGAGGGGCGAGACGAATTCACCGACCGACACACTTTTTGCCACGTTTGAGCCCGGTGATCAGCGAAAGGATGTGACGGTTGGGGTCAAAGGAGGTTGGTATAATGGCTCGACTTTCGTCCCGCTGTTGGCGACGACCGCCCAATCCTATACCAAGAAGTATATCACGCCGGTGCCATCCGACAATGACAGCAAAGCCAACTGGATCGTGTTGCGTTATGCCGACGTTCTGCTGATGTACGCGGAGGCGCTGAATGAGAATGGTAAAACGGCGACTGCCCTGAATTACCTCAACCAGGTACGAACGCGCGCCGGTCTTGGTTCCCTGTCCGGGCTGGGCCAGGATGCGACACGAGCGGCCATCTATCACGAGCGTTGGGTGGAGCTGGCTTTCGAGGGCCAACGCTGGTTCGACCTTGTGCGGACAGGGCTGGCGTATACGACCATGCAGAAATATGGCATGCAGCCCTATATGACTGTGTTCCCGGTGCCTTTGCGCCAGGTACAGATTATCAATGACCCAAATATTTTTCCGCAGAATCCCGGATATAATTAATTGGTAACTGTTAAAACGGATAACATGCCCACCAGACGAGAGTTTATTTCTTCTAGCACGGCTTTCGGTTCAGTGCTTTTTATTGATCCTTTGTCCGCTTTTTACCCGGTAAATGCTCCAGAAACGGGCCCAGGGGCCAGGTGGTGGCAGCGGATGCGGCGATGCGCGCAGCATAACTTAAATGAATACGATCCTGTCATATTGAATATTGACAGCTGGGTCGACTATTGGGCCTCGTTGAAGGTAGATGCCGTGGTGCTTACAGCAGGAGGGTTCATAGCGATGTATCCCACGAAACTTCCGTATCATCATAAAAGTCAGTTCCTTAAAGACCGGGACTTGTTTGGAGATTATGCGAAGGCGTTAAAGAAGAGGAATATCAGAGTGATCGCCCGCATAGAGACCAATTTTCTCCACCGGGATATCTTCAGGCAGAAGCCAGAGTGGTTCGAGCGGAATGCTGACGGTAGCCCCCGTGCGCATGCGGAGACTCCCTGGGTCTATCGTACCTGTCTGTTTTCATCCTACAGGAATGAGCAGGTTCCAAAAATCATCGACGAGATCAACTCACTATATGACGTTGATGCCTTTTTTACCAACAGCTGGCCGCAGGTAGAGAACGTACCGCATTTATGTTATTGTGCCAATTGCAAGAAACTGGGCAACCTGTCGCAGCAAGAGATTGTTCGGCAATCTATGGACCGGACTCGGGAAACGATTGGCCTGATCAATGTGGCTGTTAAAAGGAAAAGCCCCAATATAGTGTACGACGTTAATATTGCCGGTGGTATCGGGGCTGTGCAGGACCTGCAACCTGTAGCCGATCTGGCTGAATGGATCACGACCGATCACCAGGGACGGGGAGGCAATACGGCCATCTGGGATTGCGCTCAGCAGGGAAAGGTGGCGTATGCGGTCATGAAAGGTAAACCCGTGACGAATGTCGTCGGTGTGAAGACGGGGCCGTGGCGACACAGCAGCAATTCGGCAGCCGAGACAACGATGTGGATGGCTCAGACGACCGCCAGCGGCATGGTCCCCTGGATCGTTTGCCTGGGCAGCGAGCTGCCTGACCCGCGTTGGCGGGCTATCGGGCAAAGCTATTATCAATGGCTGGCGAGACATGAAAAGCATTTTTTCAATCGCCGATCGATGGCGCGGGTCGGGCTGGTATTTTCGCAGCGCACGCATCAGCTGTATAAGGCTCCAGGCAAGGTGGCCGGCGGGTATTATGGCGAGCCGGCTAACCCGAATGACCATGGCAATCCGGCGGATTATTTTCAGGGTATGTACTACGCGTTGCTGGAAGGCCGGGTTACTTTCGATCTTATCCATGAGGACGATCTCGTCGGCGTGCGCCCGGGGCAATATGACCTGGTGATTTTACCGAATATCGCCGTATTAAGCGATGCTCAGGCTATGGGAATTCGACAGTTTGCTGCAAAAGGAGGTTCGGTGCTTGCAACTTTTGAAACGGGATTTTACGATGAGTCCGGTAGTCGTCGCAATACAACGGTGCTTGAGGATCTGTTTGAGGTTCGGCTGCCGGACGGATACCGGGGTCCGAAGGGGCAGGTATTTTACACGACCCTGGAACAGCCTCAGCATCCCATTTTGCAGGATTTTAAAGGACTCGAACGATTGCCGGGGGGCGAATACTATGTGCCGGTACAGGCTACAGGCGGTCATGTAATGGATATCTTTCCACCTTTCCCGAACGGCATTCCCGAGATGGTTTATTATCAGCCGCGCGCTGAAATGAGCAACGAAGGCCAGCCAAAGGGACTGCCGGCCCTGGTGGTGCGTGAAAAGGGAGACAGTCGCCTGGCCTATTTTTCGACGGATATCGACAAGAATACCTGGACGAGCGGGAGTGCCGATCTTAGCAAACTTCTGCAACGGACGGTCCAATGGCTGTTGAATGGCAAAGGCGGAATAGCAGTCGAAGGGGAAGGGGATGTCGAGATATTTGTCTGGGAGACGGAGCCGGGTTACGCAGTCCACCTATTGAACTACAATAACCCCAATATGACCAAGCCATCCACCAGGAGACTGTATTCTATCGGTGAACAAAGGATACGCCTGGAATTGCCGAAAGGGGTCAAGATCAGCCGGGCGGATCTTTTGCGAGCGGGCAAAGAGCTTCTGTTTAGACAGGAGGGAAATAAGATCGAGTGTGTAGTCCCGTCGGTGGAGGATTTGGAGGTAGTGGTTTTTTATCGAACCGAAAATGGCGCCCAATGATCTGGCGGCAGGTGACCGATCCTTTGCATTCGATCGGGTTGTCGGCGCTGGTGGCCGCTCTTCCCACAGTCTTTATTTTCTGGGCGCTGATCATCCGGAGGATGAAGGGCTATCTGGCCAGCGTCCTGACGGCGGCCATCGCTTTCCTGCTGGCAGTTATTGTATATGGAATGCCAGTGAGATTGGCGTTTCTGTCGGCCGCCCACGGGGCGGTATACGGACTATTCCCGATCTGCTGGATCATCGTGCCGGCATTGTTCCTGTTTAATGTAACGGTGGAGAGCGGTCAGTTTACGATTATCAGGAACTGCATGGGCTCGATAACGTCTGACCGCAGGTTACAACTGCTGTTGATCGCGTTCTCTTTTGGATCGTTTTTGGAGGGCACGGCTGGATTCGCGGCGCCGGTGGTGATCACGGCGGCCATGCTGTTCAGTCTGGGTTTTGATCCGTTGTATGCGGCGGGTGTTTGTCTGATTGCCAACACGGCTCCGGTAGCTTTTGGATCGGTGGGTATCCCTATCATTGTGGCATCGCATGTATCGGGGATCCCGGAGATGGCGATCTCACAGATGGTCGGCAGAACCTTACCATTTCTTTCCATGCTGCTGCCCTTCTACATGGTGACGCTTACGGTAGGTTGGAGACGGTCGGTCGAGGTGCTTCCGGCGACCCTGGTATCAGGCTTGTCATTCGCCTTCTTCCAATGGCTCTGTTCGAACTATCTGGGGCCAATGTTGCCGGATGTGATCGCAGGTATTGCTTCGATCGTCTGTTTGTTGATCTTACTCAAGTGGTGGAAACCCAGGACCATCTGGCGATTCAAAAATGAACCGCTTATGGCGGTAGAGACACGGGTTTCGTATACGGCGGGGCAGGTCGTAAAGGCGTTGTCACCATTTATTATCCTTACATTAATTGTGATCGCATGGGGAATTAAGCCGGTGAAGGACGCGCTTGACTCGGTGGGTAACGTGGACTTAGGTATTCCAGGGTTGAATGGTCATATTCTGACGGGCACCGCTGGAATTCCTCTTCCACAAGTCTTCCATCTGAATATCCTTTCAGCGGCGGGAACTGCCATTTTTTTGTCGGGTTTGATTGCGGTGCCCGTTTTGGGGATAAGCTATCGACAGGCGGCGGCAATATTCGCCCGTACGTTAGTTCAGTTGAAGCTCCCTATCCTTACGGTCAGCGCGATACTCGCTTTCACGTATATCTCCAATAATTCCGGTATGTCGGATTCTATGGCCATAGGTCTTACTGCGACAGGGGCGCTTTTTCCCTTCTTCGCCCCGGTGCTGGGATGGCTGGGCGTTTTCATTACCGGATCGGACACGTCCTCCAACGCTTTGTTCGCACGGATGCAACAGGTAACGGCAACGGCTATCGGAGTCAATCCAGTGGTCACTGTAGCGGCGAACTGTTCCGGCGGAGTGGTAGCCAAGATGATCTCGCCGCAATCTATTGCTGTAGCAGCGGCAGCCGGGGGGCTGATCGGCAGCGAGTCGAAGCTGTTTCGGTTTACCGTCCGCCATAGTTTTATCTTATTATCAGTGATCTGCTGTCTGGTCTTGCTACAGGCCTATGTGCTAAAGGGCTTGATACCAACTACGTTGCCGGCTGTTCGAGCGGCCACAACGGGGGAGTTGCCCAATGTTGGAACCGGGTATCATTATCTACTGGTTCTGGCTGCGGTCCTGGTGATATTGATCGCAACAGTTCACCTGCTTAGCCGTAAAAGAACGATCGTATGAGAATCGTAATTCTTGACGGATATACGTTGAATCCAGGAGACCTGGATTGGGAAGGCTTTCGGGCCCTGGGCGAATTAGTTGTCTATGACCGGACAGCGAAAGAAGATATCGTGAGCCGTTGCAAAGGCGCCGGGGCGGTATTTACGAACAAGGTAGTTCTGGACAAATCGACTTTGTCACAATTGCCGGAACTTGAATATATTGGAGTGTTGGCGACGGGTCACAACATTGTGGATAGTCACTATGCACTTGAAAAGGGGATCACCGTGACCAATGTGCCGGGTTACGGCACCGACTCTGTGGTGCAGTTGACCTTTGCCTTGCTGCTGGACCTTTGTTTGCATGTTCAACATCATAGCGATGCGGTTCACCAGGGAAGGTGGTCGAGTTCACCGGATTTTTGTTTTTGGGATTTTCCGTTAGCGGAACTATCTGGTAAGACGATGGGGATCGTTGGATATGGAACCATAGGCAAAAAAGTGGGAAGGGTAGCGACGGCTTTTGGAATGAAGGTATTGGCGACGGGTAGAGGAGGCGGGACATCGTTGGGCGATCTCCTTGGACAATCGGAAGTGGTCTCGATCCATTGTCCATTGACTCCGGAGACCAGGGGTTTATTCAATAGTGCCCGCCTGCGCAAGATGAGGCCGTCCTCGCTGCTGTTGAATACCTCCCGTGGTCCGATAATCGTGGAGAAGGACCTCGCCGATGCGCTGGCGAAAGGGGTGATCGCCGGTGCGGGGATTGATGTGTTGTCGGTCGAACCTCCTTTAGCAGACAACCCGCTGCTGACGGCGCCTAATTGCGTTATCACGCCACATATTGGCTGGGCCACACAGGAGGCGAGAGGTCGGCTAATGAATATTGCAGTTCAGAACCTTGCATCCTTCATGGCCGGAAAACCGGTTAACCGGATAGTTGGGTAAACTCCTTTCAATGCACATACTAATCGCACCAAACGCGTTTAAGCATAGTCTGGATGCCACAGCGGCTGCTGAAGCCATTCGGGAGGGGCTGGAACGAAGCCGTTTATCCGGTACTTACGAATGTTTTCCCATTGGCGATGGGGGAGACGGTACCGGACGCCTGATCATGGCGAAGCTGCAAGGCAGATCGATAGCATGGCCGGTGCATGATCCGCTTGGCAGAATGATAGAAGCCTCTTATGGTTGGATTGCTGAACGTCGTCTTGCGATTATCGAGATGGCGGATGCATCCGGGTTGCGGTTACTTTGTCCTGATGAGCTGGATCCATTGAGGGCGTCCAGCCGGGGCACCGGTGAACTGGTACGCGCGGCTCTGGATCAAGGCGCCCGTGAGTTTGTAATTGGGGTTGGCGGCTCGGCTACGATCGATGGCGGGGTAGGCTTGCTACAGGCGCTGGGGGTGCGATTTCTGAATGATGAAGGACGGGAGCTGAAGGAGCTTCCGAAAGACCTGGTGCATTTGCATTCGATCGATGTTTCGGGTTTGGATCAGAGAGTGTTGCAATGTCAAATCACCGTCCTTTGCGACGTAGATAATCTTTTGTTGGGTGATAGAGGAGCCGCTGCTGTTTTTGGACCACAGAAAGGTGCGACGTCTCAAATGGTCCTGAGATTAGAAGAGGGACTGCGTCAGCTCGCGTTGGTCATAGCCGGCCATTCCGGGCGACGACTGGATACGGCAGCCCATGGGGGCGCGGCCGGCGGGACGGCTGCAGGATTATATGGACTTTTGCGGGCGGAGCTGGTAAATGGGATCGAGCGTTTCCTGGATCTGACCGGTTTTGATACCGCGCTGACAAACGCCGATCGGGTCATCACAGGAGAAGGGAGCATCGATGAACAAACGCTGAATGGAAAAGGCCCCTTTGGTGTGGCTGTGCGTGCGAAGCGACGAGGGATCCCGGTTATTGGTTTGGCGGGGAGGGTACCGAGGATAGGAGGCGAGGCATTGGATAATTATTTTGATGGCTTGTTTGCCATTGGCGATGGACCTGCCGACCTGGCTTCGGCTTTGGCTCATGCTGAGGAAAATTTGAACCGAATGGGAAGGCAGATTGGGAATATGCTTACAGTAAATGCGCTCGATGGCCTGGTGTAACACAAACGCGGATTCCTTCACGTAGTTCTGAGCAATGGCCTTCGCTTCGAAACGGAAAAGGAGAAATAAGGATATATGGGTGATAATGGTCTTCGTTCTGGTCAACTGGGTTGAGAGCGATTCCATTTGACGGGCAGAAAGTTGTTGGGGCTGTTCATACTGACCGAGGTGGTTGGATATCGGCGCCGTCGTGGAAATAAAAAGCCTTGTAAATCAATTGATTACAGGCTATAAAAGTGCGCGGGATGAGATTCGAACTCACACACCCTTTCGGGCGCTACCACCTCAAAGTAGTGCGTCTACCAATTTCGCCACCCACGCAGAAAGAAGATGTGTCAAAATTTTGAGGTGGCTGCAAAAATAGGATTTTCGGGTGGTTTTTTCAAAACCGCGTTCTATTTCTTCATCACGATACGGAAGGTCGTGCCTTTGCCGGGTTCCGACTGGCGGACGAACAGCTGCCCTTTGTGGTATTGCTCGATAATGCGTTTGGAGAGGCTAAGCCCCAGGCCCCAGCCGCGTTTTTTGGTGGTGAAGCCGGGTTTGAAAACTTTCGCGACGTTGCGCGCTGCGATGCCCTTGCCGGTATCGGTGACGTCGATCTGGATCTCTTTTTCGTGTTCGGAAAGGGTGATGGTGATGGACCCCTTGCCTTCGATGGCGTCGAGGGCGTTCTTGAGCAGATTTTCAATCACCCAGTCGAACAATGGGCCCGAGATACGGGCCATAAGGGGTGGGCGGATGGAGGAGGTTTCCAGCGCGAACTGGACTTTACCTGTCGCCCTCTTGCGGATATACTCCATCATGTTCCTGATCTGTGCGATGAGATCGCGCTCTTCGAGGTGCGGGATGCTCCCGATCTTTCCGAACCGGTCGGAAACCAGCTTGAGCCTGTCCACATCCTTTTGGATCTCCTGAACAGTACGCGGATCCGTACCGCTCTCCCTTAGCATCTCCACCCATCCTTCCAGCGAGGATACCGGTGTCCCTAACTGGTGCGCCGTCTCTTTGGCCATCCCGGCCCACAACTGGTTTTGAGTGGCTTTGTTCCGGATAGTTATCGAATACAGGGTGAAGAAGATGAACAGTGCGACGATGCACAGTTGCACCAGCGGATAGTACCGTACCTCGTCCAGCAGGGTGGTATGCCCGTAATAATAACGGTTTGCAATATACGGCGTATCGCTGAGCTTCACTTCGAGCGGCTGGTTCTCGGCCCGGAACTTTTTCAGCTCGCGGTAGAGCCAGTCTTTGTCGCGCGCGGCATGGGTGGAGTCGAGGTTGATGAACTCCATGATGCTGTCCTGTTCGTTCGTTTCGATGATGGGGATCGTCTGCTGTCCGTTGCGGATCAGGTTGGGCAGCGTCAGGTCCATGCCCGGGTTGGAGAGAATCGATTTGCTGGCGGCTACCCACAGGGATACCTTTTGCCGCTCGTCTTCAGCGATCTTCCTGGCCAGGTAGCGCGAGTAAAAGATCGTGGCCGTCACGATAGCGATGGCGACCAGCGCCAGCAGCGATCTCCAGTTAAGCAATGACCGAATCATAACCGAAAGTATAAAAATTGCCAGTAATGGTCGAAAAGACGAGGGGGACGCTTATTTTTGGACCCTGACCGGCCATGGGCCGGTTTATAATTGGATCATGACCCCCACGACAGCCATCGTCATACTCAATTTCAACGGACGCCGATATCTCGGGCAATTTCTTCCCATGGTAATGGCCAATACCTGCGATAGAGCGGAGGTGATCGTCGCCGACAATGGCTCTACCGACGACTCCGTCGCGTTCCTTCAAACAACCTTCCCAGGAGTCCGCATCATTTTGCTCGATCGCAATTATGGTTTCGCGGGAGGATACAATGCCGCCCTCAGCCAGGTCAAGACCGACTATTATGTCCTTTTGAACTCGGACGTCGAGGTGGGGCCCGGTTGGATGGAGCCCATCATCCGGCTGATGGAAAGTGACCCCCTGATTGGCGCCTGTCAGCCCAAGATACGGATGTATGCCGATCGCGGATCGTTCGAATATGCGGGTGCGGCGGGCGGATGGCTCGACCATCTCGGCTATCCCTTTGCCAGGGGCCGGGTGTTCGATGTGTGTGAAAAGGATACGGGGCAGTATGACAGAACGGAACCTGTTTTCTGGGCCAGCGGGGCTGCACTTTTTATCCGGGCTCCGCTGTATCATCGGCTAGGCGGCCTGGAAGGTTTTTTTTTCGCGCACCAGGAAGAAATCGATCTCTGCTGGCGGATACAGTTGGCCGGTTATAAGGTGTATTGCTGTCCCGAATCGGTCGTGTACCATGTCGGAGGCGGAACGCTTCCCAAGGGCAACGAAAGGAAGGTCTTCCTCAATTTCCGGAACAACCTGATCATGATGGCCAAATGCCTGCCTCTGGGACAGTCCGTCTGGAAGATGCCGCTCCGTCTCCTGCTGGACTCCATCTCGGCGTGGAAATCGCTCTTCGCCGGCGAGGCCGTTTATTTCTGGGCCATCCTCGAAGCCCATTTGGCCTTTTTCAAATGGCTGATGGTCAGTCGGAAAAAAAGCCTGTTTCCACCCAAAAGAAAGGCTCCGCTGACCGGCTGGTACAGGGGTAGCATCGTATGGCAATATTTCGTAAAGGGGAAGAAAACTTTCAACGAAATTGTAAAGCGCAATGGTTGATTTTCCCGCCAAATGCCGTAGATTTGCGGTGCGATTAAATTTGCATTACACCAGCAATTAATTCATTATGGATCAATCATTAGATCAGCCAATAGCGATTAAAGACCCCAAATTGAAGGATATTGCGAACAGCTGGGTCGACTCCTCTGCCTTTCTTTTTTATCTGCAGGTGCTGTGTATGGTAGCGCTGGTAGTCGGCGGTTCGTATGGTTTGTGGGCCAATCGTTATAAAGGCAAACCGGAGGTCAACGTGCCGGGCAATACGCTGTATACACCGCAGTACAAATAGTCCGGGAAAGATTTCTCGGGGAAGCGTAGTTTTCCTATTTTTGCACCCCCGGTAAGGCGCCTCAGCCGCCGGTTGAAGAATATACGCGGAAGTAGCTCAGTTGGTAGAGCGCAACCTTGCCAAGGTTGAGGTCGCGGGTTCGAGCCTCGTCTTCCGCTCAGCGAAAATCCATCCGCAAATCGCAGATGGATTTTTTATTTGCGGGAATTTTGCTGCTCATTAACTGTATCTTTAAAGTGGAAAATGCCCGGGTGGCGGAACTGGTAGACGCGCAGGACTTAAAATCCTGTTGCCCGCAACGGCAGTACGGGTTCGATTCCCGTCCCGGGCACAATTTTGTTTTTAATTAGCTGGAATGTGCTAGTGTGGACGTTTCTCTATCCGGTCAATTCGGCCTGGATGTTACTTAAAGGAGGATGTACCGATGGGTTGTTCATGATCCATCAAATTTTCAGATGATCCCCGCATCGCGGCCGCGGGCGACGGCCTCCAGCTGCGAGTGAACCTGCATTTTCTGATAGATATTTTTGATATGGCTGCGCACGGTGTCGACCGAGATGAAGAGTTTGGAGGAAATGGCCTTATAACCTGTGCCTTGCGCGAGAGAAGCGAGGATCTCGGTTTCGCGGGCCGTCAGCTGATAGTCGTTCGTGATGGAAGGGTATTTGTGCATGCTGGAGATGACCATGCGGGCGACGTTGGGGCTCATGGGCGCTCCGCCGGACAACACCTCGCGTATCGACTCCGCCAAATGATCGGAAAGATGTTTTTTCAGGAGATAGCCCGAGGCGCCTGCAATCACGGCTTCCAGGACGTTGGCCTGATCGTCGAATACCGTCAGCATGATGATGGGCGTTTGGCGGTTGAAGGCCCGTATCTTCCTGACAGCGTCGATGCCGCTGACCCCGCCGGGCATATCGATATCCATGAGGATCACGTCCGGCCTGGCCTCTTTAACGTGTTTGTCGGCCTGTAACGCATTGGGCCAGCTGCCCAGCAGCGTAAATTCCTTTGAATCGGCCAGCAATTGTGCAATGCTTTCACGGAGAGATGCATTGTCTTCGAATATGACTACGCCTGTCTGCATAATTTTCCAATTGCAAAATTGGCAAAAATGATACGCGTATAAATCCCTTAATCATGTGATCTTGCCCGGAGCGAAACTGTCGTGCCTTTGCCTGGTGCGCTGGTAATGTTCAGCTGTGCATGAATATGCGTGGCCCGCTCTTCCATATTCTTCAGGCCATTGCCGGATCTCACTTCGTTTTTGTCGAAGCCGATACCATCGTCGGTGATCCGCACTTCCACCTGTCCATCGTTTACCATAACGGTGATCACGACCTTCGAACACCGGCTGTATTTTGCCGCGTTATTGACCGCCTCCTTAAAGATGAGATAGAGGTCTCTTCTTGTCTGTAATCCCAGTCTCGTACCCTGGAAATCGCCTTCCTGCTGAAAGACGTATTCGATATTCAGCGGATCGAAGATATCCGCAGCGAACTCCCTCATCTTGAAGAGCACCTTTTCGAGGGTGTCGTTCGCGGGGTTGATCGTCCAGACGATATCGCTCATGTTCTCCAGGATCATGCCGGAATATTCGTGTACCTTCTTCAGCCGATCGTTCGTCTTCGAGGTGTCGCCACCGTTGGTAAATGCCGCCCGGCTGATGATATGGATGCTGGAAAGCGCTGACCCCATGTCGTCATGCAGATCGCGCGCAATATTATTTCGCATCTTTTCGAGCTCGATCAACTGTCTGGCCCTGGCTGCCGCCCGGTACCGTCCGATAATCAAGAGACCGATGAGAACGAGGAGGACCACCACTACGACCAATCCGCGCTGAAATACCCGCTGGCGTTCGACGATGGCCAGGTTCAGCTCGCGTTCCTCTTTCAGTAGCGATATTTCTTTTTCCTTTTTGTCCGCCTGGTATTGCGCCTGCAGCTGGGCCGTCTTTTCATTCACCGCCCGGAGATCGAGCGTATCCCGGAGCGAATCTTTAACGTACAGCCAGTGATAGGCTTTGTGCCAGTCACCCATGGCGCGGAACAGATTGGACAGCTGTTCGGCTGCGTCATGGCTGTAATTGGTGAGTCCGAGACTGTCATTGAGCCGATAGCTCCGCAGCAGCCAGGCTTCCGCTTGCGGATAGTTCTTTATCCGCGTGTAGGTCTTACCCAGGTTCATTGCTTCATATGCCATGTCGGCGTGGTTGTGGTTGTCGAGAAACTGGCGGTAGGCCCTTCCATAGGTGTCCATGGCCTGGTCATAGCGCTCCTGCGCGAAATAAGCATCCCCGTAGTGCTCGAGCAGCATTCCTTTCTCGTAGGCATGCAACGCGCCGGTCATCGGCAGACATTCCTGGAGGACGGCCAGACTGCTGTCGGGCCTGGACATGGCCATATATACCGCGCTGAGACTGGAGGCCGAGCCGAAGAAAGGTATCGTGTCATGCAGCGCCCTGAATATCCGCATGCTTTCCCTGAAATTGGCGATGGCCATCGGATATTGTCCCTGTTCGCGATAGAGGATACCCATCTGCCGCCTGGCTTCCGCCTTGCTGGATTCGTCATTCAATGCCTGGGCGAGCGAATCCGCCTGGATCAGGTATTTGACGCTGCTGGCGAAGTCGCTTCGCTGCGAATAGGCCATCCCCATATTCATATAGGCGCGCATTTCGTCCTTTGCATCATGGAGTTGGTGGAACAGCTGTGCCGCCGCTTCCAGGTCGGGGAACGCCTTGCTGTAAGAGCCCTTGTGGAACCATGCCCAACCCCTCGTGAGGTAGGCATGTGCCGCGAGCTTCTTGTTGCCGGAACGGCGGGCCGACGAAAGTTCGCTATCTGCTATCGAAAAGGCGGAGTCGGGATTTTGCGAGATAAGCCGATAGGCAGCCTCCGATTCGGCTATGGCGGCCGAATCTTTCCCTCCTTGTGCCCTGCCTGTTCGGACGAGGGTGGCAAGGAGCATTGACAGCGTGAGCAGGACCGTTGAGCGCATGGCTATGGTGGGAGGGTTAGCCTGCTAAAGATAAGGCAAATTCCGGTAAGTGGTTCCCCTTATGGGCGGGCCGGGCCGGTCGGTATAACAGCGGCGCGGCTAGGGGATATCGAGCAGGATGGAGCGGGAATGGTTACCCCGGACCGTGACCTGGTTACTACCCGGGGGGAGGTAGACGAAGCCTTCCGGTTGCCGGGTTATGGTGCCGGTGGAAGACGTTACGGCAACGGTACCGGAGACGTCGATCAGCAGGCGGGCGCAGGAGGAAGCGGGTAGATGTACCGGTTGGCCGGCAGGGGGTTGGAGGTAGTAGGCCCGGACGGCCGGCTGTTCCCATTGCAGCTGCAGACCCGGCTGCGAAAGAGCAGGACAGGGAGCGCCGGGCCGATGGGTCTTGAGCAGCTCGACAACAAAAAAATGGAAAACGGACGGGCTCTCGTTCCAAACGACATGCGTGACGGGTTTGTCCCCATAACCGGTGTATTTCATGTCGCCGGCGTTGACCTTGGTGATCACCGGTCTATGGCCCGGCTGGCGAATGGCGAATTTCGAGCTGGACAGGAATACCACTACCGAATTCGCTGCATGGAGATGCGCCGGCGTCGTGTCATGCGCGCGGATATGCCCGTCGAGAATGCGGATATGGTCATTTTGCAGGATGACGCTATGATGCGGCTCGCGGTCGACAGGCAATTGCGCGTTGGTGGGGAAATGGGAAAGGATGCCGAATAGCAGCGGGAAGAGATGGGGCTTCATACAACCGTTTTTGCAAAATAAGGACGGTACGCCGAGAAACGCTACCATCCAGGCTGAACTATGGATGTGCAGGACGCCGGACGGCAACCCATCCTATTCCGGCCGCAGCAAAGGCCAGGGCCGCTGCCAGGCGCAGCATTTGTTGATAGACGCCGATGAAACCGGCGCGATAGGCTTCCGAGACTGCCGCTTTGTCCGCGGCCGGGACCGTATCGGGAACATGGGCATTCCCAAGGTCGGCTGTCTGAGCGATGGCGGCCGTTTTAGTGGCGGGCGTCCAATGCATAGTATCGAGTTGTTGGTGGAGCGAGGCGGTGAATAGCATCACAGCCAGTGCGCCGAAGATGGCATTGGCGAATACGTTCGAGATGCGGGTCATGGCATTGTTGACGCCGGAGGCCAAGCCCGAATGTTCATCGCTCACCGAGCGCATCACGGTCGTCGTCAGCGGGGCAACGGTGAGGGACATCCCAAGGCCCAGAACCAGCATTCCCGGAAGAAAACTGGTCCAATAGCCGGCGGGTCCGCGCGTCTGCCCGATAAAGGAAAGCAGTAGCAGACCTGCTGCAGCCGTTGCGGGGCCGATGGTAAGGAAGAGTCTCGGTCCTATGCGATCCGACAGCGACGCCGCGGGTCTTGCCAACAGGATCATGAGGATCGTAAACGGTAGAAAGGTCATGCCCGAATACAGTTGTCTGTATCCTTGCGCCTGCACGAGGTTCAGGGACAGGAAAAGCATCCCGGCGCCGAGACCGGCATAAAGGAAAAAGGTCAGCGCATTCACGCCCGTGAAGACAGGGTTGGCGAAAAGCGGGAGGGGCATCATCGGGTGCTTGCTCCGGCGCTCGATCACGATGAAAAGGGCGAGGAGGATCAACCCCGCGGTCAGCGAACCCCAGACTGCCCAATGCCGGAAACCGAGTGCCGGCATCCGCAGGAAACCGAAGGTCATCGCTGCCAGGCCTAACGCTATGGAGGTGGCGCCGGGGAGATCGAGACGGGAAATGCGAGTGTCGGGCTTTTGCTCCGGACGTGGGGAAGGCTTGCCGGCCGGTAGATGGGGATGGGAGGATGAGTCGGTGCGCGTTGGGTCGGGGGTCTCGGTGCGCCAGAGGATAAGCAGCGTGGCGATGCCGATGGGCACGTTGATAAAGAAAATATAGCGCCACAGGCCGGCGTCCGCCAGGGCGCCGCCGAGGATCGGGCCTCCCATAGTGACCATTGTCGTAGCGGCGGACCAAGTGCCGATGGCCTTGCCTTTTTCTTTTTCGTCGATCGAAGAGGAGATCAGCGCCAGGCTTCCGGGGATCATCAATGCTCCGCCTATACCCTGGATGACCCGAGAAAGGATGAGCCGGTCCGTATCCGGCGACAGACCGCAAGCCGCGCTTCCGGTAATGAAGACGAAGATGCCGGTCATGAACACCTTTTTCCTTCCCAACCGATCGCCCAGCGAGCCGCCCACGAGGATCAGCGCCGCCAGCATCAGGAGATAGGCGTTGAGGATCCAAAACAGATCGGCGCCTGTGGCTTGCAGGCTTTTTTGAAGCGAAGGCAATACCACATTGAGCGCCGTGCTGTCGATAAACGCCATGGATGAGGCCAGGATGGCGGATGCCATGATCAATATTCCTGTTGCGCTTCGGAGGGGGGCGGGTGCCATTCCCTAAAGGTAGGGAAAGGAGCATATGGCGCCGCCGAAGGCGGCGGAAATAACGAGTTGCTGCCTGGGGCCATGGGTTATTCGAGGAATCCAAAGTCCACCACGCGCCGCACATATTTTTTGTCGCGGATGACCCAGGTGTATTCCGTTCCCCTGTTGTCGATGTTCAGCATATAGATGTAGAAGGTATTCTTGTCATTCGACAGGAAAACGCCGTTGCGGGTCCGGGTTGCGCCATTCTGGTTGAAGCTGAATTTCGGGTCATACAAATCGATATAGGCGGCCGGAGGGATGGGTACGGTATCCTTGTCCACGACTACCGTTATCGATTCGATGGTGATATGCGGCGCGGTGCCATAGACACCTCCGTAATACGGCTTGCCGTCGATGCGCAGCAGATGGCCCTCCTGCATCATCAGCTTGTGTTTGGCGGCCAGAAAGAAGCCCGTCCGGATGGTCACCTGGATATGGTCATTGGCATATTTCATGAAATTGGAACCGTAATCGACAACGGGCAGAGAGGCCAGCGTCGGTTTACCGATGCTTTCATCCACGGCAGCGAGTGCAAAGCTGGCGACATCGGCCCGGATATCCGCCTCATGTATCTTGGAGAAATTGTCCTTTTTGGAGCGAAAATCAGGAAAGTCCAGGTCCTGCGAGAATACCGAAAGCGTGCTCAGTGAAAGACAAAGACAAAGAAATATGCGCATATTGCTCAGTTATAGCTGTACGTGTAATCGACGGTTCCCAGCAACTCCTTCTGTTTGTTGTAGCAAAAATCCTTTACTTTCAGACCTTTTTCGTTGTATTCATAATACCATTTCTGGTAGAAGCTGTTCCCTTCCTCCGGGACGACCAGCATCGATTCGATCCTCCCATCCCCGTCGTATTCGAACATATCCAGGGGCAGCAGCCGTCGTGCTTTCGGGCTGTAGCGGACGATATCGGTCAGATGGTTGCCGGCGTCATAATAGTAATAGATTGCCGGCAGGCTCGATCCATGGCGGGTGGCGTGTTCCTCGGCCACATTGCCTTTTTCATCCAGCACAAAGCGTACCGCGGTGGTGTCATTGCCGTTCAGGATCTTCAACATCGACGAAGGTTTTTCGGGGTGTGCCGCATCATAGTTCCAAAGGTGTTGTTCTACATCCCTCAGCTGATTATCCGTTTCGATCGAGGTATCGGTAATGGCGCGGATACGTCCCCGGTCGTCATATTGGTAGATCGTCACGTTGCGGTAGGTATCGCTGGTATCGGTATTTTTCAGGATGCGTCCCTGCGGCGAATAGTCGGTGATGATCCAGGCGTCGGAGGTCCCCGATGTCCTGGTGTGCGTGGTGATCTCAGCGCAATCGTTGGACATTGTCTTTTCGCCTATGAAGCCTTCGGTGGGTTTGCCGTCCGGTTCCAGGCTGCTGAGCGTAACCGATCTGACGTGGTTATCCCGGTAGGAAAGCCAGTGGGCGGTGTTCTCCCGGGGAGCGACCAGGTCCTTGTAAAAGTATTGAGCCTCACTCGCCTGCGCCATCAGGCACAGCAGCAGGCATCCGATAGATAGCTTCATCATATCAATCATATCAAAGGAACGAAAAAATCCTTTCTTTAATACGCGAAACTGCCCCGGAGAGCTTATTTTAGTTAAAATTTTAACTGCTTTGTCCCATCTGAAGGAGCGTAAAGAGAAAAATTGCCTGAATTGCGGGGCCACGCTGGCCGGCCGCTACTGTCATCTGTGCGGCCAGGAGAATCTCGAACCGAAGGAGACGGTATGGCATCTCGTATCGCATTTCTTCAACGACATCACCCATTTCGACGGCAAGTTCTTCGCTACGGTCAGGTACCTGCTCCGCAAACCGGGTTTCCTTTCGCTGGAATACATGAAGGGCCGGCGGATGTCGTATCTCAACCCCATCCGAATGTATGTGTTCACCTCGGCGATCTTTTTCATCATCCTGTTCGCGCTGAAGAAACCGGCGGATGCAGTGCATGTCACGACAACGAAAGACGCCCCCATGGGGATCGCGGCGTTACAGGCCAAACAGGCGCGATCTCAAAAGGCGCTGGCTAAGGCGGAAGATGAAGAAGACCGGGAGGAGCTGCGCATGAGGATCAACAACACCGACATCGAGATCGCCTCCATCAGAAAGGCGTTTGGGGATACATCAAAACGGACTTTTACCGAAGACGAACTCACTGCCATGCTGGTTAAGGCTTATGAGGATTCACTGGCTGCCGGCGCCGGTGTGAAACCCGCCGACAACAGCCGTTTCAAGGAGCGTATCAGGCAGCTGACCAACCCGATCGGGACGGTGAACATCTTCGGCTGGCAGGGCAACTACAACAGCGTGGAAGACTATGACTCGGTGCAGCATTCGCTTCCCGACAGTCTGCGCGACGGCTGGTTCAAAAGGCTGTGCGTTCGCAGGGCGGTGGTGATCTCGCAGGAATGGCACGAGGACAGGCGCCTTTTCTCGGAACACCTGTTCGAAAGCATCTTCCATTCGTTCCCCAAGATATTGTTCGTATCGCTGCCTTTGTTCGCGCTCATCCTGAATATTCTCTATTTCCGTCACAAACAGTATTATTATGTGGATCATGGGATTTTCACGATCCATGTGTACTGCGCCACCTTCATCCTGATGCTGCTGACCATGTTGCTCCAGCAGCTGGATAAGTCCGTCGGTGTGCATTGGTTCCATATCGTTGCCGACATTGTCGGGTTCATCCTCTTTCTTTACATGCTGTTCTATCTCTATAAGGCGATGCGCGGATTTTATAAGCAGGGACGGGGAAAGACCATCCTGAAATATTTCATCACTTTTATCGCGGCAAGCGTCATAAATTTGATCCTGCTGTTCATCTTCCTGCTGATCTCGGTGTTTTCGGTATAAGGGGGAGGGGATCCCGGTGTTTTCGGCTTTCTGATAAGGGGGAGGGGAGAGCCCGGTATTTTCGGATACGGGAGGTCGGGATCGGGGTATTTTCGGATTTCGGATCGTGGGAGGTCGGGATCCGGGCATTTTCGGACAGGGGGAGGCGGCTCAAAATGGCATTGTATGAATGAGAGCAAGAATGCGTTTCAGCGGCTGGTCGGCATCATGGACGATCTGCGCGAGAAATGTCCCTGGGACAGGAAACAGACCATCGAAACCCTTCGTCCGCTGACGATAGAGGAAACGTACGAGCTGGCCGACTCGATCACGGACGGCGACTGGCCGGGAATCAGGGAAGAATTGGGCGATCTGCTGCTGCATATCGTTTTTTATGCCCGTATAGCCGGTGAGCAGGGGCAATTCACGCTGGATGAGGTCATCAACGGCATTTGCGACAAACTGATCTCGCGGCATCCGCATATCTACGGCGATACCCGCAGTCAGCCAGGACTGGTCGAGGTGAATAACGAAGAGGACGTCAAACGGAACTGGGAGCAGCTGAAGCTCAGGGAGGGCAAGAAATCCATTCTCAGCGGAGTACCCGTATCGCTGCCGGCGACCGTAAAGGCCACCCGTCTGCAGGAGAAGGCCGGAAAAGTGGGATTCGAATGGGAGCGGACCGAGCAGGTATGGGAGAAGGTAATGGAGGAGATGGATGAGCTGCAGGAGGCGGTCGCGTCCCGTGATCCGGACAAAATAGCCGAGGAATTCGGCGATCTTAGCTTTTCTTTGATCAATTATGCACGATTTTTGCAGATTGACGCGGAGAATTCCCTTGAACGGACGAACAAAAAATTCATCGACCGGTTCACCCGCATGGAGGAGGAGGCCCGTTCCCGGGGCCGTTCACTGGCCGACATGAGCCTGGAAGAGATGGATGAGATATGGGAGGAAATAAAGACGCGGGACGCGTCTCGTCCAGGCCCGAGCAAAGCGAAGGGCCCGGACAAGCTCTGAACAGTGTTCAGAGCGAAGTCCTCAATCATTAGCGCTTTGCCGGGGATGGCCTAAATTTGGCGGGATGGGCATCCCCGGCACATATAAAACGAAGGGATTGAAGTCCTTTTTTATCGATATTTTTCGCAGGAATATTTATCTCCTGTTAACGGCCGGCGGTCTGTTCATCAGCGGCTATCTGTTGAACGTTTATTTCAGCAGCGATGCTTCGGTCTCGGGTCTTCGCAATCATATCCAATCGTTGCTGCAAAGCAGGCAGCGGGATTTCGGGCGGCTGACGCGTGATACCGCGTTGTTGTCCCGTCTTGCGCGTCAGGGATACAGCCGACAGGAACTGGAGACATTTCTCGACAAGAAGTACGGCATTTTTCTCTATACCCTCGATTCCATCGGGGAACCCGCGAACCTGCGCTTCTGGAACGATCAGCGGTCAGAACCTACATCCGATATGCTGTATGGACCCGACAGCAGCGCCTTTATAGTGCTGTCCAACGGGCAATACGAATTTGTCCGACACAATGTATCCACGGCCAGGGGCGAGCACATGATCGCGATCGCCCTGATACCCGTCCGATGGCAGTATTATATCTCCAATTCCAACCTGACGCCCGAATTCGTAGATATCGCTTCGGCTGAGGATCGCGTCTCGATCGTGTCCAACCCAACGGAATTCCCGGTAAAGGGAGATGGCGGGCATGTCCTCTTCTATCTGCAAAAAAAACCCGGCTATCATGCTCCCGCGCATAACTGGCCGATCCCCGCAGTGATCCTGATCGCCACCCTTCTGCTCCTGATCATCATTCACAATATCGCCCATTCGGTCCGGGAAAGATGGGGCGCGGGATGGGGTATCGGCTTCCTGATCACGATCATCCTGCTTATGCGGGCCTTGATCTATGTTTCGCCCGGGATACTCGATCTCCGGCAGTTTGAGCTCTTCGATCCGAGGATCTATGGTTCGAGCGTTATCCTCAGCAGTCTCGGGGACCTCGTGATCAATGCCTTCCTGTTCTGTTGGATCATCCTTTTTATCCGCCGCGAGCTAAGCGATTATACCATCCCGCAATCCGTCCACCGGTGGAAGAATTGGGTATGGATCGTCACCGGTCTCTCGCTCCTGATCGTGACCACCTTCGAATTCGCCAATATTGTCCAGTCGCTGGTCACGGACGCCAAGATATCGTTCAATGTGACGAATTTCTTCAGCCTGCTGGACAATTACAGCTTTGTCGGCTTTATTGCTCTGGCGGCCCTGGCGCTGGGATACTTTTTTTTGTCGCAGGTCCTTTTCCAACTGATCGGCTACCTGATCCGCAGCCTGGGTATCGCGCTGTATATCCTTACCGCCACCATCGGGCTGTTGTTGCTGACCTTTATCCATGGGACAGAGACGGTGGAGCTGGACATCTTCGTGCTGGCCTGGTTGCTGGCGTATGTCTGGCTCATGCAGCGGCGGATCTTTTTCGATCTGCGGTTCCGGCTGAACGTATCCGAGGTCCTTTTCTGGCTGTTCATCTTCTCTACGTCCATATCGGCCGTCATCCTGTTCGAAAACCGGAAGATCGAGGAGGGCGAGCGCAGGCGTATGGCCGAGCGGCTGGCGGACCAGGCTAACCCGGAAAGCGAAAAGATGCTGAGCATCGTCTTCGGCTATATCGATAACGATTTCCTGGCATCCAATTTCGCGCGGTTCAGGGACAAGGATGAGAATGAAACGATCAAGGACAGCATGGTCAACCGCAGCATGTCCATGTACCAGACGAAGTTCGACACCCGCATATATACCTTTGACGGTAACGAAAAGCCGCTGTATAACGATCCCCCGCTGTCTTATGATACCCTGAATACCATTTTTACCGTTGCGGCCAGGAATACCGATATCCAGGACCTCAAATACTATCTGCGCTCATTCGACAAATACACCTACATCTACCGGAAGACCCTGCGGAACGACTCCACGAAAAAAATGGCGGGCTATCTGTTCATCCTGGCGGAGCCGAAGGAGTACAAGGGGAGCGATGCGCTGGTGCCCGAGCTTTTTCAGCAAAAGGCCTCCAGCGTGCCTGAATATTATGCGATCTACAATAAGCGCGAGCTGGTCGATGAGAACAGCGACTATCCTTTCTCCACGCATCTCAGGGACGCGCAGATCCCGGCGGGTGACTTCAAGCATGTCAAGAGGGAAGGTTTCGACGAGTTGTGGCACCGCATTTCCGATGACGACTTCGTGGTGGTGGCAAAAAGGGATAACTCGGGTCTGGAGGACATCACGCTCTTTGCGTACCTTTTCAGCGCTTTCCTGTTCCTGATCGCGCTTTTCAGGGGAGCGGCGCTGCTGATCTGGTCGCGTTTGCACTGGAGCCAGCTGCGTACGTACTGGCAGATGAATATCCGTTCGCAGATCCATACGACTATTATCTTCATCAGTCTCTTTTCCTTTTTCGTTATCGGCGTGGCCACGATCCTGTTCTTTATCAACCGGTATAACCGTAACAACCAGGACAGGCTTAGCATGGCGATGCAGGTGATGGTCACCGAAGTACAGAGCAAGTTGTTGATCAGGGGCTCGGTCGGCGAAGGGGGGCAGCTGTATGCCCATGGCAGCAGGTCGGACCTGCAAAAGCTGATAGAGGATATAGCCAGGGTCCACAGCACGTTCATCAATATTTACGACCTCGATGGCGATCTGCAGGTGTCGTCCGATCTCTTTGTGTACAATAAAGGGATCCTCAGCCGGAAAATGCATCCGCTGGCCTATTACAACCTGCATGATCTGAATACTATCCAGTTCACCAATAACGAGCAGATCGGCGGCGTGCCGTATACCAGCGTTTACCGGCCGCTGCGCGACAACCAGGGCAGTGCGTATGCGTATCTGAACATTCCCTCGTTTACGACACAGGACGAGCTGAAGGAGGAGATCTCCAACTTCCTCGTTACGATCATCAATCTGAATGCTTTTATTTTCCTTATTGCGGGCACCATCGCGCTTTTTTTGACGAACCGGATCACCATATCCTTCACGCTGATATCGCGGAAGATGCAGGAGATCAATCTCGGTAAGACCAATGAGGTCGTCGAATGGCGGCGCAACGATGAGATCGGCGTCCTGGTGCGGGAATACAACAAGATGGTGAAGAAGCTGGAGGAGAGTGCCGTCGCGCTTGCTAAAAGCGAACGTGAGGGGGCCTGGCGCGAGATGGCCCGCCAGGTGGCCCATGAGATCAAGAACCCGCTGACCCCGATGAAGCTCAGCATACAGTACCTTCAGAAAGCGCTCGACAACAATTCGGCCAATGTCAAAGAGATGGCTGCCAGTGTCGCCAGGACCCTGGTCGAACAGATAGACCATCTTTCCAAGATCGCCTCCGACTTCTCGCAGTTCGCCAATATCGGGAACCCGAAAAAGGAGGTGTTCGATCTGCACGAAATGCTATATTCGCTCGTTTCGCTATATGAGACGACCGAGAATTTATTGTTCAAATGGGTGCCCGTGCATCAGCGCATCATGGTGTTTGCTGATAAGACCCAGCTGAACCGGCTCTTTACCAACTTACTTCAGAATGCACTCGAAGCCTGCGTCAACAATCCGCGGCGCGTGATCAGTGTAAGCGAGGAAGTGAGGGACGATACCATAATTGTCAAGGTATCGGATAACGGGGAAGGTATTCCTGCCGAAATGCAGTCCAAGATCTTCATTCCGAATTTTACGACCAAGTCGTCCGGGACCGGTCTGGGGCTTGCCATGAGCAAGACCATTGTCGAGCAGGCGAAGGGCTCGATCTGGTTCGAGACCGTGGAAGGGGAGGGGACGACCTTTTATGTCGAGCTGCCGTTGTTGCGTGCGACCGCCTCCGCCGCCGGCACGGGGGTCGCCGAACCGCCTGTCGCGGTTAGTTAAATGCCACGGGTTTTCTTTCTTTCGGCCAGCCAGCCACGGAATGCCTTCAACCCCATGCTGCTGAGATTGCGCGCTGCCGTGAGACCCGCCTTTTGCGCCGCCAGCACCCCATAGCGAATGACCTCATAGCCTTCGATGGAATGCGCATCGGGATCGATCGATATCATCGCCCCCTGTTCGAGCGCATAACCTACCCATCGCCAGTCCATGTCGAGGCGGCGCGGATGCGCGTTCAGCTCGATCACGACTTTGTTTTGTATGCAGGCATCGATGATCTTTTTGTGATCGACGGGGTAGCCCGGGCGGCTCAGCAGGAGCCTTCCGGTCATATGGCCAAGGATGGCGGTATATGGGTTTTCGATCGCGCGCAGCAGACGGCCCATGGCTTTTTCCTCGGTCATTTTCAGATTGGAGTGCACGCTGGCGATGACAAGGTCGAACGTGGAGAGGATATCGTCGCCGTAGTCGAGGTTCCCGTCGCCCAGGATATCGCACTCGATGCTTTTGAAAATGACGAAGGGCGCCAGGCGGGCATTCAGCTCATCGATCAGGGCATGCTGTTCGCGGATCCTGTCTTCCTTCAGACCATTGGCATAGAAGGCGCTTTTGCTGTGATCGCTGATGACGAGATATTCATAGCCTTTGCGAATACAGGCCGCCGCCATTTCTTCGAGCGTGTTGGAACCGTCGCTCCATGTGCTATGGCTATGGATCACCGCCCTCACCTCTTCGGGCTGAATAACGTCTATGGCTGTCGTCGTGCGCTGCTCCCTTCGGAACGGCTGAATATAGGGCATTCCGGCTGCAGCGAACAACGCTTCCTCGCTGTCGTACCGAGCCGCCTCATTCCAACCCGGCCGCTCGCGCACCATTTCCAGGAATTCGCCGCTGCAGCTGGTCTCGAACAGGACCCGGGTAAAGTCTTCGGGAGCGCAGTGGATGACATCGATGGTCACGCGTTGTTCTGGCCCGGTAGCGGCTTTTACCGAATTGGGGTCTGCGGCGGTCACCCACTGCAATTTGCCGACGATCTCCAGCTGCCGGCGGAAATCGCCCGTAATCGCCAGTTTTTCAGAAGGGAAGGCGGACCGCAGCCGGGCATCGAGGTCCAGTGCATATCCTTCGATCTCGGCATAGAGGTGGCTGCCGGCGTTGCGGAGGCGGAATTCGATGTTGTCCCGGACGTTCTGCTGCGTTTTCTCGCCGAATCCTTTGTAGAGGAGGAGCCGGTTTTCCTGGCAGGCGTAGAGCAGCTCGCCGATGGATTCTACCTCCATCTCTTTCCAGATGGTAGCGATCTTTTTGGGTCCGAGGCCTTTTATGTCGAGCATTTCAATGACGCCGGGAGGGGTCTTATGGATATATTCTTTCAACAGGCGCAGTTCGCCGGTCTGTTGTATCTCCTGGATCTTTTTGCCGATGGTGTCCCCGATCCCTTTTATGGCGGTGATCTTTTCGAGGGGGAGACCGTCCAGCGGGGCGGGGAGGGTTTCGATCGTACGGGCTGCAATGGAATAGGATTTTGTTTTGAAGGAGTTTTCGCCGTGGATGTCCATGAGTTTGCCAAGGAGGCTGAATTGATCGGCGATAAATTCGTTGTTGGTTGGCATAAGGCTAAGTTACGTGATCGGCGGGACTCGGTGTGGGAGGCAGGGTAGACCGGTGGAAACCGGCGCTGGTGGCGGGTTCGGGAGAAAAAGAAAAGTCCCGAATTGCTTCGGGACTTCGAGTATGTTCTGCTTAGCGAAGAAACTATTTCTTCTTAGCAGCCTTCTTAGCGGCTTTCTTCTTAGGAGCAGCTTTCTTTTTGGGAGCGGCTTTTTTCTTAGCGGCTTTCTTTGCAGTTGCCATTTTTTTAGAATTTAAATTGGTTAGTAAAACAATTTACACCCATAAAAATAGAAACTTCTTTGGAAGTTCCAAAAATTTTTTTGAAAAATCCAAAAAATTTTCTAAGCACCTGCCTCGACTGCGTTGACGCTGACGAACGTTTTATCGCCTTTTCCTTTCCTGAATTCGACGAGTCCATCGGATAAAGCGAACAAAGTATAGTCTTTACCGACGCCTACATTCTTCCCTGGATGATACTGTGTCCCGCGCTGACGAACGATGATATTGCCAGCGATGGCGGGCTGACCTCCGTATATTTTAACTCCCAAACGCTTGCTTTGCGAGTCACGGCCATTCTTTACGCTGCCTTCACCTTTTTTGTGAGCCATATCTGGGTTGATTTATGTAGTTAAGCGTAAGCCGCCGAAGGCGGCTACTTAATTATGCAATTTCGTTGATGCGGATCTTCGTGTATTGTGTGCGATGACCGCGCTTCTTGCGGAAACCTTTCCTTCTTTTCATTTTGAAGGCGATCACCTTGTCACCTTTCACCTGATCGAGGATCTCGGCTTTGATGACGGCTTTCACGTCTTTGCCCACTGCCAGGTTGTCGCCATGGGAAAGGAGCACTTCGCCGAACTCGACCTTATCACCGGTATTGCCCGCGATGCGGGGAACGTATAGAGTCTGGTCCTTTTGGACTTTGAACTGCTGGCCGGCTATTTTCACGACTGCTAACATAAAAAGATTATTAGGGCTGCAAAGTTAGGGGAAAAGGAGGATAAAAAGAAGGTTTGGCGACCAAAAAATGGTCTTAAACCTCAAAAATACCCCATTTTTTCGATCCGGGGCCCGTGCGAGGCTTTTCGGCCCATTTTCCACATTATTGGGAGGCCGGCGGGCTGCCCGATTGCGATCGTCGATCGGGCCATTAAATTTTTCAATGGACTCGCCGAACCGGCGGTTGCAGTTTGTTCATTTTAATGTAGGTTTGCCCGCATGAATATGAAGATCAAATCATTCCTTGCAAGGCCTTTTGCATCCTATGTGTATAAGGGTATCCAGAAGGGGATGATGACGGCCCTCGCGGATCAGGAGACGATATTGAAGAACTTGTTGCAGGTTGGCAGCAAGACGGTCTTCGGGCAGGAGCATCGGCTGGGAGAGGTGAAGACCTATGAAGAGTTCCGGCAGGCGGTACCCGTGAGGGATTACGAGCAGTTCGCCTCCTATATCAGCCTGATCAAGGAAGGCCGGCATAATGTGCTGTGGAAAGGTCTCCCCATCTATTTCGCCAAGACGTCCGGCACAACCAGCGGCATCAAATACATTCCCATCTCCAAGGACTCCATTTCCAACCATATCAACACGGCGAGAAATGCGCTCCTGTGCTATATGGCATCTACCGGGAACACCGCCTTTTCCGACGGGAAGATGATCTTTCTGTCGGGGTCACCCGAACTGGAACGGGTGGGAGGTATTCCTACGGGACGGCTTAGCGGCATCGTCAACCATCACGTTCCCGGCTATCTGAGGACAAATCAGCTGCCGTCTTACGAGACCAACTGTATCGAAGATTGGGAGACCAAGCTGGATAAGATCGTGGAGGAGACCATTGGGCAGGACATGACCCTTATCAGCGGCATTCCGCCCTGGGTGCAGATGTATTTCGACCGGCTCACGGAATTGAAGGGCATGCCTGTCGGAGACATATTCCCTCACTTCTCCGTGCTGGTACACGGCGGCGTCAATTTCGAACCGTATAAACACCGTCTCTTCGAAAGCATCGGCAGAAAGGTCGATACGATCGAGACCTTCCCCGCCTCCGAAGGGTTCTTTGCCTTCCAGGACTCGCGGGAAGGAGAGGGCCTCCTGGTAAACACCAACAGCGGCATTTTTTTCGAGTTCATCCCTTCTTCCGAACTAGGCAAGGAAAACCCGGCACGGATATCGCTGAAAGATGTCAAGACCGGCGAGAACTACGCACTCGTCGTCAATACGAATGCCGGTCTCTGGGGTTACAGCATCGGGGACATGGTCCGTTTCGTCTCGGTAGAGCCATATCGGCTGATCGTGACGGGGCGCACCAAACATTATATTTCGGCGTTCGGCGAACACGTCATCGGCGAAGAAGTGGAATACAGTCTTATGAAAGCCGCCGAGGAAGCGGGTCTTCATATCACCGAGTTCACGGTCGCCCCGATGATCCAGCAGGAAAGAGGCAAGTCTTATCACGAATGGTTCGTGGAGTTCGATCACAAGCCGATCGATCTGGCTGCGTTTGCCGGACAGGTCGAACATCATCTCCGCGAGAAGAATATCTATTACGATGATCTGATCACGGGCAATATCCTGCAGCCCCTGAAAATACGGCCGGTGAAGAAACACGGGTTCATCGATTACATGAAATCGGTGGGGAAGCTGGGTGGACAGAACAAAGTACCCCGTCTCAGCAATGACCGCAAACTGGCCTCCGAACTGGAAAAGTATACTGAATAACGTGTACCATGTCAAACGCCACGCCCAAAAAACGCATAGCTCTCTTCGGATCTACCGGCTCTATCGGCAAGCAGGCGCTCGAGGTGATCGATGCCCATCCATCCATATTCAGCACAGAGGTACTCACCGCCCAGTCCAACGATGAACTGCTCATCAAACAGGCCCTCCATTTCAAGCCCGACACCGTCGTCATCGGCGACGAAAGGAAATATCCGCATGTGAAATCCGCATTGTCCGGGCATCCCATCAAGGTCTATGCGGGCGAGAAAGCGCTGGAAGAGGTGGCGGCATTGGACAACTATGACATGATGCTCGCGGCCATCGTGGGTTTCGCGGGTCTGCGGCCGACGCTGAGCGCCATCCAGAACGGCAAAGCCATTGCCCTTGCGAATAAGGAGACCCTCGTCGTAGCAGGCGATATCGTCATGCAGAAAGCGTTGGAATGCAAAGCGCCCGTCATTCCCGTCGACTCGGAACATTCGGCTATCTTTCAGTGTTTGATCGGCGAGACCAGGAACCGTATCGAAAAGATCATCCTCACGGCTTCCGGCGGACCTTTTCTGGGTAAAAAACCCAATTTTCTCGTCAATGTCAAACGCGATCATGCCTTGCAGCACCCCAACTGGAACATGGGCGCCAAGATCACCATCGACTCGGCAACCCTTATGAATAAAGGACTCGAGATGATCGAGGCCAAATGGCTGTTTGGCCTCCGACCCGAGCAGGTACAGGTAGTAATTCATCCTCAGAGCATTATCCACAGCATGATACAGTTCGAGGACGGCAGCATAAAATCCCAGATGGGGCTGCCCGATATGAAGCTGCCGATCCAGTATGCTCTTAGCTTTCCCCGGCGGCTGGCCAGCAATTTTCCGCGGTATGATTTCCGTAAGCCCAATACCCTGAGCTTCGAGGATCCGGACACCCGCACCTTCCGCAACCTTGCGCTGGCGACCGAAGCGCTTCGGAAGGGAGGCAATCTGCCCTGTGTCATGAACGCAGCCAATGAGATCGCCGTCTTCGCGTTCCTGCGCAACCGGATCGGTTTCCTGGATATGACCGACCTGGTCGAACGGACGATGCAGGAGATGCCGTTTATCGAACATCCCACCCTTCAGGAATATTTTGACAGCGATGGAGAGGCCCGTACCTTCACGGCTTCGCTGATCAAATTGTGAATTGACCGTGGGGAAGGCCCCCGGACCGGAAATTTTCCTGATATTTGATAAATATGGCACTATTAGCAATCGAGTGGGCTTCTATCGGAACTAAAATACTGCAGTTCATCTTATCTTTCTCAATATTGGTGATCCTTCACGAGATGGGCCATTTCTTCCCGGCGCGCTGGTTCAAATGCCGGGTAGAGAAGTTCTATTTGTTCTTCAATCCCTGGTTCTCGCTTTTTCGCAAGAAGATAGGTGAGACCGAATATGGGTTGGGCTGGATACCCTTCGGCGGCTATGTGAAGATTTCGGGGATGATCGATGAAAGCATGGATAAAGAGCAGATGCAAAAGCCTCCGCAGCCCTGGGAATTCCGCAGCAAACCTGCCTGGCAGCGGCTGATCATCATGTTGGGCGGCGTAACCGTCAATGTGCTGCTGGCCTTTGCCATCTTTATCATGATCATGTGGGTGTGGGGAGAGAAATATGTGCCTGTCGCCAATCTTAATAAATACGGCATGTTTGCGGACAGTCTCGGCCGCAGAATGGGTATGCAGGACGGCGATAATATCGTGGCCGTCGAAGGCAGGCCTATCGAAAGGCAGGGTAAGGCGGGTTCGGAGATCATCATGAGCGAAGCGAAGACGGTCACCGTGCTGCGCAACGGGCATCGGGTAAACCTCACCGTTCCACCCGGTCTGATCAGCCAGCTGAATAAGAACAGGCTCCAGGGTCTTGCCTATGTCCGCTATCCCATCGTCGTCGATTCGCTGTTGCCGAGTTGCAAGGTGATACAGGGCGATGTGAGGCCGGGCGACACGTTGATCGGTCTGGAGGGCCATCCTTTGCAATATATCACCGATCTGGGCAAGGACACCACCTTCGATTATCTGAAGAGAAGTAAGAAGGATACGCGGGCGCTGACATTCCGGCGCGGTCGGGACACCGTTCAGGCCCTCGTGGCGTTCGATGAGAAGAAGGGCACCGGCATTCATTATAAATCGATGGAAGACATCCTGGGGTACGTGCATATTCCTTATACCTTTTTGCAGGCCATTCCTGCGGGCGTCCATAAAAGTATCGAGACGCTGAGCGACTATATCCATAATCTGAAGCTGATCTTCACTTCCAAGGAGGTGAAGCCGCAGGATTCACTGGGCAGCGTCATCAGCATCGCGAGTGTTTTCCCGTCGGAATGGGATTGGCAGAGCTTTTGGACCCTGACGGGGATCTTCAGTATCCTGCTGGCCTTTATGAATGTGCTGCCTATCCCCGCGCTGGATGGCGGGCATGCGCTGTTCACGCTGGTGGAGATCATATCGGGCCGGAAACCCAGCGACAAGTTCATCGAATATGCGCAGATGGTAGGCATGGTATTGCTGTTCAGCCTGATGGTCTATGCGCTCGGGCTGGATATCTTCCATGCGTTCAAGTTCAAGTAAACCGTCACTTGCCGCTGCCGCTTGCCGCTTGTCTGTTGCCTGAAATATTTGTATATTTGTCGTTCGCCCAGGCGGCCGCGGATGGCTGGCCGGGATTGAAAATTATGGGGCTGCCCGGTTTTGACAGCATAGATCTTTGAAGGTGTAAGCATGTCGTGCGTTGGATAATTAGCACGTTAATCTGAATATTCAAACTTCAAATGGCAATACTCAGTATGCCATGGCTGCCTAATCAGTGATTAGATAGTCATTTGGGCCGCGCTGGCAGGTTCGCCTGTTACCAAGCTGCGCCGCCGACTCAAAACAAATACAGGATGCTGCAACGAAAGGCTGTGATCGTTGCCTAAGACCATTCAGCTAAGGAGGAGGTTGGTTTGTCCGGCCCCGGCCGCCTCCCGACAAGCAATGCCGGGATAAGCATGTAGAAAGCCTTTGGCGATTATGTTTGGACAGGGGTTCGACTCCCCTCAGCTCCACTTTTTTTAAGCCGCTGGTATTCAGCGGCTTTTATTTTATAGCTCACGAGGGATTTGCAAAATTGCCGCGCTTTACGAAAGATTGCTTCTCTCATTATCAATTCGTTGTAGCTGAGTTCCGGAAATGGGTCGAGTGTTCGATATGGCCCAATTTTCATAGTGTGAAGAGCTATCAAAGGCCGTGCGGATGAGTCGATGTTTCCTGGTAATGCGGCTTTAGCTGATGCTTTGAAGGACAAAATTGGCTACTCACCACTTGTGCTCTTGCAAAATGGCTTGGACAATCTTCACTCGATCATATCATCAGTTTACTTAATACCCGCTATTTTGGCTTTAGGGTTGAACCTAACATTCAGCCTGTCATTTGGAAGAAGGCGATCATCAGCCTGCTGCTGATCAGCCGCTCCTCAGACGGGAACTTTATATCTACCTTACAAGACATTCGAAGCCGCCGGCCCATTGAGATAGCGACGCTCAACCTGGGGATTGCCGGGATGGCGTCAACGGAAGACTTGGTGATCCAAACCAATTTGCTCGGCCGGTTGATTTTATTAAAATCTCAGTTATAGACTCATCCCTAAGTAAACGACATTAAAAAACACGGTATTCTTGCCGCGCGGCCAAGATTTGCATTTTCTAAAGGAGAATTCGAAAGTGAGTCAATCGCCAAAGAAAAGCAGGTCGAATTCCTGGCTACTTTTGCAGGTAAGACCGATGGAGGGAGATCATTGACAAAAGCAGTCCTGCAAGAACGATAGCTGTCCTTACCCAGTTCATCGTGCGCCAGTCCTTCCAAATCTTTTCCAGGATATGCCTATCTTGAATAGGATTGCTGATAAACAGGATATCATTCCGCGGGTAGAAATAGGCAAACGTGAGGACGTCCGCCATGATATACAAGACCAAGGCTGAAGCCAGGGTGATACGGATGGAAGGAGTAGTTTTCCAGAATAGGATCAGGCAGATCAATGCGATAACCTGATTCAAAGGAGAGACTGACCGAAAGAACACTCCTGGATTGACCACCCTAAAATAGGAACGGGCAGTTATAAGGGAAGAAGGAATATCGGATCCCCATGACTTTACATCTATCAGGGAATTATAAGAATTGACAAATACGAGACCTGCAGCAATAGCGATGGAGGCATAAAGAAAGTACATTTTCATTTTTCTACAAAAATGAGCCTTTTTCCGTGGCTGAAATAGGATGTATCCGCCAAAAAAGCGCGGTACGTGGACCATGTTGCGTTATTCCAGGATGGAGACGCTTTGCCGGTAAATATGACCGCAAAGCGGGCCTTTGCGTTTTCGGTATTCTTTGGGTGTGAGTCCGGTGTATCGCCGGAATTCCCTGGTAAAATGCGATTGGTCATAGAAGCCGCTTAGATAGGCAATTCCAGTAAGGGGTTGGTTGGTATGATGGACCAGTTCGAGGGATTGAAGATATTTTTTATATAATAGTGCTTCTTCCGTGCACATACCCAATAGCTCTTTAAATTTTCTCGTCAGGTTGCGCTGAGATGAACAGAACTGTTCCGATAGTTGGGCCACGGTCAAATCGCGGATCGGTTCTCCAAGGAATCCGCCTATAGCCTTATCCAGATCGCGGGGCGCCGTGTAAGCCCGGTGGATCCATTTTTTCATCAATGCGATCCGCTGGTCAAAACCGATGCGATATAAATGATGCCAAAGCTGGTTGAATACAGAATCTATTAGGGTGAGGTCAATGGTTTTGTCTTTGAATTCCCCTGACGGGACGTATAACAGATGTCGAATGACCTGTGGTTGAAGCCTCAATCCAAAAAAGGCGTGATGGGACGAATGTTTCAAGATGAAGGAGGCGGTATTGATCCCACTAATGAAACAGCGCGGCAAGACGCTCTCCGTATTTCCTCCCGGACAATAGGTTATCTTATCGCGGGAAAAATTGAAGATGATCTCGACACACCCTTTTGGGATGATCATTTCACTGCTATAATCCGGTACTGCATCAGTTTGCCATCCCAGGAAAACAGTGTCCGTGGGAAACCCCTTGTGGTCTACAAAAAATGATTTGTCCATGAGTATCTGACTATTGGCGTCCGACGCCGTGGTGGATGGGTTTCAGCGATTGGAGGTACGCATAAATATCGCTCAAGTCTTTCTCCCGCATGCCGGAAAAAGCCACCCATGGCATCGGGGTCCGCTTTTCACCATGAGCCAGCCGCCGCGGGACATAGCTGCTATCAGCATATTGCTTGAATTGACGGATAAATATCTCCCGCGTCCAGGTTCCGATGCCTGTCTCTTTGTCCGGAGTCAGATTAGGGCTGTAAAGGACCGCTCCGGACGCCAGACGAAATTCGCGTCCGCCGGCAAACTCCAGTCCTTCCACGACCCGGCCTTTGTTGATGGGGCTGTGGCAATCCGCACAGTTGGCCATCGACACAAGATATTTTCCATAGGCGACGGCATCGTTAGTGTCAGGCGTCTGCACTGGCTCGGCCTGCCTGGGCATCGTATTGACGAGGAGGCTGACGGGAAAGTCAAGCCGTGTTTTCGGAACGTCGTTCGAAATGGAAGGAAGGGCACGAAGATAGGCGATGATACTGTAGATGTCTTCTTTGTCAAGGCGCCCGAAGGCCGGATAGTTCATCAGGGGGAATAAGGCATGCCCGTCCTTGCTCACCCCGCTGGTGATGGCACGGTATATTTCTCCGTCGGTCCAATTTTGCAAATTATACGGCGTCAGGTTGGGTGCGTAGATGTCGCCGGGTAACCCTTCATCGCGGCCGAAGAGCTCGCCGCCTTTTCCCAATGTTCCCGGGACCACAGGCCCCGAAAACAAACCCGTATCGCGGGTGCTGTGGCAGACCATACATCCTGCGACGTGGCTACAAAGATAGTGCCCCCGATGCCACCGCGCAGGCGTGACTTTGACCGCGATTTCCGGGGCCGGTCCGACGTCGGGGAGCGCTTCCTTTACATAAAATCCCAGGGCGCAGGCCAGAACGATGATTGATCCGAGAATGATCAGCGCGAATTTGAAGATTTTTTTCATGATCGTTGCTTGGTCCGGCAAATTAGGACCCAATCATTTTCGCACAAATAGAACGTTCGTCATACACCTGCGGTGTGAGGGTGCGGCAGGCTATTTTCCGAACGCCTTGTTGATGGCTTCCGTTTTGTTTTGGACCTGAAGTTTGCCATAGATCCTATGGATGTGCTGGCGCACGGTCCCCGTGCTGATCTGCAAGCGCAGGCCGATCTCTTTGTACAAAAGGCCTTTTGCGAGCAATTGCAGGACCTCGTTCTCACGCGCCGAAAGAACGTCAGGGGCTCCTGATTGGGATGACCGCTTGTGGAACGAGCTGACGACTCGCCGAGCGATACCCGAGCTCATCGGCGATCCGCCCTGATACAGCTCCCTGACGGCATCGAGGATCCGGTCCTGCGGTGTTTGTTTCAGGAGATAGCCACTGGCGCCGGCTTCCAATGCTTCGAAGACTTGCTCGCTGTCTTCGGAAATGGTGAACATCATGAACTGGATGGAAGGGCAGACGGCCTTTACGCGACGGATACAGTCGATACCGCTCAATCCCGGCAGCTGGATATCGGCGATCACGATATCTGGTTGAATATCAGGCAACGCGGTGATGGCGTTTTCCGCGTTGTCGTACGACGAGAGGAGAAGGAAATCGGGAGCGCCGGAGAGGATGCGTTCCAGCCCGTGTCGTATATCGGCGATATCCTCGACAATACTGACGCCAATGGATGTCATGACATAAAAATACGGTTTCCGGCCGGACCCGCAATATAACGAAGGTCATATCGGAACGGATAACCGAATCAGGGTGCCTCCGTCGGAAACGATGGATATCGTGCCACCCACCTTGCCCATCCGCTGCTGCATATTGGCCAAGCCATTGCCTGTCCGGTTTTTATGGCCCCTTGTGGCCAGCAGACCCGCACCATTGTCCTGGACCCGGATATGCAGCCCCGAATCGACATCGATATGAAGGGAAATGAAGGTCGCATTCGCGTGCTTTAGTGCATTATTGATCGCTTCTTTCACGACGAGATAGATATTACGGCGCAATTCTCCGCGAAGGCGGACTTCGGGGAGCGTTTCGGGGATCTCGATGCTGTAGTCGACGCCATTGATCTCGAGTAGCTGGCTGGTTTGCCGCCGGATGAAAGTCACCAGGTCCTCAAGGGTGTCGTATCGTTGGTTCATGGACCAGATGATCTCATTGATCGTATCGACGAGGCCTGCCGCGGTGCGGGCGATCTTTTCGCTGCTGGGGGAGGCGCTGGCTGTCTCTGGTTGCCGGCTAAGATAAAGGATCGTCGTGAGACCCGCACCCATGTCATCGTGGAGTTCCCTCGCGATACGCTGACGTTCCTCCTCCTGGCCTTCGAGCACTGCCTTCAGCACCGTCACCTCCTGCTCCTTTTGCAGGGTGATCAAAGCCTGGCGGTTCAGTTTCTGGCGTTGACGGAATAGCCGCCAGGCTAATAACAATAGGATAATCAGTGCGGCCAGTCCACCCGTCAGGATGACCAGCTGGGTATCCCGCCTGCGAACAATCTCTTTTGTCTGTGCCAGTTGCAGACGCTGCTGTGCCAGTGCATGGTCTTTCCTGGCCGCCTGATAACGCGTCTCGAGGTCATTGATGTGGTCGCGCGTCTTTTCATTGAGTAACGAGTCGTTCAGCGTATCAAACCGGTTCCGAAAGGACAGTGCTCCTTTCCAATCGAGCATCTTTTCGCGGATAGTGGCCTCTTTGTCCAGCAGCTGCACGAGGTCGTCGCGGTCCCGGAGGAAAGCGGCTATTCCGATCGCATCCTTTGTATAGTGGTCGGCCACCGGCCATTCACGGCCTTCGGTGGCGACGTCCGCCAGTCCGGACAGCGCCAGCATTCGATAGTTGGGGTTGTCATACTTATTGGCAAGAAAGAGGACGCTGTCGAATTTGGGTTTCGCCAGGGCGGACCTGTGTTGCCGGATATAGATGCTTGCAATATTCACGTAGGCGTCGCAGAGCAAGGTATAGTCGTCCAGCCGCCGGCCGACCCGCACGATCTCGCGGAAATGTTTCATCGCCGAGTCCGTTCTGTTTAGGTGACCCTCGCTCAGACCAAGGTTGACGAGACTGCTGGCGATGCCTTCGGTGTCTTTCAGCTCACCTGCAATGTGATAAGCCTGTAAGGCGTAGCTGTAGCATTTGTCATACTGCCCGAGTTCGTAGAAGACAGACGCCAGATTATTGGTGAGTATCTTCATGTACCGCCGTTTGGTCAGTGTCTCCGCCAGCCTGATCGCATTCATATAGTTATCTACGGTGGCATTCAGATCTCCGAGATATTGGTATTCATTGGCGAGATTGTTGGAGGCCCGGACCATGTCTTCGCGCGTCCCGCTGTCCCTGTAGATCCGGACGGCGTCCTGGCAGAGCTTGAGCGCCTCCTGGTAGTTTCCGCGGTCGTCCAGTATCTTGATGATGTGGCTGTCATAGCCAGCCACCCCTCTGAGCCAGTGTAGTTTTAAGGCAAGCAGATGGGCTTTTTCGAAATAGAATACCGCGGAGTCCGGCGCCCGGATGCTATAGCGGTCTCCCCAAGTGAGCAGTACGCTGACCGTGACCGTATCCTGTCTGCCGGATCGCAATATATTCAATAGACTGTCTGAATCATGTTTGTTCTGGGCCGATGCGGACCGGCAAATCATCATAGCCGCCAATAGAGCAAAAGTCAGCGGGATCCGGATGGGCGGAAGAGAAATCGGTGAGGCGCACAGGCGAATCGGGCGGGACCGGCAGGTAGCAGAGATCTTCATGGTCGGTATACTAAAGATAGGAAACCGCGCGGATATTCATATAACGAACGTTATATTCTCCGCTAAGGCCGGCAATCGTATTTTGCAATAAAATCTTATATATGCAGCCGTTACGATTCAATCCCTTCAATCAGATCCACAAAGGTCTCCGCGCATTGCTGTATGATACGGCATTGTTACTCCAACACACCGATTTTACCAAAAAGGAAGAAAAAGAGAGAATCACCGACCGGATCGGATTTTTGATCGAGGCTTTTGCGTTTCACGCGCACACGGAAGACCACCGGATCTTCCCCATGATAGCCGGGTTCGCGCCGGGATTAGTGGCTGATTTCGAAAGCCAGCATCAGACTGACGAGCAATTGTCTGATGAGCTTCAGGAACGCGTGAACGCGCTCGCGGAAGCCGATTCTCCGTCACAAAATAGTTGGACCGGCAATGAATTGCTCCAGGCATTCAATTCCTTTCTCGCTTTCAATGTAGAACACATGAAAAAGGAGGAGACCCTGATCAATGCCGTGCTTTGGCAACACTTCAGTGATGAACAGCTGCTTCAAAAAGTGAGGGAGATTGGCAGTTCGATACCGATGGATGAGAATATGTTGATTTCCGCGTGGATGCTGAAAGGGTTGGCCGTTCACGAGATTATCACCTGGTATAAAGGAATGGAAAAGGTTGCGCCGCCTATAGTCGTTGAGAACTTCCGACAGCTCGCGGAAAAGACACTGATCCCGGCGAGGTGGAGCCGCGTGAAAGAAGCTCTGCAGGTTCCAGTCCACGCTTAAAGAGCCCAGCGGGCTACATATAAGTAAAGGCGCATTTAAAACGAATGCGCCTTCCGGTCTCCGGAAGGTGATTTTTTTTTGAATCGATCAAAGAAGCCCATAGCGTGGTATTTTAAGGCCTTATTTGATTTCGCTAAACTAAGTGTTTTGAATGTTGCAAAACGTCGATACGGGTCCCCTCAGCTCCACCGCTCTTTAAGCCGCCGATTTTCAGCGGCTTTTTGCAAATGGCATGCGGTCAAATCGATGGCCTGCGGGGGCATGATTAATTATTCTGCCGGATATTCCACCTTTTGCAGCAGGTCACCTTCCACAATGGTCACATATTGCATATCGTGCGTATCGCGGTACCGTTTGGAATTACTCATTTCAACAAATGTATACTTGTTTTCTTTTTCCAGGACGTCTGATTGAGTAGTGAAGTCAAAAAAACCTGTCAATACCTTCCTGCCAGGGAAAGTTAATTTCGTCGGCTTATCTGTTACGGAGTATACTCCTGGGTATTGTGGATTCATCGCCCGGCCAATCATCTCTTTTGTCATGCCCATCCTGATTACTTTGTCATGATAAGCATCTGTGTACTTTCTTTTTGTTTCTTCACTTAAGGCAGAGTGTTGGACCATTTGCAAAACCTGCTCTGTTGCGGATAACATTTTAGTTAAGATCCTGTCCCGTCTTAAAGGGATTATCCCGATCTTATCTGCCAGCGTACGGAAATCAGCCTGTCCATAATATCCGAATATATTGTAGAATTGGCTATCCATAGAGTCTTTGTATAAGTCCAGGGCCGTGTCCGATTCCAGCGGCGTGTGGAGGACCGTGCACATCAGGTCATAAGCGGGCGATAATGTGTAATCGCCCATATCCGTTTGAATCAGAGAGAAATTCTTAAGATGTGCATCCCCATTTGAAAAAAGGTAGTTGAATACGACCAATCTGAAAAATTGTTCCAAGGCGGGTTGATAGGCTGCAACATATTTTTCGATCAATCGACCAATTTCTTCATATGTACCGTCGTACTTAAAATGCTCTCCGTGCGTATTTCGACTGCGGCCACTAAGTTGGGCCATGTCTTCTTGCTGATATTTGCCCCCTACAGACTTAACATCAAAGCGACGAGTCAGGTACGCCGGTGGGCCGTCTTTAAAATAGATCAGGCCGTTGCTCGCTGTTGGGATGCTGTATAGCTGGGCCGCGATTTGCATGGTTAGGTGTTCATTTTCCGGCGCCTGTTCCCGGGCAACTAGTTGGGTAGAAGGCGGGATCGGCTTTAGTATATAGCGGCCATCTTTTTCGGTCAATTCAAGCTCCTTTCCTTGCAACTTGAGAGAATACTTCAATTGAATACCGGAGATGGAGAGTCTTTTTGTTTTTTCCTGAAACATTTCCAGGTTGTCTGCTTTTGGTGTATCAAAGGGAAGCACAGTATGCACTCGCTTGCCGTCAAAAAGTTGTTTGCGGCAAGCCGGGCAATAGCCCTCGATATTCGGTTTATAGCATCCGTAACATTGCATAGTTATTCTTGCATCTCTTTTACAGTAATTGCACCTATCGTATCTTCGCTGGCTGTTTTGAGCAGGCGAGTAAAATCATCCCGTTCGTCTATTTTGAGCAGGCGACACTGAATATCTTTATTTACTCCTTCTGCTAGCAGGCCGGCAAAAAAAGGAAACAGTGTAGAACTTCGCCAGATTTGTTGCGTTTTGGGAAGCGTCAGGCTGATCGAAGGGAAAGAGGCGTCTGACCAATAATTATTCTCGTACGTGAAAAGGTAGTCTTCCGGCCCATTTTTTTCCAGGTATCCCGCCAATACACCGTTATTATAGATTTCTGCTTTTGGCATCAATTCGTCTTCTTAATTTGCAGTGATAACTCCAACCCAAGAACCGTTGCAATTTTTCGCAAAGTGTCCATTGATGGATTGCCGGAGCCCGATTCAACGAGATGAATGGTTTTTATAGCGATCCCACTCATCTCGGCCAAATCCTCTTGCCGGAGGTTTAGGAATTCCCTTCGAAATTTTATTGATTTACCTAATTCTTTCAATGTCATCGGTAATATATTGCTGATCTTATTCAAAAGTACGTAAAAGGCTTGGTAAATAAAGGAAATCGGCAATATATTACATGTTTAATGAGAAATTATATAGATTTATCCTTTTTCCGATCATACCAGTAATATATTGCCGATGAATCAATCTATTTCGACCCTCATCATCTCCACAAGCATCCAAGCCTTATAAATCAGATATTTACAAGGCTTTTTTGTTGCCGAATTGCTTGCGCGGTTTTGGCATGGCGGGTATTTCTTAATTTGCTTGTCATGGGCAAGATCATCACGCTTTTTTTACTCTTTGTTTATTAGGGTGTTGGCAAGCTACCAATCCCGCCTTGCCGAAACCTGACAAAAAAGCGATCCTACGCTACTTGTCCGAACTTCCCCGGAAAAATTCCGCACGAGTGATATCGGGTCAATTTGGTAAAATGAAAGGGGACTGGGGTGCAGCGCCATCGGTTATGATGGATGTCGGAAGAATAGGTTTTAACGGCGTATGGCCAGGACCTGGAGAGGTGCGGTGGATTGGGTGAGGACGACTTCGAGGCATGTGGTGTCGCTGGGCACACTTTGAAGGTACGGGTTTAGCCGGACGGCTTCTGGTGGAGGAACTGTTAGAGGTGGCAAAAAGTGCTACGCATTAACCTTCTTGGATTTTACAATTAATTGATTAGCCGTAAATTTTAGTTTATTAATAATACGGAATAGTGGCGCAAGTGTTCGATACTGGGCTCCTGACCTCCACTGATCTTTAAGCCGCTGTTTTTCAGCGGCTTTTTCGTTGACGGCTTATGAGAAATGGAACTTCTTTATTTTTCCTGCCTTTTGAGCTACGCTATCCTTAACGGACATATGATTTCGTTATAGAATTTCTTCCAAAATATCCAATTTGTTCCAGGGAATTACCTCCATTCCATTGCTTCTTTTTTGAGTCCCTTCCCCGCCATAAATTACATATGACCTGGTATATTTTGTAAGCTCTTGCCAAAAAGCTAGTCCCTTAAAGAATTCAGAAGTGACTGTCATCCCTGACTTTAATTCCATGGCCGTGGCAGAAGAGCCACGATCCGCAAGAACATCTATTTCATGACCGCTGACATCACGCCAATAAAACAAGTTGCTGCGCAGCCCCTTGTTGAAGCGTTTTTTTATCAGCTCGTTTATTATATAATTTTCGAATAAGGCGCCTCGACTGGCGTGGTTTTCTAATTCAGCAGAAGAATCTATTCCAAGCAACGCGCAAGCAAGGCCGGTGTCATAGAAATATAACTTCGGTGATTTTATGATACGCTTCGAGAAATTATTGTAGAAGGGAGGCAATAGATGAATAACATAACTAGCCTGCAGTATTCCCATCCATGAACCTATGGTTTTATGATCCACACCGCATTCTATGGCAAGGTTGTTCAGATTTAGTTGCTGGCCGACCCGACCGGCACAGAGGTATAAAAGTTTCTGAAACAAGTTAAGATTGGTGATGTTTTTGATCTGTCTTACATCTCGTTCAATGTATGTTCTTACGTACGACGGAAACCAAAATGCCGGATCGATGTGATCAAATGTAATAGCCGGATAACCTCCGGAAAATATCAAATGATTCAGGTGGAAATCCTGTTCTGGGATTTTCCGTATCTCGCCGTAGCTAAAAGGTAGTAATTCGAGATAACCTATCCGCCCCGCCAGGGTTTGGGAAATGCTCTCAAGCATCAAAAAGTTGTTAGAGCCGGTTAGAATGAACCTTCCTCGTTCGGAGTTTTCATCTAAAACCTGCTGCAAATAACTGAACAACTCTGGCACTCGTTGTGCCTCATCAATTATGGCTCCAGCTGGGAGGTTATTGAGGAAGCCTCTAGTGTCATCCAGAGCTGCCTGCCGGATGTCCGGGTTTTCAAGTGATATATATTTCTTATCTGGAAAAGTGGTCCGAGCAAGTGTCGACTTTCCGCTCTGTCGTGGACCGGTCAGTGCTATCGCCTTGAACTGGCTTGCCATGTTCCTCAACACTGTTTCTGCATCACGTGTAATCATGTACAATTGGGAATTAGATTCCCAAAAATACAATATAATTTCAAGCCATTTAGAATCAATGCGATATGAAATGCAATTGATTCTTTTTCAGCAGTTTAATTGTCGAATTAGAGATAACAATGGAGTAAGGTGTTCGATTGAGGTCCCCTCAGCTCCACCGCCCAGCTTTAAGCCGCCGATAATCAGCGGCTTTTTTGTTTTCGATTTCGGATCATTACAGTCTAAGAAGGAATGATTCTTGATCACGAAATATAAGAGTCGAGCGGCCTTCTTCAACACTGAGGTATAAGTCAGTGCCGCTAAGCGCTTGATAAATCGATGGAAGGGAGCCTTGGGAAGAATCTTCCTTCTCAATACCAAAATTACGAACTTCCTCCGAATTTATCACGAAGGCTGGGTATTGCTGCCTTTGCAGATTAGGAAGTCTTACGTCGCAGTTTGGTTGCTGGATTGAATTTGCTCCCGGGACCTTGATTTGTTGCGGGCTGCCAATCTTGACTGGCTCGCCTGCTAATCGGTAACAAAAGCCTGTTGAAACTGCCCTATGACGCTGACAATATGGGCGAAGTTGTCAAAGGCTCCCTTTTGCGACGTCGTTAGGAGTTCGTTTATCCCTGTGCCCGAGGAGAAATGGTATTCGGAATATCTGCACCGGGGTAGCTGCCGGTTGTTCTTGAACCGACCGTCCGGGGAGCCGTCTTTGTTGGTATATCTCCAGGTATAGCCTACTATTTGGGCGTCAGAGCTAACGCCCTCCTCCTCGACGAAGGTGCATTCACTTGCCTGGATATTCAAATTTTTATAAAAGACGGAGGCGAATTGCCCGTTTCGCTTAATCAGGAGTCGTTCCGGAAAGAAATAAAGATCGGTATTTTTCAATTGGATGTTCGGAATTGAAATATTGGTCCGGAAAAATCGGGCGGGCTTTTTATTTGTTGAGAACTGTTTGACCGGTGTCCGGGTGACGAGGTTGGCGGCGCCGGCATTCCGCTTATAGTCTGCGGTCCGCTCGATATTCAGGTACTGCCAGACCTTTCTGGAATGAAGCAGTTCAGCGAAACAGGTCAGGAATTTTTCGTATACGATTTGGACTTTATCATCGATTTCATAGTGGATAGCGACGAGCAACCGGGCCTTGTCCTGTTTATAGAAGACTACTCCGGTAAATATAAAGAAGATGGAACCGATGACCGAGAGCGAGACAACATCTTTGCCGTCCGCTTCGAACCTGGAATGAGACCCGACGACCTTTGTCACAGAGTCGACGTGGGAGAATTGTTTGGAAATGTATCCGGTGCTGTCTCCGAATTGGATCTTGTTCCAGGATTTATCGGACGTATCGACGATAGTAAGGATCTGCCCGTTGGATGCTGTTCCAAGAATAGCACTATTCATGTCGGGCTGTTTCCGGATATTAACGTTTTCCGTTCCATTCGATGCGAGAAAATAGTCTGTTCTCACATCATCATATGCATGTTGGCTAAAATAGGTCAAGAACACGATCACCGAGATAATGGCCGGCGTGATACAGAACCACCTGAAATAGGAGATATGTCTCGCCTTCGTATTCAGTTCATCGACAAATGCCCTGGAATCGCTATCCGTTAATTCCTCGATGGCCGCAGAGGTGATGGTATGCGAAAGAGGTGTGGGTGAGGACGGAGATGGTGTCTCGTATCTTCTGGTCGGTGGTCCGGAAGGCATGATTCTCGTACGATAGTATATGCCATGTGTACCGAAAGTTACGTACGTGCCTCGCGGGCCGCTGGTGATCCTTGCGCCTTTTGTCCCAATGGAATAGCTGAGACCTGATTTGGAAAAGGTCAGTCTGCCAGGACCAAATTTTATAGATTTTCTGAAATACCAAGGCATAGAGGAATCGGGGTTGGTTAATCGATGGTGGCCCGAAATATAGGGCTTTTGTAAGAAACCATGTAGCGTGAAATGACGTTTTTTTTTCACCTTGTCGCTGCAGGTCCGAGTGGCCATGTCATGATACTACTAATTACGGGAACCCGTAATATCGGATGATGGGGAGGCGCTATCTTTCCCAGTGACTTCTATGCTGAGTCGGTCCAACATATTACGGCGGCGGCTGAAACGCTGGCTGATCTACGCGGGATGGGCAGTTATCGTGGTGGCGAAAGCCTTTTTTTTGCTTGTGACGGGTTGCCGGAAACTGAAGCTGGAAAAAGTGATGGTCAACGATGCCTTTCTTCTATCCAACGGCTTGCTCGTGCTCCAGTGGAAGGCCAAACGTTTGCTTTGGGTTATTGTCCAGGATAAATGGGTGGGGGGACGCGGTAATCAGATTATGTTGTTTACGCCGGGTGCGGAGACGCTGCTGTCGATCCGCCTTCGGGGTTTGTTTAGCAGTTATACACGTTGTTTTTCGATTGTTCCTGTCGCTGCTCTCGAAGTGGGGACGCCGTCGGTGCCGGAATTCGCGGTGCGGCTGGCGGCTAACCAATTTTATCCAGTGGTTTCTACCGGACTGATGCGAATTACCGCAGTCGTTGGCCGAAGCATTGCTCCTTATTTTGCTCCCATGGAATTCAACATACCTTCTATTCAAATCGATAACCATGATGACAAGAGATTATTATAACACGCCCCGGTCGACGCGGCTCATGCGGCTGCTTTGGAAGGCTGCGGGCGGTGACCGATATATCCTCGAGCGCGCGACTTTCGCCGATCAGATGAAGTACATGTGTCTGGGCGGGGTGGTTAGCGCCACCGGTATTATGGCGTCACTTGCAGGTGGATTTGCCTTTTACACCATTTTCGAACCGAAAGGGTCGGCGATCGAACAGGGCTTTAGTCTCGGGACGTGCATGCTCTCGGTCTTTTTTGGGTTTTTCTGGGGTCTGATGATCTTCAATATCGACCGGTTCATCGTGACCAGTACTGGAAAAGGAGATGGAACGGAGGCGATCACCTGGGAAGAGTTCAAGGGGGCGATCCCACGAATCCTGATGGGAGCCATTATTGCAATGACCATCTCGAAACCGGTAGAGATCCGCATGTTCAAGACCGAAATCGATGCGCGTCTGTATGAGGAGCAGCTGAAGGTGCAGAAGGAGTTTGAGAAGCGGACGGCGGCGAATTTTGAGGACCGGCTAAATACGGTCGATGTAGACCTGAATAAGGTCGGTGCGGCAAGACAAGAGTTGATGGATCGAATCAAAAAGGCCGAACAGGATTATCTGGATCAACTGAATGGCCGGACTGGCGTAGCCGGCGCGGGTAACGGGCCGTTATCCAAAGCATTAAAGGTCCAGCTGGATAAACTCGATCAGGATATGACGGATTTTGATCGGGCACATGCGGCGGAACTGACAGCGGCTGAGGATAAACGAAAAAGTATCCTGAAAGAAAAGGAGCAGGCCCTTTCCGAGAACGTTACCGTGGCTCATGGGCTGGATGGACTCCTCGAGCGGATCAAACTGGCGGATGAAATCGCGGGCTGGGGGATATCACTGTTCGTCACCTTACTCTTTCTGGCCATTGAGCTCACGCCGATCTTTTTCAAGCTGATGCTGGTGAAAACGCCCTATGATTACCTGGAAGAGAACATTAAAGAGCTGATCAAGGCGGAGAACGGGATCGAAGTACGTTATGACTACTATAAGGACAAAAAAGGACAGGAGCGTCACCTGGTGATCCATCATCAGGCGGAGCGGTTGATCCATGAAAAGGCGAAGGCTGCCGAGGCACAAAAGGAACTGATAGACTACGCCATCCAAAAATATATTGGGCAACAAAAAGAACGGATGGATGAACATCCGGATCAATTCATTAAACAGCTGGGGGATGCCTGATCAAAAAATACCATTGTTGCTGAGCGTACTTTGTCACCTTTCAGGAGAGGATACACGGATTATTATCGACGACGAAGTGAATGAGGATGTGGCGAGGCAATTTGCGGGAATCGGTTTCCTGGCGCTGGTCATTTTTGTGCTGTCTTTTTATAGCAGCGTTCATTTTTTAGTGAACTTGTTGAACGGAAGTTACCCGGTCGCCCTCGCGGTTGGGCTGTTTTGGGGCGCCATGATCGCCAATATTTACTATCTGTTGTTGTTCACGATCACCCCGCCGATGTTGAAGGGCCGGGAGCACGCGGTGCATGGTGTTCCCGCGGTAGTCACTGCTGAAAAAAAGGGTTTGTCTCGTCTTTCGCTTGGATTCAGGTTGCTGTTTGTGATCCTCCTGGCGGTAGTAATCGCTCAGCCCTGGCTGGTGACAATTTTCGATACATCGCAGTGGATCGAGCAGGAGCGTAGGGCGTACCGGGTAGAGTTTGCGCGACTGGCTGCGAAGGTGGAGTCCGATGAGAATGCTGTTGGACAAGAGGATAGCATGACGGGAGACCGCAGGGAGATCGACCGGCTGCTGGCGGCGAACAATTTCTACACCCGGAAGATCCAATTGATCCATCGCCACTATCCGGGGGCTTGGGTAGTAACGGGGATTGTCGTCTTGTTCTTCATTTTGCCCATCGGACTGAAATACCGAATCCGGAATGGATCGAATTTCTATAGGGTGAAACGGGAGGTGGAAGAAAGCCTGGTGCTGGCGCGTTATGCCCATTTCAAATCGCGGCACGCGGCCATCTTTGCCAGCCGCTACGGGATCATCACGGACTGGTACGAATCATGCACGGACGCGCCATTCAACACGCGTAGGAAGGGAGAAGATCAGTGCCGGGACGGGCAGCAGATGTTGCTCGACAAAATTTATCCTACCGGGAAGGATTCCGAAGGCAACAAATATCTCGCGGGGGAAACGATTTCGTGATGGCCATTACCCTTTTCATATTGCTGTTGATCTGGCTGCTGTACCGGGTTTTCAGGAAAGGGAAGCCGGCGTCTCCAAATGTGCCGTCAGAAAAACCGGTAACCACGGACGACTCTGTTAAGATGGATCGGCCTGCCGTAAAACCCGGGTGGGTCATTCAACGTCATACGCGCCATTTTGAACGCAAGACCTATATTCGGGGAATACTGCTCGCTAAGTTCCATGGGGAACTGGATTACCTGAAGGACCTCGATCAATTTGTCCGGGAACGTTTTTTCGATTTCCAATTGTATGATGCACGGATCGAACAGGCCGAATTCAGGAAGAACAATGAGGGCCCTTTCTCTGAAAGCGAAGAAGGCGATGTCTATCCAGGACCTGTGGAGCCCAACCCATTGCCTTGCAGCGTCTCCTATCTGGGGATCAGCGGGGAATTCACCATTCTGCTACAAAATGCACGGCTATCCCATATCGATTTTAATAAATACCGGAAGCTGCACATGGAAGAGGATGACCTGGTTTTTGGTACGATCGAAGCCAGGATCACCGGGCATATCCTCGAGCAATTCACAGAGGAACACGAGGTGCAGTTGTCCGTCGTGGAGGAGGCGGCTCGCGTGGCCGGACCAGTGTTTGCCGAAAACAGGAGGACGGCAAATAGTTCGGTGTCTGCTCGCGAGCATACTGGGAAAACAAAGATAGAGGGAGGATACCGTTGGAAGGAGTTTCGGGCGATCGGTGGGGGAACGGCGGTTTGGGGGAGTCCATCCTATGTGAAAAGTGACGGTTTCGGTTGCGGGGGGGTGATCGGGTTTATTTTCCTGGGCTGGCTATTGATCGTTTTTCTGTCTGCGATCGGGGCACATGGAGTAATCTTGTTGCTGTTGCTGGTGGCGGTAAGCTTGTTGATTAGTTTCTTTTCCGGCTTGTTTCGCCCGCTTCTATGGTTGCTTGTTGTGGCGATGTTGGTTGCGGGGGTGGCATCACTGACCAGCCGGGTCGCATATGGACCGGATCGACAGTCCGTCGTCTTCGCACATGATCAGCCGGACGAGACGGAGCGGTTAGTTCGGGAACGATCTGGGAGCGGCGGCGAACCGGATAGCGAGAAATGGGATTCGGTCATCTTGCATCACCGTGTTTGGAAGGATGATGGGGGAAGTGTCTACGAGGGTGACATATGGGTCCGCGCGAGCGATATGACCGAAAGCCGGGCATTTAAGGATCGACTGACGGTTTCCCGCGAACCGCTGGTGGGTTATGATCAGATGCTTAATGCGCTGCAAACCAATGACAGTTCCCGGTTACCCGGGGCCTACTCGTTGCTGGACTCGATCCGGATGCGCCACCCGATGGACGCGGTCCGGTTTGCCGATGTAGTGGTCTGCTTTGTACAGGATATTCCTTACTCACTGATTCTCGATGGGGACTGCAATCCGGACCTATATGCGGACCCGTTTACCCGAAACTATCTCCACGCAGCGGGCGCCTCCTGCTCGGGATATCAACGTTTTGGGATCAATACGCCGGTGGAATTCCTGGGCACGATGAAAGGCGATTGCGATACCCGCACGCTGTTGTTGTTTACGCTGCTGAACCATTACGGGTACGATGTAGCGATCTTAAGCAGTGAAGTTTATGGCCATTCGCTGCTGGGGGTTGTCCTTCCCCTACCGGGTGTTGTCTATCCATACCGGGGTAAGAGTTATCTGCTATGGGAGACGACGACACCGGGGATGCCTCCGGGGGTCATAGCCCCGTCGGTGAATAATCTGTTCAACTGGAGAATTTCCATCACTTCAAAATATGCTTTATGATCGTAGTGAAATATGCTTTTTTGTTTGGCTGGACGCTGATCCTGCTGTCGATGGTGATCTTCGTCATCCGGAGTCATCGGTTTATCCGGCGGAAAAAGGAGGCCGATCTGAATAGTAGCGAAGCAATTTATATACTTGCCTTGCTGTTGACTGCCACGCTGGTGTTGATTCCCGTGCTGGAGACGTTGGCCATCGATTTTGATATTGCGCAGAAATTCTACCAGGGCAGGATACTGGTGACGCTAATTAATACCGGAAGCCTGATCTCGCTGGAAGGGATGGCTTTCTTTGTACTGCTGTTCATGGCCGGTCGCGGGCTTTCGACGCTGTTTTTCTTCGGCAGGAAGCCACTTGTGGAATTTGCGGCGAATAATATGCCATATGCGCTGCTGCGGGCCGGGCTGCTCCTTTGTCTGAGCCTCCTGTTTTCTCCCCTTTGTTCGGCAATTTATCAGTTGTTGCTACCGGCGATCTCCACTCCATTTTATCGGTAGGATCTTATTGTTCGGGATGGATGTGGTTTCGGATAATGTATTCGGTGATTGGTCTTAGTCGCCATTGCGGATCGATAGGGTGGTCTCCGCTGTCCGTATAGAATTCGTAAGTTTTCCGGTAGCGGACATACCAGAGGGATCCGATCGAATTGGTGGTGATAGTGTCCGGCCGGGTTATTTTCCGGAAGTGGGCAAGCTTTTCGGAGTCCAATGGGGTGACCAAGGTGTCGCCGTGTGGCTGGCAGGAGATTGGTTGGTAGTGGTCTTCATCCCAGAACATGCAGGCCTGGTGGCCGATGACGATGGGGGCGGAGGATTTATGGGGCCGGATCGAATAGACAGTCATTCCCAGCGCTATTGTAATGGTGATCACAAATATGATCCTTCTACGCCTTTTCTTTTTTGCTCCCTCCCGCACTATGGGCGGAGTGGGGGGAGTTTCCATTTCAGCGTGCTTCCGTTCGGGGTCTTCGGGATAATTTTTTCGAGGGTTATAAGGCCTGTCGTTGAAGTCGATCAGCCAGGCGACAAGTTCGACGATCTTATCGTCGGGCCTTTTCGTTTTGCCCCTTAACAGGCTGACCAGCGGTTTGAATTTATTGATGTCATGTACCTCGATCGCCTGCAAACAGGCTTTCTGGTCAGCTGCCCCGTCGAAGAAGGCCCTTAAAAGTGCCTGGTCTTCCCTGGTACCATACCGTGCCCTGCACACATCCAGGCAGGCTGCCTTTAAACTTGCCGGTGACAATTGTTTCATGTCAACAGGAAGGTCATTTTTCTCGCTCTTTTTATGATAGTCGGCGAGTACCGCATTGGTGTAAACCGGGGGTAACATTTCGGCAAGTATAAGGAAAGAATCGGATTTTTTGGAATCGATGGAACATAACCGGGATTCGATCGGAATGATCGGAATGATCGGAATTATCGGAATCGTTTGCGGCACAGGGGGTTGCCCGGCTCTATTTTCGTTCACGGATCGATCGACACCTTAGTAGCTACGCGGTGTCTTGTACAATCGGTCTTTCGTGGGAGCGAAAGCGGCGGCAGTCGACTGGCCTGGGAAGCAGTAACCGACTACCGCAATCCTCCCACATCCTTCCCAACGGCAGGAAGCGCTTTCTGCCGGGCAGTCAATGCCGCACCGGTTGTTTCGCAGCCGGCTGTAGCGATCCGATCATTTTAAAAATTCAAAACAATGTTTGACTTGTTGATAGGCATTCTATTGTCCGCCATGGACAGTACGGGTGGAGATACCGGTGATATCCCGCCTACGCCGCCCCCGAACGGCCACTAAGGGCCCGCCAGGACGTAAGCGACTAAGGCAAGAGCGATCTTGCCTTAGTTTTTTTATCTTTAGGCAAAACCCTATTCCTTGAAGTCATTCAACCTCCTCCTCAGACTATCGATGTTTCTCCTTATGGCTTGTAAGAAAGAGCGACGGGCTCTTCCCGTGATACCCGGTTCGGATTATACAACGGGTATATCCCTGATGAGCGCGCGTCCCGATTCTGCCTATTACTATTTTAACAAGGCAGCCACGGAGTCCCGGGATAGCCTTCAGATTGCCCAGGCCTATAACAGGATGGCCCTGATTCAATCCCGGGAAGGCGATAATTATGGCGGCCAGGAGGACCTGTTGACATCTCTGAAGTATTTGCATGAAGACCGCGACGATGATGCCTATTGCTTGGTCTCGGACTATAATGGGCTGGGGAATACAAGTCTGAACCTGAAGAACTATGACACGGCCATCGCCTATTTCGATCGCGCATTTCAACTGGCCAGGGACGGGCGCTCGAAGACCGTCGCACTGAATAATAAAGCCAGGACGTTTCAGGAAATGAGCAAGTATGCGCAGGCTGCCGCTATCTATGATTCCATACTCCCTCAAAGTAAACCGGATAAAAAGGAATTCGCGAGAATATTGACCAATCTGGCGACTGTCCGATGGCTAAGGGATTCCGACTACCGGGCGGCTCCGGATCTTTTGATGGCCTTGGAGATGCGAAAAGCGGAAAAAGACGATTGGGGCTTGAATTCCAGTTATGCGCATTTGGCGGATTATTATCGCCACTCGCAGCCGGACTCAGCGCTTTACTATGCCCGGGCGATGTATGCGGTGGCGAGCCGGCTTGAAAGCCCCGATGACGAGTTGGAAGCGCTGGAGAAATTAATTGCGCTTGGCCCCGTGGGAGAACTAAAACCCTATTTCGAGCGGTACCGAACTCTGAAGGACAGTTTGGAGACGGTGCACAACCGCGCGAAGAATCAGTTTGCGCTGATCCGGTATGATGCAGAAAGAACGAAGACCGAAAACCTGCGTTTAGAACGGGAAAATGCGGAGAGGAGGGCGGATGCTTTGCTGCAACAGGCGATCAGTGCGGGGGCAATAATGGCGCTGATTATTCTGATCGTTGTTGGGCGCAGCTGGTACCGGAAGCGAAAACGTTCCCTGGTGTGGGAGAAGGAGCGGGCAATCCGGGAAGAAAGGTTGCGGACTTCGCAGAAGGTGCATGATGTGGTCGCCAACGGGCTTTACCGGGTTATGATGGAGATCGAGCATGGGGAAAAGCTGGAAAAGGAACCAATGCTCGACAAGATCGAGACGCTGTATCTGCAGTCACGGGATATTTCCTATGAGCCGGCCGGCGCTCCTGCCGGAGATTTTCAAACAAGCGTTGACCAATTGATGGCCCCATTTGCCGCGTCGGGTACAACGGTGCTGATCGTCGGCGCTGACCTGGCGGTTTGGGACCGGGTGGCAAAGGAAACAAAAATGGAGCTGTTGCTTATCTTGCAGGAGTTCATGGTCAATATGGATAAACATAGTGGTGCCCGCAATGTGGTTTTTCGTTTTGCCTGTAAAGGTGATGGGTTGACGGTCCGTTATGCGGATGATGGTGTCGGGTTACCCGCGGATTTTCGTTTGGGCAACGGACTCACGAATACGGGAAACCGTATTGCGTCAATGGGCGGTCGGATTACATTTGAGCGGAACAGCCCAAAAGGGACCAAAATCATCATTGACCTTCCAAATAACTAGTCGTTGAAAATAAAAAAAGTACTGATAGCGGAGGATCACCAAAGCTCCAATATTTCCGTCCAGAAGACGTTGGACGAGATGGGGATTGGCGATCCGGACTATGTTTACTACTGCGACGATGCCCTGGTCAGGATCCAAAAGGCCAGGGAGGCCGGGAATCCTTATGATCTGCTGATCACGGATCTGTACTTCGATGCGGATCACCGACCGCAGCAGCTGTCGGGAGGGGTTGCACTCGTCGATGCGGCCCGGGCCGCGCAACCGGAGCTGAAGATATTGGTTTTTTCTGCTGAAGGGAGGGTTGGAGTGATCGATGCGCTTTTTAACCAGCATTATATTGACGGATTTGTAAGAAAGGGCCGCGGCGACGCGACTGAATTGAAGGTCGCGATTGGTCAGGTTGACGGGAGCGAGCGGTACCTTCCACCGTTTTATTTACGGGCGATGCGGCATGAGAATCTGCACAATTTTTCCGAGTACGATATTCGAATCATTACATTGATGGCGGAAGGCATGCGGCAAAAGGACATCCCGGCATATTTGCGCGAGCACCGGATCAGGCCTTCTGGTCTAAGCAGTCTGGAGAAGCGGCTTAACCAGATCCGCGAAGCGCTAAGCTGTACGAACAACGAGCAGCTGGTAGCTTATTGTAAAGAAAAGGGTCTGGTATAGACGGGAAGTAAGAAAATTTGCCATTTTACGGTTTGCCGTAAGGTCGACTATAGTTACCTACGTAAGTTTGATGCATGGAGCTGGGAAGGTTGTCGGAGCGCCATGCGAGAGAATCATAAAGATTCAAACCCCTAAACCTTTTTATTATGAAATCACTGATTCTTGTCCTCCTGCTTAGCGCCGGCGCCAGGTGCGCCCCTACCAATGTTTATATCTGTGATAGCTCTAATGCGACGCGGTATCATCTGGTGAAGAATTGTCGCGGGCTGAGCAATTGCAGCCACCGGATCATTACGGTGACGCTGGAGGAAGCGAAGAGGAGGAATTTGACGTTGTGTAAGTGGGAGAGGTGAGATTGTAGCAGCCCAAAAACGCGGTAGAAAGCTGGCTACAGTTTATTCATTAACCTAAATAAATTGATATTTATGGCGGCAGCATTTATTGAACACAGACCACATGCATCCACTGAGCATGTTCCTATTTCCCATTATGTAGTAATCGTCAACGGAAGTGAGGTCGGTGGAAATTTTTCGACTCAAGGTGCGGCAAAGGACTACGCTTGCAAAAAAGGTTACAGACCTGTGCACGTAGCAAGACAGCGACACCTCCAAGACAGAGCGCAGCCTGCACATTGGCGAGTGGATCCTTGTTAATAAAGTCAAAATTGTTAAACACTATATGAAAGTACGGCATTCCCTTTGGCTGGGACTTTTTATAGTCTCCTGCAAAATGACGCCGGTGAAGAAGGCACAGTGGCTCATCGACAGTGCGGTCAAGGTATCTTTGCACGATTACAAAAGCTATGAGCCTGTCGTGTTTGGCAAATTGGATACGGCTTATTCAAAAGTCGAGGACAACCCCGAGTTAAAGGACCTCCAGGAGGCATTTGATAAAGCGAACAGAGACGGAGAAAGCGAACTAGAGGAAGCCAAAATTTATGCCGGGTCTTATTATACGAGAGATGAGGCTGAGTACCATAACAGGCTTGCAAAGATCGATTTGGTCAGGATGATAGGAGTGCAGACTCGCATGGACAGTTTGAAAAGGACCTTTGTCCCCATTGTGACAGGCTGGAAAATGGAACACAGCTACCGGGCAAAGAGCCTGGGCGGGAATTTCGGCATTCATCATTATATGTATTATTTCGACCCGGGTCTTTCCACGATACTGAAGTATGAAGATGTTGGAGAAAAGCAATAAAAGCTGGCTTACCTTGGATTTTAATAAACTTAGAAATTATGAACATGACAATCGGTGGGCTGATCGCTATAGTTTTCGTGGCCGCGGCCATCGGATGGCTGTTTTGCTTGCTTTTGAACCGGGCACGGCATGTTGGAGCGATAGGCAGGTTGCAGAAAGAGGCAGCGGGGGATCTGGCGCAGTCCCAGAAGGAGCTGGAGCTGGTTAGGGCTACGGCCGGGGAACAACTACAGGGTCTTAGACGTGATGTCGATCGGTTGCAAGACGAGAAAATCGCCGTTTCGAATGGGTTGACCATGAGGATGGGTGAGATCGCGGAGTTGCAGAGGAGCTTAGCGACTGCGACCGCCAATGCGACGGCGGCGAACGAGGCGACTACTGGCAAGGTGGAGGAGTTGAAAGTCGTTCGGGAGGAATTGGCCGGGGCGAGGCAAGAATTGATGCGGTCGGGGCAGTCGCAGGCGCAGGCACTGGCGGACAATCGAGCGCTTGAGGGAAGGCTAAAGACGCAGGTAGAGGAGGTCGATCAGCTTCAAAAGCGGTTCGCGACGGAATTCGAGAACATGGCAAATCGCATCCTGGACAACAAGACGCAGAAGTTTACAGACTTGAACAAAACCAATTTGGAGGCGGTCCTTGGACCGCTGGGCAAACAGATCATCGAGTTTAGGGAACAGGTGAGTAAGGTATACCAGGACGAATCGAAGGAGCGGTTTTCTTTGGGAGAACGCGTGAAGGAATTGAAGGAACTGAATGTGATGCTTGGGCAGGAGGCGAGAAATCTGGCGAATGCGCTTCGAAATGAAGCCAAGACGCAAGGACGTTGGGGCGAGGTCATTCTCGAGACCATACTGGAAAGATCGGGGTTGAGAAAGGGTGAGGAATATTTCATGGAGCATCAGTTGTATGGTTCGGATGGACAACCGCTGCGGGCGGAGGCCAGGGGGACAAAGATGCGGCCGGATGCGGTAGTGAAATACCCGGATAGCCGCCATGTGATCATCGATTCGAAGGTTTCGCTGACCGCCTTTGTCCGGGCAACCGAGGCGGACGATCCGACGGTCATTCAGATGGAGTTGGGGGCGCATTTGCAGTCCGTGAAGAGCCATATAGTCGAGCTGCAAAGCAAGGCGTATGACGATTATGAAAAGACACTCGATTTTGTCATGATGTTCATTCCAAGTGAGGCAGCATATGTAGCGGCAATAGAAAGAGAGCCGGATATATGGCAATTTGCGTATGAGCGTCGCATTCTGTTGATAAACCCGACAAACCTGATCGTTTGTTTGAAATTGATCGTCGATCTCTGGAAACGCGAATATCAGAACCGGAATTCACAGGCGATCGCCGAGCGGGGGGGTAAACTCTATGATAAGTTTGCAGGGTTTGTCGGGAAGTTGCAATCGGTGGGAAAATCGTTGGATAGCGCCCGAACGACTTATGATGAGGCATTCCGGCAGTTGAGTACCGGGCGGGATAATCTGGTGGCGCAGGCAAACAAGCTGAAGAACCTGGGGGTGAAGACGGGAGGCGGGTTGCCTGAGGATATGGTGGCGGGTGCGTTGACGGAAGATGAGGGGGGCTTGCCGGGTCCGGAAGAGCCGTCGCTGTCGTGAGGATCGGAATGGGGAATCTAATGCTGGAGGATTTTCAAACCACCGGCCGTTTATTTCTTGTATGTTTGTCGGCATAGGTGACAAGTAATCGAACCTTTTATTTCTTCTGGGCTGATAAGCCATGCCACTTGTTCGTCAGTATCAGGTACGCGTAGCCCCCGGATCGAATAAGGCATCAATTTAGCTATAACAACTGTTTTAGTTCCTCGATCATCATTTTCAAAGGAATAGCAGTTACTTCTTTTGATATTCGAAAACGCTCCGTTCCCGCGTAGACAAAGTAGCGGTGGGTTGCGTTGACGTCCTCGCAACCAATTAAAAACCCTTTGCTTGCGGATGGTGACATAGATCGTTTGATTTCTATGGCGATCATTTTTTTATTTCCTGCTTCAATCACTAAGTCAATCTCAGCTCCTGCGGATGTCCGGTAAAAATGGGGAGAAACCCATGATGGTAAATCCCCTAGTAGGTTTTCGATTACAAACCCTTCCCAGCTACCGCCAACAGCAGGATGTCCCAATAAATCATCATAGTCTTTTATTTTTAGCAGAGTGTGAGTGAGACCGCTGTCCCGAATATACACTTTCGGCGCCCTGACCAGTCTTTTTCCAGCATTTGAGGCCCAGGGCTGCAGCTTACGAACTAAAAAAAGGTCTTCCAATAGATCAATATAGCGTCCTACGGCTGGCACACTAGCTCCTAATCCTCCCGCAAGTCGACTCACATTTAGAAGTCCTCCCTGAATATGGGCCAGCATCGTCCATAGTTGCCGTAAAGTTGAGGCGGGTATCCGCGACCCAAATTGTGGAACATCTCTTTCCAGATACGTACTGATAAATACTTGCCTCCAAGTGAAGCTACTATTGCCATCGATAGAAAGAAAGCTATTGGGAAAGCCACCCCTTAACCAGAGGTCATCAAATCGGCTTGCATCAATTTCGGTAGGTTTTAGTCCTGTAAGCGTGGCATATGAAATCCTTCCTGCCAGACTTTCTGAAGACTGTTGAAGGAGATCAAGTGAAGCAGAGCCTAATATCAAGAATTGGCCCACTCTGTGACCCGCTCGTCTACGTCGATCAATTACTCCGCGGAGTACGGCAAAGATATCCGGGCTTCTTTGGACTTCATCGAGAATAATAGGACGATCCTTATGTTCTTCAAAGAAAAATTCCGGTTCTTTTAATTTGTCCAGATCAGTTGGCGACTCCAGGTCCAAATAAACGGGTTCAGGGCTGATAGACTGCGCAATTTGAAGGGCCAGGGTAGTCTTGCCTATTTGTCGAGGCCCCAAAATACCCACAGCCGGAAATTGCTGCATGGCCTCCATGATACTTGCTTCTAGCTCTCTCTTAATCATCCTTGCAAATTTAACGATTATCGTTTAATTTACAGGGTATAGCCGGTTGGTTATTAATTGTGGCTAATAATCAATTGTTTAGCTGCTTCAAAAATTCGCTTTTACCTTACAGAATGGCATGGAGTCTTTAGCTCGTGATCAACGTGAGTAGGCGTATTAGGTGTTCGATAGAAGTCTCGTCAGCTCCACTAATGTTGGATGACCACTTTCGTCCCCACGGGCGCGATGCTGTACAACTCATCCATGTCCTCATTCTTTAACGAAACACATCCGTTGGTCCACATCTGATAGCCATCTACCGCGATATCATCATGCGGCCACGTCCCGTGTATGGCGATACCGTCGCCGATCGTTGCGGATCGGGGGATAAGACCAGAAGCTTTGCGCTTGTTGAATTTCGCTATATCGGCCGTTGTAGGATAGTCCAGATCCATGATCCTGTCCCACTTTTCATGTGGTCGTTTGCTCGCGATATGAAAGGTCCCTTCGGGCGTCTTACGGTCTCCTCGCATCATTTTGTCGTCTAAAGATTTACTGCCGAACACAGCGGGGTAGGTCGCATACCAGCCGTCTTTGTCGTACACCTTGAGCTCATAGTTGCTTTTGATTACCACAATGTAGACTTCTCCTCTGCTGGGACGATTGGCGCGAAGGGCGAGACGCGGTGCGTACGGGCCGTAGTAAATACGCCTGGCGGGCGCGCTGGAGGAAGAAGGCGTAGGCGTGGTGGACGAGCCCGACGACGAAGACGTTGGACTTGCCGACGAGAGATGAAGGCTGCCACAGAAGGAAAATTGACTGAGTATCAATAGGGTACAAAAAACCCTCCAGCTAAGTCGCATGACAGAGGTTTTATCCTTTTTTAACGAGACAGGGCCCCAGATTATTTCGATGTGTAAAACTATTTCGAACTGTATAAACGCTTGTTTTTCGGAGGCTTCTTTATTGCCTCCAAAAAACAAAAAAAACCCGCCGGGTCGGGCGGGCTGGTTCATTCTCTGTTAAGGGGCAGAGGGTATGCGCAGGGTTTTCATAGGTTTGGAAGCGGCTTCCAGGACATGGATCTACGGTTTCGGCAGGGCTTTTTGGACGTTGGATCTTAGCTACGGCACTTTTGCTTTTGACCACACAAAGATGCGGCGGGTTTCGGGGTAGGCAATAGAATTCTACGGCTCATTTGTGCCTTTGATCAGGAAACTTAGCAGGGGTTAGGGACAAGCACTTAGGGTCGAGTAGAGTCCGAAGGCCGGGGTCGTAGATTTACGAATACTCACCGGATCGGCTTGTAATCTTTGAAAAGGTTCACTTTCGTTGATTCAACAAGGCTTCGGTAGGCGGCCCATTTGCCCTCGAAGAATGCATTGATCTTTTGAAGGGCGTCGGCTATTGCCTTTTCCGCATTCGCAACCATTGTCTCTTCCTGCGTGCCCGGCAGTGCCATTTTGCTTCCGATGGATTGCTCGGCCTCCCGAAGTTGGGACATCACCGTTACATCGAATGGATTTCTTGCCAATCCCTGCCGATCGGAGGTTTTACCATTGATGAAATCCCGGATCGATTTAATTTCATCCTGCATTTTGGTCGTCATCTTCCTCAGGGAATCGGCATCTTTCCCTTCAATGCCGCGCAATTCGGTTTGAAGTTTTGTGCAAACTTCTTCCGACTCCGTCAGTCGGTCCATTCCTTCGGTTAGTCGGTCAACGGATTTTCTTAAGCGTTCGTATAGGGCTCTTTGCGCCGACCTGATCTCATTTCGATTGCCCAACCTCGGATCATCCTTTACCGTTACAAGAGTCGAATCGGACGTCCCGGCATAAGTGATCACGAGTTTATAAGTGCCGGGAAATACGAGTAAACCTCCCGGTTCCTGGGCAGTGGATGGCAGTTTTGGCGATCCCGGTTGACGAAAGCCTTTTTCTTCCATTCCCCAATACTGACGATTGAAGCCGCTGTCAACACCCCATTGCAAGGATCTGATCAATTCATTTTTATCGTTATAGATCCTCACCCTGACGCTGTCGCCTCTTTTGCCTGCGCCGGGTATCCCTTGTCCGAGTCCTGCTCCGCCAAAGCCACCAGCCCTTCGACGGCCGCCACCCTGTTGTTCTTCGGGAGCCGGGTTTGGTTGAGGTTGCCGGTTATCCTCCTTTGCCTTTTGTCCCTTCGGTTTATTGATGAAAAAGGAGACTTCGGCTCCGCGTCGCCTGTTCTCGGCCTCATACAAACCGTCCACGCTCCATTCATAACCTGTAGCGGTCCTGAACTGCGCCTGATATGCGTCGGGCGCCGGAAAAATGTTAATGGGGCTTGTGATGGCCATTCCTTTATCGGCTGCCAGTTTTCTGAACGGACGTATATCGTCGAATACCCATAGCGATCTTCCGAATGTCGCGACCACCAGATCGGCCTCTCTTTCCTGTATGGCCATATCGTATGTGGAAACGGAAGGGTAACCATTTTTCCATTGCTGAAAAGTCGATCCGTTGTCAAAGCTTATCCACAGGCCGTTCTCCGTGCCGACAAAGATCAGATTGGGCTCGACAGGATCCTCGATCATACAAAGCGCGTAACCTCTAACCTTGGTTTCATCCACCATCCTTTTCCAGGTTTTGCCATAATCGGTCGTGCGGAACAGGTAGGGTTTGAAATCGCCACGGCGATAATCGTTGGCCACGACAAATGCCTCGCCTGCATTGTATCGGGATGCCGTTATCTGGGGTATCCAGCAACCCAAGGGCATGCCCGGGATCTTGCCGCGGAAGTTCTCCCATGTCTTGCCGCCGTCCCTTGTCAATTGCACGTTACCATCATCTGTTCCCGCCCAAATGGTCCCCTGTTCCTTTGCCGAGGGGGAAATAGTAATGATCGTGCAATGCGTTTCCGCGCCGGTAATGTCCAATGTCAGGCCGCCTGTCGTCTGAAATGCTTTGATCTCTGTCGTATCGTTGGTCGTCAGATCGGGTGAGATGATTTCCCAGCTGACCCCTTTGTTCGCGCTCTTATGCAGGAACTGGCTGCCGAGATAAATTGTCTTTTTGTCGAATGGGTCCTGCGCCATCGCCGTATTCCAGTTGAATCGCAGCATCAGTTTAGGATCCAGGGGCGGCGGTTTTATGAACCAGCTCTCCCCTGTTTTCCAGTTGCGGCGATCGATATTCCCTCCCTGGCTTTCGCTGTATACCCAGCTGGCGTCTTCTGCATCCGGCATTACATCGAACCCGTCACCGCTGCCGATATTATCCCAATAATCATTTCTGATCCCGCCATTGATCCAGGTATAGGCGGGGCCGTGCCAGCTGCCGTTATCCTGCATGCCCCCCATTACATGATAGGGCATCTCATTGTCCGTATTGATATGATAGAATTGACCTACGGGGATCTTGTCGTCAAAGGTCCAGTTCCTGCCCCGGTCATGCGTAATGCCGATGCCGCCGTCATTCCCTTCAATCATGAAGCTGCCGTTCTTCGGATGTATCCACCAGGCATGATGATCCGGATGAATACCCGAATAAGGGATCAATGTAACGAATGTTTTACCGCCGTCTTCGCTTACTTCCACCTGATCGTGGATGTTGTAGATACGGTTCTCATTTTGCGGATCGACGCGTATATCCTGGAAATAAAAAGGACGGTTCGTCACCACTTTGGGATCATTCGTAACAAGCTGCCATTTAGCGCCGCCGTCGTCGCTTTTATACAAGCCATTTTTTGTTGCTTCCACCATGGCATATACACGGCTTGGCTGGTTGGTTGCGAATGCCAGACCGATCTTTCCATAATCGCCTTCGGGCAGACCATCGTCCTTGCCTAATTTTTTCCAGTTCTTACCTCCATCGATGGTCAAATACAAACCGCTGCCGGGGCCGCCACTCTTGAAATCCCATGGCGTACGGCGGTGTTGCCACATGCTTGCCAGCAGGCGGTTGGGATTGGATGGGTCCATCACCAGATCGGAGCAGCCGGATGTGTCATTGGTGTATAAAATTTTCGTCCAGGTATCGCCGCCATCCGTTGTTTTGAAAACTCCTCTTTCCGGATGTATCCCATATGGGTTTCCAATGGCAGCGACATAAACCGTATTGGGATTGACCGGATCGATGATGATGCGATGAATATTCCTTGTATTCTCCAATCCCATTCTTTTCCAGGTTTTGCCCGCATCCATACTTTTAAATATGCCTTCGCCGATATTGACGGAGTTCCTGGGATTTCCTTCACCTGTCCCAACCCAAACGATATTCGGATTGGATTGCTGAATGGCAACGGTGCCTATGTTCTGTGTTGGCTGTTCATCGAAAACCGGCGTCCATGTACTGCCGCTGTTCTCCGTTTTCCACACACCGCCCGATGCCGAGCCGAGATAAATGATATTGGGATTGTCCAGGACGACATCGATGGTGGTGATCCGGCCACTCATGCCGGCAGGGCCGATGTTGCGTGGCTTCAGGTCTTTAAACTGTTCGAGGCTGACTTTTTGTGCGGTTGCAAACAGACAAACGAAGGCGCTGCATATGCATAGCAGGGTTAGTTTTCTCATTGAGCGTGAGGTTTAGATCGTTTAAAACTATCAAAAAATATCACCCGGATCACTTTTAGCGCCAATTTTAGCGCAATTACTTGTAAATGAGATGTTTGTGTGGTAATGATCCGGGTTGTCAGTGGCAGAGGTTTTGCATCGGTGTTATTGCATGCTCTCACTCACTAACTTAAAATGATAATTTATGAAATCGAAGATTCACGAACGCCCTGGAAAATCAATTATGGGCGTGAGTAAAAAGACAAACATCATTAAGCTGGCAGTACTTCCGATGATATTGGCAGGCATGTTTTTACCGCGGGTATTGAAGGCGCAGGATGAAACTCAGGAGAGAATAATCAAAGACAGCAAAAGCGCGAAAGCGTCCTTCCTTAAGACAGATCCGTCCATGGAAAATCTGTTTAAGCATTCCGCCGGCTATGTAATATTCCCGAATGTAGGCAAGGGTGCGGCAGGCTTAGGCGCAGCTGCGGGCAAGGGAGCGGTAAATGAAAAGGGAGTCGTCGTTGGTACCGCCCAGATGAACCAGGTAACTGTCGGCGCACAGGCAGGAGGACAGGCATACCGGGAAATCATCTTTTTTGAAAACCAGGATGCTTTGGACCGCTTCATGCACAACAAAATTGAATTTAGCGGACAGGCTTCGGCCATAGCTGCGAAGGCGGGTGCATCTGCCAATGCTAACTACAGGGATGGCGTAGTTGTATTTTCACAGGAAAAGGGTGGATTAATGCTGGAGGCTTCCCTGGGTGGACAAAAGTTCACGTATAAGCCTTTGAAATAGGTGCGGGGCGTTCGAACGAACTCGGTATGGCTCAATGAGCCTCAGGCCGCTGGTCTTCAGCGGCTTTTTTGTAGATGGGCCGGCGGTCGCGGTGTGGCAGTAAAAGGACGATAGTTTTCCCATTGCCACGGAATCGTTACGTCAGCCAGCTGTCCGAAGAGTTTTTGGAAAATGCTTTCTCCATTATCGCTGTTTGTCATAACGATCACTGCTGCATGTTGCTGCGGAAGACACAGCGCAAAGTGCCCCCATCCATCGTCGTGTCCTTCCTTAAAGCACGCCTTTCCGTAAGGCGTCAGGAACAGGCCCCATCCCAATCCATATGAAAGCCGGATAGCTTGGTTGTCCCGGGTCGTTGCCGTGTCGAGGGAGGGAAACTGTCTACGTGAGAAAATGCTCACCTGCGGCGTCAGCATCTGCTGCATGGCCGTGGCCGAAAGTCCCTCCCCACGCAGGACCGCAGCGAAAAAGCGACCAAGATCGCCAATGGTGGTCTCCATTGATCCTGCCGCATTGGGTTTCGTCCTCTTTTTATTGGGGATCGTATCTCCCTTCGCGAGATGCCCGACGGCATAGTCGTTTTCAAAAGATGGTTGCCAAACGTAGCTCGTCCGCGTCATGCCAAGTGGCTTAAAGACATTTTCTTCCGCTAATGTCTCCAAAGACCTTCCGGTGATCGTCTCGATCACAAACTGCAGAAGGGTCAGCCCCTCGCCCGAGTAGGCATAACGCTGACCCGGCGTGAAAAAGAACCCGAGCTTCGCACCGCCCTTCGGGTTGAACCACCGCCAGTTCGGAAATCCGGTGGTATGATCCAGGCAATGTCTGCCGGTCAACAACTTCCAGCGATCGTCGCCTGCCAGATCCTTATAGTTGTCATATTCCGGCAACGGGCGCGGGAGATATCGAAACAAGGGCTTATCGAGATCGATGATCCCCTGATCAACCAGGCGCATAACCAGGTAGGCAAATACAACCTTGGATAAGGAGGCGCCATAAAAACAAGTGGCTGTATCGTTATGCTGTCGCAACGGCTTGTTCCTGTATCCATACGCCTGCACATAAACGGGCCGGTTATCCTGGATCATCGCGAGGCAAAGACCCGTGACCCCGGCAGTATCCATCAGTTGTTGGACCGTCCTATCGATGTCCGATGTCCTCATCCGCCTGCCGTCGGGCCGCATGATCGTCGTTTGACCTGTAGCGGATATGCCGGTTGCCAGCATTAGAAAAGGGATAAGCAGCTGTTTCATGGAAGGTTTGTCAATGAAGGGTGATAGGTGCCGTTAATTGCTCCAGGTGTTATCCTTTTCATTCGCATCCATAAATATTCCGCCGTCGAGCGTCAGGGATTTTACGGTTTTGCCCGTTTTTATTTTTACAGCCGTTTCCTTTTGATCATGCTCCCAGACTTTTGGCGTCTGGTGAAATCTTTCGGTCGTGCCGTCGTCAAATGTGGCAACCACGTCGAAAGGAACGGCGAATCCCCCGATGTTCCTGACGGACAGGCTATATCCTTTTCCGGCTTTGTCCACTTTGGCCAGGTCGAGGTCGATATAACCGGGCGTAAAGAACCAGTTATAGAAAAACCAGTTCAGGTCCTTTCCCGATCCCTTGCTCATCGAATAGAAATAATCCCAGGGGATCGGATGTTTGCCGTTCCAGCTATCCATGTAATTGTGAAGCGCCTTGCCGAACAGTTTGTCGCCGAGCAGATCCTTTAACGCCAGATAGCTCAGGGACGGCTTGCCATAGGCATTATTGCCGGCACCGAATGTAACCTCGGGGCTCGGGGTAATGATAGGATTCTCTTTGTCGTGCGGGCCGTGGATCCAGCGGGCAACCCGAAAAGATTTATAAAACTCATCTGCCGCCGCCTGGCCCTTTTCGGAAATACCGATCAGGTATTCAAAAGTCGTGGCCCACCCCTCATCCATAAAGGCGTAACGGCTTTCATTCGTTCCCATATAAAACGGGAAGTACGTATGCGCCTGCTCGTGGTCCTGCACCAGCTCGGCAAAACCCAGGTCGGGGGCGTGGCTGTCGTTCATCATCATGGGGTATTCCATATCGGCGAATCCCTGGAATGCGTTCGATTTGGGATAGGGATAGGCAACTCCCGGCCAGTTGTTCGAAAACCAGGCCAGGGAATACCGGCCAAACTGGACTGAATGATGGAAGTCCTGCGATGCGTCGGGAAATGCGGCCTGCATACTGACGCGACGCTGTGTCTTGTTATCGACGACGACACTCGCGGCATCCCAGTCGTAATGATCGCTGATGCCCAACGCGACATCACTTACGTTGGTGGCTGTCCATTTCCAGGTGTTGGCGGCATTTTGCGCGGTAACTTTCTTGTCGGCGAGGCCCTGCGGGGTGGCGATGTGTATCGTCGAATCGCTGGTCATCGATTCCTCCAAACGGGCAGCAGTACCGGGCAGCAGCACCCCGGCAGCGTCGACCAATGTGCCGGTTGCCCAGACAATGAAATTGTCGGGTACGGTTACGTCCAGCTCATAGTCATTAAAATCGTTGTAAAATTCCAGCGAACCCGTATGCGGCTGGGTGTCCCAACCCTTGTAATCATCGTATACCGAAACCCGGGGATAGAAATAAGCGATGTAGAAACTGGTGGAATCGATCACGCCTTCGCGCCCGTGTCTTTTCGAGAGATTGTAATGCCAGTCGATGGCGAGCTTTATCGAATCATGGGGCAGCAACGGTGCGGGCAGATCGACCATTTGATTGGTGGTAACGGCTTTATCGTTATCCCACGGTACATTGACGCCGTTGATCACCATCCTGTCGACTTTGATCCCGGCGGCCGTGTCGGAGGACACTCCGCGACCTGCGCCGCGGTGAACATTTTCGATCAATTTCATGTTCAGGCTCTTCAGCGTGTCGGGACTATTGTTGAAGTAGGAGATCTGCTCGGAGCCGGTCAGGAGTGTGTTTGGCGGCATAACCGTCAAAGAAATATAATAGCGTCCGTGATTTTCCCAGTAGTTCTTTCCGGGCTTGCCGGTCAATGAACGCGTGCCGTTATCATAGGCCTTTTGTATCTCGGGAGGCATCGTGAGTGTTTGCGCACCTGCGTGGGATAAAAAAGCCAGGAGGATTAAAGCGAGGAAAGTAAGTGGTTTTGACATGCCGGGTGTTTTGTTGAGAAATTACCGGGTAAATGTATTGAAATTCCCGCGGAGTGATTTAGTATTTGCCTACCTGGCCTTTCACATTGTCGAATAATTTTTTCGAATCGAAGGCGACGCCTTTTTTGAAAACCCACCGCACCCGGCGGATATTCGTGATGTCGCGGGATATATCGCCGTCGACGACGACGAGATCGGCGCGTTTGCCGACCTGGATCGAACCGATCTTGTCTTCCGGGCGACACCGACAACCGGAAAAAGAACATGCGCAGGCTTTCGGGAAACATGCTTAAAGTTAATGCTAATGGGGCAGAAGGAAGCCGACGATCTTAGGAGCCGCTGACGGCGGGAGCGGGGGGCCGCGGGGGTTTTTGACCGCTCTGTCCGTGTTCTAGCAGCCGTAACAGCCGGTCCGTCTGGGGAAGGATGAGGATGCGCGTTGCGTGGCTGATCGGACGGGCCGTCGTATCGCCGGAGTCCGTCACGGGCCAATCGGTTTTACCTGCCGCGGTCATCCTGGCCGGCGACACATGGTCGTTCTGCAGGATACGGACGATGGCGGTGGACCGTTTGACACCCAGATCCCAATTGTCGAGGACTGCATCTGTCGGTTGCACCGCACTGTCTACACGGGCTTCGATCATGAAATCGACGTCGGGTTGATCGTTCAGTGCGCGAGCGAGCCTGTCGAGCACAGGTTTTGCCTTATCGCTGATGGTATAGCCGGCGCTGTCGCCGTTGAACAGGAGGCTATCGGAGAGATCGGCATGGACGGCGCCATTTGCGAGCCGGATATCGACATTTTGTTCTCCATAGCCTCCGATGGCCTGTTTCAGATCGAGCAGCACGGCAAGGTTCACCGAATCGCGATAGGTGATCGCGGAATGCAGTGCGATCATATAGCTGTCCCTGGCACCCATGTTGTCGAGCGACCGCCGGATACTCTCCGCCTGGGCGCTGCTGACCGCGGACAGGTCCTGTAATTGTTTTCTCAGTTGTCCGTTGACCTCCTTTGCGGCGGTCAATTGCTGGCTCACATCTTTATTCTGCTCCTGCAGGGTCGATCGCTCTTTGCTCAGGCGACCATTATCGTCCTGGCAGGCTTTCAGCGTGCGCATAGACTGGGTATACAGGGAATCGGACAGGTGGACCTGCTGTTCCGAGGCCCTGAATTTTCCAGCGGAGACACAACCGGCAGAGGATAGTGCAGCGGAAGCTAAAAAAAGGAGATAGACGGATCGCATAAAAATGGGGCTATTTAGCGGGCACAAAGATAAGACCTTTCATGGCACGACGATCTTGAACGGGTAAACCGTATCTTTATGGCAACCATTTTCCATGAAGTCATATTGGATAGTTCTTGCCGGTCTTCTGCTCTCGTCGCCGGTCATTGCCCAGCCGTCCTCCCGAATGGGGTATACGATCACGGACTATGGCGCGATCGGTGACGGAACAAGGCTCAATACCCTGGCCATACAACGGGCAGTGGACAGTTGTTCTGCACACGGAGGCGGAAGGATCATCGTTCCGCCGGGTAAATTCGTGACGGGATCCATCCGGCTTTTCAGCAATCTGGAGTTTTGTCTCGAGGCCGGGGCGACGCTGATCGGCAGCCCGGATAACAAAGACTATCTGCATCAGAAGGATTTTGGCTTCAGCGGTCCGGGGGCCGGATCGCGTACGGGTATCCTTTTCGCACACGACGCTGAAAATGTTTCGATCACCGGTCAAGGCACGATCGACGGGAGCGGCGATCTGTTCGTCTATCGGGACAGTTTACAGCGCGGCACCGATTTCAATCCTATCTATACCCGGCAGGGAAGCGGGTATGGCGATCCCCAATTCGGCCGCGCGGACGGCCCAGTTCTCTGGAAAGGGGACTATGAGAACCGGCCCGGCGTCATGCTCATCTTTGATGGCTGTAAACACGTACGGGTGCAAGGTATCGGGTTGCGGGTATCGCCCAACTGGACGATGGCCTTCCAGAAATGTGATGACATCAGGGTACATGGCATCAGCATCGATAATGATATGTCCATCCCGAACAGCGATGGCGTCGATCTGTATGATTCAAAGAATGCCGTCATCTCGGATTGTGTGATCAATTCGGGCGACGATGCGATAGCCCTGATCAGCAGTGACAATATAACCGTCGGCAACTGCGTGCTGCATTCCCGGTCCAGCGGTATCCGCATCGGCTACAATGTTTTCAATCATCACAACTCCGGCAACCTCCTCTTCGACAATATCCGCATTTATGATTCCAACCGGGGCATCGGCATCTTTCAGCGCATGGACGGCGACATGACCAATATGATCTTTTCCAACGTGATCATCCAGACGCGGCTACATACGGGAGAATGGTGGGGCCACGGCGAGCCGATCCACGTATCGGCAATACCCGGTCTGGGCAGCAAGACGGTGGGAAAGATCGGCAATATCCGGTTTTCGCACGTCGTGGCGCGGGCGCAGACGGGCATTGTATTGTATGGCTCCGCAGACAGCAGGCTGAAGGATATCACGCTCGAGGATATCGATCTGACCATCGAGCGCGGCCCCTTAACGGACAGCTATGGGGGAAATATCGATCTCCGTCCCTCGAATGATCTCTCCCTGGCGATCTTTCGCCACGATATTCCTGCCGTCTTCGCCCATGGCGTCGATGGATTGGATATCCGGCATTTCCGGGTGCACTGGGGCTCGAATTTGCCGACCTGGTTTCAGCAGGAGGCGGCGTTTCCCGGCTGCACCGGGGTCAGGGTGGAGGATTGGCGGAATAGTCAGGCTCGTTGATCGGCACAATAATTAGCGCGGCGTGTGGCGGTGTGCCCTATCTTCGGGGTATGCAAAACCATCGGTATTCAATCTTTCTATGCTGTCTGCTGGCGGTACTATCGGGTTCGGGAGCGGTCGCCCAGCCGGAGCTGGAACCCTGGGGCAATCTCACTGGTATCCGGGTCGAAGGACAGCTGTTCGGGCTGGCCACCTGTTTACGCCTGGTAGATGCCGACGGGCACGAACTGGTCACGGCCAAGGAGCGGCAGAACCCGCATTATTCGCATATGCATAAAGGATGGCTCGTCCGCACCAACCTCGACAGCATGTATTTTACCGAGAGCGTGGAAGACGGAGGCATGGGTGTGGCGCGCATCGATGTCGCGTGCCAGGCGCATGCGGATAGAAAGATGAAGGGTATCTTTTTCCAGATCGTGTCTTCTCCCGATCAGAAGGTGAAGGTACAGGTGCAGCCACCTGGTGAAGCCCCCGAACCGTCAGACGTGCGGACCGGTCCCCCCGGTCGACGGATCGAGATCCCGATAAAGACCGGCGACTGGCGCAATGGCGATACGGCGAAGCTATCCTTTACCATTACCGTCAGCGGAAACATAGATCGGCGACCTGCGAACGTGCAATTGAACACCTCATCGCCCGGCAGGCCCTTCGACGGCGTCGGCGGCAATTTCCGCATCCAGAATACCAGGCTGGACCCGGTGGTGATCGCTTATTGTCTGAAAAATATGCGCGTGGCCTGGGGCAGGGTAGAACTGCCATGGCGTCTGTGGCAGCCCGTTAAGGACAGCGATCCGCTGGATTCTGCGAGGGCCGGCCTTCTGAACCCCGCAGTCCGGAGAGCCATGGAAATGGCACATACGCTTGCCGAAAAAAAGATCCCCTTTATCCTGTCGGCCTGGTTCCCGCCCGACTGGGCGGTCGTAGGACGCGTGAGCATTCAGCAGCCGGGACCCGATCACGTATGGGGAAACCGGTTGAACCATGACGAGGAAACGCTTATCTATCGGTCCATTGCCGACTATATCGTTTTTCTGAAGGAGCACTATGGAGCCGAGCCGAACTATTTTTCCTTTAACGAATCCGATCTGGGCATCAATGTCCGGCAGACGGCGGAGGAACACGACGCGCTGATCAAAGGGTTGGGCGCTTATCTCGCCTCGCGTGGCCTCGGTACACGCATGTTATTGGGAGATAATTCGGATGCGACGACCTGGTCGTTCATCGGTGCGGCCATGGATGACTCCGCCGCGCGGCGGTGGATGGGTGCGGTGTCGTTCCATTCGTGGCGCGGCTGGGACAGCGCGACGTTGAAAAAATGGGCGGATGCGGCGACGAGGCTCCGTCTTCCATTGCTGGTGGCAGAAGGCAGCATCGATGCGGCTGCGTGGCATTATCCCGACATTTTCAGGGAACCGGGCTACGCGTTGAAAGAAATAGGGTTGTATATCCGTCTGCTGGCCTTGTGTCAACCGGCGAGCATCCTGCAATGGCAGCTGACCTCGGATTATTCGCTCCTGGCGGGTGGCGGTATTTTCGGTGATACGGACACGCTCCATCCGACGCAACGCTTCTGGAACCTGAAACAGCTGTCGATGACGCCTCCGGGGCTTTTCGCAATGAGTGCCGGCTGCGACAGGCCCGGTATCACTGTTGCCGCGTTGGGGGATAACGTGCGGCATTTGTATGTAGTGCATCTGGTCAACGATGCGGCGACAAGGGAGGTCGTGCTGAACGGGCTGCCGGCGGGCATCAGGAGGCTGCAGCCATACACGACCAATCAGGAGGATGCGGCGAAAAAAGGAAGGCCTGTCCGCGTTTTAGATGGACAGGCCCGGTTCACGATGCCAGCGCGAAGTTTCGTGACGCTGATCAGCGAGTGAATCACTTTCCCACAAAAAGGTTATCTGCGAACTGTTGATTGAAATGGCGCACCGGATCGCCGTTGATGTTGTGGTATACGGCGCTGACGAAGATCATTTTCACGGCGCTGAAAACAACGATCAGCGCGAAGGTGCCTATGGCGAAGAGCGCAATACCCGCCAGCGGATGGATGAAAAAGCCCAGTGCGACCGAGGGGATGATGAGTATGAGGATAGCCAGGAACTGAAGGATGCCAAAGCTGAAGCTGGACGTCAGGCTTTCTCCCCATTTTTGTTTCATCAGCGAAGCCGAACGCCTGAAGGCGGCCAGCGGTCCCAGTTTTTCGTATGCCAGCACCGGCACTACGAAGAAGGTCGCAACGGACCATACGATGCCGATCAGGCCTGTGACGAACTTGCCGATGTTGCCAAGCTTGTCCTGTATCGCCCGCAGGACCGTGCCCACGGTCGCCGCAAAAACCGCCCACGCGAAGATCGTGCCCACGCGGGTGAGCGCAAACCGGAGGCCCTGACCGACGGTGGGTTTTTCACCATTGAAGTACAAATGTGTACAATGCACCAGTGCCGTATTGAAAAAGACGATGATAAAATAGTTTACCAGGTAGTACCCGAAAACGAACAGGTAATTGGTGGCTGTGGCCGTATCCCGGTACCGTAAAACGTCCCAGTCCCAACCAGCAGAGGCGAAAACGATCATTACGAAAGACGAAATGACGAGCAGCATCGAGATGCAGGATAAGATCGGGAAGAGGATCAGCTGGCGATTTTCTTTAAGAACTGCGAAGCTGTCGAGTGTCAGCTGCCAGCCGTTGGACATACGTGTGAATAGACTCATGGATAGGAGATTTAGATGTTCAATATAAGGTAAACGGCCGGATTTTGCAAGCCGATAAACTCCTGGTCTACAGTCTGTTCTATTTCAATTCGATCCACACCGGCGCATGGTCGCTGGATTTCTCCCAACCGCGGACGTGCTTGTCGACACCGGCGGCGGCCAGCCGGGGGGCCACCGAAGGGCTCAGCAGGAAATGATCGATACGCAGTCCGGCATTGCGGCCGAAGGCATTGCGGAAATAATCCCAGAACGTATAGATCTTTTCTTCCGGGTGTAATTTTCGGATGGCATCGGTCCATCCCTGGTCGACCAGTTTTTTGAATGCGGCGCGTGTTTCGGGCCGGAACAATGCGTCATTCACCCAGTTCTCCGGTTTGTAAACATCTATTTCTGTCGGCATGACGTTGTAATCGCCCGTCAGGATGACCGGTTTGCCCGTGGTCAGCAATTCGGCCGCATGTGTCGTCAACCGGTCGAACCAGCGGAGCTTGTAATCGAATTTCGGACCGGGTGCGGGATTGCCATTGGGCAGATAGAGACATCCGACGACCAGGCCTCCGGCGTCGGCTTCGATATACCGGCTATGCATATCTTCCGGATCGCCGGGCAGCGCGCGGCATATCTCTTCGGGCATTCCGTCGCGTGACAGGACCGCAACGCCATTCCAGCTTTTTTGTCCATGCCATAGCGCATGATATCCCGCATCGCGGATGGCTTGTTCCGGAAATTTTTCCTGCGGCGCCTTCAGCTCCTGCAGACAAACGATATCGGGCCCCGTCTCGCGAAGCCATTGCAGCAGCACGGGCAGTCGCCCGTTGATGCCGTTCACATTATAGGTGGCTATTTTCATGATTTCTTACCTTAAATTTAGCAAATTATGCACGGAAGCGTTTTTTTGAAGATCTTTTTGATCACCCTGGCGGTCGATCTCCTCCTCGACTGGTATACTTTCCTGGGTGTGCGGACACTGACGGCGACCTGGACCTCTGCCGTCTGGCGGAACATCGTCAACTGGGGGTGGCTGGTGGCCGTGGTGGGTATTACCGTTGTGCTGGTTACGGGTTTCGGCAACTTCCGTCATCCCAGCGGCATGCTGCCTTTTCGCGAATGGGTGCTGAGCCTTTTTCTGACTCTTTTCATAACCAAGCTTTTCTTTGCGATCATCTTGCTGCTCGGAGATCTCGGCCGGCTGATCTATGGACTGACCAACCGGCTTTTTCGGGCGGACGGAGCAACCGGCGGGGAACCCCTGATACCCGCGCGCCGGAAATTCATCAGCGAGCTGGGCGTGCTTGTAGCGGCGATACCCTTCGGATCATTCGCCTACGCGATGTTGAAGGGCAAATATGATTTTCGGCTGCATAAGCTGAAGCTGCATTTCAGGGACCTTCCGGAAGCTTTCGACGGTTTTACGATCACTCAGATATCGGATATCCACTCCGGCAGCTTTGATAACAAGGGGGCTGTGCAACGCGGCATCGATCTGGCCCGCGCGCAGAACAGTGATCTTTTCGTTTTTACGGGCGACCTGGTGAACAACGTGGCCTGGGAGATCGATCCGTATATCGAACGTTTCGGTGCATTGAAGGCGCCTTTCGGTCAGTACTCGATCCTGGGCAATCACGACTATGGCGATTATATCCAATGGGACAGTCTCGAGGCCAAGGCACGCAACCTGGAGGACCTGAAACAACGCCATCGCGACCTGGGATACCGGTTATTGATGGATGAGCACGTGCTGCTTGAAAAGAACGGTCAACGCGTTGCGCTCATCGGCGTTCAAAACTGGGGAAGGGGCTTTATCCAACTCGGTAACCTGGATAGAGCGCTCGAAGGTCTCGACGACGACATCTTCAAAATATGTCTTTCGCACGATCCCACCCACTGGGAAGAAAAGATACGCTTCCATCCCACGACGGTCCATCTGACGCTGTCGGGTCATACGCATGGCGCACAGTTCGGCGTCGAATCGGACCATCTGAGATGGAGCCCCGTTCAGTACCGTTACCTGGATTGGGCGGGTCTGGCGAACGAAAAGGATCGCTACCTGTATGTCAACCGCGGATTTGGTTTCCTCGCGTTTTCGGGTCGCCTGGGCATCTGGCCGGAGATCACCGTCATCACGCTGAAGAAAGGGGTATGATCCACCGTCTACAACGCGGCGAATACCTGGCTGTAGGTAGTCAGTTCCTGGCTCTGCTGGAAATAGACCGCCGTAGCGATGAATCGCTTCACATGCATCTGCGACTCTTTTGGCAGATAACGTTCGAGCGCCCAGAAATTCCTGCTGCCGCTGCGGTGGATGGCCTTGTATACCGGCAAGGGGCCGGCATTGTATGCCGCCAGTACGAGCAGCCAGTCTTTGAATTCGCTGTGCAGGTCGCGCAGGTATTTGGCTGCGGCCCTTGTGCTTTTGTAAATGCTGGTCCGCTCATCATAAGAGCCGTTCACTTTCAGTCCCAGGTCCCTTGCGGTGCCAGCCATCAATTGCCACGGCCCTTTGGCGCCGACGCGGCTGACGGCCGTTGTTTTCAATTCCGACTCGATGACGGCCAGGTACTTCAGCTCGGTAGGCAGTCCGTAGTGGTCGAGGACGGAGTCGATGATAGTAAAAGGTCTGCTGCTGCGCTGTTTGATCATTGCAAGATCTTCGTCGTTGTGCCGGATATAGGCATCCACGAATTTCAGGGTATGCTTCCGGGGGATGACAAAGGCGCTGACGGACCTTACGGCCGTAAGCGAAATTTTAGTGCTTGCAGGAGGCGCTGCATTCGCCATCTGCGTGGAGGGTTGACCTGAATTGGCCGCCGTGGGCAGGCCGATAACCAGGGTGAGATACACGGGTACCTTCAACATCGTTTTCATTTTAGAGTAAAACAATGCCGGTCCCAGGAATGGATGATTACTAAGTGAGAGGGTTAAACATAGAGTAGTGGGGGATGTACGCCCGCCGTGGGTACGGTGAATGGGTTTTTCATTCACGGTGGCATTACCTGACGGGTAAAGATAATATCCGCCGGCAGCATCTCATAAGTAGTTTTACTAGGGAAATTACTATATTCGGATATGAGAAAGCCGTTCCTGCTCCTTGCATTCCTGCTGAATATCCTGATTGTCAAGGCTAAAGATTATACCGTTCAATCCCCGGACGGATTGCTTACGTTACACATAAGCGTAAACCTGCATACGCAATGGGCTGTCGATCTGGACGGCCAGCCGGTGATCATCCCGTCGGAAATTTCGCTTCGGTTGTCCGACGGTGAAATACTGGGCGATAATATGAAGGTCGTTTCCGCCCCCACTCAAACGGTCGACGCGGGATTCATACCGGTGAACTACAGGAAATCGCTCATCAGGGACCATTATACGCAGCTGATGCTGAATGCCAGAGGCGACTACAGTCTTGTTTTCAGGGTCTATAACGACGCCGTCGCCTATCGCTGGGTCTGCCGGAAAAAAGGCGAGCTCATCGTGCAGAACGAAGAGGTCAATTTCAATTTTGCCGCCGATGACCGGGCGTTCATTCCTATCCAATGGGATTACCGGGCCGGCAAGAACTTCAATTCCTCTTTTGAAGCGCTGTACCATGAGATCAATCTCTCGCAGATGCCCAGGGACTCGCTGGCATTTCTCCCGTTGCTGGTGGATCTCGGTCAAAACAGGAAGGCGGTGATCCTCGAAGCCGATCTGCAGGATTATCCCGGCATGTACCTTGGGCTGAACGAAACCCAAAAAGGGCTGAAGGGGGTATATGCGCCGTATCCGCTGGATGTGGCATTGCATGGCATCAATTATATACCCGGCGCGCGGGCGGATTATATTGCCAAAACGGCGGGCCCGCGCAGCCTGCCCTGGCGTGTCGTCGTCGTGAGCCGGCAGGACAAGGACCTGTTGAACCAGGACATCGTTCAAAAACTGGCCGAACCTTCGCGGCTGACAGACAGCAGCTGGATCAAACCGGGCCAGGTGGCCTGGGACTGGTGGAATAACTGGAATGTATCGCATGTGGATTTCAAAGCCGGGATCAACACGCCCACTTATAAATATTATATCGATTTTGCCGCAGCCAACCATATCCCCTATATCATCATGGATGAAGGTTGGTCCAACGATCTCGACCTGACGCAGGTGTCATCGCGCATCGATCTCCAAGCGATCATCGACTATGGCAAACAGAAAGGGGTGGGGGTGATCCTCTGGGCCACCTGGTATGCCGTCTCGCATCAGATGGACAAGGTCTTTCCCTATTATTCCAAACTGGGCGTGAAGGGATTCAAGATCGATTTTATCGACCGCGATGACCAGGTGGCGATCGCTTCGCAGTATGATATTGCGCGCGTGGCCGCCGCTAACCGGCTGATGGTCGACTATCACGGCACGTCCAAGCCGGCGGGCTTGCAACGTACCTGGCCCAATGTCATCGGGTACGAAGGGGTCAAAGGCCTGGAGAATTTCAAATGGGCCGATGAAGACCAGCCGCGGTATGTGGTGACGATCCCTTACATCCGGATGATGGCGGGCCCGATGGACTATACGCCCGGCGCGATGCGCAATGCCACCCGGTCGGCATTCCGGCCGATCAACGATAACCCTATGAGCAAGGGGACGAGGTGCCAGCAGCTGGCGGAATACATCGTCTTCGAAGCGCCGCTACAGATGTTATCGGATAACCCAACCACCTATATGAGGGAACAGGAGTGTACCGATTTCATCACGAAAGTGCCGACCACATTCGATGAAACAGTGCCGCTGGACGGGAAGGTCGGCGAATACGTGGCGATCGCGCGCCGCAAGGGTGACACATGGTTTGTCGGAGCGATGACGGATTGGACGCCGCGTTCATTGACGATCGATTGTTCTTTTCTGCCCGCCGGCAACTATGAGGCGGAGATCTTCGAGGATGGCGTCAATGCCGACCGCGATGCCACCGACTATAAGAAGATTGTCAGGCGCGTCATTTCCGGGGACAAATTGGCCATACGGCTGTTTCCGGGCGGCGGGTGGGTGGCACGGATTTATCCGGCACGATGATCACGTGAGGCCTTCAATGAAGCCGCCGACTCGCGCATAAGCCTTTTGAATTTTTCGTTCTCCGACTCTGTTGCTGAGACGGTATTGTCAGCGCCTTCGAAGTAATAGGCGGTCGCAATGAATTTTTTGACGTGCCGTCTCGACTCGGCGGGCAAATAGCGTTGAAGGGTCCAGAAATTCCTGCTATGCGACCGATGAATGGCGCGGTAGACGGGGCGTGGACCGCCGTTATAGGCTGCCAGCACCAGCAGCCAGTCCCCGAACTCCCGGTGCAGATCGCTGAGATATTCGGCGGCCGCCTGCGTACTCTTATAGTAATTGGTGCGTTCGTCCAATTTCCGGTTGACCTTCAGACCGAGTACATGGGCCGTCGAAGGCATCAACTGCCAGGGACCGCGCGCGCCGACGCGGCTTCTGGCCGTAGCCTTCAGTTCGGACTCGATGACGGCAAGATATTTCAGCTGCAGCGGCAGGCGGTAGCGATCAAGCACGGAGTCGATGATGGCAAAGGGACCTTCGCTTCGGCTCCTGACGCTGACGAGACGATCGTCGTTATTGCGAATATAGCTTGTTACGAATTTCATTCCCTGCTTCGGAGGAACCGGCAAGGTGAACGACTGTTTTTTGGAAAGGACATTCCTGTGCCTGCGGGCGGTTGATAGGGCTGCCGAAGCCGTCTCGCCGGTAGGGCCGGGATTAGCAGCCGAGGGCACACCTACAACGAAGGCAATGCTGCAAACATAAATGGGTATTGGCGACTTCAACATCGTTTTAGTTTTTGCGTAAAACAATGCCGGCCCCAGGTAGTGGATTATTGTTGGTTTAGCATAGCATATTGGAATATTGAAGGGATAGTCCAGCCTTTCCTTGGGTACGGTGATCAGGGTTTTTCATTTTCGGAAGACTGTGACGGAAGTCCAAAGATAGTTGCCGGTTTCCGTATGCCATAGGGGGTTTTACGAGGGGACTTACCTCCCCGGCCGGCGGAATTTTTCGTGTTTTTACGATTGGCTTCGCGTGGGGAACCGATAGAAAAAGATGCCTGCGGCAAGTATGAGCCAGCAGCAAAGCGGCAGCTGAAACCATTGTTCGAGCGAGCTTCCGGGGTTATGCCCCGCCCAGTTGTATAGCAACCAAAAAGGCACAAAAGTAAGGAGGGCGGTCCATGCGCAAAGCAGCAGTCGTTGGGTGGGCACGGATAGCTGGCTGCTGTTCAGACAGGCGGCACCGCCCCAGAAAAAGAGGGCGCTGGGCAGTGAAAGGATGAAACCGGAAAGGATCGCCGCAATGGTAAAGCCATAAAAATTCAACAGTCCTTCGAGGTCGGACCAGGACCACGCAAAATACAACACCGGTCCGAGTACAAGGCTCGTGAGCCAGACCTTCGCACAATAGTAAAGGACCCTTTTGGACATAGCGGCGCGTTGCGTTCACCAATTTACCAAATATTTCGTGACGGAGCGGCAGGCCAGCTAATTGCTTTAGCAGTTTTTAATGTTTAAAAAGCGCAGGAATGACTAACTTCCGGTCTTGACAAAGAGCAAAGGCCATGGCAGAAAGTGAACATATTCTAACGATCGACGTCGGCGGCTCGCATATCAAGGGAACTATCCTCGACAGGGAGGGTAACCAACAAATGAAGTACAAGAAATTGGTGACCCCGGCGCGGGCGACGCCTGAAACGGTGCTGAAGACGATACTTGCCCTTGTCGGCGGCATGCCGGGGTACGATAAGGTGTCGGTGGGGTTTCCCGGTTATGTCCGCAATGGGATCGTTTTTACAGCTCCAAACCTGGAGAACCAGCACTGGAAACAAGTCGAATTCGGACAGCGGATCAGCGACGCGTTGCGCAAACCGGTGAGGCTGGTCAATGATGCCGATCAACTGGGGCTTGGCGTGGTCAGCGGCAAGGGTTTTGAGTTGGCGGTCACACTTGGCACGGGTTTCGGGACGGCGGTCCTCATCGACGGCTATCTCCTGCCGCACCTGGAACTGGCGCATCATCCCATTCATAAAGAAAAGGACTATGATGCGTGGATCGGCGAAAGGGCCATGAAGAAGGCGGGAAGGGAAAAATGGAATAAACGCGTGGCGGAGGTGCTAGGGATATTGAAGACCGTATTCAATTACGATCGTCTTTACCTGGGCGGAGGAAACGCCTCGAAGCTGACCATGCCACTGGAAGGGAACATCCATCTTTTCACCAACGAGGATGGCATCAAGGGGGGAGCGAGGTTATGGAAGCTGGAGGACAAATATCATATCACGACCAATTATCCGAAGGAAGGAGGGGCAACCCATACATGAATAATCCAGAATCTGAAAACCTGAAAGAGCCCGGGTTCAAGCTGTCGACGTTTTTTGAGATGACACCCGATCTCGTGTGTGTCGCGGGCCGGGATGGATATTTCAAGAAAGTGAACCGTGCCGTAATAGAAAAATTCGGCTATACGGAGAAGGAGCTGATGTCCAGGCCCATCTCCTTTTTTATGCACCCGGAAGACAGGGAACTCACCCTGCACCGGCGCGGCGAGCTGTTGAGCGGCAAGGCATTGACCAATTTCCAGAACCGTTACGTGACGAAGAAAGGAACCGTCATCTGGCTGCATTGGACCTCCATTTATCTCGAGGACAGCGAAGTCGTCTTTGCCATCGCGAAGGATATTACCGAGCGCAAACAGATCGAGCTGGACATCGAAGAGAAATATAAAAAGTTCAAGAGCCTTGCGAGCCATTTCAAGACCACGATGGAAGAGGACCGGAAATTCCTGGCCAAGGAGCTGCATGAAGAGCTGGCGCAGCTGGCTTCCGTCCTGAAGATGGACATCGAATGGGTAAAGAATCATTCGCCCGAGCTGTCCCCGCCATCGATGGACCGCATCGAACATGCCGCTGTCATTTCTCAGATGCTGATCACGACGATCCGGCGTCTTTCCTTTTATATCAGCCCCAATATGCTCGGGCATCTCGGTCTCACCGCCACGCTCGAATGGTATTGCCGTGAATTCACGATCCTGACCGGCATCGCATGCCGGTTCGAGAGCACTTACGACGAAACGAAACTGACCGAGGAGATCAGGATCGATCTGTTCCGGATCTGCCAGGAAGCCCTTACGAATACGCTCAACCATTCGCAGGCGAGCCATGCCACGGTGAAGGTGGAGGACGTTGCGAACCATTTGCAGTTGACGGTAACCGATGACGGCTGTGGGTTCGAGCCCGGGAAACAAAAAAAGAAGGGCGGTCTGATGCGGATGCGCGAGCGGGCCTCATCGATCAACGCCCGGCTGGCGATCGACAGCGGCGTAGGGAAAGGCACGACTATAACGGTGACGATAGACCGATAAATCTTACTGTGCAGAGGGTGGCAGCTCCCCGGGGTGGCGCACGAACCAGACCGTATTGCCGTCGGGGTCCTCCAGGAGCAGGGATTGGTTGCCTTCTTCATCTTCGTTGGGAGGCTGATTGGCGGTAATTCCGCGTTCTTCGAGTTGCCGGGCTATCTCCATCACGTCGCCGCCCCGGAAATGCAGGCGGTTGTTCCCAAGATAACCCTGATAGAGCGCGATGCGACAGACGCCGTATTGCATGACGACGCGTTCTTCGCCGATGCTGCCTTCCGTCTGCCGGAAACCCAATTTGTGATAGAAAGCTGCTGAACGGGCGATATCGGTTACGTTCAGACAAAGCTCGAACCATCCCAGATTCGTGTCGAAGCCCATAGGCAACAATTTTTTCAAAGATAGTCGCCTTACAGGTATTTCAGCCATTTCTTCTACGGATGGGCGGCTTTGTAGGATCAACCTTCGCCTGTTGCCGACCAATCCGAGGTCTGGCTTTCTTCGGTTTCCAGGTTGTCGAAGAGATCGCCCCGGCCGTCTCCGTGCAAGCGCGGATGGTCGTAGAGGATGACCGGGGAGGAGAGTATGGCGCGGTTCGAATCGCCGATGAGTACCGGGAAGGTGCGTTCGTTGACGCATTCTTTGACTGCCTCTTCCCATTCGGGGCCCGGGTTCTGATTGGAGATGAAACGTCCATCGCGCACCCGGATGATGGTATGGGTGGAAACGAAGGCCTGTTTCAGGAGCGTCTCGGGGGTGAGCGGACCCGGCTCGTCGAACACGGTACAGTTTTCAACGCCGACAACGATCCGGAAGGCGTCGTCCATTCCTTCGATCGGGAAGGCCTGCATCACAGGCCTGCATCACGACGCGCCCTTTGAGACCTGCCGGAGATGCCGGTGTCGAAACGAAATAACAGGCTGCCCGGGATTCCAGCAACTTTTCGACCGTAGCCTCGCGGGGAGTGATCTCGCGTTCCTGGGCCTCCCCGGGCTTTTCGATCTGCAGGAACCTGACGCGGACAGACAACCGCATTGCGGGATCGCCTTTGACGATACAGGCCGTTTGCATGCTATAATATAGATGGGAATTGGCCGGGCAATACCGTTCGGGATAGAGTACGCCAAAGGGTTTCGGAGGTCGGACAGCCGAAGCCTGTTCCCCATAGGGGAACAAATTATACCCTTGGTACAACAGGGTATGCACCAACTCCTTCAACACGCCTTCTTCTTCGGATGGATTGATCTCCGGTTTCATAGTTGGGTAAGTCGGTAAGGAAATGTTCACTAAATTGCAGCAAAAGTTGAACCATTTACGTATTATCGGGGATCGATTTTTTTCAACAATGGTTTTCACGGCTGAAAAATCGAAACCGCGCTGTGGAGAAAATTGCCCAACAAAATAAATAAACGGTAGTGGAACAATCTTTGCAAATATGAAAAAGCTAACCCTGACTGCCATCGGATCGCTGCTCCTCGTCCTGGCCCATGCGCAATTCGAAGGCATCCTTTACTACGACTGCACGATCAGGAACAAGACGCTCACGACCATTTACTTATCCAGGGCAAAGGCGCTCCTGGAGGCAAAGACCTACCCGATGAAGGAAGGTGCGGCCGATATCAGCAAGGGAAAGGAGCAGGATGCGCTGATCTTCGATTTTGCAGCCGGCAAGGTCACCCGTCTTTCGCCGCGTCATAAAGTGGCCGTCACCACTGCCATGGGGCCCGTCACCGACGACCGGGCGGCCATCCTGAAGGAAGGCGATGTCACGTTCCGGGACCTGGGGCCGGAGAAGATCGGGGGTTATGATTGCCGTCATTTTGCAGTAACGATCAAGAATAAGAAAAGCGATGTATGGATCACGAAGGACCTCGGGGCCTCGCCTCTCTGTATGGTAGCGCAGTTCGATTATTACCCGGCCGGGTCGCTGCTATATGACAAATTGAAGGAGGCGGGCGGAGAAGGAGTAGTCGTCCGTTGTCAGTCGGGTGATGTCGTCGTCAACCTGACGAATGTGCAGCGAAAAGCGGTACCCCCCTCTTTTTTCGAGATACCCGAGGGGTATTCCAAAAACTAACGGTAGCCGATGGAGTTCCTGCAGGTAGCCCTGAAACGCATCAACTTTACCCAACGCAAGGGCTGTCATCTCGCCATAGCCGGAGAAACGGGTTCGGGGAAAAGTACCCTGCTGAAGACGATCGCCGGCCTGGTAACGCCCGATGAGGGCGCGGTATATTTCGAAGGCGTCAGGGTCGAAGGTCCGTTGGAACGGCTGATCCCCGGACAGCCTGGCATCGCCTACCTCTCGCAATATTTTGAGCTCTGGCATCATTACCGGGTGGAAGAAGTGCTTTCTTATAGCAATGACCTGACTCCCGAAGACGCTGATGCGCTTTACGGGCTGTGTCAAATCGACCATCTTCTCATGCGTCGAAACGACCAATTGTCCGGAGGTGAACGGCAGCGGATCGCGCTGGCCCGTCTTCTCGTGCATCCGCCGAGGCTTCTGTTACTGGACGAACCTTTTTCCAACCTGGATATGATCCATAAACGGCTGTTGAAGAAAGTGATCCGGGAGAGTACCGCAAAATATGACATCACCTGCATCCTCGTTTCTCATGATCCATACGACACCCTGTCCTGGGCAGATGAGCTGGTCCTTTTGCGGGATGGAGAGATCCACCAGCAGGGATCGCCCCGCGAGGTCTATCTGCAGCCGAAGGACGAATATGCTGCGGGATTATTGGGGGAATACAGCCTTCTCAACGGCCGGATTAACCGGCCCGAAGCCCAAACAGCCTTCTTTTTTTCCGAACATCATTAAAATGGCCCGCGCTGCGACGCGGCGCCCTATCTTAGCGCCGTCACAAAAAAATAGTTATTCACCATGAGAAACTTTCTCTCTCTCCTGGCTCTGGCCGTCCTGTTGCTTGGCCAGCAGGCAGCCCGGGCCCAGCAATCGGCTACCCCTCCGGCCAATGGCGCCGGCGATTATGACCCGCATGAAGCGTTTGCACCTATTTTCTATCCTTCCTATGGCGACGACATCCGGTCGGCTGCCGGCGCACCCGGTCCGAAATACTGGCAAAACAGTGCGGATTACAGGATCGACGCCAGCCTCGACGACGAGAACAAGTCGCTGTCGGGAACGGTCCTCATCACCTATAAGAACAACAGCCCGCAGGAGCTGCCTTTTGTCTGGTTGCAGATGGACCAGAACATCTACAGCCTGGAATCGCGCGGCGTGGCCATCACCGATCTCTCCGGCGGTCGTTGGGCGAACCGCAATGCGTTCGACGGCGGTTACCAGCTGAGATCGGTCGAGATCGTCAATGCTGCGACGGGCAAGACCTCTCCTGCCGACTTTCTCGTATCGGATACCCGGATGCAGGTGAAATTACCCGCCTCTCTGAAAACGGGCGGCGTCCTGAAGCTGAAGATCGCCTATGCGTTCAAGATACCCGAATATGGCACCGACCGCATGGGCCGCCTGGAGACGAAGAACGGCTGGATATATGAGTTGGCGCAATGGTATCCGCGTATGTGCGTATTCGATAATGTGATGGGCTGGAACACGCTGCCCTATCTGGGTCAGGGCGAATTCTACCTGGAATACGGGAATATCGAATACAATATCAATGTTCCCGGCGATATGATCGTCGCCGGCTCGGGCGAACTGACCAATCCCGCCGAAGTGCTGACCCCCACGCAAATACGCCGGCTGGCGCAGGCGCATGCCAGTGATAAGACCGTCGCTATCCGCGGCGTGAATGAAGTGACCGATCCTTCCAGCCGCCCGGCGAAAGACCGGCTGACCTGGCGATTCAAATGCACCAATACGCGCGATGTCGCCTGGGCTGCCTCCAAGGCTTTTGCGTGGGATGCCGCGCGGATCAATCTGCCCAGCGGTAAGAAAGCATTGGCGCAATCCGTCTATCCCGTAGAAAGTGCCGGCGATTCCGCCTATGGTCGTTCGACGGAATATGTCAAGGGATGTATCGAATTCTATTCCAAATACCTTTATGAATTCACCTATCCTTCCGCTACCAATGTCGCCGGCATTGTAGGCGGCATGGAATATCCGGGCATCGTGTTTTGCAGCTACCGCAGCCGGATGGGCGGTCTGTGGGGCGTCACGCGTCACGAATTCGGGCACAACTGGTTCCCGATGATCGTCGGCAGCAATGAACGCAAGTATCCCTGGATGGATGAAGGGTTCAATACCTTTATCAATACCGTCGCGGACAGCGCATTCAACAACGGCGAGTATCTGCGTCCCGTCAGAAGCCGGCAACGTATGGCGCGCGCCTTTTTCGATGCCGCCAATCCGATGATGACGATTCCCGATGCCATGCCCGCGCGCGAGTGGGGCACGCTCTCCTATAATAAGCCCGGGACGGGTCTCGAGCTGCTGCGGGAAGAGGTGCTGGGGAAAGACCGGTTCGATTATGCGTTCCGGTATTACGTCCATGAATGGGCTTTCAAGCATCCCACACCCTATGATTTCTTCCATGCCATTGAAAATGCATCGGGTGAGACGCTGGATTGGTTCTGGCGCGGGTGGATGTTCCACAACTGGAAGATCGATCAGGCGGTGACGGGTGTGGAGTATGTTCAGAACGATCCGGCGAAAGGCGCCACCATCACCATCGAGAATAGGGCGAAGCTGCCTATGCCCGTCACGGTGGAGGTGAAAGAAGACAACGGCGCAACCAACCGCGTGCATCTCCCGGTGGAGATCTGGATGAAGGGTGGGGTATGGAAGTTCCATTATGCTTCCACCGGCAAGATCACCGAGGTGACCATCGACCCGGATCAGCGGCTTCCGGACAGCGATCCGGGCAATAATACGTTCAAGCCGTAGTAAGACGCCGCATATCGGCCGCCCTTAACGGGCGGCCTTTTTTTTGCGTTATATTTGTATTATGGCAAAAGAAAAAAAAGTTCTCCCGGCGGCGATAACGATCTTCGGAGCCAAGGGAGATCTGACGAGACGCAAATTGATACCATCCTTTTACAATCTTTTCATAGATGATCATCTGCCGGCCCAATTCCGTCTGTTCTGCGTAGATTTCCTGCCGGTGGCGCAGGACGCCTACCGCGACTACCTTCGCGAGAATGTGGACCAGTTCAGCCGGACCGGCAAGGTGGACGGAACGAAATGGCAGGAATTCGCTTCCCGGATCTCGTATATCCAGGGAGATTTCACGAAACCCGACACCTATGAGATCCTGAAAGGCGAGATCAAAAAATTCGAGACCACGGAAAAAGTGCGCGGCGTCCGTATGTTCTATTTCGCCGTGGCGCCGCGTTTCATCGAACCGATCGCCGATTCGCTCTGCGAACACAAGCTCTGCAACCGCGATACGCACGATCGTATCGTCGTGGAAAAACCGTTCGGAACCGATCTGGATTCGGCCAAAGAGCTCAACCGCTACCTGGGCAAACGGTTCAACGAAAAGCAGATCTATCACATCGATCACTACCTGGGAAAGGAAATGGTCCAGAATATCCTGGCCTTCCGATTCGCCAACCATGTGTTCGAGCCTTTGTGGAACAAAAAATATATCGACTATATCGAGATCAGTGTTGCCGAAGAGGTCAGTGTGGGCAAGCGCGGCGGTTATTATGACAGCAGCGGCGCACTTCGTGACATGATCCAGAGCCATCTGCTGCAGCTGCTTTGTATCATTGCCATGGAATGTCCCGACGCGTATGAGGCCGAGGCCATACGGGACGTCAAAGTGAAAGTACTGAAGAAGATCCGCCCCTTCACCACCGCCAGTGTTTTTACGAATGTGGTAAGGGGACAGTATATTGCCGGTAAGGTACATGGCGAGACGCGTCCTGCCTATCGCCAGGAGGACCAGGTGGCGCCGGACTCGACGACGGAGACTTTCGTTGCAGCCAGGTTCCAGATCGACAACGACCGTTGGAAGGGTGTCCCTTTTTTTCTCCGTACAGGCAAGAACATGTCCAGGCAATCCTCGGTCATCATGATCCAGTTCAAAGAATCCCCTCATAAGGTGTTCAAGGATGACATCACGCCCAACCGGCTGGTCATCAGCATCCAGCCCGAGTTGGAAATAAGCCTGCTGTTCGAAGGGAAGGTGCCGGGTCTGTCCATGAAACTTTTGCCGGTGGAGATGGACTTCATGTACCAGGGCAACTATTCGCAGAACCTGCCGGAAGCGTACGAGGCCCTGCTCCTCGATGTCCTCGAAGGTGATGCCACGCAGTTCATGCGCGCCGACCAGATCGAATGGGCCTGGAAGGTCGTGATGCCAATCCTGAACGCCTGGAAAAAGAACCCGAAAAAAGGATTGCAATTCTATGAATCCGGAACCTGGGGGCCATCTGCGGCCAATGCGCTGCTGAAGGGATATGCCAGGGGATGGTTCGTTCTCGATCATCCCGCCAACGGGGCTACGACCCCTGCGGCTTTCGATGACGTGCATGCGCCGGCACCGGCATAAGTCGTATTTTAGTCTCATGAATCGTCAACACGTTACAGCGGTATTGTCCCTGCTGCTTGCATTCTCCTGGTGCGGACCGGCCTATGCCGTTCAGACCCCGCCCGATACAGCGATCATCCAGAATATCCTTTCCCGCCGCGAGGTCGATCTCGACGGCCGCTGGAACTATATCATCGACCCGTACCAGACGGGCTATTACGACTACCGGCGCAAGCCGTATGACCAGTCTCCTTCGGGCAAGGGCGGCTTCTATGACGATAAAAAGCAGGCGGACAAAGGCGAGCTCGTCGAATACGATTTCGATCATTCGCCGACGCTGAAGGTCCCTGCTGACTGGAACTCGCAGGACGACAGGCTCCTGTTCTATGAAGGGGCGATCTGGTACAGGCGCAAGTTTAGCCTGGTCCCGCAGGCGGGCCGGAGGTATTTCCTATGTTTCGGAGCGGTCAATTATGAGGCGCACGTTTACCTGAACGGGAGGCGGCTGGGGATGCATAAGGGTGGCTTTACGCCTTTTCAATACGAGGTGACCGACCGGCTTGCTGCCGGCGAGAATACGGTTGTGGTCATGGCGGACAATACGCGGCACCCCGACGAGATCCCTACGGTTAGTACAGACTGGTGGAACTATGGAGGCATTACGCGGGATGTCTGGATCGCCTCTGCTCCCGCGGCGTTCATTTGCGACTATCAGCTGCAGCTGAAGAAAAACGATCCGGATATCATCTCGGGTTATGTACAAGTGTCGCGGGCCCTGGGTGGAGCGGCCGCGCCCGGCGGGCAGGCGGTTACCATCGATATTCCCGAAGCGGGTGTCCATGCCTCCGTAACAACGGACGGTGCCGGCAGGGCCGCGGTGTCCATCCCTGTCAAAAAATTGGAATACTGGTCACCGGAAAACCCGAAGCTGTATGCCGTGACATTGAAGACAGGCTCCGATCGGATCGAGGACAGGATAGGATTCCGGACGATCGCCGTAAGAGGAACGGATATCCTGCTTAACGGCAAACCTGTTTTTCTGCGGGGCATTTCGATCCATGACGAGGACCCGCTGATCCCCGGCCGCAATCGCGGCGAAGGCGATCTTCGCATGCTGTTGACATGGGCAAAGCAGCTGCATTGCAACTATGTCCGCCTGGCTCATTACCCGCATAATGAGATCATGCTGCGGCTGGCCGACGAGCTTGGCCTAATGGTTTGGGCGGAAGTGCCGGTCTACTGGACCATCTCGTGGGAGAATCCTGAAACATATGCCAACGCGCAGAAACAACTCACCGATCTGATCGACCGCGACCGCAACCGGGCCTCCGTGATCATCTGGTCTATCGGCAATGAGACACCGCTCAGCGAACCGCGGCTCTCGTTTATGAGCCGGCTGGCAGCGCGGGCGCATGAACTGGACGATACCCGGCTGGTGTCGGCGGCCCTGGAAGTACATCGTCGGGGGAATGAGGTGATCGTAGATGACCCGTTGGGCGAAAAGCTCGACCTGGTGAGCTTCAACGAGTACGCAGGATGGTACTGGGGCGATAAGCCCGCCGATCTGGCCAGCTACCATTTCACCATCAAATACGATCGCCCCGTGGTGATCACCGAATTCGGCGGGGATGCCCTGGCCGGTTTTCATGCCGACTCGCTTACCCGTTGGAGTGAGGAATACCAGGAATCGCTCTATCGTGCACAGCTGAATATGCTGAAGCGGATCCCATCATTGCGGGGGATGACGCCATGGATACTCGTCGATTTCCGGTCGCCGCGCCGTCAGAACCCGGTCTACCAGGATTTCTGGAACCGGAAGGGGCTCATTTCGGAGACGGGGCAAAAGAAGAAGGCCTTTTTCGTGCTGAGGAATTTTTATGAGGAGGTCGGGCGATGAAGACCGTCCTCATCCTCGGCGCCAATTCCGATGTGGCAAAAGAAGCGATGGCCATCTACCTGAATATGGGTTTTCAGGTGATCGCGGCCTCGCGCAATCTCGCGGCGTTGGAGGAATTCATTGCTGCCCGGCGGCTGCCTTCCGACAGCGTGACCCTATGCACCTTCGATGCAACGGCGGTCGGCACGCATCCCGCCTTTTATGCCTCGCTTCCGGCCAAGCCCCATATCGTATTGTATGCGGCCGGATTCCAGGTCACGAATGAAGAGGCCCTGTTGGACTGGGAAGGCACCCGCCGGATGATCGATACCCATTATGCCGGCGCAGTCTCCATCCTCAATCTCGTGGCGATGGACAAGGACAACGACCACCTGGAGCGGATCGTCGGTCTGTCTTCGTTATCGGGTGTCCGCGGCCGTAAGAGCAACTTCGTCTATGGCAGCACAAAAGCGGCTTTCACGACCTATCTCGCGGGTCTGCGGCAATACCTCTTTTCCCGCCGGGTCGCCGTCAACGCAGTAGTCGCCGGCTATATCCACAGCAAGATGACCGCGCATCTCGATCTGCCGACTTCGTTGCTGATGGAGCCTGCATTTATCGCGCGAAAAGTGGCCGGGGCCGGGCGGCGATTCGTGATCGTGCCTGGGTTCAAATGGAAGGTCATTTACCAGGTGCTCCGGCTATTGCCGGAGGCACTCGTGGCGAAATTGCCATAGACCATGACCAGGAAGGCTATCACGGAAGTGCCTGCGATGATCGCCACCATCGGGAAGGAAGATCTGTTCATGAAGGCACTGACGGCGATCGAAGCCAGCGCGCCGACCCCCAGCTGCAGCATACCGAGGAATGAGGAGGCCGTACCTGCATTCTTGTCGAACGGAGCAAGCGCCAATGCCGCGGCGTTGGGATAGGTGAAGCCCATGAAGGCAAGGAAGAGAAAAAGAAAGAAGATCGTCATTCCCAGCCCATACCATCCAGCCGCCGCGCCGGCCAGGAAAACCAGCGAGACGAGCACCTGACCAGTCAAAGCCACGCGGATGATCTTTTCGCCGGGAAAGCGTTTGAGCAGGAGGGCATTGAACTGGCTAAGACCGATGAACGCCACGGAAAGAAAGGCGAATATCCACCCGTAGGTCCTTTTGTCGACATGAAAAATGTTCATGAAAAGGATGGGCGAGCCGGACACGTAAGCAAACAGACCGGCAAAAGAGAAGGCTTCCAGCAGCACATAGATAACGAACTGCCTTATGCGGAGTACGGCGGCAAAATTGCGGATGATCGGCCCCGGTTTCAATGAGAACGTTTTGTCGGGAGGATAGCTTTCGGGCAGAAAAAATATCGTCAGCAGCGTGATCAGCGCGCACAGGACCGCGAGAATGAGAAAGACCGTGCGCCATCCGAAGCTGACAACGACATAGCCGCCCACCGTCGGCGCGATCATGGGGCTCAACCCGATCACCAGCAAGAGCAAGGAGAAGACCCTGGCGCTTTCTTTGGCGCCGAAGAGGTCGCGCACCATCGCCATGGCCGCCACCTGCGCCGCGCAGCTACCCACGGCCTGAATGAAACGCAAGACGATCAGGGTATCGATGTCTTTTGCCTGCATGCAGATCAGGGTGGCGATGATGTAGACGGCCAGGCCCACATACAAAGGGCGTTTGCGACCATAGCGGTCCAGGAGGGGTCCATAGAGCAACTGGCCGGCGGAGATGCCGATGAAATAGCTGGATAGCGAGAGGGCTACCCGGGCCGGGGTTGTCCCAAGGCTTCTGGCGATGTCGTCGAAGCCGGGCAGGTACATATCGATGGAAAAAGGTCCGATGGTCGTCAGTAAACCCAATATCACGACATAGAGAATATAGGTTCGCCTGGATAGTGCCGCCGGTTGTGTCATCGTCTCCGTTTGAGGGCCCAATTTAGTACATTTGTAAAAAAACAGACCATGGGAATTGCCGATCGGTTATTCAATATGAATAAAGAAAAGGCTGCCGCCAATCTCAAGGCGGGGCAGGACTTTCTCGAAGGGAACAAAACTAAACCCGGTGTGGTCGCTCTCCCCAGCGGCCTCCAATATATGGTGCTTGCCGAAGGATCAGGTCCCCGGCCAGGTGCGGGCAATAAGGTGACCTGTCATTACCACGGCACGCTGATCGATGGGACGGTTTTCGATAGTTCGGTACGCCGAGGCCAGCCTGCCACTTTCCCGCTGAATGCCGTGATCAAGGGATGGACAGAAGGACTGCAACTAATGCCCACCGGCAGCAAATGGCGGTTTTTTATTCCTCCTCATCTAGGGTATGGGGATAGGCAGGCCGGTGCGCAGATCGGTCCTAACAGTACGTTGATCTTCGATGTGGAGCTGATCTCGTTCAGCTGATGGCGTGGTAGATGTTGGTGGTATCGTAAACGATCACTTTCTCCCAGAGGTGGCTGCAGTTTTTTACGAACGCCAGATGTTGCGGATGTTGCTGGTAAGCTGCCTGCGCTTCGAGGTCGTCGAAGAACATCAACTCGGATACCTGCCAGGACGCGTCGACGACCTCACGTTGTCCGATGGACGCGGGTTTGCCTATATAGAGTTCTTTTATACCGGGAATATCTGCCAGCATTTTGAGGCCAGCCACCAATTGGTCGAGGTCAGCGGCGGAGCCGGGATTTTTGAGCCAAAAGAATACGTGGTGAACTACCGGCGGCCTATGTGCGGAGTTGTTTGCCATGGATTAGCGATTTGTTCGAAGATAGTCATAAATGAAATAACGTTCCACATGAGAAAACTTCCGATCTTGTACTTGCTGCTTTTTAGGTTGCCGTGTCTGGCTTTTGCGCAAACCATTCAGACCTCGGCCGAGCCCGATCCGTCGGTCGACTATGGCCGGCTTGCCCGGATCGATACTTTTATCGAGGGATATGTCCGACGCGGATGGATCAATGGCGTCGTCACGCTTGTCGTACATAATGGCCGGGTGGTCCAGTATAAAGGATATGGATATGCCGATATCGGGCAGCGCCGGCCCATGCACCGGGACGATCTGTTCCGTATCGCCTCGCAGACCAAGGCCATCGTCAGCGTCGCACTCATGCAGCTGTTCGAGGAAGGGAAATTCTACCTCGATGAGCCGGTGGCCGATTTCCTGCCGGCGTATAAGGATATGCGGGTGCTCGACAAGTTCAAGGCGGAGGACACGACTTATACGACCGTACCGGCGAAACGGCCGATTACGTTTCGCGATTTGCTTACCCATACCTCGGGTCTCGACTACCCGGTCATAGGCACAAAGGAAATGCGGGCCATTTATGCGAAGGCTGGCATCCCTTCGGGTTTGGGGGTGTTCGACTACGACCTTCGTGAGAGGATGGAAGCGCTGGCTAAGTTGCCCCTTGGCCATCAGCCCGGGGAAAAATGGACCTATAGCCTTGGCGTGGACCTGGCGGGATGCCTGATCGAGGTGATCAGCGGGAAGAACCTGGAGGAATATCTGGCGGAACGGATCTTCCGGCCATTGGGCATGAACGATACTTACTTTAATGTTCCCGCTTCGAAAGCCGACCGGCTGGTGCGTGTATACCGCGAAGATTCGCTGCATCGGTTCGTGCCGTATACTTTCCGGGACGAAAGCATCGATCCCGATTATCCCCTACGGCAGAAAAGGTATTTTTCGGGTGGGGCGGGTCTGACATCGACCGCCTGGGATTATGCCGTTTTTTTGCAAATGATGCTGAATGGCGGCAGCTATAACGGGGTCCATATCCTCGCCCCGCGCACCGTGCAATTGATGACCAGCGGGCAGCTGGGTTTTAACTTCAATGGAGTCGACAATTTCGGATTGGGTTTCGAGATCACGAGCGCAGTGTCGGCTGCCCGCGAAGTGCGTAACGAAGGGACGTTCAGCTGGGGAGGTTATTATGGGACTACTTACTGGGCCGATCCAAAGGCGCGGCTGGTGTGCCTGGTCATGACAAACGAGCGGGGGATCAGTCACTGGTGGATGGAGAAGGAGGTGGAGGATATGATCTATGCGAGTTTTGTGAAGTAGCGGTGCTGCCCGCGGTATATGGTTTGGGAAGATGCGGGGAAAAATCTTCGGGGGCGTCCAACTAAATCCCGGGTCGATTGTTGGTGGGAATATGGATCATACCGTCAAGCTACTCGAAATAAGACAAGTCACCCACGACGTCAAGGAGTTCCGCGTGGAGAAGCCCAAAGGCTATCATTTTGTACCCGGTCAGGCCACCGACGTATCGGTCAACCGGCCGGAATGGAAAGACAATAAGCATCCGTTCACGTTCACGGGTCTGAATGAGGACCCATTCTTACAGTTTACAATCAAGGGCTATCCCGAGAGACATGGGATGACCGAGTTGCTCCATCAGCTGAAGCCGGGGGATGAGATCATCATCGGCGATGTCTGGGGCGCCATCGAATACCGTGGGCCCGGCGTTTTCCTGGCGGGTGGCGCGGGTATCACGCCCTTTCTCGCTATTTTCCGCCAGCTGTACAAGGGTAAGCAGGCGGCCGGCAATACGCTGTACTTCTCGAACAAGACGGCCGCGGACATCATCGAGCGCGAGGAGCTGCTCCGCATCCTCGGCGTTCGCGCAAGTTTTTTGCTGACCCGGGAAAAGCAGCCCGGTCTGCTGCATGGCCGCATCGACAAGGCTTTCCTCAAAGAGCAGATCAGCAATTTCCGGCAACCTTTTTATATATGCGGACCGGATGCGATGGTGGCAGAATTGTCGGAGGCCCTTGCTGCGCTGGGCGCGAAGCCGGAGGGGTTGGTGATAGAGAAATAGGTCGCGGGGGCCCGATCCGAGGGAACGCGCGGCTCTGCAATGGCGCTGCAAATAGTAAAATAGTCCATCAAAATAGTCAAACCTGACATTGCCGACGGTATGGCCCGTCGGTACCTTCATTTCTCAATCATCCCTTCGTTGGCAGAGCTGGAGAGAGCCGGAAGAACCAATGCGCCGTAAGAAAGGGGCCCACGATTGCTGAACATGAAGAAATTTTACGAAGATTTCGAGACCGGTCACGTCCGCCAGACCAAGGGCCGCACGATCACCGAAACGGACATTGTCCTCCACGCCGGTCAGACCGGTGATTTTTTCCCTCATCATATGGACGAAGAGTGGTGCAAGACCCAGCCGTTCGGCCGGCGTATAGCTCACGGGACCCTCATTTTCAGCGTCGCCATCGGGCTGACGGCCGACCGGGTCAACGAAGCGGCTATGACCTATGGCTATGACCGGCTGCGTTTCGTTCGCCCTGTATTCATCGGAGACACCATCCGCGCAGAGGTGAAGATCAAGAGTAAAGGCGATCATAAGAAGCCTGGATTCGGTTTGGTGGTCGAAATGGTGGAGGTCGCTAATCAGCATAGCCAGGTGGTTATGGTCTGCGAGCACCTGCTGCTCGTGCAAAAATCGTCCCATGTCTGAAACATCCATGAATGTGAAGAAAGAGTTGAAGGGTATCACCTGGGGACATAGCCGCGGGTATACGCCGCTGGTCGCGGCTGCGCAGCGATTCGGAGAAACGCATCCCGGCGTCGACATCGTATGGGAGAAAAGAAGTTTACAGCAGTTTGCAGACCATCCGATCGAAGCCCTCGCCAACGATTACGATCTCCTGATCATCGATCATCCATGGGTAGGAAGAGCCGCCGCTCTCGGTTCCGTCCTCCCGCTGGATCAATACCTGACCGCAGACTACCTCGCAGAACAAGCCGCGAACAGCGTCGGGTATTCGCACCAAAGCTACTCCTATGCCGGTCATCAGTGGGCGCTGGCCATCGACGCGGCCTCGCCCGTCGCCAGCTATCGGGCGGACCTTCTTCGCGAAGCTGGACTACGCCCTCCAGAAACCTGGGAGGATGTAATGGCGATCGCGCGAATGAAAAAGCTGGCGGTACCCGCCATTCCCATCGATCTGCTCATGAACTTTTATATGTTCTGCATCGCGCATGGCGAACGGCCGTTCCAAAATGAAGAAACGATCATCGACGAAACGGCCGGGAGGGCGGCGCTGGAAACGATGCGGCAACTGTACAGCGAGATCGACGACCGATTCTTTTACGCCAACCCCATTGTCGTCGCAGAATGCATGACCGCCACCGACGACTACTGGTACTGTCCATTCGCCTATGGCTATTCCAATTATAGCCGCGAGGGGTATGCCCGTCACCTTCTGACCTATGCCGATCTCGTACATTTCGGGGGACGAGGGCGGTTGCGAAGTACCCTGGGCGGTACGGGGCTTGCCGTTTCCTCCGGCAGCCTTCACCGGGAAGAAGCGCTGGCCTTTGCCGAGTGGATCGTCTCGCCGCAGGTGCAATCGACTCTTTATGCAGAACACGGAGGGCAGCCCGGACATCGGCTGGCATGGATCGGCGCGGGAGCCAACCGGCTTACCAATAATTATTTTTATTCCACCTATCCCGCCCTCGAGAGAAGCTTTATGCGACCGCGTTATGACGGCTACCTGCATTTCCAGGACCATGCGGGTGAACCTATCCGCGATTACCTGATGGGGAAACGCGACGCGGCCTCGACGCTTGGCACGATGGACCGTCTTTACCGCGAAAGCCTGAAGAGACATCCCATAAACCCTGAAGTATGAATGAGCTGCCCCTGCACGGAATAACGGTATTGGAATTCAGCCAATATTTATCGGGCCCCTCGGCCGGGTTGCGCCTGGCAGACCTGGGGGCGCGTGTCATCAAGATCGAACGGCCCGGCGCCGGCGACGCCTGCCGTCGGCTGTCGATAAAAAATCTCTGGGTAGACGGGGACTCGCTGCTTTTCCATACTATCAACCGTAATAAAGAAAGTTTTACGGCAGATATCAAATCGCCTGAAGACCTCGCGGTCATCCACCGTCTTATTCAACGGTCTGATGTGTTGACGCATAATTTCCGGCCCGGCGTCATGGAAGCCGCAGGTCTGGACTATCCGGCGGTGCACGGGATCAATCCCCGGCTCATCTACGGCGCCATCAGCGGATATGGGAAAGAGGGTCCCTGGGCGGACCTTCCCGGTCAGGATCTCCTGCTGCAATCCATGAGCGGCCTGGCGTATACGACCGGTAATGCTGAGGACAATCCCATGCCGTTCGGTCTTTCGATCGCCGACAGTCTTTGCGGTGCTCAGTTGGTTCAGGGTATCCTCGGAGCGCTGGTCCGTCGCGGAAAGACGGGAAAGGGGGCGCTGGTCGAGATCAGCATGCTCGAATCGCTGCTCGATTTCCAATTCGAATTCCTGACCACCTATCATAGCAGCGGCCAGTTGCCGCAGCGCAGCAAGTATAGCAACGGCAATCCCCTGCTGAGCGCGCCGTACGGCATTTACCAGACTGCCGACGGCTTCATTGCCATTGCCATGGTGAACATCCCCGATCTGGCGAAGGCTATCGGATCGGAGCAACTGGCGGCCTTCCAGCAGGACCAGGCGTTCAGTCACCGCGACGAGATCAAGGAAGTATTGACCCGAGACCTGGCGTCGCATCCCACTGCGTATTGGCTGGAACGGCTGCATGCCGAAGACATGTGGGCCATCGAAGTGCTGGACTGGAAGCGGCTGACGTCGGACGGCGGTTACCAGGTGCTGGAGATGGAACAGCCGATAATGACCAAAGCCGGAAATCAAATGATCACCACGCGTTGCCCGATCCGTATCGATGGCCGGCGGCTGTTTTCCCCAAAAGCCGCTCCCACACTAGGGCAGGACAATGCCAGGATCGGGGGGGAACTATTAAAATAACCAATGTCCATGAATGTATTGAAGGATATCCTTGTCGTCGATTTCAGCCAGTTCCTGTCCGGGCCCTCGGCGGGTCTGCGTCTGGCGGATATGGGCGCGAGGGTGATCAAGATCGAGCGGCCGGGTATCGGCGACATCTGCCGTCAGCTGTATGTTTCCGACACGCGTATCGAAGGGGAAAGCACCATCTTTCATGCGATCAACCGGAACAAGCAGAGCTATGCGGCCGATCTGAAACGCCCGGAAGATCTCGAAAAGGTGAAGCGCCTTTTGAGGAAGGCCGATGTGGTGTTGCACAACTTCCGGCCGGACGTGATGACGCGTATCGGTCTCGATCATGCTGCAGTACGATCGATCAAACAAGACATCATATACGGCGAGGTCAGCGGTTATGGAAATGAAGGCCCATGGAAAGATCTGCCAGGTCAGGACCTGCTGGTGCAAGCCTTATCGGGCCTCACCTGGCTGAGCAATGACCGGAATGCGCGGCCGACGCCCATGGGGGTATCCGTCGTGGATATCCTGGCGGGCACCTATCTGACGCAGGGGATCCTGGCGGCCTTGTACCGCCGGGGTGTGAACGGTTCGGGTGCGCTGGTGCAGATCAGCATGATGGAGGCCGTGCTGGATTTCCAGTTCGAAGTGCTTACCTGTCACTATAATGACGGGCGGCAGTTGCCGCAGCGCAGCCTTGTCAGTAATGGGAATGCCTATATCCCGGCTCCCTATGGCATTTATAAGACCCGTGAAGGCTACTTATCACTGGCGATGGGAGATATCCCGAAATTAGCGCGACTGCTGGAATGTCCCCCGCTGGAGAACTTTACCGACAAGGCCGAATGGTTCGACCGCCGCGACGAGATAAAAGCGATACTGGCAAAACACCTGCTGACGCGGACCGCCGCCGAATGGCTGTCCATCCTTCAACCCGCGGATATCTGGTGTGCAAGGGTCATGGATTATCATCAGCTGATGGAGGAGATAGGGTATAAAGTATTGAATATGGAGCTGAAAGTGAAGACGAGCAATGGGCTGTCCATCCGGACGACCCGTTGCCCGATACGGATCGACGGCGAAATGGCCGCATCGGAAAAGGGCGCGCCGCTCCTGGGTGAGCACAATGCGCTGATCGATGCGCAGTTCGGGCTGGGAGTGGCGTAACGGTGAGACCGGGGGCGGGGCTGGTTTGAGGCGTGAGCTGCGTCAGTCCGGGCCGTGTTGAGTGTGGGTCGCGTCGGGTGTGGGGACGGCCTGAAGGGCCGGTGCAGGATGGACCGGGTTGGGTTTGGCGGCGGCTTGAAGTAATTTGCCGTTCAAAGGCAGGAACATGCTGAAACATGTCATTGATACACATATCCATGTCTGGGATTTCGATCAGGCGGAATATCGCTGGTTGAACGGAGATACGTCGATCCTTAACCGAACCTATGCGATAGAAGAACTCGAAGAAGAGCGGAAACGCGCCGGCATCGCGCGGGGGGTGCTCGTGCAGGCGGCCAATAACCTTGAGGATACGGACTGGATGATCAGGGTGGCCCAAACGCATCCCTGGATCGCCGGTATCGTGGGCTGGCTGCCGTTGCAGGACGCTTCCGCGACGGCCAGGTTGCTGAAGGAGCAGTATGGCGCGGGAAGTCTTTTGAAAGGCGTCAGGCATCTTATCCACGATGAGGCCGACCCCGGGTGGCTGTTGCAGGAAAATGTGCTCGATAGCCTCGGTCTGCTGGCCGCACAGGATATACCCTATGATGTTGTGGGAGTGCTCCCCGCGCATATCGCGACTGCGCTGAAGGTGGCTGAGAGATGGCCCGCGCTGCGAATGATCTTCGATCATCTCAATCAGCCCCCGATGGAGGGAGACCCGCCGGCCGTGGTAGACCGACTGGAGAACAGCGATTGGGCGACGCTGATGAAAGAGGCCGCGAGGCATTCCAATTTCTATGTGAAGATCTCGGGACTGGGAACGGCCGCGCGTAAAGGACGGGAATGGAGGGCGGAGGATCTTGATGCCTGTATTGAATTCGTGCTGCGTCATTTCGGAGCCGACCGGTGTTGCTGCGGTGGCGACTGGCCTGTCTCGCTGCTCGCCGGGAGATATGCCGACACCTGGAATGCATATCGTGCGGTGCTCGGCCGGCACCTGAATGAAGACGACCAGGTGAAAGTATTGTCGCAAAATGCCGAACGGTTTTACGGACTGGACGGCTGAAAATAGAGGCCATATGAATGTACTCATTGGTTTGACCATGCTGATCCTTGGCGGCATTTCCGCCGGCAGCAGCTATGTGCCTATGAAAGGCATCAGGGGCTGGGCCTTCGAGAGTCTGTGGGCGGTTCAGGGTATCGTCGCGTGGCTGCTCCTGCCACTGCTGCTTGCGCTGCTCGCCACTCCGCATCTTTTCAGGCTGCTCGGACGGATACCCTTTTCAACGCTGGTCCCTACGTATGTTTTCGGGTTCCTGTGGGGATTGGGGGGGCTTGCCTGGGGAATGGCCGTAAGGTATATCGGCCTGGCGCTCGGTTTTACGATCGCGACGGGTTTCCTGTCTTCGCTGGGAACGTTGGTGCCCATCATCGCGGAGGGCAGGATGGGAGATATCTGGTCGACCGGTTCGGGCCGGATCACCCTGGTGAGCATCGTGCTGTCGCTGTTGGGTATAGTCGTCTGCGGCAGAGCCGGCTGGCGGCGGGACAAGGAAACGAAAGGCAGCGAAAAGGTTTTCAATTTCAAAAAAGGTATTCTGATCGCCTTTGCCGCGGGTGTCCTCGGCGCCTGTTTTGCCTTTGGCATCGCGGCCGGCGAGCCGATCCGGCAACAGGCCATCGCCGACGGAGCGTCCCCGGTGTGGGCTGCTTCCCCCGTTTTTTTCGTCGAGCTGCTGGGGGGTATCACCGTCAACCTGCTGTATTGCCTGTGGATGAACCGGCGTAACCGCAGCTGGTCCGATTACCGGGCGGCAGGGCTGGACGGCGATCTGAAAAAGAATTATGGTCTCTCGGCGCTGATCGGCGCGCTATGGTATCTGCAATTCGTGTTTTACGGAATGGCCGCTTTTTTCATGGGCCCGTACAGCTTTGCCAACTGGTCAGTCCATATGTCCTTCATGGTCGTGGCCAGCAATCTGTGGGGCTATTATTACAAGGAATGGAAAGGGGCATCGCGGGCGACTGTCCGAACCAATACCACGGGCATCCTCATACTTGTGATTTCCGGCGTCATCATGGGCGTGGCCGGTTATTCAAAATAAATGCTATGACTATCGAAACCAATAGCCCTTTACCCCGGCATCCGCGACCGGTGATCCTCATCGGGGCCGGGGGCATCGTCAATGATGCCCATCTGCCGGCCTATAAGCTGGCTGGTTTCTGGGTCGCCGGCATTTATGATATCGACCGCGAAAAAGCGTTGCGTACCGCCTCGAAATTCGATATCCCGTTGGTTTATTACAGTCCCGGGGATATGCTGGATCGCAGCCCCCGGTCGGTCGTTTTCGATGTCGCGGTCCCCGGCTCTCAACTGCTGCCCGTGTTACAGCATCTTCCGGATGGGGCCTGCGTGCTGCTGCAAAAGCCCATGGGCGACGATCTTTCCATGGCCAGAGAGATCCTCGAATTGACGCGCGCCCGGCGAATGACGGCCGCGGTGAACTTCCAACTGCGGTATGCCCCGTTCATCAACGCCGCGCGCCACCTGGTCAAACTGGGCCTGCTCGGCGAGCTGCTCGATATCGAGGTAAACGTCAATGTATATACGCCCTGGCATCTCTGGACATTCCTGAATTCGCTGCCGCGGGTCGAGATCCTTTATCACAGCATCCACTATATCGATCTCGTGCGAACCTTTTTCGGCAACCCGGCCTCGGTCTATGCCAAGACGGTAAAACATCCCGGCATGGCCGATCTGGCATCGGTGCGCACTAGTATCATTATGGATTACGGACCCATGATCCGCGCCAATATCCTCACCAACCATTGTCATGAATTCGGTCTGCAGCAGCAGCAATCCTATATCAAATTCGAAGGTACCCGTGGCGCCATCAAGATCAAGATGGGGGTGTTGATGAACTATCCGGAAGGAGTGCCCGACAGTTTCGAATACTTCCTGACGGATGGCGGGAAACCGGGCGAATGGAAAACGCTGGACATACCGGGGACGTGGTTCCCGCACGCCTTTATCGGATCGATGGCGCAGCTGATGCGCGCGGCCGAGGGCTCGATCGAAAGGCCGGACAACTCCGTCGAGGACGCCATTCATACGATGGCCTGCGTAGAGGCGGCTTATGAATCCAGCGCCCGGGGAGGTATTATTCCAAATTCTTAAAACCACAATTGCTATATGAACAGTACAATGAAACGACTCTTATGGACCTTGCTGCTTCCCTTGCTGGGATGTTCGGTAGTGATGGCACAGCAAAGGACGATCACGGGTACCGTAGTCGATGAAAGCACCGGTCAGCCCGTAGACGGCGTCACCGTCGCGGTAAAGGGCAATCCCGCGGAGGCCACCGCCACCGACAGCCAGGGCGTGTTCCATCTCCACCCGGCGGCCTCCGGACGCATTGTGTTGCAATTCTCATCTGTCGGGTATGAATCGCAGGATGTCCGCTATGGCGCCAGCGCGGGTCCTATTCGCGTCGCGCTGAAAAAGAGCGACAGGAGCATGGATGAAGTGGTGGTCATCGGTTATGGCCAGACCGTTAAAAAGCGGGACCTGACCGGCGCCATCTCCGTGGTCAGGGCGGCCGATATCGTTCGCGCGCCGACAAACGATCCGCTGTCGGCCATCGAAGGAATGGTACCCGGCGCGGATATTACGGTTACCAATGGCAAGGAAAATGCCGCCGACAGCATCCATATCCGCGGAACGCATACCTTCAACGGAATTTCCCAGCCGATCTATGTGATCGACGGAGTGCAGGGCGGCAACCTGGGCACCCTCAACCCGAACGATATCGAATCCATAGAAGTGCTGAAGGATGCCTCCTCTACCGCGATCTATGGTTCGCAGGGCGCCAACGGTGTGATCATCGTGACCACGAAGCACGGGCATGCCGGTAAGGTCAAGGTCAACTATAATGGTTACATGGGTACCAACGGCTTCGTCCAGTATCCTCATCCGCGCAGCGGGGCGTCTTACATGGCCCTTCGTCGTGCCGCCTACCAGGCGTCGGGTGTTTGGAACAGCCCGGCCGACGATCCGAAGATCTTTTCCGCCGGTGAAATGGCGGCCATCCAGAACAACCAATGGGTCAACTGGGTTAATCTCGTGACCAATGCCGGTCTGCGGCAAAGCCATAATGTGTCGCTCAGCGGGGGCACCGACAAGAGCACCGCGTACCTCTCCGCGGGTTACTACGGAGATGACGGTATGATCAAAGGCAACAACCAGAAGCAGTACAATCTGCTCCTGAACCTCGAACAGACCATTGCGCCCTGGGTCAAGACCGGCATACAGGCAGGTCTCGTCTATTCCAATATCAATACCCGCTCGTCGGATCCTTATTCGCTTGCCGAGACGGCGGTGCCGCTCGGTACGCCCTTCGACAGCGCAGGCCATATCAATGTCTACCCGATCGCAGGCGCCTCCGGCACGATGAGCCCATTGTCGGATAACCGCGGTCCCCTCATCGCCACCAATAACAACGTCTCGACGGCAACGACCATCAACGCGCACCTCGACATCAATCCCCTGAAAGGGCTGACCTATGTCTCGCGTTTCGGCGCCAATTTCTTCAGCAGCCGCAGCGGTCAGTATTTCGACTCGTCCTCGCTCGAGGAGATCAATAACAAATATTCGTATGCGAGCGCGACCAACAACTCGACGCGGTTTCTCGAGTGGGATAATATCGTCACCTACAACAAGGATTTCGGACCGCACAGTTTCACGCTGACAGGGCTCACGACGTATACGCAGAATGTCAGGGAGACCTACTCGGCCAGCGGAACGGGTCTGATCTACAGCAGCCAGCTGTTTTACAGTTTGCAGGGCGCACCGAATAACCGCTATATCTCCTCTGGGTATTTACAACAAAACAATATGTCCTATGCCGGCCGTCTCCATTATTCCTACAAAGGGAAATATATGGTCGACGTCACAGACCGTTACGATGGGGCATCCATCCTGGCCGTAGGACATAAGAACTATAATTTCCCGTCCGCCGCTGCCGCCTGGCGTATCAGCGACGAAGATTTCATGCAGAACGTCAATGCCATCTCGAATCTGAAACTGCGGTTCAGCTACGGCGTGGCCGGCAACTCCGGTATCCCGGCTTATGGCACGCAATCCTTCCTGGTCGTGCAGAATATGGGTTTCGAAAATACCAATGCCCCCGCCTATATCTTCAACAGCAGCATCGGCAATACGAGCGTAGGCTGGGAATTGTCCAGGACGGCAAACCTCGGTCTGGACCTGGGTCTGTTCCGCGATCGGGTCGATCTTTCGGTGGATGTCTACAATACGAACACCGACAATATCCTGATGCTCCGCTCGCTGCCCCCCAGCCTGGGCGTAGGCAGTACCTGGCAGAATGTCGGCGCTACGAATAACAAGGGTATCGAAGTGGCCCTGAATACCCGGAACATCGAGACGCCGAACTTCAAATGGATGAGCGCCGTCAGCTTCATGTCGAACCGCGAGCGGGTCACCAGGTTGATCAGCGGGACGAATATCATCGATGGCCAGAACGCCGAGGTGAACTCGCTGCTGCCCGGTCATCCCGTCCATTCCTTTTACAATTATGTCAAACAGGGCATCTGGCAGACGTCGGAAGCCAGCAAGGCCGCCAACCTCGTCTTCGGCACCACGCCATTCGCACCCGGATCGATCAAGCTGAAAGACCTCAACGGCGACAACAAGATCTCGCCGGACAGCGACCGCACCTATATCGGCTCGCAGGTCCCCAGGTTCTCGCTGGGTTTCCAGAATACCTTCGTCTATAAGAACTTCGACCTGACGGTCTATGCCATCGTACGTTATGGCCAGATGATCCAGGCGAAATTCCTGGGCAGGTACTATCCCAATGGAATCGAGAACGGGCCCGGCTATTTCGACTACTGGACGCCGACGCATGCATCCAACGACTTCCCGGCGCCCCTGGCCAATGAAAGCATCGGAAGCGTCCCCGGCTATACGACGCTGGAATATGTAGACGGCTCCTATTGGAAAATAAAAACCGCGACGCTGGGCTATACGCTCCCCCAACGCTGGCTGAAGAGGGCCTTCATGACCAATCTCCGGGCGTACATCACGGTCAACAACATATTTGTAAAAGCTAAAAGCCATTTGATCCGGGACTATGACCCGGAGAGAGGCGGCGACGAAGATTCACCGTTGTCACGGCAGATCGTCGGCGGTCTGACTATCGGGTTTTAAAGATCGGGTCCTATAAACTAGTAACGATTCCAAAAAGCAGCTATGCAAATCAAACAACAACAGCTAACGATAATTCTCCTGCTACTCGGGTTGACAGGCCTGCTGTCCTGTAATAAAAAGCTGGAGGAATACAATCCCTCCAACCCTTCGCCGGAGACCGTCTGGTCGACGCCCGGCGGCTTCGTCACGGCCGTCAATGGGGCCTATTCCTTCGTCCCGTACCTTTACGGCAACGACGAGAACGGCCTGTTCCTGTCCGAGCCGGGGACGGATCTCTGGTACAACTACAACAAGGTCAAATACGATATCGACGTGACCCAGTACCAGAACTTCACCTCCGGCTCCAATCCCTGCAAGGGCGTGTGGACAACGCTGTATAAGGCCGTCAATGTTTGCAATGCGGGCATCGGTCGTATCGATAAAGCAGGGTTCACCAATCCCGTCGAGAAGAACATGCGGCTGGCGGAGTTGAAGTTCCTGCGCGGATTCTATTATTGGTGGGTGGTGGAACAATACGGCGGGGTAGTCCTCGACACAGCGGAGACCACGACTGCGCAGTTGACGGCGACGCGGAGTTCCGTACAGGATTTCTATAAGGTCATCATCGATGATCTGACCTTTGCCGTGAACAACCTCCCGAATGTCGCCGGCTCCAATTCCAATGTTTCCGGCGGGACATGGGAATACGGTCGCGCTACCAGGGCCGCCGCGTTGGCCATGCTGGCCCGCGCTTATCTCAGCCGTGCCTATTATCCATTCGCCGATGCGAAGTCCGATTTCCAGGCCGCGCACGACGCGGCCATGCAGATCGTCAACAACCAGTCGCTGTACAACGTGAGCCTGTATTCGAAATATTCCGATATGTGGGATCCCAACAACCGTCTCGGCAGCAGCAGCAACAAGGTCAACAAGGAAGCGATCTTCTGGGCCACTTTTTCCACCAATACGGCTATCGACATCAACGGCAACGCGGACCGCACACACATGTGGTTCCTGACCAATTATAGCGGTTACAGCGGCACGTCCATCCCGGGCCTTACGCTGAGCCTTCAATACGGCAACGACCAGAAGAACCGGCGTTTCATGCCGACCCGCGCGCTACTGAATTTCTACAATGACACGATCGACGCGCGCTACAACGCTTCGTTCCAGCAGGTGTGGCTCTGCAACAAAGCCTATACCTGGACCGCCAGTGACGCAACCAAGTGGGGCAAGAACGCCAGCATCGTCGGGCATAAGATGAATATCGGCGACACCGCCATGCTCATCAGCAAACATCCGATACCCAACCGCGCCTCGCTGCCCTATGCCTGTTTCGGAGTCGACAGCACCTACAACGCCGACGGCACCATCAGCAGTTCCGGCGGCGACCACTATACTGTGCTGACCAAATACCTGGATCCGCTGACCAAGACAGGGCTTACGACCTATCCGGGTTATCTGGACGTGATCATCTTCCGTCTCGCGGAGGAATACCTGGTAGCCGCCGAAGCCGACCTGGGACTCGGCAATACCACCGAAGCGGCGCAGCTGATCAATGTGCTTCGTACGCGCGCTGCCGTCAAGACGCCGGTGGACCATACGGCCGATATGCAGATCAGCCCCGGCGACGTGACGCTTGATTTCATCCTCGACGAACGTGCCCGCGAGCTCTGCGGCGAATTCCAGCGCTGGTTCGATCTCAAGCGTACGGGCAAGCTGCAAAGTCGTATAGCAGCCTTTAATCCGGATATCACGAACTTCAATCCGAATTACTCTTTGCGTCCTGTCCCGCTGGTAGAGATCCAGGGCCTTGCGAACGGGGCGGTGTTCGGGCAAAACCCCGGCTACTGATGCGGTTTTCTTTCTGTACGATATTGAGCCTTATTTGGTGGGCGGGCACGGCGCAGGTCCATCTGCCCGCCCGTGCGGCTCCCCGGGTTCGATGGGGAGCCCAGCGTCTGGCCGCTGCCATGGCTCCGTTCAAGGGTCGCGGCATCAGCATCGTGATCGACAGCGGTTCGGGGCCTGCCGAATCGTACCGCATCGACGGGGGCCGATCGAAGCTGCGTATCAGGGCCGCCGATGCATCCGGGGCCCTGTATGGATGTCTTGATTTATCGGACAGGCTCCGCGTGTCCGGATGGCCGGCGGAATTGCCTATATCGGAGAAGCCGGGGATGGTGTTGCGGGGCGCCTGTATCGGCTTGCAAAAGCCGACGTTGCTGCCGGGGCGCGGGCCTTACGAGTATCCCTATACGCCCGTGAATTTTCCCTGGTTCTACGATAGGGCGCTCTGGACGAGATACCTCGACTCGATGGCCGGCAACCGGCTCAATACGCTTTACCTGTGGAACGGTCATCCCTTCGCGTCCCTGGTCCGCCTTAAAGATTATCCCTATGCGGTGGAAGTGGATGATGCGACGTTCCGGAAGAACGAGGAGACATATCGCTGGCTGACCACCGAGGCCGACAAGCGGGGGATATGGGTGATCCAGGTCTTTTACAATATCATCGTGTCGAAGCCTTTCGCAGAACACAATCATCTGAAGACGCAGGACCGCAACCGGCATATCGTGCCGCTCATAGCGGATTACACACGGAAATCGATCGCGGCTTTCGTGGAGAAATATCCCAACGTGGGGTTGATGTTCACGCTGGGGGAAGCGATGGAAGGGGTAGGGCAGGACGATATCGACTGGCTGACGAAGACGATCATTCCCGGCGTCAAGGACGGCCTTCGGGCGCTTGGCCGTACGGATGAGCCGCCGCTGGTACTGCGGGCGCATGATACCGATGGTCCCGCCGACCTGGAGGCTGCATTGCCGTTGTATAAGAACCTGTATGTCGTAGCCAAATACAACGGAGAGGCATTGACCACCTATACTCCGCATGGCTCGTGGGCGGACCTGCATCGTAGACTAAGCGGTCTTGCCAAAGGACTGATGGAGAATGTGCATATCATGGCGAACCTCGAACCCTTCCGGTACGGATCGCCGGATTTTATCCAGCGTTGCGTACAGGCGATGCATAGCGTGTATCATGCTACGGCGCTGCATCTTTATCCGCAGGCTTCGTATTGGGACTGGCCGTATTCGGCCGATAGTGTGAAGGGCGGCTGGAAGCTGTCCGGCGCGGACGGGTCCGAGCATCGACTTTATGAAATGGATCGGGATTGGATCTGGTACAAGGCCTGGGCACGGTATGCCTGGAATTGTAACCGGCCGCGCAACGAAGAGGTCGCGTACTGGTCGACGGAGCTGGCCCGGAAGTATGGATGCGACACGGCTGCGGGGCACGAGATCTTGCGGGCATATGAAGAGTCGGGAGAGATCGCGCCCAGACTCTTACGGAGGTTCGGTATAACCGATGGTAACCGGCAGACGCTGAGCCTGGGCATGCTGATGACACAACTGATCGACCCTGAACGATATGGCGTGCTCAAGTTGCTGTATGAATCGGAAGGCCCGCCGGGCGAGACGCTGGCAACGTATGCCGAGCGGGAATGGAAGGGATTGCAGCATGAAGGCGAGACGCCGGTCGATGTGATCCATTCGACCAGGGAGGAAGGGCAGGCGGCGGTTGCGGCCATCGAAAAAGCTGCACCCCATGTCCGGAAAAATATGGAGGAGTTCGGCCGGTTGCGGAACGACATGAATTGTTATGAGGCGCTGGCCGATTTTTATGACGATAAGGCTGAAGCTGCGCTGTCGGTACTGAGATATAATTATTCCGGCCGGACCAGCGATCTGCAAAAGGCCCTCGCGCCGCTGCAGGCCAGTGTCGATGCCTTCCGGCGGCTGGCATCCCTGGCGACGCCTGCCTATCGCTATGCGAACAGCATGCAGACGCGGCAGCGGAAGATACCGGTACGCGGGGCCGGGGGAAAATTCACGACCTGGAAGGAGCTGTTGCCTTTATATGAAGAAGAGCTTCAGCATTTCAGGGCACACCTGGAATCGATGCCGGCGACGGGTGAGGCGGTTGGCAGGACGGCGCCGTCCGGCTATCAGGCCGCGAAGGTGTCCGTCACGGAGGGCGGGCCGGGGTATGCGGTCGATAGCGGAGCGCATCCCTTTAGCGATACGGGGTTGGTGATCCGTGCGCTGGCGGCGCCGCTGAGGGGGCTCGCAGGAATGGCCTTTCCGTCTGCGCACCAGCGACTGGAAGGCACCCGCATCGTCTTTACCTGCAGGCAACCCGTTACCTTACTGGTCGGTTTTTTCAGCCGGAAGTCTTCGGTGTACCTGGCGGCGCCGCAGCTGGAGACCGATGCCAGCGCCAATGATTACGGTCAGGCCGAACCGAGGATCGCCAATGCGCTGGAAATAGCCGGCATGCCTCCGGTCGATGTGCATGCCTGGTCTTTTACGCCCGGCGAGCATACGCTGACGTTGGGTAAAGGTCTTTGTGTGGTACTCGGTTTCGTAAAACCCATGGGGAAGGCCAGGACCTATGACGCCGGGATCGATGAGCCCGGCAGCAAGAACCTCGACTGGTTATTCGAATAGCGCATGTATAGAAAAATCATATGGATCGTTGTGCTGATCGGGAATAAGGTACTGGCGCAGGACGCTGCGCAGGACCTGCGGCTTTGGTATCTCCAGCCGGCAAGGATATGGACTGAAGCGCTTCCCATCGGTAACGGCAATCTCGGTGCCATGATCTTTGGCGGAATAGCCGGGGAGCATCTGCAGGTCAACGAATCCACTTTTTGGACCGGTCAGCCGCGCAGCTATCAGCGCGAGGACGCCTGGAAATATCTCGACACCATCCGCCGCCTGTTATTCGCCGGGCGCCAGGCCGAGGCGGAAGCGCTTGCGCAGGCGCATTTCATGGGAAAAAAATTCCCGGACGAAACAGTGTATGACTCGTTGCGACCGGCCTGGTTTCGCAAAGTACGGTCGGACACGTCGCTGCTGTCCGCCAACGATAAGGACTGGCCGATCATGAATGTTCCCACCCCTGATGGATGGGAGACCGCGGGCCTGGAAGGCGTGGACGGCGCAGTGTGGTTCAAGACAAGTTTCGACCTGCCGGACAACTGTCAGGGGAAGGACGTGGAGCTCGATCTGGGTCGTATCCGGGATGCGGATTTTACCTATGTCAACGGCATGCTCGTCGGTTCGGATGAGGGCATCAGCAAAAAGCGGGTCTATCGCATCAAAGCGTCGCTGTTGAAACCGCGGCACAATGTCATCGCCATCCAGGTGCTCAATTACTTCGATAAGGGAGGATTGACCGGAAGAAAGGGAGCGGACGATCTGTTCATTCGTTGTTCATCGGGTGTTGTACAGCCAGTCGCATTGCCGCATGAATGGAGGTATTGGATCCAGGACCGCAATCCGCCGCAGATGCCCCAATACGAAGCGGAATACCAGCCTTTCGGTGATCTTTACCTGACTTTTCCGGCCGGTCATCCCGGGGATTACAGGCGTGAGCTCGATCTGCGGACCGCCGTCGCCCGCACCTCCTATACCGATAATGGCGTGCACTATACAAGGGAATATTTCGCCAGCGCACCGAACCAGGCTATCGTCATCCATCTGACCGCGGATAAACCCGGCAGGATAAGTTTCCAGCTGGCTATGAAGACGCCGCAAAAAGTCTTTTCCATTCGCCGCATCGATGGACATACCCTGGCGCTGCTGGAAACGGCGGATAACGGCGTGCTAAAGGGTGTGGCGTTCTTGCATGTGGAAACACGCGGGGGTCGGAATGACGGTAATGCGGTCTCCGGTGCGGATGAAGCGGTCGTTACGATGGTAGCCGCCACCAGCTTCATCAACTATCATGATGTCTCGGGTGACCCTGAACGGATCTGCCAGGCCCGGATCAGGGCGATACGCGGGCTCTCATGGGAAGAATTGAAGGCCGCGCATTTGCGCGAGTACCGGCGCCTGTTCAATACTTTTTCGCTTTGGCTTGGCAGCAGCGAGGGCTCGATTCCTACCGACCAGCGCATCCTGCACTATACTCCTGCCACCGATCCCGGGTTCATCGCATTGTACGTACAATATGCGCGTTATCTCCTGCTGTCCTCGTCACGCCCCGGCGCCGCCTATCCGGCCAATCTGCAGGGCATCTGGAACGATCAGCTGAATCCGCCCTGGGGCAGCAAGTTCACTACCAATATCAACCTGGAGATGAACTACTGGCCGGCTGAACCGCTCCATCTCGGCGAATGTTCGACACCCCTGTTCCATCTTCTGCAGAGCCTGTCGCAGGCGGGCAAGGCCACGGCGGCAGATTATTATCGTGCACCCGGATGGGTGCTTCATCACAATACCGATCTCTGGTGCGGGACGGCGCCGATCAACGCCTCGAATCACGGGATCTGGCCTACCGGCGGGGCGTGGCTTTGTCACCAGATCTGGGAGCATTACCTGTTCGCGAAAGATTTAGCGTTCCTGCGCGAGCATTACCCGATCATGCGGTCGTGTGCGGCGTTTTTCGTGGGTTTTCTCATCAAAGACCCCAAAACGGGATGGCTGATCAGTACGCCCAGCGCTTCGCCCGAACATGGCGGACTCGTGGCAGGACCTACGATGGATCAGCAGATCATCCGCGATCTGTTCAAGAACTGCATCGCCGCGGCCAATGTGTTGAGGGTGGATGCGGCCCTCAGCAGGGAATGGCAGCGCGACTATGCGCGGCTGGCGCCGAACCTGATCGGCCGTTATGGCCAGCTCCAGGAATGGCTGGAAGATAAGGACGACACGGCCGATACGCATCGCCACATCTCGCACCTGTGGGGCGTGTATCCGGGAACCGATATTACCTGGGCCGATAGTAAGCGCATGCGGGCCGCGCGTCAATCGCTGATCTATCGCGGAGACGATGGAACGGGTTGGAGTCTAGCCTGGAAAGTGAATTGCTGGGCCAGGTTCCGCGACGGAAACCACGCGTTGCGTTTGGTCGACAAGCTGCTGTCTTCGGCGGTGGGCGCTACCGGCGAGCACGGAGGGGTCTATCCCAATTTATTCGACGCGCATCCGCCATTCCAGATCGACGGGAATTTTGGGGGCGCGGCCGGCATTGCTGAAATGCTGATCCAAAGCCAGGACAGTATCATCGATATATTGCCCGCCTTGCCGGCGGCTCTTCCCCAAGGCTCGGTCAGGGGTATCTGCGCGCGGGGAGGTTTCGATCTCGATATACGGTGGAAGGAGGGAAGGCTGCGGGACGTCGTGGTGGTGTCCCATGCGGGCGGTCCCTGTGTCCTGCGGTACAAGGGTCGTGAAACACGTCTTTCCACCACGGTAGGTAAAACATATCGTCTCACCGGTGAATTAAAACAAGCACCCTGATGCGTCTCCTGCTATTCTTATTACTACCGATGGTGGCGTCGGGACAGAATCGCCGCAATATCCCGCTGGACGATGGCTGGATCTCGGCGCTCAATGGGCAGCACTGGCGGCCGGTCGACATCCCGCATAACTGGGACGACTATGGCGGTTATCGGCGGCTTCGTCATGGCAACCTGCATGGGTTTGCGTTATACCGCCGGAACCTGGTACTCGACAAACGCCCGGGGCTTCGTTATTTTCTTTGGTTCGAAGGAGTCGGGTCTTATGCCACCGTCAGCGTCAACGGCAACAGGGTTGGCTATCATGCCGGCGGAAGGACGTCATTTACGGTGGATATCACGGAGGCCTTGCGAACCGGGCACGCTGCCAATGTCATCGACGTCCGGGCCGATCATCCGGCTTTAATCCGCGACCTGCCATGGGTCTGCGGCGGCTGTTCGGACGAACGCGGCTTCTCCGAAGGGTCTCAGCCGCTGGGTATCTTCCGCCCGGTGCACCTGGTGATCACAGCGCCGGCGAGGATCGAACCGTTCGGGGTACATATCTGGAACGATACGACGATCTCGGAGCGGTCGGCCACGCTCCAGATAGAAACGGAAATAAAGAATTACGGAAAGATGGTCAGCGAAGGAATCGTTATGCAGCAGCTGATCGATGCGAAAGGCGTAGTCGTAGGCAGCGCCGAAACCCGGCAGCGCGTCGCTCCGGGGGAAACGGTCACCGTGGCGCAACAGCTGCGCGACATCCCGCATCCGCATCTGTGGTCGGTTAAGGATCCTTACCTGTATTCGCTGAGGACGCTATTCCGCGGTGACGCGGTCACCACGGCTTACGGCATCCGGCGTATCCACTGGCCCGATCTGCGCGCCCCGGGGCCGCATCCTTTTTTGCTGAACGGTCAACCAGTGTTCATCAACGGCATCGCGGGATACGAGCATCGCATCGGCAACAGCCATGCCTTCACCGCGCAGGAGATCAGGGCGCGCGTGGAGCAGATGAGGTCTGCGGGCTTCAATGCCTTCCGCGACGCGCACCAGCCGCACAACCTGCGCTATCAGCGCTATTGGGACAGCCTGGGGGTGCTCTGGTGGCCGCAGCTGTCGGCGCATATCTGGTTCGACACGCCTGCGTTCCGCGAAAATTTCAAGCGATGTCTCACCGAATGGATAAAAGAACGGCGGAACAGCCCTTCGGTCATCCTTTGGGGATTGCAGAATGAAAGCAAGCTGCCCGAAGAATTTGCGAAGGAATGTGTCAGGCTGATCCGGAAGCTGGATCCTACGGCGACGACACAGCGATTGGTCGTTACCTGCAACGGGGGAAGCGGCACCGATTGGGATGTCCCGCAGAACTGGACGGGTACGTATGGCGGCGACCCGGCCACTTATGCCGCCGATCTCCGGAGGCAGGTGCTCGTAGGAGAATATGGCGCATGGCGAACGATCGATCTGCATGGCGATGTTCCCAACAGCGAGGATCGGATGTGCCGGCTGATGGAGACGAAGATCCGGCTTGCCGACAGCGTGAAGGGGCAGGTGGCCGGACATTTTGCGTGGATCTATTCGTCGCATGACAATCCCGGGCGAGTCCAATCGGGGGAAGGATTACGCGACATCGACCGGATCGGCCCGGTCAATTACAAGGGATTGCTGACATCCTGGGAAGAACCGGTGGATGCCTATTATATGTTTCGTAGCAACTTCGTGCCGGCCGCGTCGTCACCGATGGCTTATATCGTACGCGGGGAAAGATCCCCCGTCGTGGTATACTCCAATTGCGACTCGGTCGAGCTGTTCAATGACGTGGACAGCGTCTCGCTGGGTACGCGCACGCGCAGCGGTATCGGCACGCATTTCCAGTGGGATGGCGCGGGCATTCGATACAATGTGCTCTATGCAGTGGGTTGGTTCGGCGGCCGGCCCGTGGTGCATGACTGTGTGGTGCTCCGTGATCTTCGGCAGAGTCCTCATTTCGGCAGGCTGGTTGGCGGAGCAGCGTTGGTCGCACCGGCACGGGGGTATCGTTATCTCTACCGGGTCAATTGCGGCGGTCCCGATTATACAGATCACGAAGGGCTGTTGTGGATGGCTGACCGGCATTACACCGGAGGAAGGACGTGGGGGTCGCTTTCGTGGACGGATGACTATAAAGGGCTTCCTCCTTTTTTTGCCAGCCAGCGTTGGACGGCAGATCCGATCTCCGGTACCGCAGATTGGCCGTTGTTCCAGGACTTCAGGTATGGGCTGGGGAAGCTGACCTATATCTTCCCGGTGCAGGATGGCGATTACCGGCTGGAATTGTATTTTGCGGAACCCTGGCTGGGCGCGGGTGGTGGGTTGGATTGCAAGGGGTGGCGGCTTTTCGATGTTGCCGTCAACGGAAAGAAGGTATTGCATGACCTCGATATCTGGAAAGAAGCCGGCCGCAATCGTGCACTGAAAAAGGTGATCAGCGTGCATGTAACCGGCGGGAAGCTGGTCCTTTCCTTTCCGCATGTCGAGGCCGGTCAGGCTATCATCGACGCTCTGGCCATCGCAACCACCGATACGCGGATGAGACCTGCGCCGCCATCGGCGCCCGATACGACGAAGATACAGCTCGAACCGGCCTATGATCTCCGGCCAGTGACCAACTACAAGGGAGATTCGACACTATGGCATATCGAGGTCGGCGTAGGAGATAAATATTCCTTGACGGTCAAATACCGCTGGGTGAATGGCCCGACGCAGGCAAGACTTGAACTGAGGATGGCTGACGGGACCCTGCTGCACAGCGAAGCGGTGGAACTGAAATCCACGCCGGCGGCCAAATGGAATTACCTGACGGCTACCACCGGTACGATGATCAACGCCGGTCATTATACGGTTCGCCTGGTCGTTCCTTCGCACGAAGGGTTGCGTGTCGGCGAGCTGCAGGTACAATAATTTGAACGATGAGCAGACTTTTTGCAGGCATATTGTTGTTGACAGCATTTACTGCGACGGCGAGGGCGCAGGAGATCAGGCTGATGCATCTGCATTGCGATTTTCGCGGGCGGCCGGGCCTGCCATGGCTAAGCTGGCAATTACAGTCTTCGCATCATGGGGTCCGGCAGTCTGCCTATCGCATCCTGGTCTTCGATGATACCCGGACAGTGTGGGATTCACGCAAGCAGGAATCGGGTGTCAGCACGGGGATTGCTTATGGCGGCGCTGCTCTTACCGCCGGCCATACCTATTTCTGGAAGGCGATGGTTTGGGACCTTGGGCGCGCAGACAGCTCGAAATGGAGTCCTTTGGACAGTTTTCAAACGGGGTTGGTGACGCGCGCCGATTGGAAGGGCGCGGAGTGGATCGGCTATGAAGCGCTGCCCGACTCGGCGCTGAGACTGCCGGGGAGTGTGAAAAAGGGCGGCCCCGCGCGTGACACGCTGCCGCTTTTCCGAAAAGAATTCAGGGTAGCCAAACCGCTGCGGCGTGCAACGGCCTTTGTCAGCGGCCTGGGGCAATTCGAGCTGCATGTCAATGGCGAAAAGACTGGCGATCATTTCCTCGATCCGGGTTGGGTCGACTATGAGAAAAAGGCATTGTATGTAGCCTTCGATATTACGCACCAGGTCCGGCTGGGCGACAATGCGCTCGGCGTCCTGCTCGGCAACGGTTTTTATTATATCCCCCGGGAACGTTATCACAAGCTGGTCACCGGGTATGGATATCCGAAGGCGATCGCGCGTATCCGGCTGGAATATGCCGATGGAAGCAGCGAGGACATCGTCACCGACCGCAGTTGGCGGGCGGCACCCGGACCCATCACCTATAGCAGCATTTATGGCGGCGAAGACTATGACGCCCGGCGCGAGCAAAGCGGATGGGACCGGGCCGGGTTTGACGAGAAAGGTTGGAAGCCGGTTGTCATCGTGAATGGGCCGCCGCGCCTGGAAGCGCAGGATGCGCAGCCATTGAAGGTATTCGAACACTTCAGCGCACGTACTATCGCGCGGCGCAGAGACTCCTCGTGGATCTACGATCTAGGTCAGAATGCATCGGGCATCGTCCGTCTTCGTGTATCGGGTCCCGCGGGAGCCGTCCTGCGCATCACGCCGGGCGAACTGTCCGGGGGCGATAGCGTCAACCAGAAAGCCAGCGGCAAACCTTATTACTGGCAGTACACGCTGAAAGGGGAGGGGACCGAGACGTGGGAGCCACGGTTCACCTACTATGGTTTCCGTTATCTGCAATTGGATGGGGCGGTGCCCGAAGGGCGACCCAATCCGGGTCATCTTCCGGTCGTATCGGAGCTCGAGGGATTGCATACCCGCAACGCGATGGAACGCACCGGGAAATTCACTTGCAGTAACCTGCTTTTCCGCCGGATAGATACGCTGATCGACTGGGCGATCCAGAGCAATGCGGCCAGTATTTTTACGGATTGCCCGCACCGGGAGAAACTGGGCTGGCTGGAGGAATCCCATCTCATGGGCAATTCGCTTCGATATACCTATGACATAGCTGCATTGTTCCGTAAGATCGTCCGCGATATGGAAGATGCCCAGACACCCGAAGGTCTGATCCCCGAGATCGCGCCCGAGTACACCGTGTTCGGGACGCCTTTCCGGGATAGCCCCGAGTGGGGAAGCAGCAGCATCCTTCTGCCCTGGTATCTTTATCAGTGGTATGCCGACAGTACGACGCTGGAAGAGGCCTATCCGATGATGCGGCGCTATATGGCGTACCTGGCCCGGCAAGCGAAGGGGCATCTGTTGTATGAGGGTCTCGGGGACTGGTTCGATATCGGGCCGGGTCGCCCGGGGTTCTCTCAGCTGACCCCGAAAGGGGTGACCGCCAGCGCCATCTACTATGGCGATTTGAAGATCATGCAGAAGGCGGCACACCTATTGGGAGAAGACGGAGATGCATACGGATCGGAAGCGGAAAGGGTGAGGCAGGCTTTCGATACGGCTTTCTTCAACGCAGCGACGGGCCAGGTGGCGAGCGGAAGCCAGACGGCCAATGCGATGGCTTACTGTATGGGGTTGGTGCCGGACAGCTGCCGGGACAGAGTGCTGGCCAATATCGTCAACGACCTGAAGGGACGTAACTATAGCCTGACGGCGGGGGACATTGGTTTCCGTTATCTGTTGAAGGCGCTGGATCAGGGTGGCCGTTCAGATCTCATCTATGCGATGAATAATCGTTCCGACGTTCCGGGTTACGGGTACCAGCTGGCGAAAGCAGCGACCGCGCTCACGGAATCGTGGCAGGCGCTGCCCTCGGTGTCGAACGATCACCTGATGCTCGGTCACTTGATGGAATGGTTCTATGACGGGCTGGCCGGTCTCGCCGTCGTCGGCGCGCATAATGTCATCCGTCCCGAGCCGGTAGGGGACATCCAATGGGCACAGGCCGATCATCAATCGCCTTATGGTCTCGTCTCGTCGCATTGGAAACGGAGTGGCGGCATCTTCGATCTCGAGGTCACCATACCGGCCAATACGACGGCTACCATTTATCTTCCCGCACGCGAAAACGCAGTGATCACCGAAGGCTGGAAGGCGATCGCGCTTCGGCCCGACGTGCGTCTCGTCCGGCGGGACAGCGGCCGGGCGGTGTTCGAGGTTGGTTCCGGGAGCTATAACTTCCGGTCGGTGACGGGCAGTACGGTCCCGGCTGCCAGCATGCAGGCCGTCTATGAAAAGGTGAAGACGCCGTATAAATACGGCCTCGTGCTTACACCGGCCGACAAGAGTAAAAAAATGGATTGCCCCACCATTTTCCGGAAGGGGAACGACTGGTACATGTCCTACATCATTTATGACGGGCGGGGCTATGAAACCTGGCTGGCAAAAAGCCCGGATCTGTTGCATTGGACAACGGAGGGCCGGCTTTTATCGTTCAGTGCGGATAGCAGTCGCTGGGATGCCAATCAAAAGGCCGGCTACTTCGGTCTCGTAGACAACCAATGGGGTGGAAGCTATGCGCTCGAGTCTTACAACGGCAAGTATTGGATGTCGTATTTCGGCGGCAATACCCGCGGGTACGAGGCGGGCGTACTATCCGAAGGCATGGCCTTCACCGCTAAAGACCCGACCACCGCGCATGAATGGCAGCGGCTGGATCATCCTATCCTTACAACGAAGGACCCGGAAGTTGCATGGTGGGATAACCACACGATGTATAAGAGCTGGGTCATCCATGACCGGGAAAGGCATACGGGTCATCCTTTCGTGCTTTTCTATAATGCCAACGGCGACAGTCTCGATAAAAGGCGGGGCAGCGAACGCATCGGCATGGCCGTCTCGGACGACATGATCCATTGGTCGAGACCGCGGCGGGAGCCCCTGCTCGATCATCTCACCGGTATTACCGGCGATCCGTATATTCAAAAGATAGGGAACCTCTACGTGCTCTTCTATTTCGGCGCGTTTTGGAAGGGGACGCATGCGGCATTCAACCGGTTCGCGTGTTCGTATGATCTCGTACATTGGACCGACTGGACGGGACCCGACCTTATCGAGCCTTCGGAACCGTATGATGAAGTTTTCGCACATAAATCCTGCGTGGTGAAATGGAAGGGTGTCGTTTATCATTATTACTGTGCTGTGGACAAAAGGGGGGATCGTTGTATCGCGTTGGCAACGTCGAAGGACGTGGCGGGGCGCGACCGGATCAATTTTGACGACGGATGGCAATTCCATTTGGGAGAAGACACGATCCGGGCAGTGTGGAGGGCGGTAGATGTTCCGCATGACTGGAGTATAGAGGGCAGCTTCAGCGCGTCGAATGCTACGGGCCAGGGCGAGGGCGGCCTTCCCGCAGGAGTGGCGTGGTATCGAAAGGTGTTTCGGGTTCCGGGGGATGCCGCGCATTTCTATATCGATTTCGACGGCGTCTACCGCAACAGCGAGGTATGGATCAACGGCCATTTCCTCGGCCGGCGACCGAACGGCTATATCTCGTTCCAATATGAACTAACGCCGTGGATCAAGCGCAACAAGGGCAATACCATCGTCGTAAAGGTCGATAACTCGGGCCAGCCCAATTCGCGCTGGTATAGCGGTTCGGGTATCTACCGGCATGTCTGGCTGGAACAGAAGGGACCGGTGTCCATCGATCACTGGGGCGTGCATGTTACGACTCCCGAGGTGAGCAAGGAGGTGGCCCGGTTGCATGTGGAGACGAGCGGAGGCGGAGCGATGGAAATTCGGAACGTACTCTATGACTCGGCAGGGGAGGTAGTGGCAATGCAGGCGGGGGGCGATCTGCGTATTCCCGAACCGCACCTGTGGTCGCCCGAGCACCCTTATCTGTATCGGTTGGAGACCGGTGTTTATGAAGGGGACCGATCATTGGATCGCGTTGTCACTACTGTGGGGATCCGGACCTTCCGTTTCGATGTCCGGCAGGGTTTTTTTCTGAACGGCCGTCCGCTGAAGATACGCGGCGTTTGTTTGCATCATGACCTGGGTGCGCTGGGCGCCGCCGTCAATACCGCCGCGATCCTTCGGCAGCTGACTATACTGAAGCAAATGGGCTGCAACGCCATCCGGACCTCGCATAACCCACCGGCGCCCGAGTTCCTTGATTGTTGCGACAGTCTCGGTTTTATCGTCATGGACGAAGCCTTCGACATGTGGGAAAAGAAGAAGACAAAACATGATTACTCCGCCGATTTTCGCCAGTGGCATCGCCGCGATCTCGTAGACCAGGTCCTGCGCGACCGCAATCATCCTTCAGTGATGATCTGGAGCATCGGCAACGAGATCCGGGAGCAGTTCGACAGCAGCGGAATCCGCATTGCGCGGGAGCTGGCCGGCATCATCCGGTCGCTGGACACCACCCGGCCGGTGACCTCGGCGCTAACGGAGACCGACACGGCAAAGAACTATATATACCGCAGCGGTGCACTTGACCTCATCGGGCTCAACTATCACCAGGAGCAATACGACGGAGCGTTGCAACATTATCCCGGTCATCCGGTCATCGCTACCGAAACGACCTCGGCATTGGAAACCCGTGGTCATTACGATATGCCTTCCGACAGCATGCGCCGCTGGCCGGCCGGTCCCAAACAGCCGCTGACGACGGGTAACACCGACTACACGGTATCCGCATATGACGATGTGTCGGCATATTGGGGCTCTACGCATGAGGAGACCTGGAAGGTGGTGAAACGCGACCCGTGGATCGCGGGTCTTTTTGTCTGGACCGGGTTCGATTATCTCGGCGAGCCTACGCCATATCCCTGGCCTGCGCGCAGCTCCTATTTCGGTATCGTCGATCTCGCCGGATTTCCCAAGGACGCTTATTACCTGTACCAGTCGGAATGGACGTCCAAACCGGTGCTGCATGTTTTCCCGCATTGGAACTGGCGCCGGGGCAGGCCTGTCGATGTGTGGGCCTATTATAGCCAGGCGGATGAAGCGGAGCTGTATCTCAATGGACGGAGTCTCGGCGTCCGCCGGAAACAGGACGATGCGCTGCATGTGCAGTGGCGGGTGCCTTTCGAGCCCGGAGTCCTGAAGGTGGTGACACGCAAGGATGGCCTCGTCGTATTGGAGCAGGAAGTTCGTACCGCAGGCGCGCCTGCACGTATCCGGCTGGAAGCCGACAGGTCTTTGCTCGAAGCAGATGGGAATGATCTGGCGTTCGTGACGTTGCATATCACGGATGCAGCGGGTGTAACGGTTCCGGATGCGGCAAACGATCTCAGCGTCACCGTGTCGGGGCCGGGGATGCTGGCGGCTATGGACAATGGATACCAGGCAGACCTGGAATCCTTCCGGGGATCGCATCACCGGGCATACAACGGGTTGTGTCTGGCCATCATCCGCACGAAAAAACAAGCCGGCAGGATCCTCGTCCGGGTTAGCGGGAAGGGTCTGCTGCCGGCCATGCTGGAGCTCAACAGCCGGTGAGCACGATGGAACTCAACAGCCGGTGAGAAGGGCCGCTAATGGCGAAGAGCCGCTATTGGCGGACATACCTGATCTCCATGGTTTTCATTTCTTTCCCTCCCAAGGTTGCATACATCTCCATGATCTGGGTATTGTCGTCCGGGTTCTTTACCACCTGCCGTACGGCGAAATCCTTTCCCGATGCGGGGTCGACTTCGGTCCCGGTGAACACGATCGACTTGCTGGCATCGTCCCAATTGCCTGTCATCGTCATGATGCCCGTGCCGAAGTTGTCGATCCAGGTGGCGATGTACTGCTTTTTGGCGTTGTCATACCCCGTGATGCCGATACCTTCGAAAGGCATGCCCATCATGTTGCCGGAGTTCTTCGATTGCAGATAGCGTCCGCCCAGGATCATTTCATTGACGGCTGTGGCAGTAGAGGTCGTTGGAGGAGCGCCGGGCTGCATCCAGAAAGTGACGGTAGCCGTCCAGGTACCCGCCATTTTAGCCAGCATCTTGTGGTTGTCTCCGGGAGTGGAATAAGCCATCATGGCTTTCATATCGTCGGAATTTTGAGCGCGGGTGGGTTGGGATAGGGAAATGGCGGCAAGCGCCAGCAGTGAGAAGGTTAGCCTGTGCATAAAAGTAGTTTTAGTTACGTAAAAGATACGCAAACCTTGGGACACCACCAACCGCCCGTAAAATAGTAAGATATGACATCAACATAGTCAAACTTTACATTGTTTTAGCCCTTGTCACGCCTGTACCTTTAGCACTTCCGATAAATGGTTAAGACATTATGAAGGTAAGATTGCTTGCATGTGGATCGGCGCTCGCTTTGATCCTATCTTTTGAGGCCATTCAGGCCAACCCTCTTCCAAACATATCCAATGAGGATACCGGCTACATCCGTGTGATCAAGGCAAGGGCAGGCAAGATCGTGGCGGCGCTCGGACTGTCCGACTCGTCTCTGTTTTATAAGGTACGTGACATCGTTGCGGGACAATATTATGCGCTCAATGCGGTGTATACCGAGCGCGACGAAAAATTGAAACAACTGAAAAACCAACCCGATTCCCTCAAAAAGGGCATCCAGCAGGAAATCGATGACAAGATCACCCATTTGCATACGGCCTATCTCGGCAGATTGGCCACGGTGATCAGCCCGGAACAGATAGACCAAATCAAGGACGGCATGACCTATAGTGTTCTCGAGGTGACCTTTCATGCGTATGTCAAAATGTTGCCGCAGTTGACGGATGAACAAAAAGGAGTGATCCTGGAAGACCTGATCGAGGCGCGCGAACATGCGATGGATGCCGAATCGAGCGAGAAGAAGCATGCCTGGTTCGGCAAGTATAAGGGGCGCATCAACAATTACCTGTCTTCACAGGGAATACAACAGAAAAAATAAATGATTGCATAATTCTCCAAAAACTAAATGCCATATGATCCTGAAAGGAATGGCGAGCTGCTCCCTCGCCCTGCTATTTTCGGTATTCTATCATCCAACCCTGTTTGCACAGGTCAGCCAGCGTGTGATCACCGGAAGAGTGATCAACTCGGATACCAAAGAGCCAATGAACAATGTTTCCGTCACTGAAAAAGGATCCGCCAGGGGCGTGACCACCGATGAATCGGGTTCGTTTTCCCTGAAGGTGAGCGGCAAAAGCTCTATCATCCTGTCCTTTTCCTATATCGGATTCGATCCGAAGGACATCAGGACGAAAGGCGATACCGCGCTGTTGGTCACGCTGGTCAATTCCAATAAGAAGATGGACGACGTGGTCGTCATCGGATACGGCACCCAAAAGCGTTCGAATATCCTTGGCGCGGTCGCTACGGTAGACCCCAGGGAAGTGCAGGATCTTCCCGTGGCCAATCTTTCGACGGCCCTCGTAAACCAGGTCCCGGGTGTCAGCATCAATCAGTCGGCCGGTAAGCCCGGAGCCAGCACCTCGCTGACGATCCGCAGCCCGGTATCGCTCAATTCCCAGGGCGTAGGTCCCTTGTACGTTATCGACGGTCTGGCGCCGATCATCGGTTCGGGGTCAGGCATCGACCCGACGGGCAAAACGGCCTTCGATGCACTCGATGCCTCGGAAATAGAGAGCATCACCTTCCTGAAAGATGGGATGGCTACGATCTATGGGGCGCGCGGCGCCAATGGCGTAGTCCTCGTCACGACCAAACACGGCCGGCCCGGTAAGCCCAGGATCAGCTATTCCGGTTCCTACTCCAATACGCGGGCCAACAAGATCCCGACCATGATCGATGGATATAACCAGGCGCTGCTACTGAACAACTGGGTGGAGAACTATGCACCCTGGAAGGTCAACACGACCGAGATCTATACGCCCGATGAATTGGATACGATCAGGTCGCGTAAGTTCGACTGGTTCAAGAATGAATGGATACCCAACGGCTCGGTCCTGCGGCATACGGTCAGCGTCAGCGGCGGTACCGAAAAGCTCACCTATTTCGCCGGTATCAACTACTACAACGAGATCGGCAACCTGCCCGGCGTAATAGCCAACCGCTACGGTATGCAGCTCGGCATGACGGCCAGGATCATCCCCGGTCTTACCTCCGACGTCAGCGTCAATTACAACACGGGGTATATGAACAGGCCGGCGGTAAAAAGTACGCCTACTACCGACCAGGCCGACCAGGAGAACGGGACCGTCAGCGCCCTGCTGGTCGTTCCCAAATGGGTTCCGGAAACGATCAACGGGAACCCGGTCTATTACAGCCCGATCAACTGGAACCCCCTGGCAGCAGCGCAGGCGCGTACTTATTCCAAAGACAATAACGGCAGTTTCTCGGTGGTCGCCAAACTGACGTACCAGATACCGGTCGTCAGAGGTTTGTCGGTCTGGGCGCAATATGGCCGGAACGACTACAACGATTATGGCAAAGCATACTATCCCAGCTACAATACCTACACCTATACGGTGGTAGGCAACCACAAGAACAACGGGCCGGGAGCGAACAGTGCGACGGGCACGCAGAATATCCTGTACAACTACAACTCTTACGCCCTGAAGACGATCACCAACGGCAATCAGCTCCAAAACAATTACTCCGGCACCAGGAACTGGCAATCCACCGAAGGGCTGTCGTTCAATAACCGGTTCGGCGATCATGAGATATCGGGCACACTGGTATCCGAACAGGAGCAAACGACTGGTAACGTCTACAGCACTACCAACAGTACCCAGGTGATCCCGGGTGTCGACCAGCTCTATGCTTTCAGCACGGACGGCGACAATCTCAACATCAGCGGTCAAACGGTATCCACGGGCCGATGGAGCTATCTGGGACGACTGGACTATTCGTTCAAAGGCAGGTATCTCCTGGAAGCCTCGTTCCGCGACGATGCTTCGCCCAATTTTCCGATCGAACACCAGTGGGGATTTTTTCCCTCCGGCTCCATCGGCTGGAAAATATCCGAAGAGAACTTCTTTCAAAACAACGTGCACTTCCTCGATGACCTGAAAGTCCGATTTAACCTGGGCCTGACGGGGAATGACGCCGGTCAGCCTTTTGGATGGGTGCAAAGGTATACGGCTGACGACGGCTACCTGTTCGGAGGGACGAATACCAACGGCCTGACGACTACGCAGGTGCCCAACCCGGAGATCACCTGGGAAAGCGCTCTTTTCAAAGACCTCGGCGTAGACGGGACTTTCGCCAACCGCAAATTCAACTTTACCTTCGACTACTGGTTCAAGCATGGTTTCAATATGCTCGAACCGCCTCAGACTACGGTCACGAATAGCTCTGGTATTACCAGCACCGCATCGGTCAATCATGGTACCATCAACAGCTGGGGTACCGAATTCCAGCTGGGTTATCACCAGGACATCGGCAAGGATTGGCATGTCTTCGCCACGGTCAATTTCAACTGGAGCGACAATAAAGTGATCCGCGAATTTTACAATCCAGGTACGGATACCGGTTATCTCTATCCCATCGGTAAACGTATCGATCAGGGCATCACCGGGATGAAATCCACCGGCATCATCCGTACAGCGGCCGAGGCGGCGGACTGGAATTCGAAACATCCCGGCTGGACGATCAACAAGGATACGCTTCGCGCGGGCGATCTCAATTTCGTCGATGTGAATGGCGACGGGAAGATCGACGGCAATGATCAGACCCGGATCGCGGATCGTTCGAGTACGCTGTTCGGCATGGGTTTCATCTTCGGGGCCCAGTGGAAAGGATTCAGGGTAAGTACGAATATCTCGCTCGGTATCGGAGGTCAGATGGCCTGGAAGAAAGTGGATATCGCCCCACCGACCAAGGATGCCGCATCGCTGTCGATGTGGAAGGGGTCTTATACCGTGTACCGCACCAACGCGGCGCTGCCGGCGATCTATGCGCCGTTCGCCAACCAGGTGTCCACCTTCTGGCTGCATAGCGCCACCTATATGTATGTCAACAACATGATGTTGTCCTGGCAAGTGCCGGTCGCCTACACCTCCACGCACCATTTGCCGGAGACGAGGTTTTACATCACGGGCACCAATCTTTGGTCGATCATCAACCCTACTCCTTACAAAGATCCCCGGTCGAACGAGATCACGGACTATCCGATCCTGCGCAACTGGACCTTTGGAGCCAACATAAGTCTATAACCAGCTGCCTTATAAAAATATCAACGATGAAAAAGCTTATCATATACTCTTTTTTGCTGATGGGCCTGGCGAATGCCGGGTGTCAGAAACAAATACTCGACAAGGTCGATTTCAACGGGGTGCCCGTAGCGACCGCATGGGGCAATGTGGCGACCGCAAACGTGTATCTGGATAATCTGTACCAGTTGTGTATGCCGGTATATTACAGCGCGGCCAGCGCCAGCACGGTACCGACGAACTGGCATAACATCAGCGACGAGTGTAACGGCGGTTCCAATATCGGCGTGCTGCAGGGCACGCTCACGCAGGAAAGCGAGACCGATTTCTTCCCTACCAAGAACTCGTCGTGGCAGTGGATCCGCAAGATCAATATCCTGCTGGCGAATATCGATAAATACGGACTGACGCCGGATGTTACGGCGCCGATCAAGGCCCAGGCCTATTTTCTGCGCGCCTGGACGTATTTCCAGCTGGTGAAGGTCTATGGGGGCGTGCCTTATATCACCAAGGTGCTGGACTATGTAAACGACAGCCTTAACCTCCCGCGGAATACGACGACGCAATGTGTAGATAGCATGATCTCCGATCTCAATTACTGTTCGATCCTGCCGGCGCACTGGGGCGGATCGGATATGGGTCGGATCACGAGTAGCGCCGCACTTGCCCTGAAAGGCAGGATACTGCTCTATTATGCGAGCCCGCAGTTCAATCCTTCCGGTGACCAGACGCGCTGGCAACTGGCGCTGCAGGCGAACAAGGCGGCCTATGACTCGTTGACCGCGCAGGGGTATGCCTTATATTCCAAGTATTCGCGCGTCTTCCTCGATGCCAGTCTGCCGACCAACCCGGAGCCCATCATCTTCCGGGCATACAACGGGAGCAGCACGGTCGACCCGAATTCAAACAATTGGGACAATACGGTCCGTCCTTATTCGCAGGCTTACAGCGGCGGCGGCAAGAACTACAACCCGACCTGGAACCTGGTATCGGCCTATCCCATGGCGGACGGTTATGCGCCGGGTGATCCCCAATCCAAATATGCCTATGACAGCGTCCGGTTCTGGCATAACCGCGATCCGCGTTTTTATTCCACCGTCGTATACAATGGCGCCGTCTATGGACTCGGAAATACGGCGGGCCGGGTCCAGTATACGTATGTCGGGACGGGTGAGGACCTGAGCGCTCCCACGACCACCGGGTTCTATTGCCGGAAGAATGTGGACACCAGTCTCAGTACATCTGCTACACAATATGGAAAGACCTGGTGGGTCGAGATGCGTTTTGCCGAGGTCATGCTCAACTATGCAGAATGCGCCAATGCGATGGGCGACCAGGCTACGGCCTATACGCTGCTGAAGGCGATCCGTAAGCGCGCCGGTATTTCGGCGAATGCCGATGGCTTTTACGGGCTGGCCCAGGGTATGAACCAGGCGCAAATGGAGACGGCCATCCTCAACGAGCGGCGGATCGAGTTCGCCTTCGAAGACAAGCGTTATGACGATCTGCGCCGTACCCGTACCTTCGATGCACTGAACGGACAATACCGGCTTGGCTTTTATATCGTGCCGAGGGCGCCCTATTTTGCCTCGACCAAATCCGCGGACGCCAATAAAGCAAACAACATCGAACGCTATATCGCGGGCAGCACGACCACCAAGGTCAGGGACACGATCAATATCGAGGGCTCCGCCTACCAGGTGTTCTTCAAGGATAGTATCGCGCCGATCGTGAATGAAAAACCGATCAGCTTCCAGACGACCTATTATTCGTACGGTATCCCCTCCACCAATATCCAGAAACAGCCGGCCCTGCAACAGACGGTGGGTTGGACGTTCCTTGGAGCCGCGGGAACGTTCGATCCGACCAAGTGATCTATCGCATCTAAACACTATAAAAAATGAAGAAACGATTTTTTTTGTTGGTGACGGTTGCCGCTGTACTGGGCATGTCCCGGAAGGCGATCGCCCAATATCCCACCGTACCCGAAGACGTCAAAGAGCAATCCGATGCAATGCTGAAAGCGGCGTGGGTGCATAGCGACTCCGCCTGGCAGGAAGCCTGGCCCATTATCGACAATGATGCCAGGCACGGCAAACCCTATGTCCCGTGGGCAGCACGGCCAACGGATCTGCCGCAATCTTCGATCCTGGCCTTTCCGGGCGCCGAAGGCGGCGGAGCGCACAGTTTCGGCGGTCACGGCGGCAGGGTCCTGGTAGTCACCAGCCTGGCCGACTCCGGTCCCGGCACACTGCGCTGGGCCTGTGAACAGGGTGGGGCGCGCATCATCGTATTCAATGTAGCGGGCATCATCCATCTGCACAGCCCGATCATCGTCCGGGCTCCTTATATCACCATCGAAGGACAGTCTGCACCAGGTGACGGCATATGCGTGGCCGGGGAATCGTTCTGGGTCAACACCCATGACGTCATCATCCGCTATATGCGGTTCCGCCGCGGTGAGACCAATGTGGGCCGTCGGGATGATGCGCTCGGCGGCAACCCGGTGGGGAATGTCATCGTCGATCATACCTCGACCAGCTGGGGTTTAGATGAGAACTTCTCCATGTATCGCCACATGTTCGATCCCGGTGACGGTTCGAAGGAGGAAAAATTAGGCACCGTCAATATCACTATCCAGAATTGTATCTCGTCCGAGTCGCTGGATACCTGGAACCATGCCTTCGGTACGACGATGGGCGGCGAGAATTGCATGCTCGTCCGCAATCTCTGGGCCGACAATACGGGCCGCAACCCTTCTATCGGCTGGAATGGCGTTTTCAATTTCGTCAATAACGTCGTATTCAACTGGCATCACCGGTCGATGGACGGTGGCGATTATACCAGCCTGTTCAATGTCATCAACAATTATTTCAAACCGGGCCCCGTCACGCCGAAGGATGAGAACGTGGGGCATCGTATCCTGAAACCCGAGACCGGGCGCAGTAAGCTGAAGGAGCTGCATTTCGGTCGCGCCTTTGTGAACGGGAATATCATGGACGGCTATCCCGCGGTCACGAAGGATAACTGGGATGGCGGCGTACAGATCGGCGAAGAAAAGGATGCGGGTCCCTATAAGGCCTATATGAAATGGGACAAACCCTTCCCGATGCCGCCCGTGAAGATCATGCCTGCCGAAGAGGCCTATCGTTTCGTGCTGGCCAATGTCGGCGCCACGCTGCCGCGTCGTGACGCGGTAGACACGCGGGTCATCGAGCAGGTGCGCACCGGAAAAATAACCTATAAAGAGGTGAATACGGATACCCTTCCCCAGTTCCATGTTCGTAAATTGCCAAAGGATTCCTATAAAGAGGGTATCATTACCGAGGTGTTCGAAGTCGGCGGCTATCCCAACTACCGGGGAACGCCCTACAAGGATTCGGATAACGACGGGTTGCCCGACGAGTATGAGATCAAACATGGTCTAAACCCGCGCGATCCCCATGATTCCGCCCTGCCTGCAAAGGACGGCAGTGGATATTCGAATATCGAAGTATGGCTCAATAGCCTGGCGTCGAAAGGCGAACGGCCGGTTAAATAACCAGCGACTATGCGATCGTTTATCATAGGTTCATTATTGGTAGCGGTCTTGTTACCCTTGTTTTCGTATGCACAAAAGAAGACCAAAACGGAGTCCCCTCCGCCCGTGGCTGTGCGAGGCGGCCACCTGGTCTACATCCCGGATGCCCGGGGCGAACGTATCCCCGATTTTTCATTCAGCGGTTACAAAGGAGGCGAAGCGCCGATACCCGAAGTACCCGTCCGCGTGACCGTTCCCCTGCAGGACGGTGATGCCACTTTACGCATACAGGCTGCACTGAATTATGTGGCGGGACTTCCCGCCGGTGCAGATGGCATCCGGGGCGCCGTTTTGCTCGGGAAAGGCGTTTATGAAGTCTCCGGAAGCCTGTTGATCGCTCACTCCGGGGTCATATTGCGCGGCAGTGGCATGGGTGAGGGGGGAACGATCCTGCGGGCCGCAGGCCATGACCGCCGCACGCTGATCCGCATCGCCGGTGCAGCCGACCGCATCACGGGTCAGGAGACGTCTATCGCCGATGCTTACGTGCCGGTAGGTGCCATGCACCTCCACCTGTCTGGCGCCAATCCTTTTCATACGGGGGATATGATCCTCGTACACCGGCCCTCGACTGAAGCCTGGATCAGGCTGCTGGGCATGGAGACCTTTGGCGGTGGAATTTCCGCGTTGGGGTGGAAGCCGGGTCAGCGCGATATATTCTGGGACCGTCGGATCACTGCCGTCGAAGGCAACGATATTACCCTCGATGCGCCGTTGACGACGGCATTGGACACAGCTTATGGCGGAGGTAAAGTAGCCCCTTATCGCTGGCCGGGCCGCATCGGGGAAGCAGGCGTGGAGAACCTGCGTTGCGTTTCCGACTATGATCCCCGGAACCCAAAGGATGAAGCGCATAGCTGGATGGCCATCACGCTCGAAAATGTTTCCGATGCCTGGGTGCGGCAGGTGGTGGTCGAGCATTTCGCGGGCTCGGCCGTCATGGTCCTTCCTTCGGCCAACCGGATCACTGTAGAAGACGTCAAATACCTGGCGCCGGTCTCCGAGATCGGTGGACAGCGCCGTAACGCTTTTTTGACCATGGGTGGTCAGACCCTGTTCCAGCGGCTTTACTCCGAACGCGCCATGCATGACTTCGCGGTCGGTTTCTGTGCTCCGGGTCCCAATGCTTTTGTCCAGTGCCAGTCTCACTATTCTTATGGCATCAGCGGCGCCATCGACAGCTGGGCCTCCGGGACGCTGTTCGACGTCGTCAATATCGATGGGAATACGCTCGGTTACTTCAACCGCGAGCAGGACGCGCAGGGGGCCGGTTGGTGCGGCGCCAACAGTATGCTCTGGAATTGCACGGCGGCCAGAATTAATTGTTACAAGCCTCCGGGCGCTGAAAACTGGTCGTATGGTTCGTGGGGGCAGTTCGGCGGTGACGGATATTGGAATGAATCGAATTCGACGGTTCAGCCGCGCAGTTTTTTCTATGCGCAGGTGGCCGACCGTCTGGGGGTGGATGTTGCGCGTCGTGGGCAGGTACTGCCGGTCGAGAATGAAGCCTCCAGCAGTCCGAGTGTCGAACAGGCCGCCGCGTTGACGGCATGGTCGGTAAAGCCACGGGTTCAACTAGCAGAATGGATCGATCAGGCGGCGGAGCGCAACCCGATCACGACAACGGATGGCGGTGCCCCTTCTATCGACAAGATCGGCGTCCGGCAGCCGGTCGCAATTGCGAAGCTTGCGCCGATGCATGTCTCCGGCGGCTGGCTCGTCCGGGGTGATGCGGTGCTCACGGGAAATCGTTACCTGGAGCCCTGGTGGGAGGGATCGGTAAGACCCTATGGTGTAGCCGAAGCACGACCGGCGATAACCCGTTGGGTGCCGGGCCGCACGGGCACGGGGTTGACGGATGACCTGGATGCGCTGACCGACACGATGAAGGAAAAGCATGTCGTCGCGCTGGATCATAATTATGGGTTATGGTATGACAGACGCCGCGACGATCACGAACGCATCCGGCGTGCCGATGGAGATGTGTGGCCGCCTTTTTACGAGCTGCCCTTTGCACGCAGCGGCAAGGACACGGCCTGGGACGGCCTGAGCAAATATGACCTGACCAAATACAATCCATGGTATTGGGATCGTCTCCGGCATTTCGCCGATCTGGCCGACAGAAAGGGCCTGGTGTTGTTGTACCAGGACTATTTCCAACACAACATCATCGAAGCCGGTGCGCACAATGCCGATTTCCCCTGGCGCCCCGCCAACAATATCAATCATACGGGTTTCCCCGAGCCGACGCCGTATGCAGGGGACAAACGGGTTTTTCTGGCCGAACAGTTCTATGATACGGCCAACCCTGCCCGGCATGATCTGCACCGCGCTTTTATCCGCCAATGTCTCGATAACTTTGCCGGCAATAACAGCGTTATCCAGCTGACGAGCGCCGAGTTCACCGGCCCGCTGCATTTCATGCAGTTCTGGATCGACAATATCCGGGAATGGGAGGCCGGGAAAGGACGGCGTGAAATTATCGGGTTGAGCGCTACGAAGGACGTAGAGGACGCTATACTGGCGGATCCGGTGCGTGCCGCGGTCGTCGACGTGATCGACATCCGGTACTGGTATTATCAGCAGGACGGGAAGCTGTATGCTCCACTGGGCGGACAGAGCCTTGCGCCGAGACAACATGAGCGGCTGCTCAAACCAAAGCGTTCGTCCTTCGGGCAGGTGTACCGCGCGGTCCGGCAATACCGGGAAAAATATCCGACCAAGGCGGTCATCTATTCGGCGGACGGGGAGGGCTTCGGCTGGGCCGTGTTCATGGGCGGCGGATCGCTGGCGAATATTCCCGCTATTGCCGAACCCGGGTTTTTGGCGGCGGCGTCGGAGATGGCGCCGGTGGATCTTCCGGGTAAACCGGACGGGCAGTATGCGCTCGGCGGGAAAAAGGGATATATTGTTTATTCGGAAACGGGGAGCCTGGCTGTCGGCACGGCAGGGTATCGTGTGCATCGGATCCCGGCAGGCAGCGCTACCGTATATTGGCTGCAGAAAAAATAGTCTATGCGAATCCTATTGACAATCTTACTCGGTTGTTCGATCATACCGCGACCCGCGGCGGAGTTGCCGTTGTTGCGAGTCTCGCCCGACGGACATTTTCTGATGACGGAAAAAGGCGCACCCTTTTTCTGGCTGGGAGATACGGGATGGCTGTTGCTGAGCCGATTGACAACCGGGCAGGCGGAACAATATTTCGAAAACCGGCATGCGAAGGGTTTCAACGTGATCCAGGTGATGGTCCTGCATGGGCTCGGCGATGCCGACGTATACGGTCACCCCGCATTATCGGATCGTAACCTGGCTACGCCCGCCGGTAAGGGCTACTGGCAACATCTCGACTCGATCATCGACCTGGCGGCCGGCAAGGGGCTGTACCTCGCGCTGATCCCCGTTTGGGGCGGCGTCGTCAAGGCGGCAAAAGCCACACCGGAACAAGCACGCAGCTATGCCGGATTCCTTGCCGACCGGTATAGGGACAGACCGAACATCATCTGGATGAACGGCGGCGATATCAGGGGGACGGATTATGAAGCCGTATGGAATACGATCGGCGCCACGTTGCGTGAAAAAGATCCGCATCACCTGATCTCCTTCCATCCGCGGGGCCGCGCCTCCTCGTCGTTTTGGTTCGAACAACAACCCTGGCTGGATTTCAACAGTGTCCAGTCGGGGCATCGCACGTATGCGCAGGATACCTCTGCCGGCGATCCGCATTACGGCGAGGACAATTGGAGATACATCCGGGCGGACTATGCCAAACGTCCGGTGCGGCCGGTACTGGATGCCGAGCCTTCGTATGAGCAGATCCCGCATGGTCTGCACGACACGAGCCAGCCAAGATGGACGGCAGCTGATGTTCGCCGTTATGCCTACTGGTCGGTGTTTGCCGGGGGCTGCGGGTTCACTTATGGCGATAATTCCGTCATGCAGTTCTTACGGCCCACGGATAAGGGTTCGGCCTATGGCGCGCGCACTCCCTGGTTCAGGGCGATCGACGATCCCGGCGCGGGACAGATGCAATTCCTGGAAAAGCTGGTGCTCTCGAGGGGCAGGGGCGGCTATTTCGGGCGGGTACCCGATACGACCATGGTCACCGATCAGGGGTCGCGGTACGATTATGTCATTGCGACGAGGGGCAAGGAATATGCTTTTATTTATACCTATACAGGCAGGACTTTTAGTGTGAACCCCGCGGTGCTGGGGTCACGGAGACTCCAGGCATCCTGGTATGAGCCTAAGGACGGTACGACTAAAACGATCGGTGTCTTCCCGGGTCGGGAGACGCTGACGTTCGATCCGCCCGGTGATCCCGCACCGGGGAATGACTGGGTATTGATCCTCGATGACCACGAATAAAGACATGAAGAGCGTATTTCGCATTTTGCTCCCTTTAATGATGCTGGCTTCCTGTAAGCCGGCCAAGGACATCTATCTGTTCACCTCCTTCCGCGAACCCGCGGTCGATGGACTGCACTTCCTGTACAGCCGCGATGGTAAGCATTGGACCGATCTCCCGGGCTCCTGGCTGAAACCGGAGGTGGGTGGCGACTCCTCCACCAAACCGGCGGCTGGCGGAAAAAAGATCATGCGCGACCCTTCCATGGCGCAGGGACCCGATGGAGTGTGGCACCTGGTCTGGACGTGCGGCTGGAACGGCGTCAAGGGATTCGGTTATGCTTCCTCGCGCGACCTCATCCACTGGAGTCAGGAGCGTTTGATCCCTGTGATGGTGCATGAGCCCGACGCCTTCAATGTCTGGGCGCCGGAGATCTTTTACGAAAAGGACAGTGCGCAGTATCTCATCGTCTGGGCGACGACCATCCCGGGCCGTTTCCCCAAAGGGTTGGAAGATGAAAAGAACAATCATCGTCTATACTGCACGACTACTCGCGATTTCGTAAGCTTTACGCCGACGCGGTTGTATTACGATCCCGGGTATAGCGTCATCGATCCGATGATCCTGGAGCGCGGACAAAAAGATTTCGTCCTCGTGTTCAAGGACAATACGCGTCTCCAACGGAATATCAAGGTAGCATTCAGTGACAGCCCCGCTGGTCCGTGGCATGATGATTCAAAAGCATTTACTCCTGAGTTCACCGAAGGGCCTACCGTCGCGAAGGTCGGGGCGGCATATTACATCTATTTCGACGGTTATCGCGTCAAAAAATACGGCGCGGTGAAGACTACCGATTTCAAGACCTTTACGGATGCCTCGGATGAGGTGTCGGTTCCGGCAGGGCATAAGCATGGGACCATCGTTATGACCGATAAGAAAACATTAAAAAGATTGTTACATGAACGAAAGAAACAGTCGCCGTAGCTTCTTGAAGACAGCTGCCCTGGGTGGGGCGATGGCGGTGAGCATCCCGGAGATCGTGTGTGCCGCTGCGAGGCCCGGCAAGAGGATTACGCTGACAAACGAAGATGTCGTGCTGTTCCAGGGCGACAGCATTACCGATATGCATCGCAAACGGGATGACGACAAGCCTGACAGTCCCGGCGCGCTCGGCGTCGGTTATCCCTTCCTCGTCACGGCGGAATTGTTGTACCGGTGGCCGGGGAAAGACCTGAAATGTTTTAACAGGGGGGTCAGTGGCAACAAGGTCTTCCAACTCGCCGATCGATGGCAGTCCGATTGTCTCGACCTGAAGCCGACCGTTCTCAGCATACTCGTCGGCGTGAACGACTTCTGGCACACCCTGGTCAATGGATATACCGGAACGATCAAGACTTACCGCGACGATTACAGGAAATTACTCGATCGTACCAAACAGGCGCTGCCCGATGTGCGGCTGATCATCGGCGAGCCATATGCCGTCATCGGTGTGAAAGCGGTGGATGACAAATGGTATCCCGCATTCAACGACTACCGCGCGGCTGCGAAAGAAATCGCGGAAAGCTTTGGGGCGGCTTTTATTCCACACCAGGAGATCTATGACAAGGCGGAAAGATTGGCGCCCGGTTCCTATTGGACGTATGATGGTGTGCATCCGACCCTGGCCGGCGCCCGTCTGATGGCAGAAGCCTGGTTGCAAACCGTAAAGGGATAAGATGAGATTGGCGAAACAAACGATATTGGCGCTGGGCCTGATGGCCGGGCTGTTCGCCGCGAACGCGCAGGATAAGGAAATTATGCATTACAGCGGGCAGGCATTGTCGAATATCGACTATCATCACGGCATGCTGGTGCCAGCCGTGGGCGTTCATAGTATGCAGGTGTTGAGGGCTAACCGGGAGCATCCGGACTCTGCGGAAGGATCGGGGTTCACGTATAATCATGCGCCGATGCTGGCGCATTGGAATAACCGGTTCTGGCTGGAATACCTTAGCGACAAGGTGGGGGAAAGCGTTCCTCCCGGCCAGACGCTGCTAGCCAGTTCGGTCGATGGCTATATCTGGACAAAACCCGTGGTGCTTTTTCCGCCTTACCGGATACCGGATGGAACGACCAAGGAAGGGCATTCCGGCGTAGCCAAAGACCTGTATGCCGTCATGCATCAGCGAATGGGTTTTTATGTGTCGAAGCATAACCGTCTGCTGGCGCTGGGTTTTTATGGCATCTGTCTCGATCCGCACGACGACCCCAATGACGGAAAAGGTATCGGCCGTGTCGTCCGGGAGGTGCATTCCGACGGTAGTTTTGGTCCCATCTATTTTATTCATTACAATCCTGCCTGGAATACCGGCAACACGTCTTACCCTTTTTATACGTCAAGCAAGGACAGGGGTTTTGTCGGGGATTGTAACGAGCTGATGGCGACTCCGCTGATGATGATGCAATGGGTAGAGGAGACCGATCGCAACGATCCGTTGATCCCGTTGCATAAAGATTATAAGGCGTTTTGTTTTTATCATCTGCCCGATAACGACGTGATCGGCATGTGGAAGAACGGGCTAACAGGTTACAGCAAGGATCAGGGCCGTACCTGGTCGCGGGTGATCCGCGCCCCGCATGTGGTCACCGCCAATGCGAAAATGTGGGGGCAGCGTACGTCAGACGGAGAGTATGCCACCGTTTACAACCCTTCGGAATTTCGGTGGCCGCTGGCGGTCTCTGTGAGCCGGGACGGGTTGGATTATACCAATCTCCTGCTGGTGCAAGGCGAGATCAGCACCGCGCGTTACGGGGGCAATTACAAGAATTTCGGACCGCAATATACGAGGGGAATTATCGAGGGTAACGGTGTGGCGCCGGACGGCAACATCTGGATCGCTTATAGCATGAACAAGGAGGACATCTGGGTGAGCACGATCCCCGTACCCGTTACGGATAAGGTCATGGGAGATGTCAGCGACGACTTCAGAACGGCGAACCTGGACCAATGGAATACCTACAGCCCGCGGTGGGCGCCCGTCGGGATCGTCGATCATGCCTTGCAGCTGAAGGATGCCGATCCTTACGATCTTGCGATGGCCGAGCGTGTTTTTCCCGTGGCTAAAAAAATGCAGGTGGAGTTTAGCCTCGCCGCGGGACAAAACGATCATGGGCGGCTGGAGATCGAAATGCAAAATGAGCACAATCTCCCGGCGATACGGCTAAGCCTCGGACCCGACGGCACGATGATCGCCAAGGCGGGGGCGCGTATCAAAAAGATCATGAGCTATGCGCCGGGCATGAACTATACGATCCGCATCAAGGTAGATGCGGACACGCGGATGTATACCGTGAACATCGATGGAAAGGATGTGCTGACGCAGCTGTTCTTTCAACCCGTCGAAAGTTTTGGTCATATCGTTTTCCGCACCGGCGAAACGCGTCACTTCCCAACCGCCGACTCGCCCGCGGAGGCCGACACCGATCAGCCGAAAGCCGGTGATCCCATACCGGCGGCTATTTATACTATTCATTATTTGAAAACGACGCGGGAATGACAGGACGTTTTTCCATATGGCTGATGCTATTGTTGATGGCTTTTTCGGTAGCCGTCGCCCAACGCGGTATCGAACGATCGGCGCCGCCGGAGAACGTTATGGATATCGGCGGGTTTGCTGGTAACCGGATTGCGAAGAATCAACGCAACTTTATCGAAACGTTCGACATCGGGAAATATGTGGGGTTGATGGAGACGCGAAATTTCACCGGGTGGGACTGGCGGCAGGGCGAACAGCCTGGCAAATGGCTGGAATCGGCGATATGGGCTTCGACGCGGACGCATGATGCGGCATTGGAAAAAGAGGCCCGGACGATGCTGGACAGGATCATCCGGTCACAGGCGCCCGACGGCTATATCGGCATTACGAGTCAGTCCGTCCGTACTCCGCAGCGGCCGCTCGGTGGTATGGATGCCTATGAATTGTATTTTCTGCAACATGCCCTGCTCACGGCCTATGCGGTGTGGAAAGACCTGCGCGCGCTGAAGGCCGCCGAAAGACTAGGCGATTATTTTGTGCGCTATATCGGACCCGGCAAGGCTGAATTCTGGCCTTCGCCGCTGCGTCCGCCGGAGAACAGGGGGAAGTTGTTAAAGGGGACGATGCATTCCGAGATCGCCGGACATAGCGTGCATTATGGATGGGAGGGAACCTTGCTGATCGACCCGATGATGCGGCTTTATCAGTTGTCGGGAGACCGGCGCTATTACGATTGGTGCAAGTGGGTGGTGAGCAATATCGATAAGTGGAGCGGATGGGATGCCTATTCCAATCTCGACAGGGTGGCGGAGGGAACAATGCCGATCAACCAGATCCAGCCTTATGTACATGCGCATACGTTTCAGATGAATTTCCTCGGACTGCTTCGTATGTATGAAGTCAGCGGCGACAAGGCTTACCTCCGCAAGGTCGCCGGCGCCTGGAAGGACATTGCCGCCCGTCAGCGCTATATCACCGGCGGCGTCAGCGTAGGCGAGCATTATGAGCGGGATTATATCAAACCCCTGACGGGCGAGATGATGGAGACCTGCGCGACGATGAGCTGGATGCAGCTGTCACAGGAATTGCTGGACATTACGGGAGACCCGAAGTATGCCGATGCGATCGAGCGGATCTTTTGGAACAATGTTTTTGCGGAACAAACGATAGATGGCGATGCCAACCATTATTTTACGCCACCCAACGGGGTAACGCCGAAAGGTTATTTCCGCGAACCCGATTGTTGTATGGGCAGCGGCGAAAGGCTGCTGGCGATGTTGCCCGGGTTTATCTACGGCGGAGGGGTGGGACGGTCGATTTATATCAACCAGTTTGTCGCCTCTTCAACCGTTATCGGCGGGACGAGGATCACGCAGGAAACGGATTTCCCTGAGAACGGGAAGGTGGGTGTGAGCATCGAGCCGGTAAAAGCTTCGGCTTTTGCCGTATATGTGCGTATCCCTGAATGGGCGGACAGCGCGGTTGTAGCCGTAAATGGAGTTGCCGTGGAAGGAGTGCACCCAGGAAGCTATCTTCGGTTGTCGCGTGTCTGGCATTCGGGCGACAAGATCGATATCGAATTGCCGATGCGGCTTCAATGGGTGCGTCATGGACATTATGAGAAGACGGGCGACCGGCGACCATACAAAACGACGCCGGATAACGATGCGCCCTATGCGCTGGTACGCGGTCCGGTGGTATATGCTTTTGATGATATTTGGTACAACGGAGATACGGCGGTATTTGGTCCATTGGATAGTATTCGGTATGTATTGAGTGATCCGCGCAAGATGCACCATGTCGATGCTCCCGGACCTGATATTTTGGGGCCAGGGTATGAGGTGCGTTTGATGTTGGCCGACGGCCGCGAGACATCTGTTGCCGTATATCCTTTTGCCAACATCGGCAAATGGTATCGCGATACCGCGCATAAGCCCGACAGTAATGCGGCGGTATGGCGGTATGCAGTGTGGTTAAAGGGGGTCGGGGCTTCTGCGTCCGCGCTTTCGCTGCCTTACATATTCGGCGACGATATGGTGCTGCAACGTGATGTCCCCGTGCCGGTGTGGGGCGATGCTGCAGCAGGAGAGACGGTAACGGTGCGGTTCGGCGGACAGACGAAAAACGTTACTGCCGGCAAGAACGGACATTGGCGCGTTACGCTGGACCCGCTGCATACCGCGTCGGATGGGAGGGAGATGACGGTGACCGGCGGCGGGAAGACGATCCGCATGCGCAACGTATTGGTCGGAGAGGTCTGGCTTTGCAGCGGTCAGTCCAATATGGAATATTCCATGAGGAAGAATAGTAAATTTCAGAAAGGCGCGGATGCACTCGATTCTGCGAGGAACCCGCTGATCCGCATTTTCCTTGTACGGAATAACTATAGCAAGCCCGATAGACATATTCACCGCCGGTGGGATACGGCCGAGGGGAAGCCCTTGCGTGATTTTTCCGCTGCCGGGTATTTTTTTGCGCGGGAGTTGTATAGCAGGCTGCATGTGCCGGTAGGCGTGATCTCTAATGCGATACCCGGGAGCCGCATCGAACCCTGGCTGCCCGATACCGGCAAATTCTATAAAACCCTGGTGACTCCTCTGGCGCCATATGCGTTAAAGGGGTTTCTATGGTATCAGGGCGAATCCAATTGTTTTCTCGGCGATACGCTGCGCTATGCGGGCAAGATGAAGACCCTGATCGAAGGCTGGCGGTCGCTATGGGGGAATTCCGGTCTGTCTTTCTATTTCGTGCAGATCGCGCCCTATTATTATTCGAAGACTACGGGGTCAACCGGTACCGAGCCGGCTTTCTGGGAGGCACAGGAAAAGGCGTTGTCGCTGCCGCATACCGGTATGGTCGTGACGACCGATCTCGTCGATACTCCACTGGATCTCCACCCTGCCTATAAATGGGAAGTGGGCCGCAGGCTGGCGCTGCTGGCGTTGGCGAAGGATTACGGGCAGCAGGTCACTTATTCGGGACCGGTATACCTAGGTATGAGGATCAGCGGCCGGAAGGTCGAGCTTACCTTTGCCGGCGGGCCGCTGGTGGACCGCAAGCCCCTTCGCTGGTTCGAGACCGAAGACAAAAATGGTAAATTCGCACCTGCGACGGCCATCATCGCCGGCGACGACAAGATCATATTGAAAGCCAGGACCCGGCCCATCGGTGTCCGTTTCGGCTGGAAAGAAACCGCTCAACCCAATTTATTCAACAAAGAGGGATTGCCCGCGATGCCATTCCGGGCCACTGAATATGAATAAGCTATTTTCCATCCCGCTGTTAGTCTTATTGCCGGCCCTGGGCCGCGCGCAGGCGACGCAACGTCTCTTTTTATCCGGGACAGGGAATGACCATACGGTCGACTGGCAATTTTATTGTACGGCGGGCCGGAACTCGGGGAAGTGGACCACGATCCCCGTCCCCTCCAATTGGGAGCTGCAGGGTTTTGGAAAATATAACTATGGATTGGATAAGGACTCGGTTCGCGGGCATGAGAAAGGATTGTATAAATATCGTTTCGTTGTGCCTGCTGATTGGAAGGGCCGCGAGGTAGACATCGTGTTCGACGGCAGCATGACCGACACCGAAGTGAAGATCAACGGTAAATCGGCAGGGGCTACGCATCGGGGTTCTTTCTACCGGTTCAGATACAATATTTCGGCGCTGTTGCATTATGGCCGAAGCAATCTGCTCGAGGCCGCCGTTTCCAAAGAATCCGCCAACCATTCGGTGAACATGGCGGAAAGGCATTGCGATTTCTGGATCTTCGGCGGTATCTTCCGGCCCGTGTATCTCGAGGCGTTTCCCGTCCAGCATATCGCCGCCCAGGCCATCGACGCCAAAGCCGACGGGCAGTTCCTTGCCCGTGTCCGTCTTTCGGGTATCACCGGGGCCGACCGGCTCAGCGCACGGGTGTATACGTTGGCCGGTGAGAAATTCGGCGAGGCTTTTTCGGCGGGGGTACACTTCGGTGATACGGCGGTCCTGCTGCGCGCGAAGTTTACATCGCCGCAGACCTGGAATCCCGAGGCGCCGCATCTGTATAAGGTGGTCTATACTCTTTCCCGTGAGAATACGGTGCTGCATACCGTCGAACAGCGGTTCGGTTTCCGGACGGTCGAGCTGCGCCCGCGGGACGGCATCTATGTCAACGGCGTTCGCGTCGTATTCAAGGGGATCTGCCGTCACTCGTTCTGGCCTGCTTCCGGGCGGGCATTAAGCAAGGCATTGAGTATCGAAGATGTGCGGCTGATCAAGGATATGAACATGAATGCCGTCCGGATGTCGCATTATCCGCCCGACGATCATTTTCTCGACGTCTGCGACTCGCTGGGCGTTTTCGTGCTGGACGAGCTGACGGGCTGGCACCATGCGTACGATACCGAGGTGGGCAGCCGGCTGGTGAAAGAGATGATCGAAAAAGACGTCAACCATCCTTCGATCGTGCTTTGGGATAACGGCAACGAGGGCGGGTTCAATTTCGATCTCGATCATCTTTTCGATGAATTCGACGTGCAGGGACGGCCCGTGACCCATCCCTGGGCTTTGTTCGATCACATGGATACCCAGCATTATATCAATTATGATTATGGGAACGGCACGGTATTTCATGGACACGATATTTTCTTCCCCACGGAATTCCTGCATGGGCTGTATGACGGCGGGATGGGGGCCGGTTTATACGATTATTGGGAGCTGATGTGGAACAACCCGCTATCGGCCGGCGGTTTCCTGTGGGATTTTTCGGATGAGGCAGTCGTCCGCACCGACCGGAATGGCGAGCTGGATACGGATAAGGATCATGGTCCAGACGGCATCCTTGGGCCCTATCGCGAAAAGGAAGGCAGCTACTTTGCCGTAAAAGAGATCTGGTGCCCGGTGCGGATCGCGCCGAAAGAGATCACGCCCGGATTCGACGGGACGTTGTCGGTCGAAAATCGTTTCCTTTATACCAATCTGGCCTCTTGCCGGTTCTCCTGGCGGCTCGTCCAGGCGGCCGCTCATCCTGTAAACGTGGCCGGAGAGGTCGTTGCGCCGAATGTCGCGCCGGGGCAGCGCGGTATGCTCGAACTGTCATTGCCGCAGCATTGGAGAGATTACGATATCCTTTCATTGACAGCCAGGGATCCCCATGGCCACGAACTCTACACCTGGACCTGGCCGATCAGCCGGCCGGATAAGATTGCGGCCAGAATGGTCGATTCGACGGGTGCTACGGCGGTGACGATCAGTAAAACAGATTCGTTGATCAGCCTGGGTGCAAACGGGATAACGGTGAGTATTGGGGCAAGGACCGGGTTGCTGCGCGGCGTGAAGAATGCGGCGGGAATCCTTCCGCTCAGCGATGGGCCGGTCATCAGCAGCGGCGACGCAATGCCGGCGGAGGTGGTTGCGCGCCAACAGGGAACGCAGGCGGTCATCGAAGCCAGCTATCCGAAAGGAAGCACCTGCCGGTCGTTGCGGTGGACGATGTATCCCACAGGATGGGTGCGGATGGATATCAGCTATTATCCGCCCGAATATGAATACGACCTGCTTGGCGTCAGCTTTTCCTACCCCGAGAAAGGCGAAGATTCGGTGAAGGGCATTCGATGGATGGGCAACGGTCCTTACCGTGTGTGGAAAAACCGGATGCAGGGCACCACGCTCGACATCTGGAACAAAGCCTATAACAATACGATCACAGGTCAGGGGAACGTCGTTTACCCCGAATTCAAGGGATATTTCTCCGATTTCTACTGGATGCGGCTCGAGACGGCAAGGCAGCCTTTTACCATCGTGTGCGCCGATGAGGACATCTTTCTCCGGCTGTTCACGCCGGCCAATCCCGTGAAGACCTATAACGTGGCGCCGCGTTTCCCCGGCGGGGACATCTCCTTCATGCACGCGATACCGCCCATCGGCACCAAATCGCAGAGGCCGGAGAAAATGGGTCCGTCGGGAGAAAAGAATATGTATTACGATTATACGAGGAGCAAGGATTACTCTAAACCGCTGACACTGTATTTCGATTTTTCGGGAAAATGAAATGAGGTGGGTTTTTCTATATATCGCGCTTTTTCTATTCGGCTCGTCGCGGGCGGGGATGGTTGTGTGTGGGTTGGAATGCGAGCAGCTCATCAACCCGGCGGGTATCGATGCAGTGCAGCCGCGGTTGAGCTGGCGGCTGGAGGGGGTGGGGAAGGATATCGTTCAAACGGCGTGGCAGATCATGGTCGCTTCATCTCCGGAGCTGCTTGCAAACGATAAAGGCGATCTATGGGCTTCGCCAAAAACGGAAGGCGACCGCAGCAGGATGATCGTTTATGGGGGTGCGCTGTTGCGCAGCGGGATGTCTTGTTACTGGAAGGTGAGGGCCTGGACGAATGCGGGTGTTACTGCATGGAGTTCGCCCGCCCGATGGAGCATGGGGTTGCTCGCGGCGGCAGACTGGAAAGCCCGATGGATCGGATATGACGCGGGATTCCCCTGGGATAGCATTTCGAAGTTCTCGAGGCTCTCTGCGCGTTATTTCAGAAAGGAATTCGAAGGCCCCGCGGGCGTGAAAAAGGCTACGCTGTATATAGCGGGTCTCGGGCATTACATCGTCTCCATCGACGGGCATCGGATCGGCGACGAGGTGCTGGCCGAATCTCCTACCGACTATACGCGTTCGGTGAAATACAACTGCTATGACGTCACGGCGGACTGCCGGGAAGGAGTCAATGCCATCGGCGTCGTCCTGGGCAATGGCCGCTATTTTACGATGCGGCCAATCTACAAACCCAAAAAGGTCAAGGAATTCGGTTTTCCGAAGCTGTTGCTGCAACTGGATCTGGAGGATGGGAAGGGGCATCATCGTTTGGTCGTCAGCGATACCAGCTGGAAATTCACCGCCGACGGCCCTATCCGCACCAACAATGAATACGACGGCGAAGAGTACGACGCGACGAAGGAATTCCCGGGTTGGGATAGTCCGGGTTTCGATGACAGCCGGTGGCTGCATGCGCGTTATGCGATGGCGCCCGGCGGACGGCTTTCGGCGCAAATGGACCTGCCGCTGAAGGTCATGCAAACCCTCACGCCCGTATCGGTTCGGCAACAGCGGCCTGGCGTCTGGATCATCGACATGGGCCAGAATATTGCGGGCTGGCTGCAGCTGCGGACGAAAAGCGAAGGGGAACGCGGCAGGCGTATCGTCTTACGCTATGCAGAGACCCTTCGGCCAGACGGAGATCTTTATACCGCCAACCTTCGCGACGCGCGGGCGACGGACAGCTATACATTAAAAGGTGAAGGAGAAGAGGTCTGGCATCCCGTATTCGTCTTCCATGGGTTCCGGTATGTATCGGTCTCGGGCTGGCCGGGGGATCATCCGACTACTGGTGATTTCGAAGGACAGGTGGTCTATGACGATCTACCGACCATCGGGCAAATCAGCACCTCCGACACCCTGCTGAACCACATCGTCCGCAACGCCTGGTGGGGTATCAATGCGAACTACAAGGGGATGCCCATCGATTGCCCGCAGCGGAACGAACGGATGCCCTGGCTGGGAGACCGGGCAACGGGTTCATTGGGAGAAAGCTATCTTTTCGATAACGAAACGCTCTACGCCAAATGGCTGGACGATATCCAGGAAGCGCAGAAACCGGACGGGTCGCTGCCCGATGTGGCGCCTGCCTATTGGAATTACTACTCCGACAACATGACCTGGCCGGGTACGTATTTGCTAGTGGCCGATATGTTGTATCAGCAGTTTGGAGACCTGGCGCCGGTGCGCCGGCATTACGACTCGATGAAGAAATGGCTGTGGTATATGCGGGATCGTTATGCGAAGGGCGGGCTGATGACGAAAGACAAATACGGCGACTGGTGCGTGCCTCCGGAATCGCCGCAGCTGATCCATACGCGGGATTCATCGAGGATCACCGACGGCCGGCTTATCGCAACGGCGTATTATTATCATTTTTTGCGGCTGATGACCAGGTTCGCGGGATTGCTGCACCGGCCCGATGAATATACGTCGAAGGCGGCGATCGTTAAAGCGGCTTTCAATCGGCAATTCCTCCATGATGGCGGGTATGGAAACAACAGTGTTACGTCGGATCTGTTGCCTCTGTGTTTCGGCATGGTGCCCCCGGAGGCAAGGGCCGCGGTGACATCCCGGTTGATCGCAAAGGTGGCTTCGGATGGGCATATCGCAACAGGTGTCATCGGTACGGGATGGCTGATGTGTGGGCTCACCGGATTGGGAAGGGCCGATCTGGCTCTCCGGCTGGCTGTCAATAAGGATTATCCGGGCTGGGGATATATGGTCGAACACGGCGCCACAACAATATGGGAACTGTGGAATGGCAATACCGCCGATCCGGCCATGAACTCGCAGAACCACGTGATGCTGCTCGGCGATCTGCTGACCTGGTGTTTCCGCGACCTGGCAGGGATTGCTCCGGCTGAGCCGGGATATAAAAAAATATTGTTGCAACCCGTTTTTCCGGCGGGTCTCGACAGCGTCGCGGCTACGTATGAGACGCCTTATGGGATCGTGAAAAGCGAATGGCGGCGCGAGGGTGGGCTTATCTCCTGGCAGATCAGTGTGCCGCCCAATACACGGGCCATCGTACGGCTCCCCGATGGCCGGGAGAGCGAGACCGGATCAGGAGAGTATCATTATAACATTGAAACAAAAGGATCGATATGAAGCGAATTGTCTTTTTTCTGCTTGCAATAAGCACGATGGCCGCGAGCGCACAGACTGTGGCGATCGATAGCGCCATCACCCAAAAAGCCGCTTCCTGGGTGGCCTCGCTGAATCTGAACGACCCGGCCAAAGAGGTACGGCTGACGGCCCTCATCTCCACCCATTTGAATACCATCCGCGACTGGAATAACGATCATCCATATTCGATCATTCCTGCGGGCATCGATCCTGCCACGGGAAAACCGCTGTCCAAAATGGACCGCCAGATCATCGCCATATCGGCGATGCCGCGGACGACGCATGACAGCCTGATGAACGGGTTGCGGAAGGACCTCAACCTCAGCCAGGTGGATGCCATCCTGGACAAATACACCATGGGCAAGGTGCAATTCACCTTTAACGGATACAAGGCCATTGTACCGGACCTGACGCCGACCGAGGACTCCGTAATACTATCCAACCTGGAGCAGGCGCGCGAGCAGGCTGTCGATTATAAGAACAGCAAGGAGATCTCGGCCATCTTCGAGATCTACAAAACGAAGAACGAACAGTACCTGAATGCCAATGGGCGCAACTGGCATGCCCTGTTCAAGGCTTATGCGGATGCGCAAAAAGCGAAAAAGGCGGCGGCAAAGCAGGGGTTGCAACCGGATGGCCGGACGGGGCCGGAAGCGGTCCCGGGGCAGCAGCGGAGAGCGATCCTGCAAAGCGAATTCCTGTATGATACCGCTCCATTTCCCGAATGTCACGCCGCGACCATTGCGGAAACGCCCGGCGGACTGGTAGCGGCTTTTTTTGGCGGCACAAAGGAACGAAACCCGGACGTGTGTATCTATGTCTGCCGGAAAGAAAAGGGTTCCGACAGATGGACGGCGCCGGTCAATGTTGCCAACGGCATCCAGAATGCGCGGCTGCGTTTTCCCTGCTGGAACCCCGTGCTTTACCAGGAGCCGGGCGGCGGCCTGCTCCTGTTCTATAAAGTGGGACCCAGTCCCTCCACGTGGAAGGGCTGGCTGATCCGAAGCAGCGATGGCGGTGTCAACTGGTCCCAACCAACAGCGTTGCCCGAAGGGTTCCTCGGACCCATCAAGAACCAACCCGTGCGGCTCAAAGACGGAACATTGCTTTGCCCCACGAGCACCGAAGGACGTGGATGGAAAGTGCATTTCGAACTGACGAAGGACAATGGCAAGACATGGCAAATGGCGGCGCCGGTCCCGGCACCCGATTCGCTGAAGGCCATCCAGCCCACGATCCTGCTGCATGAGGATGGCAGCATCCAGGCGTTGTGCCGCAGTCAGAACCGGGCGATACTTTCTACTGTTAGTAAAGACAATGGACGAACCTGGTCACCGCTTGCGCCGATAGCGCTGCCCAATAACAATTCGGGGATCGACGGCGTCACGCTCGCCGATGGACGTCAACTGTTGGTCTATAACCACGTCCTTCCGCCGCCGGGCGCCACTAAAGGAGAGCGTTCGCCCCTGAATGTCGCGGTATCGCGGGATGGGCTGGACTGGTATGCGGCATTGGTCCTGGAGGACGATCACGACGGGCAGTACTCCTATCCGACCGTGATCCAATCGAAGGACGGGCATGTGCATGTCGTGTATACCTGGCGGCGAAAGAAAATAAAATATGTAGAGATCGATCCATCGAAATTGCCGTTGGAAAAAATAGAGAACGGCGTTTGGCCCGACTCGATAAAAAAGTAGTGCAGGCCGCCCCCGCGGCTCTTTAAAAAATAACGCATATGGAGGAGAAGAAGTTTGTGCCGGTCATGATCACCCCCTTCAATCTGAAGGCGAAGGTGGACCTGGACGCGGTAGCCGTGCTTGTGGAATTTTATCTCGAGGCAGGGGTGAAAGGTTTTTTTGCCAACTGTCTCAGCAGCGAGATGTATAGCATCACCGAGGACGAACGGCTCGAATTGACGCGCCATGTAGCCAGATGTGTGGATGGCCGCGTGCCCATCGTCGCGACCGGCTCGTTCGGATTGACGATCGAAGACAAGGCGGACTTCACGGCGCGTATCTACGATACCGGTATAAATGCCGTCATCCTGATCACCGGTCACTATGCCAACGTGGAGGACAGCGACGCCATCCTGTTGCGAAATTTCAGCAAGATGTTCCGGCTGACCCACGATATACCGCTTGGTTTGTATGAATGCCCGGCGCCGTACAAACGGATCATAACGCCAGACGTTTTCAGACACCTGCTCGATACGGGTCGGCTGGTCTATCACAAAGACACCTCGATCGACCTGGAGAAGGTGAAGGCGAAACTGGAGGCGCTGAACCAGGGTAATTATGACCTGGAATTCTATGACGCGCATACCCCCAATGCTATGTATTCGTTGCAGATGGGCGCCAGGGGCATGTCGTCGATCTCGGGAAATTTCTACCCGGAGATACTCGTCTGGATGTGCGACCATGCGAATGACCCCGATCGCCGGGAGGATGTCCGCTGGTTGCAGGGTGAACTCAGCCGGGTCGACCCGCTGATCCATATTGCCTACCCGTTGAGTGCAAAATATTTTCTGCAGAAAAGAGGGCTGCCTGTCCGCACTATCAGCCGCGCGCATGCGCTGGAGCTGACCTTCGAGCAGAAACGGACGCTGGATGATATCCATCGGAGCTTTCTCAGCTGGTGCGAAAGGCTGGACATAAAGCCCGTGCAGGCCGGCCGCCTGGTCAAACCAAAAATGCCGCTCGATCCACCGATCTGATAATTAAACCATGACGACTGCTCCTTCATTACGCATCGATTTTCCGGGCCGGTTGGTCTTTGGGAATGGCTGCCTGGTCCAGATGGCCGACGAGATCATTCGGCTCGCGCCCGCCAGGGTGTTGGTGATAACGATCGAACCCCTGTTGTCTTCACTGATCGGTCTTTTCGCCCGGCTGGAGGACAACGGCATCGGGGTATGTGTATACACCCATATCGTACAGGAGCCTTCTTTCGAAGATTTTTATATTGTAATGAAGCACGCGGGTCCCTTCGACCCGGACGTGGTGCTTGGCATCGGCGGCGGCAGCGTCCTCGATATTGCGAAACTGGTAGCGGCACAGCTTGGGAGCGATCAGTTGCTGGCCGATTATGTGGGTAACGGCCTTCTGAACGGAAGAAGGCGGCGGCTTGTCTGTATGCCGGCCACCTCGGGTACAGGCAGCGAGGTTTCGCCGAATGCCATTTTGGTCGACGATGCGGACGGTCAGAAAAAGGGGATCATCAGTCCTTTTCTCGTTCCGGACGTCGTCTATGTCGATCCGCTGCTGACCCGGAGTGTGCCGCCGGCCGTTACCGCGGCGACAGGGCTGGATGCATTGACGCATTGCCTGGAAGCCTATACGAACAAATTCGCCCAGCCCTTTATCGATATGTATGCCTGCGAGGGGATGCGGCTGATCGCAGGGCATCTCGTGCGGGCGGTGCAAAATGGCGCCGACGAGGAAGCGCGTTCGCAGGTGGCCATGGGCAGCCTGCTGGGTGGTTTTTGCCTGGGACCCGTGAATACTGCAGCCGTACACGCGCTGTCTTATCCGCTGGGAAGCCTCTTCCATCTGCCGCATGGGCTTTCCAACGCGTTGTTGCTGCCCTATGTCATGGAATTCAATCTTCCGGCGGCGCCCCGGCGGTATGCGGATGTCGCGCGCGCGTTGGGTTGCGCGGCGGGAAAGGATGATCCCGTCACCGCGCAGGAAGGGGTGGAGAAGATACGGAGCCTGATCAGGGAATGCGGGTTACCTTCGACGTTGAAAGAGGTAGGCGTGCCGTTCGATGCCATTCAAGCCATGGCGGCCGACGCGATGAAGATCGCCCGGTTGCTGGTCAACAACGCACGGCCCGTCACGCTGGAAGATGCCGTCAACATTTATACATCCGCATATGAGCAATAAAAAATATCGCGGCATCGTCGTGCCGGCGATCACGCCGCTTAAGGCCGATCGTACATTGGACACCGCCGCCGTGGAAAGGTTGTTGCCTTCCTTTCCGCATCCATTCATCCTCGGGACGACGGGGGAAGCGCCATCGCTGCCGCGGCAGTTGAAGGAGCGATATATCCGTCTTGCAGGAAAGATCAAAACGAAAGGTCAACAGCTGTATGTCGGAATATCGTCCAACTGCCCCGACGAATCCGTCGAATGGGCGCGTTTGGCGTTCGGGGAAGGCGCCGACCTGGTGGTGTGCAACCTGCCGTCGTATTTTCAACTTTCCGAAGACCAGATGCGCCGGCATTTCGAATGGCTGGCCGAGCGCGTGAAAGGACCGCTGGTCATATACAATATCCCGTCTACGACGCATCATTCGATACCGTTGCCCGTCATCGACGAGCTGAGCCATCATCCGACCGTCGTGGGAATGAAAGATTCCGAACGCAACGAAGAGCGTTTGCGGGCGGCTTTGAAACTATGGGCGGGGCGCGAAGATTTCAGCCATTTCCTCGGCTGGTCGGCGAAGTCGGGGGAATCCTTGTTGAATGGAGGAGACGGCCTGGTGCCCAGCAATGCCAACCTCGATGTCGGGGTTTATGTCGATCTGGAAAGGGCGGCGGGCCGGGGTGATACTGTGGAAGTAGCCCGGTTACAGGCGATCGCGGATCAGCTGGGGGCGTCCTACCAGACCGGGAAGAGCCTGGGAGAGTCGCTGGCCGCCTTGAAATCGCTGATGCATCAGCGTGGACTTTGCGAACCCTATCTTATGCCACCGTTATAGAAAAGATGTCAAACAAACCAATCATAGGAATTACCATGGGCGATCCGGCGAGCATAGGGCCGGAGATTGCGATCAAGGCATTGATGAATGAGCGTGTTTTCCGGATCTGCCGGCCGTTCGTCGTCGGTGACGCGGCGCTCATGCGGTTTACGAAGGAGCGGCTGGGGTTCGGGGTGGAAATACGCTCTATTCAGCAGGTACGCGAGGCAGAATTCCAACCGGGTGTCTTAGAGGTGCTCGACATGGGCACGGTCGACCTAGCGCGGTTCGCCTGGGGCGAGGTGTCGGCCATGGCAGGGCATGCGGCATTCGAAGCCGTACGGAAAGTGATCGAGCTGGCGATGGCCGGTGAGCTCGATGCCACCGTCACGGGACCCATCAACAAAAAATCGATCAATGACGCGGGTCATCATTTCGCGGGCCATACCGAGATCTATGCCCATTATACCGGCACGAAGAAATACGGGATGTTGCTGGTGGAAGACCATCTCAAAGTGATCCATGTTTCCACGCATGTTTCTTTGCGTCAGGCCTGCGACCTGGTGAAGAAGGAGCGTGTGCTGGCCGTTATCTCCTTACTGCGGGATGGTTTGATGAGCCTGGGAGAGGAGAACCTGAAGATCGGCGTGGCGGGTCTCAATCCGCATGCGGGCGACTCGGGTCTTTTCGGCACCGAGGACGACCAGGAGATCCTGCCGGCCGTGCTCGAGGCGCGTCGCCAGGGCTATGACGTGGACGGGCCCGTTCCTCCGGACACTTTGTTCGCCAAGGCCGTCACGGGGCATTATGGCGGAGTGGTGGCGATGTATCACGACCAGGGGCATATCCCTTTCAAGTTGTCCGGATTCCATTGGAACGCAACCAAACAGCGGATGGACAGCGTCAAGGGTGTGAACATCACCATGGGTCTTCCGATCATCCGGACCAGCGTCGATCATGGCACCGCCTTCGAGATCGCGGGGAAGGGGATCGCTAGTCCGGATGCCATGCTATTGGCCGTCGAGGCGGCCGCACAGCTCAGCCGTCACAAAAAAATGCATACCGCATGATAGCCGTGATCGCAGACGATCTGACGGGCGCCGCCGAACTGGGCGGCATCGGTGTCCGGTATGGATTGCGGACCGAGATCCGTACCACCGCGGGTGCGGATACCCATGCCGATCTCCTGGTTATTGCAGGTGACAGCCGATCAAAGAACGAGATGGGTGCCGTCGAAGAAATGCGGACGATCACACGCCGGCTCCGGTCACTGCAACCCGAATGGGTGTATAAAAAAACCGATTCCGTGCTGCGCGGCCACGTCGTCGCGGAGCTGGAAGCGCATATGCAGGAGTTGGATCGCCGGCTGGCGCTGCTGGTACCTGCCAATCCATCGTTGGGTCGTACCATCCGGGACGGGCATTATTATATGAACGGTCAGCCGGTTCATCTGACCGCGTTTGCTACCGACCCGGAATTCCCCGTAACCAGCAGCAATGTGCAGGACATGCTGCATACCCGCGAACGACCAGTGTTCATCCGGAAGGCCGCCGATGAATTGCCGGTCAGAGGTATCATTGTAGGCGAGGTGCACGACAAGGACAACCTGCAGCTATGGGCCAGCCGGCTTCCCGAGGAGGCGCTGGCGGCAGGCGGGGCGGAGTTTTTCTCTGCGTTGCTGGAGCAGCGGCTCGGCAGAAAGCCATCCGCCGCGCCGCAGACCTTTAAACCGGGCATTCCCATGCTATTCGTCAGCGGCAGTACCTTCGACAGCAGCAGGGCACTCATCCGCGACCAATTCGATCGGGGAGGCCCGGTCTGTTACATGGGCCCGGATTGGGCTGCGGCTGTCACCGGGACGTTGCGGAGGGAAGGTAAGGCCATCATGGCCATCGATGCAGCCCATCGCGGGCATACCGCCCATCAGTTGCGTGCGCTCGTGGCTGAAACAGTGGGTGCCGTCGTAAGGTCATCGATGCCTGCCGAGCTGATCATCGAAGGCGGCGCCACTGCCTATGCCATCCTGGAAAAGCAAGGTTGGCACAGGCTGATCCCCGAACAGGAACTGGCCCCCGGAACGATCCGGATGCGCGTGACGCAGACGCCGGGTCTATTCATCACCGTGAAACCGGGCAGCTATCGCTGGCCGGAATCCATACGCTATTGACGACTATGAGCCACAGCCTCCATCTTGCCGATATCATCATCATCGCCGTTTTCCTGTCCGCGACGCTGTACCTCGGGCTTCGTTTCGCCCGGAAAAGACAATCGACCCAGTCTTATTTCCTCGCCAGGGGCAAGATACCTGCCTGGGCCATCGGCATGTCGCTTCTCTCCAGCATGATCAGCAGCGTTACTTTCCTGGCCTATCCGGGCGAAGGGTATTCTTCCAACTGGATCCTGCTGGTGCAGGGGCTGATGGTCCCCGTCGTATTGCTGGGGATCATCTGGTTCGTCGTCCCGCTGTATCGCAAGGTCATCGGGCTCAGCACGTATGAATATTTCGAGAAACGTTTCGGCACGTTTGCGCGCTATTACAGCTCGCTTGCGTTTGTGCTCAGGCAGTTTTCCGCCATGGGGACGATCTTCTTCCTGTTGGCGCTGGCGCTCAGCAAGATGACCGGGTTGAATACTACGGCCATGATCGTGGCCATCGGCGCCATCATCATCCTCATCAATCTCCTGGGCGGCATCGAAGCCGTCATATGGCTGGATGTGTTGCAGGGTTTTTTGCTTTTTGCCAGCGGCATTACCTGTTTTCTCATCTTATTGTTCGGCTCGGCGGGGAGCCCCGCGGAAGCCTGGCATATCGCACAGGCGGGTCATCACACAGGATTCGGTCCCTACGAATGGAACTTCACCCGTCTCACGTTCCTGGTCATGGCGATCAACGGCGTCTTCTATGCCATTCAGAAATATGGTACGGATCAGACGGTCGTGCAACGCTATCTGACCGCGAAAACGGATAAGGCGGCTATCCGGGCATCGCTGATGGGCGTGCTGCTCACCGTCCCCGTCTGGATGCTGTTCATGTTCATCGGTACCGGCCTTTACGTCTATTATCAGTCGCACTCGTTGCCGGCGGGGATGCGCGCCGATGCGGTCTTTCCTTATTTTATCATGACCCGTCTGCCGGTCGGGTTGGTAGGGTTCATCCTCTCGGCCATGACCTCGGCAGCGATCTGCAGCATGAGCGCCGATCTGAATTCGCTTGGCGCCGTAGGTGTAGAAGATTATTACCGCAAGCTGAGGCGGGGGCTTTCGGATCACCAATATCTCCGTGCGGGGAAATGGATCGTCGTCGCAGCCGGTATCCTTTCCATCGGCATCGCCATGTTGTATGTCAATGCCGGCACCGACGGAGTGCTGGGTATCGTCTTTACCCTTTATGCGATCTTTTCCGGCGGTATTTCGGGCATCTTTTTGCTGGGTATCTTCAGCTCCCGGACGAACCGTCAGGGTATGAATATCGGTATCATTGCCTGTATCCTCTTTACAGCCTTTGCATTTTTGACTTCCACCACGATAGGGGCAGGCGACAGGAAATCGCTACTGCTCGACCTTGGGTCCTGGAATTTCACACAGCATAAACTGATGTTAGGGGTCTATAGCCACCTGGTGGTCATCGTCGTTGGTTACTTCGCCAGCCTGTTCTTCCCCCGACCCGACATCGACGAAAAGCTGTTGTTCAGCGGCTGGCGGAAGGCGCGGAAACTGGTGCCCGCGCTGGGGCTCTTATTGGTCTGCGGCGTAAGCGTCCGGGCGCAGGAAGGCTACAAGAGATCGTACGAGAAAGGCAGGGAAGCCCTCGATCGCCTGGCGTCGATGTATCATAACAAAACGGAATGGGAGGCGCGGAAAGCCGTTTTGCTGCCATGTCTCATCGACGCCTTGCAATTGTCGCATGTCCCGCGTTCGACCGCTGCGCCTGTCACCACGCCATGGCGAAGGATGGATGGTTATGAAGTATCGAATATCGCCGTCCCCATCTTTCCGGGTCTGTATGTCAACGGATCGCTATACCGGCCGCTGAAGATAAAGGGGAAGATACCCGTCATCCTCAACCCCGACGGTCATTGGGAACGACAGCGGTACCGTGCGGACTGCCAGATCCGATGCGCCGCCGAAGCACGTATGGGCGCAATGGCCTTCAGCTATGACCTGTTCGCCTGGGGAGAGTCCTTATTGCAGTTTAAGAGCGAGGACCATCGTACGCCGCTGGCCATGACCTTACAACTGCTCGGCGGTGAACGTATCCTCGACTATCTGTTGTCGCTGCCCTATGCCGATACCTCGCGGGTGGGCATTACCGGTGGCTCCGGTGGCGGCACACAGGATATTTATTTAACGGCGATCGACAGCCGCATTAAGGTCAGCGTGCCCGTCGTCATGGTATCCGCCTATTTCGATGGGGGCTGTCCCTGCGAACATGGCCGTCCCGTTCATGACTGCGGCGGGGGTACCGATAATGTCGAGGTTGCCGCCATGGCCGCCCCGCGTCCGCAGCTGCTGATCTCCGATGGAGGCGACTGGACGGCGCACATGCCTGAACACGATTTTCCCTATTTGCAAACTATTTACGGCTATTATGGCGCAACTGCCGATGTGGAAAATGTGCATCTGCCAAACGATCAGCATGACTATGGTCTGTCCAAACGGATACCGATGTATAAATTCATGGCCCGGCATCTGAACCTGAACATCCGTGCCGTCGAGCACAGGGATGGCAGCATCGATGAAAGCCGCTGTACGGTCGAACCCGACTCCGCGTTATACGTTTTTGGACCGCATGGAGAGCATCTTCCCGCCGACGCCATTATGGGTTTCGCTAATCTGCAACGGGCTTGGGATGCGCAGCGGGGCCTTACGACGGTGGGGGCCGGTCAGCGATACAAAGTCGCGGTGGTCGATCTCATGCTGCTGAAACGGCAGAAACTGGGCGCCTTCGGAGTGGCGAAGGCCGTCGGCGCCGACGGGCTCGAAGTCGATATGGGCGGACTGGGGCAGCGCGAGACGTTTGAGAATGCGCTGGCAGTCGACTCGGTGAGACGCGAATTCCTCGGGACGGCGCAGGCGGACAGCCTGGACATCTGTTCGTTGGCGATGACGGGTTTTTATTCGCAGAATTTTGCCACTCGTCCGACGTGGCAGCGGATGATCGGCGATTGTATCGCTACCATGCGCAGGATGCATGTGCATGTGGGTTTTTTGCCATTGGGCGTGAATGCCGACCCGGGCAGACATCCGGAGCTTCGCGATAGTATCGTGAGGCGACTGCGTATCGCGGGTAAAATGGCTGTGGACGCGGGAGTGGTCATCGGTATCGAAACGACGTTGCCGGCGGCGGATGAGCTACGGTTGCTGAAAGAAATTGGATCGCCGGGGATAAGCATCTATTTCAATTTTGCCAATGCCTGTGACGCTCATCGCGATATTTCGAGTGAGTTGCGAACATTGGGTAAGGATAACATCTGCATGATCCATTGCACGAATACCGACGGGGTCTGGTTACAGAACGATACCGCCATCGATATGAAAAAGGTGAAGGCTACGCTGGATGACATGGGATGGAGTGGCTGGCTGGTCGTGGAGCGGTCGCGGGATGCGAAGGACGTGCATAATGTCAAAAGGAATTTCAGGGCCAACGTGCGGTATGTGCAATCGGTCTTTCAGTCCGCGGAAGAGATCTGGGTTGCTCCACACGGTGACGATGCGGCCGCAGGGAATGCCGGCTCGCCTTTGGCTACACTTAATGCGGCATTGCGCAGGGTGCGGGAATTGCGCCGGCTGAACGATCCATCGGTAAAGAATGGCGTGCACATTATTTTGCGCGGCGGCGAATATGCATTGTACGAGCCGGTTTTTGTCCGGCCGGAGGACTCGGGGCCGGATGGCAGTCCGACCATCATTTCGGCGGCGGCGGGCGAGAAACCCGTCCTCAGCGGGGGTGTGGCCGTACAAGGGTGGAGGCAGGGGGCGGATGGCCGCTGGGAAGCGGATGTACCACCGGGTTTTTTGTTCCGCGAGTTGTGGGTGAATGGAGTAAGGGCTACCCGTGCACGGGAGCCCGATGACGACGACCGGATGAACCGTATCATGTCGGTCGATAAGAAACGGCAGACGATCGATATCCCGGCGACAGTTCAGCTGCCGGAGCAGCCAGGGCAGATGGAAATGGTGATCCACCAGATGTGGGCCATTGCGGTGCTGCGGGTAAAAAATATTCAGCGCATCGGCGACGGGTACGGGCTCTCTTTTAAAGAGCCCGAAAGCCATATCGAATTCGAGCATCCCTGGCCGGCGGCCGTGCTGGATAGCGAGCACAAGGTCAATGGAAGCAGCGCCTATTATTTGACGAATGCATTGGAATTCCTGAATCAGCCGGGTGAATGGTATGAAGACATCCGGCAGGGGAAACTCTACTACCGGCCGCGACCGGATGAAGACATGAACACGGCGGTGGTCCGGGCGCCTGCATTGACGCGGCTGGTGGTGGTCGAGGGCACGAGCGACCGGCCGGTGACCGGTATCCGCTGGAAGGGCATCACGTTCTCGTATGCCGGCTGGCTCCGGCCTTCGGAAAAGGGGCACGTGCCGCTACAGGCGGGACAGTATCTCCTCGATGGATACAAGCTTAAAATACCAGGTACGCCCGATAAAAAAAGCCTGGAGAACCAGGCCTGGATCGGTCGTCCGCCCGGCGCGGTAGAGGTCTCGTATGCATCGGGTATCGTTTTTCGCGGCTGTATGTTCACGCACCATCGGGTATCGTTTTTCGCGGCTGTATGTTCACGCACCTGGAATCTACGGGGCTGGACTTTGCGAGGGGCACGCATGCAGACACCGTGACCCGGTGTGTATTCCGGGACATTGGCGGGACGGCGCTCCAGGTGGGAGTGTATTCGGACCCGGCATTCGAAACGCATTTGCATTATGACCCGATCGATGACCGGGAGGTCTGTCATGACGAATGGGTGAACAATAATGTGGTAAACGATTGCACCAATGAGGATTGGGGTTGTGTCGGCATCGGCGCGGGATATGTACACGACATCCATATCGAGCACAACGAGGTCAGCGAGGTCTCCTATTCGGGCATCTGTGTGGGATGGGGGTGGTCGCGAACGGTCAACTGCATGCGCAACAACCGGATCGTGGGGAACTATGTACATCATTACGCCAAACACATGTATGACGTCGGGGGCATCTATACGCTGTCGGCACAACCCGGCACGATGATCACCGAAAACCGTGTGGATTCCATCTATCATCCGGCTTACGTACACGATCCGCACCACTGGTTTTATTTCTATTTCGACGAAGGCTCGTCCGGCATTACGATCAAAGACAATTGGTGCCCGGGAGAGAAATTCATGCGTAATTCCAACGGCCCGGGAAATGTTTGGGAGAACAATGGACCGATGGTGGCCGAAAGCATTAAGATCAATGCGGGGATACAAAAAAACTAACTCACTATGTTACGTTTAGGAATACTGGGGTTGGGTGAAGGGCGAAGCACGATGTCTGCGGCGCTCAATAGTCCGAAATGGCAGCTGAAAAAGGTATGCGATCTTAACGAGGCGCTGTGCCGTCATCGGATGGAGGAATTCGGTTTTTCGCATTATACCCTGCGCTATGAGGACATGCTCGACGACCCGGAGATCGATGTCATTGGGATCTATACACCTGATAAGTTCCACGCAAGGCATGTCATGGCCGCATTGAAGGCGGGCAAGCATGTCGTTTGTACGAAGCCTTTTATCGACGATTTGGGCGATGCCAGGGCGATCATCGACCTGGTGGAGTCGACCGGGAAGAAGGTGTTCGTCGGACAGAGCAGCCGTTTCTTCGAACCGATGAGGCGGCAACGGAAGGACTTCGAAGAAGGGTTGATCGGCGAGCTGATCACCGTCGAAGCTTATTATCATGCCGATCATCGCTGGTTTTTGGAAAAAGGTTGGTCGCTGGAGAATGCCTTCAAATGGCTGTATGGCGGGTTGAGCCATCCGGTCGACCTGGTGCGTTGGTATCTTCCGGATATTGCCGAGGTTATGGGTTATGGGATGCTCAGCTCCAACGGGAAAAAAGGAGGGCTTCATCATGAAGACACGATGCATTTCATTTTCCGCGCGGCGGATGGGCGAGTGGCGAGGGTCAGCGGAGCGTATACGGGCCCGGTGCAACCGGTCGTTCGCGACAGCGAGATGAGCTGTATCCTGCGTGCGACGGAAGGCGCCAGCCAGGCAGATTATATGGATCTCCGCTATGCCGTCACGACATCCACGGGGGAAGAGCGGGTCATCACCTGGGAACACCGGCTGAAATATTATTTCCGGTTCGAAGGTAAGAGCCATCATGCCGGGGAATACCAGAACTACCTGGAGTATTTCCATGACTGTCTGCTGGCGGGCGTTACGGCTTATCCCGATGTCGGCGAAGGTATCGGCACCATTGCGCTGTTGAAAGCAATGGAAGAATCGCTGGCAAGCGGACGGCCGGTGACGGTAGAATCGATCTTAAAACGTTATGGACTATGAAAGACCTGCTGCAACCCGCCGATATGATCATCGTTGCCGTCTACCTGCTGGCGCTGCTAGGCATCGGCTATTGGGTCAGCTTCGTCCAAAAGAAAAAGGAGAACGAGAACCTATTCCTGGCGCAGCATTCGCTGGGCTGGGCCAGTATCGGATTGAACATGTGGGGCACCAATGTCGGACCTTCCATGCTACTGGCATCCGCCAGCATCGGTTATACCACCGGTATCGTCGCGGGGAATTTCGCCTGGTATGCATTCGTGTTCATCCTGCTGCTGGCCGTAGTCTTCGCCCCGCGTTACCTGGGCGCGAAGGTTTCCACGCTGCCGGAATTCATGGGACGCCGTTTCGGGGAATCGACGCGCAACATCCTGGCCTGGTATACCCTGATCACGATATTGATCTCCTGGCTGTCGCTGGGATTGTTTGCCGGCGGCGTGCTTGTCCGGCAGTTGCTTGGGTTGCCCATGGGGCTATCCGTGATCAGCATGGTCGTGCTGGCTACCTTTTTTACGGCTGCGGGCGGATTGAAGGCCATTGCATATACCAACGTATTCCAGATGTTGCTGCTGATCGCCGTATCGGCACTGCTGGTATATATCGGTGTCCGAAAGATCGGAGGGGTCGGCGCGCTGTTCGCGAAAACGCCGCATTCTTACTGGAACCTGTTCCTCCCTGCGGGCGACAAGAATTACCCCTGGCCGGCGATCCTGCTGGGATATCCGGTAATGGGTGTCTGGTTCTGGTGTACGGAACAATCGATGGTGCAGTCGGTGCTGGGGGCACGCAATCTCGAACAGGGACAGTTGGGCGCCAATTTCATCGGCTGGCTGAAGATCCTCGATGTGCCGTTGTTCATCATCCCGGGCGTGCTTTGCTTTATCCTCTACCCGCATTTGTCGAATCCCGATGAAGCCTATCTTACGCTCGTGACCCGGCTTTTCCCTACGGGGCTTCGCGGGTTGATAATCGTCGTGCTCATCGCCGCTCTCGTGGGCAATATCGGCTCTTCCCTGAATTCCGTCAGCACTGTATTTACCATGGATATCTATATCAAAAAATACCGTCCGGGCGCGACCACGCGCGAGGTCATCCGAATCGGGCGTATCATGACGCTGGCGGGGGGCGCCGTGTCCGTGTCGATGGCGCTCGCAATCGACAATATCAGGGGATTGAACCTCTTCGATGTATTCCAGAGCGTTCTTGGATTTTTGGCGCCGCCGATGTCGGCGGCTTTTCTGCTCGGCATCCTTTGGAAAGGGGCGACTGCGCGGGCGATCAACGGCGTGCTAACCGTTGGGACGATGTTCAGCGTAGGCGTGGGGGTACTTTTTCTGTGGGTGTTCCCGGCTTCCCGCTATCCGGTATGGCCGCATTTCCTGCTCTTGTCGTTCTATATTTTCGTCGTCATTACGCTTGGCGCGGTGTTGGTTTCGCTGGCCGATCGCCGGGGGGCGATCGTTACGCCAATGGCGGTTCCTGTAATGCGGCCCAGTCGCAAGGTGCGGTGGTTGTGGGGACTGTTGACCGTCGTGATGATCTTGTTGTATATCTTATTCAACGGATTTGGTGCGGCTGCGCAAAGTACGCCACATGCCGCCTCCTGGATCGGCTATCCGGGCGACTATGCCATCTGGCTGGGCAACCAGGTACAAAACCGCCGGACGGAACGCGGAACTTTCTTTCCGCCGTTCTGGCGGCTGGACAACCACTATATCCTGATCGATTTCCGTAAGACCGTCGATCTTCCAGCCGATGACGAAGTCGCGTTGAGCGCGGAGGGACGCTATAATTGCAATCTGGACGGTGAAATGCTTTCCGGATCGCCGCGACGGTTGCATCTGAGTGCCGGCCATCATACCATCGAGATCAAAGTCTATAATCAAACGACACCACCGGCATTACGGATCGAAGGACGCTATGTCCGCACCGATACCGCCTGGGCCGTCACCTTCGAAGACAAGGAATGGATCGACGCGTCCGGCAAGACATCGGATAAATCCGGCACGATCTGGGTGCCGGCGGCGGAATTGCCAGGGGACGATCCGGCGCACTGGCATCTCGCGGTAGAGCCGCATCCGGCCGTCAAAGTCGAAAGGACCACCCATGGCCTGCTGGTCGATTTTGGAAAAGAATCATTCGGCTATATCGATCTCCATGGGCTTCGGGGAAGCGGCGGGGTCTCGCTTTATTATGGCGAATCGCGCGAAGAGGCGTTGTCCGTTGACAGCTGTGAGGTCCTGGACAGGATAGAGATCAGGTCGCCGCGCACGGGAGACAGCGTTTTGCCCGGATCGCGCGCATTCCGGTTCGTGAATATCCAGTTGACGGGAGATGTGAGCGTCGACTCGGTATCGATGTTGTTCGAATATGCCCCGCTGGCCGTCCGTGGCAGCTTCCGTTGCTCCGATCCAGCGGTCAACAGGATCTGGGATGTGGCCGCCTATACCTTTCATCTCAACACGAGGGAATTCTTTATCGACGGTATCAAGCGGGACCGATGGATCTGGTCGGGTGACGCGTATCAAAGCTACCTGATGAATTACTATCTTTTTTTCGATAGCGCCACTGTGAAGCGAACGCTGTGGGCCCTTCGCGGGAAGGACCCGGTAACGAGCCACATCAATACCATCATGGATTACAGCTTCTATTGGTTCATGGGTATCTATGACTATTACCGGTATACCGGCGATACGGCGTTTGTCCGGCAATGTTACCCGCGGATGGTCAGCCTGATGAACTGGATACTGGGGCGCCGCGATCCGCAGGGTTGGTTGCAGGGATTGCCTGGCGATTGGCTTTTTATCGATTGGGCCGACGGTTTGTCCAAGAAGGGCGAGCTGAGCTTCGAGCAGCTGTTATTCGTACGCAGTCTCGAGACGATGCGGCTTTGTGCGGCGATAGCCGGGGATGGCGGCGGGGCCGCTATGTATAGACGGCTGGCGGGGACGCTCCGTCCGCGTCTTTTTACCGACTTCTGGGACCCGCGGCGCGAGGCCTTCATCCACCAGCGCGTGGATGGCATGCAGGGGAAGACGATAACGAGATATACCAATATGTTCGGGATCTTTTTCGGCTATCTCGACTCGGTGCAGCGACGGGAGGTGAAAAAGAATGTGTTGCTCAATGACAGCATCCAGCAGATAACGACTCCTTATATGCAGTTTTACGAATTGGAAGCGTTGTGTGCCATGGGAGAGCAAAAACAGGTGCTGAGCCGGATGAAGGCGTATTGGGGCGGGATGCTATCGCTCGGGGCTACCTCTTTCTGGGAGAAATATGATTTTTTGGAAAAGGGCGTGCAGCAATATGCCATGTATGGCCGGCCATTTGGGAAAAGTCTTTGTCATGCCTGGGGAGCCAGCCCGCTTTACCTGCTGGGGAAATACTATCTCGGCGTCAGGCCTACGGCGCCCGGTTATGCCGGCTACACGGTCGAGCCCGTATTGGGCGGGTTGAAGTGGATGGAAGGAGAGGTGCCAACGCCGCATGGGAATATAAAAGTATATTGCAATCGCAGCCAGATACGCGTGCATGCGGTGAAGGGTGAGGGATTGCTGCGTTTCTCCAGCCGGACGCACCCGGTCTGCAAGGAAGGATTGGTCAGCGACATCGGCCATCATGTTTATTCCATCACCCTCTCACCCGACAAAGACTATACGGTCACTTATGCGGCTATCGATTAGCATACTCGGATTGCTCCTGATCACGCATATGGCGCCGGCGCAGCCGGCGCCACAGACTTTTCTTCACCCGCCCGACTCCGCGCGCCCATGGGTCTTCTGGTACTGGATGCAGGGAGCCGTCTCGCGCGAAGGCATTCGTTCCGATCTTCAGGCCATGAAAAACGTCGGCATCGGCGGCGCTTACCTCATGCCCATTCAGGGGGCTGCTAACCCACCCGTATACACGCCGGTGGCCGAGCAGCTAAGCCCGCGATGGTGGGAGATGGTCAGCTATGCGATGCAGGAGGCCGACAGCCTGGGGCTTCAGCTGGCGATGCACGATTGCGACGGTTTTGCCGTGGCAGGGGGTCCCTGGATCACTCCCGCTTTGTCGATGCAGAAGATCGTCTGGACCCGAACGGGTCTCGATGGAGGACGTGCCATAGACCTTGCGCTGCCACAGCCGGAGACGCTGGAAAATTATTATGAAGACATTGCGGTCCTGGCCTTTCCGACACCCGCGGACTGGGATAGGATTGTCACTCCGCGCGTCACCACCAGCAACGGGGAGGCCCAATACCTGGCGCAGCCTGGTAACAAGGAATCTTTCAAAAGCGATGATCCCTGCTGGATACAATATGCCTATGACCGGCCGTTCACCTGCCGCAGCATCGTCATTCATAGCGTAAATAATTATCAATCGCAGCGACTATTGGTTCAGGTTAGCGACGACGGGGCGCATTTCCGGTCGCTCGGTCGTTTGATCCCGCCGCGGCACGGATGGCAGGATGGGGACGCCGATGTCACGCATTCGATCGGGGCTGTCACGGCTCGTTTTTTTCGGTTTGTTTACGATAAGGCGGGTTCCGAACCCGGCAGCGAAGACCTCGACGCGGCTAAATGGAAACCTGCGCTGAAGCTGACCGGTATCGATCTTTCTTCCTGGCCGGCGATCAACCAGTTCGAAGGCAAGACGGGCGCAGTCTGGCGTGTCAGTCTCCCTTCAACGCGCGGGCAATTGCCCGATTCGCTGTGTATCGATCCACACCGCATCGTCGATCTCAGCGGAATGGTCGATCACGGGGGCCGTGTTCACTGGCAGGCGCCCGCCGGTCACTGGACCATTCTTCGTATCGGTCATACTTCAACGGGGCATGTCAATGCTACCGGCGGCGGGGGTAAGGGGCTGGAATGTGACAAGTTCAACCCGGAGGCGGCGACCGTGCAGTTCGATCATTGGTTTGGCGAGGTTTTCCGCCGGGTGGGGCCCGAACTGGCGGGAAGGGTCTTGAAGATCTTTCATGTCGACAGTTGGGAATGCGGCAGCCAGAACTGGTCGCCTGTCTTTCGAGCGGAATTTCGTCGCCGGAGGGGATACGATCTGCTCGGCTGGCTGCCGGCCATCACGGGACTTCCTGTCGCCTCTGCCGACAGCAGCGAACGTTTCCTGCATGATGTACGGCAGACTATCACCGATCTGCTTCGTGACAATTTCTATGGGACGATGGCCCGGCTGGCGCATGACCGTGGCTGCCGGTTTAGCGCGGAATGTGTAGCGCCGACCTTTACCAGCGATGACCTGTTACATTATGATGAGACCGATATACCCATGGGTGAGTTCTGGCTACGCAGCCCCACGCATGACAAGCCGAACGATATCTTCGACGCGATATCCGGCGCGCACATCTATGGGAAGACCGTGGTACAGGCGGAAGCGTTCACCGAACTGCGCGAAGCCTGGGATGAATCTCCCGCAATGCTCAAGCCCTTGCAGGACCGCAACTATGCGCTGGGCATCAACCGACTTGTCTTTCATGTCTTCGTCCATAATCCATGGGTGGATAGGAAGCCGGGCATGACGCTGGGCGGGGTAGGCACGTATTTGCAACGCGATCAGACCTGGTGGCCGCAGGCGAAGGCATGGGTAGAGTATACACAACGTTGTCAATGGATGTTACAGCAGGGGAATCCCGTAGCGGATATCGCTGTCTTTACCGGGGAGGAATTGCCGCGTCGGGCGATATTGCCGGAGAGGCTGGTGAGCACATTGCCTGGGCTTTTCGGGCCTGCGCGGGTAAAGAGCGAGGCGCTGCGGCTGCAAAATGCCGGCGAGCCCGTCACGAAAGCACCCAATGGCGTGTCGCACGGCGCCAACATGTCGGACCCCGGCGACTGGATCGATCCGCTGCATGGATATGCATTCGATTCGTTTAATCCTGATGCATTGGTGCGGCTGGCGACGGTTCGCAATGGGCGTGTCGTACTGCCCGGTGGCGCTTCGTATGGCTTGCTGGTCTTTCCCGGTGCGTCGGCGATGAATCCCGATGCGGGGGCTGTCAGCGCCGCGGTGGCGCAGCGGTTGCTGGCATTGGTGCGTGAGGGGGCGACCGTGCTGATCGATCCTGCCGCGCGATATCATTCGAATACGCTGGAACGTGTGCGGTCGGAGGATAGCATCGTGCGGGCGGTATTTGCACAATTGCTGGGAGGCGGCTCCCGCAACTCGCCGTCCGCCTCCGGCATCATTTCGCTCGGCAAAGGCCGCGTCGTCATAGGGCCCTGGCGGCAGCCTACCCTCGACAGACTTGGCATCCCCCGCGATGTTATTACCGATGCCAACAAGATCGCCTATATGCACCGCCGGTCGGCCGATGGCGACATTTATTTTATCTCGAATCAATCCGCACGGCCGATCGATACTACACTTTCCTTTTTCACATCCGGCCGGATACCGGAATTATGGGATCCCCTCACGGGTGAAATCACCGAGCCGGCCAATTGGCGGCTCACCAATCTCCGCACTTACGTGGAATGCTCATTGCCGCCATCCGGATCGATATTCGTCGTGTTCCGTCGTCCTGCCAAAGGTGACTTTGGATACATCACAATTAAAAAACATCCTGCCCGGATCACCACCCTAACGTCCTCCTGGGGCGTCACATTCGACACTGCCTATGGCGGACCCGCTGCATCCGTGCGCTTCGATACGCTCACTGATTGGGCCCGTAATCCCGATACGGCCATCCGTTATTATTCCGGGCCGGCGGTCTATACCACAAAATTTCAATGGGCTAACACAGATGGTCCTGCCCTATTGGATCTTGGCTCCGTCCACGATATCGCCACTGTCGGGGTCAACGGCATCGGCTGCGGTACTGTCTGGACGTCCAATCGCCTCGATATCACCCGCGCTCTTCATCCCGGTGTCAACCACCTGCGCATTATTGTGACCAGCACCTGGGCAAACCGGCTTACCGGCGATCAGCGATTGCCGCCGGACCGTCGCCGGACCTGGACGGCCGTGCCGTTCCATTCGGAGAGGAAATTGCTGCCCGCGGGGTTGCTCGGTCCGGTGCGAATTATCTATGAGAAAGCGAAGTAAACAGCCACTATCTAAGGAGAGAATTGTCTGAATTGGCGGCCTTTTGATGCGGAAAAAAATGCGAAACTTATTTTTAATGAAGCTTCTTTTTTACCTCTTTAACGAACGTAATCGGAACGCCGATCACGTCGGCAATCTTGTCTATGGAAAAATCCGCCTTGGTCAAAAGCGCACGTACGGCATTTTCCTTTTCTTCTGCCCGTCCCTTCCCGACTCCCTTTTGGTGCCGCATCTCGGCCAGTTGTTCAAAATCCGGAATATTCTTAACTTTATTCAGAGACGGTTCAATATAGACTGAACTGTGAATGTAAAATATGGAACACGATTTCGGGTCGATGGCGGCGCTGATCGGTGATCCGGTCAGGGCGAGGATATTGTGGACGCTGTTCGGAGGCCGCGCGCATACGGCAACGGAACTGGCGGTAAGCGTCGATACGTCGCCGCAGAATCTGAGTATGCACCTTGCCAAGCTGGTCAGGGCCGATCTGTTGTCGGTGGAGGCGCAGGGGCGGCATCGTTATTACAGCTTTGCGCGGCCGGAAGTGGCCTATGCGGTCGAGTCGCTGGCGGGGCTTTTGCCGGGAAAGCCGGGCACGGTCGGGGCGGCGGACGAAAAGGAGGATCAGCCTATCCGCGTCTGTCGCACCTGTTATGATCATTTGGCGGGCAGGATAGGGGTTCAGCTGACCGGGAGCCTAACCGGGAAGGGGTTGATCCGGCTCGGGGAAGCGGAGATAGACCAGCAGCGACGAAGCGGCGGGATCAGCGGGAAGTCGTTCATAGTAACGGTTAAGGGCAACCGGTTTTTCGGCGGACTTGGCATCGATTGTGAGGCATTGAGGGTCCAGCGGCGCGGTTTGGCGAGGGCCTGTCTCGACTGGACAGAACGCCGGCCGCACCTGGCCGGTTCGCTTGGTGCGGCATTGCTGGAGGTGATGCTGGACCGACATTGGCTGCGCCGGATGGCAGGTACCCGCGCGGTGCTGGTGACGGCTAAGGGACGAAAGGCCATGCAGGAGCTGTTTGGGTTGGCGCTTTGATGTGCGGTCCTGGCGGAAACCGTGGGTGTGAGCTAAAAGCTGAAGTTCGAACTCACCCGCACGCCGAGACCGCCGGCGCCGGGGTGATCGAGATAGGTGAACCGTTTGACGAGATCGACGCGGAAGATAGTGAAGATATTATAGAGGCCGATGCTGCCTTCTATATAGGGCCGTGCGCCGAGGGCATAGGTGGACGTCAGCCCGTTCGTAACGGGGAATTTCATCTGCCCGGGATTGACGGCGGGATTGTTCTCATCCCGCAGGCCGCCGTAGAGGATCTTCCCGGCGACGACCTCGCGCAGCCGCAATCGTTTCAGCCCCGGCACCTTATTGAAGAAAAATCCATTGAAGAAATGATCGATGTTCAGCCCTGCATAATGATCGCTGACAAATTCTCCCACATTCATCATATTATAAGCGCTCTGGCTATAGAAATACGTGGGGTTACCGGGATGGATGACCAGCATCGGGAAGGGCAGAGCCCCGCCCAGCCAGCCGGCATCGAACTGGACGTCTGAATACCCCGCGGGTGCGATATAGCAACGTTTATAGACCCGCAGGTGCAGTGCATCGTAATTGAACTCGCCGCCGAACAAACCTTCCACTCCTTTCCCGTATTGCAGGGTGATGATCGGATACCGGTTGATAATATTGAAACGCCCATTCTTGTTTTGCAGGAACTGCTCATGCGGCGCCCAGCGCAGCGTGGCGAAAAGTTCACCGGCGGTCAGCCTCCGAACGGTGTCGGGCCGATCGGCCCGATCCTTATAGACATAATACAACGATCCCGCCGGCGACTGTTGCCAGTATTTCATACCGAACGACCAGGACAGGTGATTGGAGAATTCACGGATATAGCTTGCACGCAGGATCCGATTGTACAACCATTTTGAATTGTCGCCATGGCTGAACGACGTGAAGAAATTATTGGCTACGGCAAACGCATTCTCCTGCCCCAGCGGACGCGCATCGTCCAGCCAACTGACCTGGATAAAATGCAATGGATAGGTGTAGATCGATTTGTGGTTTAACGCATACGATGCACTTAGGAAATATTTCCAGCGGTTGTCTTTGAAGCCATACGCGGCATACGATTCTCCGAACCAGCTGGTGCTTAGCCTCGTACTGGTCCTGCCGCCGAATTTGAGCCGCTGTCCTTCCACCGGGTTGAAGGTCCAAAACGAACCGATGGGTCCGATATCGAATTTCCCGGCAGATTTATACCCCGCCGTGAATGCAGTTGCATAATCCATCAGCCGCCGGTAGGACCGCATCCTTACCAGGCTGTCGGTATTGGCGTAGGTTCGGGCTTCACTGACGCTTAAAGGAACAGGACGGTCGACAGAGCAGCAATTGCCGGAGGGATTCGTTGTGAGCATGATGCTGTCGATCGCGGGACCGTTGAACAAACTGTCGGGTACCGTGCCCGTTTTGAACTGGCTGATCGTCACGATCCGTTCGCCCACCATGCCAAACGAATTCCGAAAAGGGCTCAGCAGCGCAAGCATGTCCGAACTGGCCAGGTGATACCGGCCGCTGGTGTCTTTTTCAAAATCCAGGTTGATCCGGAATTCACGGGCGTAATTCAGATTGATATGCTGGCTGACGCCCAGTTCCGCTTTTCGGACGGCATAATTCCCGTCGAGGGTGATGTAAAGCGTCCCGCGGAAGAGCAGGTCTTCCGGGTTGCGAGGGGTATAATACAGCTCTACCAGCCGCCGGCCGTTCTCCACGATGGTATCGCGGATGAAATACATATAGAAGGTAGGCGCCAGATCGGCGACCGGGCTGATGAATTGCATCGTGAACGCCTCGATCGTATTGTCATAAATATCGATATCCTCATAGAGCCGGTTGATCGTCACGCTGATCCCCTTCATGTCGAGGTATTCCCCGAAATCGACGCTTTTATGTCCCAATATGATCTTCTTATCCGTCGCCGGATGTCTGCGGTGGTAATTCTGCGAGGACACTTCTTCGATATAGAAAGGGATCAGCGTCCGGCCCGGCAGGATCGTCGTATCCTTGTTCTCGAAAATGAAATGGTATTTTTTGAGGAGCGAATTGTCGGCGATGAAGTGCGGCATTTTATCCAGCAACAGCCGGGTTTTTTCGTATTCGCCATAGGATTCGTAGGCATTCGCCACCGGGGCGTTCCGGGGCTTGTTGGCGATAACCTTCCGGATCAGCTCGACGGCAGGATTGTCTTTGTTCCGATATCTGCCGGGTTTGCTCTTGACCACGACATCCCGTAAGATGGTGAATTTCTTCGACGAAGAGTCCTGCACCGTCCCGATGACGGTCCGGGTCTGGCCGGCCCCGGTTTCCCACAGGAGTCCGGCGATCAGCAATAGTACGATCTGTAGTGTTCGGGAAATAGGCGTAAATTTTCCAGGACGAAGGTAAGATAATGAATAATTTCGCCCATGCAAAGCATCTACAACATCTCCACCGATAAAGCCAGGCTGAACCTGGATTTCATCCATGAATATCTCTCTTCGAAAGCCTACTGGTGTCTCAATATTCCGTATGAGACGGTCCGGCGATCGGTGGAGAATTCGTTGTGCTTCGGCGTGTATTGCGGCGACGGACAGATCGGTTTCGCCCGCGTTATTTCCGACTACGCGACCATCGCTTACCTGGGGGATGTTTTCATCATCGAGGAACATCGGGGCAAGGGGCTTTCAAAAATGCTGATCCAGGCGATCATGGACCACCCTGATCTGCAAGGGCTGCGCCGATGGATATTGCTGACGCGCGATGCTCATGGGTTATATCAGCAGTTCGGGTGGGAACCGCTCGCGAACCCCGAGCGGTATATGGAGATCGCTAACCCTAATGTATACACGAAATGAGTGGGAAGCGTGTCTACCGCTGCGGTGCCAGGTCCATCCATACCGTCATATCCGACTGTCCGCGATTGGCCCAGGCATAATAAGGGATCAGCCGGACATCGATCGCTTTGAACGGCGCGGAGGGCAGTTCCTCGTATAATCGGCCGTTGCCGTGGGGCATGAGCCAGGCTTTTCCTTCCAGCGCCATCAGATGGCTCTTTCCGATGCTCATAGGCACCGGGCGCAGATCGGTCTTCCAGGGCAGCGCGATATCGAATATCGATTCCCCCGCGGTAAGATCGGGAGATTCGAGACAGTAGACGATGGGTCCGCGCCGAACCGCCACCTGGCCCCGTGTCTCTTCCACGAGCGGGTTGCTTTCGATGAGCTCGGCCCGCATGGGCAGATCGAGCGTAAGGAAGTCGCCGGTCTTCCATACCCGGTGAATTGCTGCATACGTTCCGGGGTGCAGGGGGGTGGCAACCGGCTTACCGTTCAGCGTGATGCCGGCCTTATCGCACCAGCCCGGGATGCGCAGGAAGATGGAGAAAGCGCCGGGGGGAGCCTGCCGGATGGTCAGCCTAACCTTGCCGTCCCAGGGATAATCGGTGGCCTCGTCGAGACGCAACACGCCCTGCGGCAAATGCGTGTCGAGCGTGTTACCGCCATAGAGATTCACCCAAAGCCCTTTTTCATTAGAGCAATACGCATAGTCGGCCACTTCCGCGAGGGTGCGCGCGAGATTGGGGGGGCAGCAATTGGACAGCGAGATGTATTCCTGTCTTCCTCCCGACCAGCGCAGGGTATAGGGGAAGGCCCGTGAGGCGCGAAGCGGATTCGTATAGAAATAGCGGTTGCCGTCGAGACTTACACCCGAGAGCACGCTGTTGTACAACGCCTGTTCCAGCACATCCGCGTATTGTGCGTTGCCAGTAACGAGCAGCATACGCCAGTTGAAAAGCATATTCCCGATGTTGGCGCAGGTTTCATTGTGTGCTGTCGTATTGGGCAGCTGGTAATCGCGGCCATAGGCCTGATGGACCTCCTGTATCCGGACTGGTTGATAGGAAGTGGCGTCGGGGGAGACTCCGTCGTATAAAGCTCCGCAACCGCCGGTGATATACATTTTTCGCTGCGTGATGTCGTTCCAGATCGACGTGAGATTATGATACAGTGAATCGTCGCCTGTCTCGGCGACCAGGTCGGCGACACCCGCATACAGGTAGTTTGCACGAACGGCATGGCCCATGGCAGTGGTCTGATCCCGGAAGGGGACGCGATCCTGGTTATCGTCGGTGCCGTCGTCCACCATACCCCGGATATCGACCAGGTTTTTGGCCAGCTGCAGGTAAACAGGATCATGCGTGGTCCTGTAGAGCTCCACGATCCCCATGTAATGGGAAGGGCAGATCGCGTTGCGGGCCAGCTGAGGCGTGCTTCTCCGGTAGAAGGCGGCGAGATAATCCGCCGCACGGATGGCCACCTTCAGCAAGGTCTTCTTTCCCGTAGCGCGGTAATGGACGCAGGCCGCGGTCATGAGATGCCCCATATTGTAGGTCTCGAAATTCAACCGATCCCGGAAAGCCGTTCCCTGGCCGGGGTGATGGCGTTCTTCGATCAGCGCGGGGGTAGACAGATAGCCGTCGGGTCGTTGACAGGCGGCGATGACGGCGATAGCCTGGTCCATCAGGGAGTCGAGCTTATGATCTTTAGTGATGGCGTATACTGCCGCCATTCCTTCCAGCAGCTTGTAAAAGTCTCCGTCGTGAAAAGGCGGTCCCACGTGCGATCCCGTATCGATGCCTGCGGCGATGAGAAAATTCTCGAAACCATGGCTCAGCTGTTTATCGTGATAGATCCGCCAGAGATGCGGGATCATGGAGTCGCGACAGACTTGAAAACGTCGTGCCCAAAATCCCCGGGTCCAGTGGACGTCGCCCATGTCGACCGATGCCAGTACGGTGTGTTTGCTTTCTGAAGTGTTCACCAGGCCGTTGTCCTGTGCGTGCGCTGCTGCGATACCGATGAAGCAGGCGATGGTCAATGCGCGGGCGTGTCTCCTCATTTCAATAAATTTATTATGTCTGTCTTCCGCCGTTCCGGTTGAACGTTCAGCTGAACAAGCTGCCCATTCTTCAATGTGGCCTCGACCGTGGTAGCGTAGGGAGCATACAGCCGGAAGTGTACGTCCCAATCCTTCGGCCATGCGGGAAACAAATAGATCTTCTTCCCATCGGTCTGCAGCAGCATTTCCTGCAACCCGATCATCCCCGAACCGCCCCAGTTGTGATCGGGCGTCCAGTCAAAACCGGGACCCCAAAAGGCCGGGAAGCGACGGGGCCCATCCTGTAGCTTGTTGATCGTCAGTTTCGCTGCGTCGCCGGTCAGACCGAGTCTTGCCGCGAAGATATTGTCTTGCCGCCAACCAAGATAGGAGCGGAACTTTATCGCATCGGTGTCGTACTTGTAGGTGTTGACGGCGGTGTCGAGACCAGGCCGACCGATGCCATAGACGCCCCATGGGAACACGGGGTAAAGCTGCATGCATTCGGTGTTGTTCACGCGTTCCCACAGACGCGCGGGAGCGATGGTCGGATGACCGGCCTGGGTGCGAAAAGAAATGGGTGGCAGCCGATGCAGCATGGCTGTCCAGGCGGAGCGGAGGCTATCTTCGGCATAACCCGACGTCAAATCGAGGAGCCGCGTGAGGATGGTGTGCAGACCGGCGATCGTCGAGGAAGCGTCATAGGCCATTTTGTAGGTCTCGCCCGCGGAACCGGGGTAAAGAACGAGATGTCCTTTTCCATCCAGCGGCCTGCGTCCGCGAGACCGCGCGAGGTATTGATAGTGTTCGTCAAAAAATCGGAGGCAGTCGTTGATGAACGGCAGCCAGGGATGGATATCCTTTCCGGAATAGCGTTCGGTTTCCAGCATCATCAGACAGAACTCCAGCACGGTATCCCATTCATATTCGAGCCAGGCGTTCCATTGCATGCCCTTGTCAAAGTCCGCGGGTCTGTCCCAGCCGTATTCGGCGGTATTGGGCAGGCCGAAATTCTCCAATTGTTCGGTGAAACACGCGCCCGGATGACCCCAGTAGACCCTGCTGCGCAGATCGGCGGTGCGAAGATTGCGCAGATAGAAATCGAACTCGGGCAACAGCAGATCGAAATCGCCGCTGCGGATCAAGGGCCAATACACGAGTCGCTGGTTTTGCGCGGTGAATGTTCCCCCGCCCCAGTTGCGGTAATCGGGCGTGAAGCGGAGCGAGGAATCCGTCAGCGATGGGTCGTAGGTGAAGAGACCTCCGTTGAACTTGGTGGGATATTGTCCATAGGCGTTGCACCCCAGCATATACCGGAATAGCTGGTAGTTGCGGCCGGCCTGCCATTGTGGCGAACCGTCGGAAATAGCCGGACCGATATAAATGAAGCTGCGTTTCCAGAAAGCCGACCACCAGTTGGCGGTTGCCTGCCGTGATGTTGACGCGTTTGCCGCCACGTCGGCTTCCGCTGCACGGAGGCGGGACTCCCAGTCGGTGATGTCCGGCGTTTGGGCCGTCTCGAGTACCAAAAGGATATGGCGTTCACGGGCGGGGTGGGCGCTGATCAGCCGCCAACCTTTGAAATCGGTATCGACGTAGCGACCGCTGTCCGTTCCATCGGGCTCCATACCGGATCCTGAGAGGCTGCCGCCGAAGGTCAGATTGCCGAGCGGATCGGTCAACTGCGATCGAACGCTATCCAGGCCCTGTTGATGGACCGTGACGTCGAAAACTGTATTGCCGGATCGGTTACGGTGATAAAAGACCACCTGGCGGTCGTCAAAACGGATGCTGTCGGGCCACGTGATGACATGACCTCCGGGCGCCTGTTTCCATGCCCATTTATATGAATTGGCGTTGTTTGCTTTGGGTTGCATTACGCGGAGAGCGGTCCTCCAGTTCTCATAGGTGACCTCGGCAGTAAGGGCTTTGTCGCCCGTGACATCGAGATGAATGGCGGGACGATAGACATCCACCCAAACGGTGATATGGGTGTTGCCTGATGTAAGAAGGATACCGCCATCATGCAGGACCAACTGCTGGGTGAAGTCGCCGGTCAGGGGGTTGGGGTGAAGATGAAGACGGATACGGCCTACCTTTAGAAGTGCATTGTTCTCATCGAAAGTGCCGCTACGGGCAATATAAAAAAGCAGGTCCCCTTGTTCCACCCAAACATTGAGCCCGATGTCGCCGCCTCCGCATGGCATCGAGCCCGCGGCGTTCGAACCTGGACCATGCCAGAGGATGTTGCATCGATCGATGGATCGCGCATGTGTGGGGGGAGGTGCGTCGATGGAATGCGCGCGTGTTTGGGAAGGCGGGTTGGTGGATCGAGGCTGGGCCGCGAGTGGCGAATACAAGCCGAAAATGAACCAACCGAAAAAAAGAAGAGAAAGTTTCAATGCTTATATTTATCGCGGAATTAACGGTTTCCATGGGCGGCCGCAGGGGCCGATGCACTAAATTACGACAATGGAGCAGAATAAAGTAGGGTCTCATAAGAATATCTGGCACGGCGTCGGCAGGCAGCGGATAGAGATCCCCAGGTCTGTCCTGAAATCGCGTATACAAAACAACGCCTTGTTGAAGCAACTGTATATCTGCGGACTCGGGTATTATCCGCGCGCCACGGGTCACTTTACCTACCGGAAAAAGGGGCTGCCTGAAAACTTCCTTTTCTATTGCGTCGACGGACATGGGTTTTATAAAATCGGCGACCGGCGGTTCGAGGTCGGACCCGGGCAATGTTTTTTGTTGCCGCAGAACATCGAGCATGCCTATGGCAGCTCGGAGCATGACCCCTGGACCATCTACTGGCTGCATTTCGGGGGAACACAGCTGCCTGGTTTCAATGCATTGCCAGTCATCCAGAAACATTTCCGGCCCAATGCCGTCCGCAGCAGCAATGAAATGATCACGCTTTTTTCCAGGATCTACAAGACGCTCGAGCTGGGTTACAGTATCGACAACCTGCTGTTCGCGAATATGTGTCTCTCGCATTTCATCACGCTGTTCATCTATAACCAGAAACATTTCATCGCCTCCCCCACGGAAAAGATAGATTGCATCGACAGCGCCATATTGTACATGCAGGAGCACATCAACGAGAACATCACGCTCAACGAACTGAGCCACCGGTACAATTATTCGCCATCGCGTTTTTCGAGCCTGTTCAAACAACGGACAGGCTATGCCCCAATAGATTATTTCATCCAGATGAAGATGCAAAAGGCCAGTCAGCACCTGGGCATCACCGATAAATCGGTGAAGGACATCGCTCTCAGCATGGGGTTCGAGGACCCCTATTATTTTTCCAAACGGTTCACCAAGGTGATGGGGATGTCGCCGACCAAGTACCGGTCTGTAACGAGGGATTAGTGCGGCTGCGGGGCCACGATGACGCCATTGAAGGAGATCGGGTCGCTGTTCTGATTGATCACCTGTACGGTCGTATAGCCCGCGCTCGAGATGGTCAGCAACAGTTGCCGGACATCCTTATGATCGGAGGGTTTGATGACGACATCCCAACCGCCTTTCTTCCTCGGCGTGGTGGTATAAGTGAACTGGGTGGAGGTGAACTGCAGCGGGCTTTCCGCAGGGTTCACCGGTGCGACATAGGCGCGGCCGAAATACGGCAGATCGCTGATGATCGCCGTTGGGGTGACCTTCAGATCGAAATCCGTCGTAAGATGACGGACGCCGCCATGCATCGGGAGGGCGGTCTGCGCCTGAAAGATGTAGTTTTTGGAATCGACCATGTCCTTGATGGCGGCCTCTTTTTTGTCGGTGGCCTGGGCAGCGGCCCGGACCGATAGCAGCGCCATCATCGCCAGGAGAAAGTACCTGCTCTTCATACGCTGAAATTTGTATTATAAATTTACATAATTCTTTGTTCGGGCATGCGAATGGAATGTACATTCGTATATGTTTAACAGCGAATACGATGCCGTGGTTGTGGGCTCGGGTCCCAACGGACTCGCAGCTGCTATTCTCTTACGGCAAAAGGGATTGTCCGTATTGCTGATCGAGGCAAAGGATGAAATTGGCGGAGGTTTGCGATCGGCGGAACTGACCTTGCCGGGTTTTGTCCATGATATTTGTTCATCTATTCACCCGCTGGGGTTCGCCTCGCCATTTTTTAGCGTGTTGCCTTTGCAGGAGCATGGACTGGAATGGGTGGCTTCGCCGATAGCGGCTGCTCATCCGTTCGATAATGGCGGTGCGGCTATCCTTGTGCGGCCGGTTGAAGATACGGCATGCAGACTGGGTGCGGATGCGACCGCATACCACCGGTTGATGGACCCGCTGGTAAAGGACTGGCGCCGGTTGATGCCGCAGATCCTCGGGCCGCTTCGACTACCGGCTGATCCGGTCGGGATGGCTCGTTTCGGATTGGATGGGTTGCCGTCGGTAAAAACGCTTGCGCGGCGGTTTCATACGCTCGAAGCACGCGGACTGCTGGCCGGCATGGCGGCGCACGCCATGCAACCCCTGACGAATTGGACGACGGCGGCCGTCGCATTGCTTTTTTTGCTGGCGGGTCACGGAAAAGGCTGGCCTTTCCCGCGGGGAGGATCGGCAAACCTGGCAGGCGCGTTGGGGAATTATTTCAAAAAGCTCGGCGGATACGTGCAGACGGGCATGCCTGTCACCGATCTTTCGCAGCTGCCTTCGTCAAGGGCCCTGCTGCTGGATCTCACGCCGCGTCAGCTGTTGCGACTGGGCGGTCATCGGTGGTCATCCCTATACAACCGGCAATTGGAGCGCTACCGATATGGCATGGGTGTCTTCAAGATCGATTGGGCACTGGCGGAGCCGATCCCATTTACGGCCTTGGAATGCCGGCAGGCGGCAACGGTGCATCTCGGCAACAGTTTCGAAGAAATAGCGGATGGCGAGGCGGCGACGGCGAGAGGCGAACATGCGGAAAAGCCGTTCGTACTCCTGACACAGGCATCTTTATTCGACTCCTCGCGCGCTCCGGAGGGCAAACAGACGGCCTGGGCCTATTGTCACGTGCCCGGCGGGTCGACGAGAGATATGACGGCAACGATCGAACGACAGGTGGAGCGTTTCGCGCCTGGTTTTCGGGATCGTATCCTTGCACGGCATGTTATGGACTGTGCGCAGATCGAATCCTACAATCCGAATTATGTTGGAGGCGATATCAATGGAGGCGTCATGGATATCAGGCAGCTGTTCACGAGACCCGCATTGCGGCGGAGCCCCTATCGCACCTCGGCGAAAGGCATCTATATGTGTTCATCTGCTACGCCGCCGGGCGGGGGTGTGCATGGGATGTGCGGGTACTATGCGGCGCGGCGCGCGCTAAGGGATATATTCGGGATACGCCAGGCCCGCTTTTGCAAGGGCGCGGAGAAAGGCCTGGGCGGGTCGATCCCGGAGAGCCAGCCGCGAGAATAATGCGGCCCCGAGCTCAGGCTTCGGCGAGCTTGACACGTCGTTTACTTTTCCGGTATTTTTCCGCTATGATATCGCTCATAGGCCGCTGGTACACCTTGCTTTCCACCCAGGACACGAGATCGAGATAGGCGAAAGCGCGGGCCTCGAAGCGGCTGCCTTCGAAATGTTTGATCTTTTCGAGAAATTTTTCGAACTCGTTCCTTAGGCCGGTGCGGGAGGTCTGAAAAGAGGTGCGCAGGAATCGGAACATCTCCTCTTCTACCTTCGTGAGGCGTTCGCGACGGGCCATGAAGCGGTACACCGACTTGGTCAGCGACTCCATCAGATCGAAATTCTTCAGCTCGTAGTGCGCCATTAAGTGCAGCACGCGGGCATAACATTGCAGATCGTTGCGCAGGTCCATCGGGTCGTTGATGATCCGCTGGAGATAGTCGATACAGGTGTCGTAATTCCCCGCGCCGAAATACAGCACGGCGATCTTGTAGTTGAGCACGAGGATGCGGTGGCGGTCGATGAACAGATCGTATTCGGCCAGCTTTTCCCCGATGTCCGGCACCATCTGCAGCCCTTCGGTGAAATTGCCCCGCATGAAGACCTGGTTAATCTTTGCGGTGGTGATATAGACGAAGGATTGGATGCGAAAATTGTCGTTCTCCCGGACCCGGTCGGTTTGAGAGAAGACTTCAAACTGGCGAAGGATGACGGCGAACCGTTCGTGATTGCGCAGATCGAAATGGGCGTTTAGCAGATTGTGCAGCGCCTTTATGTAGTGCCCCGTCTCGACGCGGATCATCAGCGGCTGTTCTTCGAACAGATCGAGCCATTTCTGCGAATAGCGGTAGTACATGAGGAAGTCCTGGCGGATGAACGCATACCAGTTGTAGCTCTGATAAAGGTAGAGCCGTTCGTAGAAACCGGTCTGTTGCCAGGCGTTGGCAGGCAGCTGTTCCTTGAGGTATTCCCTGATCCTTTCTTCGTCCTTTTCATTACGGGCGTGGCCGTTACGAATGTACCAACTGTAGACCAGCAATGCCAGATTGGAGAGCCGGGCCACCATATCGATACGGCCGATGACCTCGCGCGCCTCGGCGGACAGCTGTTCCGCACGCATCTGCATGCTATGGGTGATGTGGAGCGTCTCGATGCGTTTTTCGAGGGCTATCACCTGCAACAGGAAATTGTTCTTCTGGTTGGCCCTGGCCGTTTCTTTCGCGCGGTCGAGCATGCGGAGACTCTGCTGGAACAGTCCCTTTTTGTAAAGGATATGGGCGTAGTCGAACATTTCGTTCAGCTGAAGATCGATGCTGTCGGCGCTTTTCAGCAGCCGGAGGCTGGCGAGTATCTGCTTGTAGAGATGGGTCTTGAGATTGGACAGCTGTGGCTTTTGGATCCCGGGAAGTTTTTTCAGCAGATTTTTCTCATCATAATCGGTCAGCTTATCCATGGCATCGAAGAGCTGGACGATCTTCAGGTCCTCCTTGGTGGAGCTGCGTTTGATGTACAGCTTGAAATGTCTTTTTTCCGACTTTTCCAGCGAATGTATCAGTTGGAATAAGGTATCTGAGAACCGGTTAGCCATATTATTATCTTTTTTTATATGGCAGCGCCATCGTTAGCAGAGGCCCGGCGGGGGCTTTCTATTTCGCAATCTAGTCAAGAATTGACAAATTCGATGGTTAAAGAGCTACAAAAATTGTAGTTATGAAAAGAGTACTACCAGTATTCTCGTTTGTTTTAGTCATATAAAGTGTAGTGTTTTCTCAATGTGACCTTTGAGTCCTCCGGGGTTTGTTTCTACAAAGCCCTGCTGTTTTTCGCCTGAATTGGAAAAAGAACCTGTTTTTTTGAAAGTATCCGGGGCCCCAACCGTTTATAGAGATAGAAGCCGCGGAAAGCAGGTGCAAGCCTGCAAGCGGGCTCGATCCAACATTAACTGCTAAACCAGAGTAGAGTGCAACCCTTTTTCTTTATTCGTCATGAAGGGCGATATGTAAAGGTGGAATTCCGGCATATCGTCTACATCGAGGCCAGGAAAAATTATACCCGGCTGGTATTGGAGGACAAGCCCACCGCTCTGGTCCTTGTCACGCTGAAACAATGGGAAAGGCTGCTGCCTCCCGACCAGTTTTGCCGCATCCACCGGAGTTATATCGTTTCCATCGAGAAGCTGAGCGCCTTCGACAACAAGCAGGTCTATATCTTCGGCGAAAAGATCGCCATCGGCGAGCAATACCGCAATGCGCTTCCGGATTCGGTGGCTATTCTGGCGCACATTCCCCTGAGCGGGCATGCCCGCAATGTCCATCAGGACGTCCTCTCCGAGCTGGAGTTGTGATCTATTTCGATCTTTCCGTTCAGCCGGCCGCCGCACCTTTTTTGCGATCTTTCCTTTCAGGCGGCCGCGCGTACCGTTTTTTGCCTGAAAAATGCTAAATTGGCAGACACCCAATAACCGGAGTTCTCCGGCCGTTGTATTTCAAGCGGTTCCGGGAGCCGGTCGCCACCTCCTGCCCCCGGAGGCAACCCCTTGGAAAAATAAGGCGTTTAGTCTAAAAACTCATTAGAACACAGGTAAGTAAGAGACAATTTTGGAAAAATTACTTCATATTATCGCAGGCTGTGCGCGCGAGGACCGGCAAAGCCAGAAGATGTTATACGATCAATACTATGGCCTGTGTCTCAAGATCGCTTTTCGGTATGTCAATACCTATGAGCAGGCAACGGAAGTGACGCATGATGCTTTTTTAAAGATGTACCGCAATTTCAGCCGGTTCGAGGTGCGGGATAAGGAGAAGGTAGAGATGCTGTTGATCGGCTGGATCAGACGAGTCGTTATCAATGCCGCGATAGACTATATGCGCCGGGAAATGAACAATACCCAAACCTATCCGATCCCCGAACACGTATGGGAGCATAAAGAAAATGGGCAATCCAGTGATGACAACATGTTGTATAAAGAGCTGATCGCGCTGGTAAAGGGGCTGCCTCCCGCCTACCGTATTGTGTTCAACTTACACGTTATCGAAGGGTATTCGCACCCGGAAATAGCGAAGATGCTTGGGATAACGACGGGAACGTCCAAGTCTAACCTTTCAAAGGCCCGTGCGCATTTGCAAAAGGCCCTAACCGCAGAAAAAAGTGAAAAAATCGTATGTTAACTTTAAAGGACACCGACACTGACGATCTCTTTCGGCGGGCGTCCGATAAATACCCGCTGAGAACAGACAGCGCTGACTGGGATAAAATGGCTGCCGCCCTGGATAGGGATCCGGCTCCCGGCGAATTCGACGGTACGGATGGTTCCGACCGGCGCAGAAACCGGAGGCTATTCTGGCTGTTGCTCTTTTTGCCGCTTGGCGGGGCCGGTTATTATGCCCTGCACCGTATCGGGAACGGGTCATCGCATCCGATGACCGTGGTGAGTGCTTCGGGCGCCGGTGAAAAGGGATCGACCGGGGCAAAGGAAGTTTCGCCTGCAGGAGGAGAGACTGGTTCGGCTACGCCGGCCCGATCGGCGGCTGGGGGACAAGCTGCGGCTGCGACCTCGGCAAATGCGGCCCGTGGACAAGCGGGTATCGCGATCCCGGCACACACGGCAGGTGGAACAGCGGCTACAGCGTCTTCGGCGAACGCGGGTCTGCGCGGGCAGGAGACGGGAGCAGGCCCTGTAACCGCTTCGACCGGTAGGCACCGGAACACAGTGGCCCCCGGCTCCGGCAACGGGTCGGGTGAAACCAGCGGCTTTGGCAAGGGGTCGGGTGAAACTGGCGGCTTCATAGCCGAGAAACCCTTCACCCTGAGATGGGCGGGGGATATGCGACTGGCCCGCCTCACCGATGACTATCTGCTATCGGTGAATGTGACTGCGCCGACATCTCCCAAGAACAGCGACCCGGCCAAACAAAAACCGGCAAAAGCAAAATCTGCGCGTTATTTCTATGCCGGCATCATCGCGGCGCCGGATATCAGCACGGTCAAGATGCAAAGCGTCAAAGGGGTCGGGAATACGTTCGGCATCCTGCTGGGCTATGCCATCAACAGCCGGTGGTCCATAGAAACTGGAGCGTACCTGGAGAGCAAAAAATATTATACCGACGGGGAGTATTTCAATACCGAAAAAGTACGGTTGCCGAATTATTCCAAGTTGCTGAATGTGGACGGCACCTGCTATATGTGGGAAATCCCGCTGAATGTCCGGTACAATTTCAATCCGGGCGGTAAGACGAAATGGTTCGGAATGGCAGGGTTTTCCACGTACCTGATGTCCAGGGAAAATTATACCTACACCTATAAAAAAAGCGGCTTGCCCCACGACAGCACATGGAATATTAAGCAGCCCTCTCAATACCCCTTCTCCATAGTCAACCTGAGCGCGGGATTCGAGCAACGTCTGGGACGGGTGGGGAGCCTGCGCGTGGAGCCCTATTTGCGGCTGCCGCTTGCGGGGATCGGCACGGGCAAATTGCCGATCATGAGCGCGGGTATCAACATCGGTATCACACGCCGGCTATGGTAAGAAGTAAGAAAGATTTAACTCCAAACTATCATGCGAAGAAAAAGAACCATTCTGTGGCTCGTTATCCTTTTATTAGCGCTCGCGGGGGCAGGCTGGGCCTGGCATCTCTATGACAAACCGCATCTCAGCACCGCCGGCGAGACCGCCGATGTCACCATCAACGCCGATACGCTTTATCATCAATACCAGGCGAATGAACATGCCGCCGACCGGAAATACCTGGGGAAAGTCCTGTCTGTTACAGGCAGGCTAACAGAGATACAGCATGGCGCCAGGTCTGATATCTGGATACTGTCAACCCAACCGGGTGGCGGCGGTATTAGTTGCCAGCTGTTCGCGGGTACCCGGGTCGACCCCGAACCCAAGCCAGGCGATGCGGTCACCGTCAAAGGCCGCTGCACCGGTTTTTTGATGGACGTGAACCTCTCGGATTGCGTGCCGGACAAGAATTAAGGTGCGACCGAACCAATGCCGGATAAGAAGTAACGGAACTTCATCGTTATTAGACATCATATATAGCAAACACCAAATAAACCGACCTCTCGTCATGAACAGAAAGATTTTATCGATCACCCTTTGCATCGGTGCGACCGTATTCTACCTGGCGGGTTGCGCGAAAGAGAGCGCGGACAAGCTGTCCGGAGCCTCCACCTGCGATACGTTGCACGTCTCCTACTCGACGCAGATCGTCGACATCCTTCAGAACAACTGTTACAGCTGCCATAGCGGAGCGACGCCGCCCACAGGCATCCATCTCGACACGTATGCCAATCTGAAGGTCTTCGTCGATAACGGTTTCTTCGTGGACGCGGTCACCCAAAACGGGGTCGTCACGCCGATGCCCTATGGTCAACCAAGGCTGCCCGCCTGCGAGGTCAATACCATTGTCGCCTGGGTCAACCAGGGCGCGCCCAACAATTGACGGGTATCGCATTCATCCGCCCCCTATAGCTATCTTCAAAAAAACTACTATGAAGCAAGTTCTGATCGTCTTTTTTCTCTACCTGGCCTTTTTCCGGCCCGCTACCGTCTATGGCCAGCTGTATTCTACCCGCACAGGCTTTATCGGCTTTTATTCCAAAACGCCGCTGGAAGACATCAAGGCGGAGAACAACCAGGTCTATGCCATCATCGACGCCGGCAAAAAGAACGTGGCCCTCGCCGTACTGCTGAAAGGGTTCACCTTCACGAAGGAGCTGATGCAGGAACATTTCAACGAGAACTACGTGGAAAGCGATAAATATCCCAAGGCCAGCTTCACCGGCAGCTATACCGGTGATGTGCCTCCGGGCAGGGACGGCGTATACAAGGTCATGATCAGGGGCAACCTGACCCTGCACAACGTGACGAAACCTGTCGAAGCGGAGGCCACCATCGAGATAAAGAACGGCCACCTGCTCGGTAAGACAGAATTCAGGTTAAAACCGGAAGATTTCAACATCAGCATACCCTCCATCGTACGGGACAAGATCGATAGGGAAATGACGGTAAAGGTCAACATCGATTGCAGTACCAAATAAATCTACTGAACCATGATCACCAAAAGACTGATTTTTATCCTGCTGTTATGGGTTATCGCCGCCGATCTCCGCGCACAGGACAGCACGCTGCTGAATATGCTCAACGATTCCATGAGTGCGCACAAAGGCCGCACCTATGTGACGGGCACCTTCAAGGCCACGCATATCGTCAATACCCAAACGATCGAGTCGCCGGCGCAAAACAACCTCAATTTCGTCATCCAGCACCGGTTCGGAGCCCTGAACAGCGGTTCGTATAATTTTTTCGGGCTGGATAATGCCACGCTGAGATTGGGTCTCGATTACGGCATTACCGACCGGCTCGCCATAGGTATCGGCAGAAGCAGCTTCCTGAAGACCTATGACGGCTATCTGAAGTACAAGCTCCTCCGACAGTCCGAAGGCGGCGGCAGCCCGGTTTCGGTCAGCTTGCTGGGCACTATCACCGATTACACCCAGAACATCCCGGAAGAGACCTATTTGAACACGAAATACCGGACGGCTTATGTGGGCGAGCTGCTCATCGCCAGAAAGATCAGCAGCCGCCTGTCGCTGCAGGTGACGCCCACCTGGCTGCATTACAACCTCGTCCCGACGGTAGCTGACAAGAACGACGTCATCGCGGTCGGTCTGGGCGGGCGGATGAAGATTACCAACCGGATGAGCATCAACGCGGAATACGATGTGGTCCCTTCGGGCCAGGTGGTTTCCACGCCGATGCACAATTCCTTTTCGCTGGGGTGGGACATCGAGACCGGCGGCCACGTCTTCCAGCTGGTGTTCAGCAATTCGCAGAGCATGGTGGAGAGCCAGTACCTGACACAAACGGCGGGTACGTGGGGCAAAGGGGATATCTATTTCGGCTTCAACATTTCAAGGAATTTCAATTTGGGTAAAAAGCGTTGATCAGAAAGATACTGTTCATACTTTCTCCGGGAGAGCGGCGGCAGGGATCCTTCCTTGCACTTGGGAATGCTTTGATCAGTGTCCTCGATATCGCCGGTCTCGGGGTCCTGCTTTATCTTGTTGCGTTTTATACCGGGCAAGGGCCGGAGGCGCGTCTGTCCTTCCTTCCCGCATGGCTAAGGGATAGGAATTCGCTGGCGCCCATTTCTGTTTTTTCCCTGCTTTTCCTGGTAAAAAGCGCAGGAGGTTACCTGATGCTGCAGTCGCAGTATCGTTTCGTATACCGGGTGGCTTCGCGTATATCGGAAACCAACCTGCTTCGTTACCTGGAAGGAACCTATTCCGACTACGTACAGGTGGATGCCGCTGTGCAGATCCGCGGGATAAGCCAGCAGCCGATTGAATTCTGCCAGTACGTGCTGGCGGGCATACAGCAGCTGGTGACCGAAGGCTCCCTGGTCGCGTTGTCAGTCGCAGGCATCATTTGGTACAACAGCAGGCTTTTCCTGTTGCTGATCTGCCTGCTGGTGCCGGCCGTGAGCATCCTGGCCTTTTTTTCCAGGAGGCGGCTGAAGTCGGTAAGGAAGGACATCAAGAGCAGCGGCGAAAAAAGTCTGCAGTACCTGCGCGAGGCGCTCGGAGGATATGTAGAAGGCAATCTTTACGACAGCATTCCGTTCTTTGCGCGGCGTTACGGACGGAGACAGGCCGATCTGAACGAACATCTTTCCGCCCTGCAGATCCTGCAATCGATGCCGTCCCGGCTGATAGAGGTCTTTGCCGTATTCGGGCTCTTCCTGCTCCTCCTATTCGCCAAATGGTCGGGTAACGCCCAGGCCACCTCCTATATTACGCTCGGCGCCTATCTTGCGGCGGCCTACAAGATCATCCCCGGGTTGGTACGAATATTCAATATCACCGGTCAGATCAAAACCTACCGGTTTACCGTGGAAGACCTTGTAGGGGAGGCCCGGAAACCACCGCGTCCGGCTCTTCCAGCAGTCCCCCCTATCCGCCAGGTCGTTTTCCGAAAGGTGGGGTTCTCGCAGCCGCAGGGCCGCGTGCTGGATGGCCTGGATCTCCGCCTTAATGCAGGTGAAATAGTGGGGCTTAGCGGCGCATCGGGCAGGGGCAAAACCACCATTGTCAATTTGCTGCTCGGCTTCATCCGGCCACGGGAAGGAGAGATCCTCATCGACGGACAGCCGGCCGACCCGGATAGGTTGCGCTCGTACTGGGAACGGATATCCTATGTCCAGCAACATCCGTTCTTGCTGCACGATACGATCCTGAAGAATATCATCCTCAGCGACGATCGCTATGATAAAGACAGATTGCGCGAAGCCGTCGGGGCGGCGGGTTTGCAACAGATGGCATCCTCGCCGGAAGGACTGAATAAGCTGATCACGGAAAACGGAAAGAACATTAGCGGCGGTCAGCGTCAACGGATCGCTTTCGCCCGTGCGCTCTATAAGGATGCCGATCTGCTGATCCTCGACGAGCCCTTCAGCGAGTTGGACGAGTCCTCGGAAAGCGAGATGCTGTGCTATTGCCGAAAGCTGGCCGGGGAGGGGAAGATCGTCCTGTTGATCACGCACAATAAGAAAAATCTATCCCTTTGCCATCAGACCCTGTTGCTGGATGAGGGAGAATAAAGTTGCCGATCAGAGAGATTAAATATGCCGGATGAAGAAGAATAAACCATCGATGCTGGTCATCTTGTCCCCGGGGTTTCCCGCCGACGAACAGGACACGGCCTGTCTGCCCGCGCAGCAAGTCTTCGTTAGGGCATTGAACAGGAACTATCCCCTTTTGAAGATTGTGATCATCGCTTTCGAATACCCGAAACGAAAAGATCGTTATACCTGGTCCGGCAATACCGTGATCGCGCTCAACGGCTGGAAAAAAGGGCGGATGAGTAAATTGCGGACCTGTCTTGCCGCATGGCGCCAAATGAGCCTTCTTCAGCGGGAGAATGACGTGGTGGGCGTTCTCAGTTTCTGGTGTGGGGGCTGCGCGCTTGCCGGCAAATACTATGCAAAATGGAAAGGTTTGCGACATGCCGCATGGATATTGGGTCAGGATGCCAGAAGGGGAAATGTCTTTATCCGCCTGATCAGACCGGTTGCCGGCGAACTTGTGGCGATGTCCAATTTCCTGGCGACGGAATTCGAAAGGAATTACGGGATCCGTCCCCGCCACGTGATCCCCAACGGTGTGGACCCTGCTCTCTTTTTGCCGGATGGGGCACGCCGGGACATCGATGTGCTGGGCGTCGGATCGCTGATCCCGCTTAAACGTTACGATCTCTTCGTGGCTGTTGTAAAGGAATTGTCGGAGGATCTGCCTTTCATCAACGGCGTTCTTTGCGGAAAGGGTCCCGAACGGGACAGGCTGCAGCATATGATCGGAGAGCTTGGCCTCGCGGGACGGATCCGGCTAGCGGGGGAACAATCGCACCGGAACGCCCTCGAATTGATGCAGCGGAGCCGGATCTTGCTGCACACTTCCTCCTACGAAGGCTTCAGCACCGTATGCCTGGAAGCGCTGTATGCGGGCGCGCATGTGATCAGCTTCTGCGATGCGGTCGGCCTACCGGTAAAGAACTGGCATGTCGTCTCCTCTCCCGATGAAATGATCGGGCTGGCAAAAAAGCTTTTGCTGGATGACGGAACGGTCTATGAATCCGTTCATCTATACATGATGGATGACAGCGCCCGGAAAATGATGGAGCTCTTTTGTTATAGCGATGAGACTATGGCGTCGATCCCTTCGGCGATAGCTTGGAAAGATAGCTGCGACCGGAATTGATCCTGCACTTTCTGCCGCTCGCTTTCCTTGTCCAGTGTACCGGTATGGAGGAGCGCGGCCAGCAGGGCGTCTTTATTCCCGGGTGGATACAGGATGCCGCAGCTGCCATTGCCTGTCATCTTACGGAAAGAAGAAATGCCGGTGACTATCGGTATGCACCCGCAGGACATGGCCTCGCATACGGCAATGCCGCTGCCTTCATAATGCGAGCCTGAAAGAATAAAATCTGCGGCATTGTACCAGTCCTGCAGCTGGTCGTGTTCTATTTTCCCTACGAGTACGACGGTATCCCCGGCACCGGCCGCCGCGAGATACTCCCTTATTTCCGGCAACAGCTCTTCGGTATGAAAGATCATGTACAGGCGCGCGGCAGGGTGCATTTTCGCATAGGCGACGAAAGCCTCCAGAACGGTCAACGGATCTTTGTTCCGGTCGAGTCGTCCCACCCACAGAAATAGCGGATCTCCGGCCGTGGCGGTGCGGATCCTGGCCAGCGATCTGTCTTCGGGTAGGAACAAAGAGGAAGCCTCCATTACCTCGCGTATCTTTTCCAGGCTGGCGATGATGCCGCGGCTGACCCATTGGCTTCCCTGTTCCTTGCTGACGAACAGATAGGCATCGACTGATCGGTCCGCTAATTTCTGCAGGAACTTTCTTTTGCCCCTGCCCGGTTGATCCGCATGGTTTTGAAGGATGATGCGGGCGCGCGGTCCGACCCGGGCCCTCAGTTGCAAGACCTGCAGCGGGGAATGCATCCCATGAACGACGATGACATCGGGAGACAATGCTTTTATATACCGGTGAAGCCTTGCCGGGAAGTATAATTTTTTTTTCCGGTAGTTCAAAAAATGGTAGTCGACCCCGTTGCGTTCGATCCTGCCTGTATGGTTGATCTGTTCGATACTGATGACGGTATGCTTTTTACAAAGCGCATCGTAAACGCCAGTGCTGTGCCGGAGATGATAAAACCAGTCTTCAGGCCGGTGGAAATGAAGCGAAATGTTATAGGTCAGGAAAACGATTTTCATAGGTTCCAAATTTAAGGCATCCTTTAAACCAAAACGACCGTTCTTTGTAAAGGGATGCCTGTGCAAAACTTACGTAAATATGAAGATAGGCGCTGCTTTTGGAAAGCTACTTACCGGAGAACGGATCATCCGGGAATTCCTGACGGTCGGTATCGAAGACTACCACCTGGTGCGGGAGAAGGTATATCTGCAGGTGGGCGACAACGTACTGGATGTTTCAGGTATCCAGTGGCTGCTCAGTCTTGATCCTCCCGTGATCGGTATCTGGGTGGAAGACAAGGCCGCAGCCTCCCTTTTCGGTCCCGGCAGGGAGTACAGGCTCTTTTTCCGGGATAGCGCTCCATCCGCGGAGGGAGACCCCGAAAGAAATGCGCTCAGCGTATTGAAAGTCGAATATGCGGACCAGCTGGCCGAAGCCGACGGCACTTTATTTCTCCTTAGGGTCTGTTCCACGACGATCCATCATATTTCCCCTATCCGGGCCCGCCTGCTTTTCGAGAAATTCTATAAGAAGCCGGGTCTCCGCTTCGAAAGGCTGAAAACGATTGCCGCCGCCTATTCGTACCCTCGAAGAGTGCGGATCATCTCCTTCCAGCTGGAAGGGAATTACAACTATATCTTTCCGATGGACCTGCTGGCGGACATCCGGTCCTGCGGCCGGTTCCTGTTCGGCATGCGGCATTCCAACCAGGTATTGAAAAGGATCGTCGATGTCAAAAAGATCGTCGTAGCCGAAGCGCCTGCATCCGATAAGGGAACGATCTACAAATTAGGCAGGAACCATAGCGCCAGCCCTCCATCCCTCGAAGAATATCCTTTCGGCCTCATTCGGACCAGGCAATTCGGTTACTACCTGCCCGACTGGGTAGAAAGCTACAAAGAGGTAACCATTGGAAGGGTCGCCGATCTCGGCAGCCATATGCTGCTCAGCGGCCAATGGAACGAAGAAGTCCTGCTGAAGCCTAACACACCCCATCTTCATCATATTCATTTCCTCCATTTCCTGTATTTGAAAGGCAGAGGAAAGACCTATCCCGTCATTCAGTGAGTAAGGCAGGGAATTCCGCCCGGGGATAATACGTCCGTATCTCCTTTACCAAACCGGGAAGGTCTCCGAGGATATATTTGCTACCGGACCCCAAGCCTTTGTAATGGTCCTGATTCAAGCCGTCATCGAGCAATGCCTGCCGCAAACTGGCATCGAACAGCAAAGGCCGCCCCCGCCGCATCACCAGCAGCAGATCTTCCGGGTCCAGACCAAAAAAGGCGTCCATCCCCGAGCGGCCCGGCTTCGGCCTGGCAATCACCAGGTCGGCCAGTTTTCCGGTGGCGATCTCTCCCCTGTCGTGCAGGCCCCATATGATCGCGGGCGTGGTAGTCAGGGCAGCCAGCAATTCGCGGTCTGTAAGCGCCTGTTCCTTCCTGGCTTGTCTGATCTGCTGCCAGCCATTCCAGCTGCCTGTCAGCGTGCTGTCGGTACCGAAAAGGATGGGCACCTTGTCTTTCAAAAAGGCGACCGGCGCGGTCCTGTTCAATAAAAAATAATTGGAAGCAGGGCACCAGACAAGGGCCCTGAAAGCGGTGGCCTGTTCCTCCTTCATCGCAACACCATGCACCCCGATGAGGGGGCGTCGCAATAGGTTCCATCGGATAAGCCGGTCGATCTCCCGGTGTGCGAGGGTATCGGTTCCTTCGCCGACATGCAGGACGAAGGGTCGCCGTCCCGCCAGCGGACGGTTCAGCAGCCATTTCCAATTCTTGTCGAAACCCACCGAGTGCAGACAATGACATTGCTGGAAGACATCGATCAGGTCTTCATCCACCGTCAGGTGGGCGCCGTGATTGACCACCGTGGTAAACCCATTGAGCAGGTTCTTGTAAATACCCCACGCTATCCGCAATTTGCGCGGTACGTTCATCACGGCCCGGATGATCGATGATTGGCTGGCGTGTATGTCGGGTCCCCATTGCCTGTAATTGGTATAGACCCTGTTTCCGAGGAGGGGAAAGAGGTTGAAGTCGAGATGGTCGTGGGAATTGATGAGCCCCGGGAAGACCAGGGCGCCGTCGAAGGAAATGCCCTGTTGCCGGCTCGTGGCCTGACCCCGTGTGCCCAGGTGCTCCCTGATATCCGCCTGGTCGTGGGCTTCCGATTCTCCCCCAGGCGACACCTCCGAGATGTTCTCATTCCAGATGACAAGATCGATGGTGCCTTCCCGGCCCGGCATGCGCAGGTCATTCAGCCTCATTGGATTTTTTTAGATGAAGACCATAGATGATGGGGACGCCGGCGAAACGATCGAAAAGCCGCAGTGCTCCTTGTTTTTCGTAATATTGCCGCATCGTGTCGTCGATCTTTTTTTCGATTATGCTTTGCTCCGTGAGCCCCAGGCGCCGGCATATCTTCCGTATCTTTGGAACGGGGTAGATATGATTGCGGACGGCAATTACCCGTTCCCCTTCGCGGAAGGTCCTTTGCCCGCCCCTGGCCAATGCCGCGGGATGGTAGTCCGAAAAGATCATGTCCCCTCCGGGCTTGAGTACCCGTGTCCATTCGCTTAAAGCCGCCCGGATATCCGGGATATGAGCGATCGTGAGAGTGGAAAAGACCAGATCGCAACCGCCGGTTTCCAGATGGGATAAATGCTCGCCGTTCAGCAGGTAGGTTTCCGCCCGCGGGTATTTGGCGCGTAGCCTGCGGAGCATCCCGGGGGACACGTCGTAACCGACCAGTCGCGCCGGTCCCTGATCGTACAGCTTTTGCCAGTGCCGGCCCGTTCCACAGCCGACATCCGCGACCACTTTCCCAGAAACGGGCACGTTGCACAGAAGCTGTCCGCAAAGCTGCTCATCCAAGGCAAGCATTAAGTTATCTGGTTGATTATCATAGGATAACGCCCACTTATCGTAGGCATCGGCCGGCGCAGCTTCCGGGAGCCGGGAGGGCCGGACAGACTGGATTAGTTTCTTTAAAAAAGGCATCCTTTTTCCAAGAACGAGCGTTTATTGATTGCGGATGCCTTCATTCTTAAATAGTAACCGAAGATATGAATAAGATATTGTTGTTCAATCCCCGTGCTGCGATCAATAAGTTCAGAGTACCGAATTCTATCCTGCAGGTGGCCGCCAGTGTGGAAGGTATCTTCGAATGGGCCATCGTGGACGGCAACCGCGAGGAGGACCCCTATGAGAAGTTGAAGGCGTACCTGGCAACCGGCCAGTACAAATACATCGGGTTCACCGTCATGCCCGGTCCCCAGACCAAACAGGCTATTCCCTTCGCAAAAAGGATAAAAGAAGAATTTCCGGGTACGGTGATGATCTGGGGAGGATATTTTCCCAATAGTCACTATAGGGTGATACTCGAGTCGGGCTATGTGGATTTCATCATCAACGGGCCGGGCGATCACGCTTTTCCGCAATTGATCACGGCGCTGGAGAACAATACGCCATTCGAATTGATCAAAAACCTGATCTACAGACGTGACGGCAAAGTGATCCGGACGCCAAAAGAGGACCTGATCGATCAATCCCTGCTTCCTCCCTTGCCTTACCAGCGGCTGCATACCTTTTATCCGATGGAAAAATATCTCGGAAAGACATTTCTGGGCGACAAGACGCTGGCCTATCATTCCAGCATCGGTTGTCCATTCACGTGTTCATTCTGCGCAGTGGTCCCGATCTATGAAGCAAGATGGAAGGCCAAGACGGCCGAACAGGTGTATCGGGACATCAAGTACATCAAGGATAACTGGGGCGCCGACGGCATCGAATTCCACGATAATAATTTTTTCGTTTCGGAGAAACGCGTAACGGAATTCGCCCGGTTGATCCTGCCTGAAAAGATGAATTGGTGGGGCATGGCCAGGATCGATACGATGGATAAATGGAAGGACGAATCGCTGGCACTCATTCGCGAAGCAGGATGCAGGATCATTTTTTTCGGGGCGGAGAGCGGCAACGACTCGGTGTTGAGTCAGCTGGATAAGGGCGGTACACAGAATGGCGCTCAGATCCTACGGTTTGCCGAGCGGCTGAAGAAATACGATATCATTCCCGAGTACTCCTTCGTGCTGGGTGTGCCTGCCCCGACGCCCGAAAAAGTCATGGAACAGATCGATTTCGATATCAATTTTATCAAGCGGGTGAAGGCCGTCAATCCCTCGACCGAAATCGTACTCTACACCTACAGCCCGGTTCCGACTGAAGGTTCCGAGTTGTTTGAACAAGTTAAGAAAGCCGGGTTTACTTATCCGGAAAAGCTGGAAGACTGGATGACTCCGCAATGGGAGCGTTTCGATCTGCGGAAGAATCCGCTGACACCCTGGCTTCGACCGGAGATGATCGACAAGATCAGGGATTTCGAGACCGTCCTGAACGGGTATTACCCGACCGTATCCGATATCCGGCTGAATTCGCTGAAAAGGAAAGTCGTTCGGTTGCTGTCGTCGATACGCTACCGCACGGATCTCTATAAATACCCTTATGAAATAAAACTCCTGCACCGGATATGGCGTTACCGTCAGCCCGAGATACAGGGTTTTTAATGCTATTTTTTAGCGCTTTGGGCATCCTTTGGAATCAAACCGACGTTTATTCTACCGGATGTCAAAGTTTCTGCTAAAATCTTGAAAATGAACCTACCGGATTCCTCCATATTGACCAATATCCAGGTTCAGGGTCACACCAGACTGGGGGAGATGTTGTTCGAAAAACAATATATCCAGGTGAGATCGCTGGAAGGCAGGCTGTATACGGACGA